>Ga0335071_10004920_pt1 | contig 13958 bp, 8 predicted proteins | sample Lox_Sample_15_FD_206724 | JGI IMG/M metagenome (GOLD analysis project Ga0335071, IMG submission 206724) | Soil microbial communities from Loxahatchee National Wildlife Refuge, Florida, United States - Lox_Sample_1.5 | ecosystem: Environmental > Terrestrial > Soil > Wetlands | place: USA: Florida... | reverse complement strand
CTGCTCGGGATGCAGGAGGAAGACGGCAGCTGGTTCGGCCGCTGGGGCTTGAACTATATCTATGGGACCTGGTCGGCGCTCTCGGCGCTGGCCGCGGCTGAGGTCGATCCGCGGTCGCCGCCGGTGCGCAAGGCGGTCGATTGGCTCCTTGCGGCGCAGAACGCCGACGGTGGCTGGGGCGAAAGCGCGGATAGCTACCGCCTCGACTACCGGGGCTTCGAGCGGGCGCCGAGCACCGCCTCGCAGACCGCATGGGCGCTGCTGGCGCTCATGGCGGCCGGGGTAGCCGACCGCCCGGAGGTCGCCCGAGGAGTCGCCTTCCTCGCCGAGACGCAAGGAAAGGATGGCTTCTGGGACGAGCCTCACCACACGGCGACGGGCTTTCCCCGCGTCTTCTATCTTCGCTACCACGGCTATTCCAAAATCTTCCCGCTCTGGGCCTTGGCGCGATTCCGAAATCTGAAGCGGGGCAACAGCCGGGAAGTGCGGCTTGGAATGTAAAGACTCCGCGCGCTGGCCCGAATTCCGGTTGGCCGCCGCGCCGGTTCCACGCATTGGATAGGGGAACATTGAACCGCAATGGAGCGTTACGCGCTCCCAACCTGAAGCGAAAGAGCCTATGCTTCTTGACGCAATTGAAAGTCCTGAGGCCCTTCGACTCTTAAGGCCATGCGACCTCAGGACCATCGCGGACGAGTTGCGTGCGGAGACCATACGCTTTGTGGCCAAGACGGGGGGGCATCTCGGCGCCGGTCTGGGCGTTGTGGAGCTGACGGTCGCGCTTCATTATGTGTTCAACACGCCGCTCGACCGTCTCGTCTGGGACGTCGGACATCAGGCCTACCCACACAAGATCCTGACGGGCCGGCGCGGCCGAATGCACACCTTGCGCGCGGGCGGCGGCCTTTCCGGCTTCACGAAGCGAGCCGAAAGCGAATACGACCCATTCGGCGCGGCGCACGCGGCGACGTCGATTTCGGCCGCCCTCGGCATGGCCAAGGCGCGCGATCTGTCCGGGCGGCGGCACAACGTAGTCGCGGTGATCGGCGATGGGTCGATGTCGGCCGGGATGGCTTTCGAGGCGATCAATCACGCCGGGGCCGCCGACGGCCGGCTCATCGTCATCCTCAACGACAACGGAATGTCGATCGCGCCGGCGGTCGGCGCGGTTTCGTCCTATCTAAGCGGTCTCACGAAGGTCGGCTCGGCCGCCCGCGCCGCGGACAGCAAGTGCGCCCTGCGCCCCGGCTCGCTGTTCGAAGACCTCGGCTTTCGCTATGTCGGGCCGATCGACGGCCACGATTTCGACGAGCTTCTGCCGGCCCTGATCGCCGCGCGCGATTCGAACGACGGCCCGATCCTCATTCACGCGCTGACCCAAAAAGGCAAGGGCTACGCTCCGGCGGAAGCCTCGAGCGACAAGGGCCACAGCGTCGGCAAATTCGACATCGCCACCGGCGTCCAGGCCAAGGCGCCCGCAAAAGCGCCCTCCTACACCAAAGTGTTTGGCGAGAGCCTCGTCAAAGAGGCGCGCAAGGACGAGCGCATCGTCGCGGTGACCGCCGCCATGCCGAGCGGAACCGGCCTCGACATTTTCGCCCGCGCCTTGCCCGACCGGTTCTTCGACGTCGGCATCGCGGAGCAGCATGCGGTGACCTTCGCGGCCGGAATGGCGGCCGACGGCTTGAAGCCCTTCTGCGCCATCTACTCGACCTTCCTCCAGCGCGGCTATGACCAAGTCGTGCACGACGTGGCGCTTCAATCGCTGCCGGTGCGATTCGCCATTGACCGCGCTGGGCTCGTCGGCGCCGATGGGCCGACACATGCCGGGTCGTTCGACCTCGCCTACCTCGGCTGCCTGCCCGGTTTCGTCATCATGGCGGCGGCCGACGAAAGCGAGCTCGTCCATATGGTCGCGACGGCGGCCGCCATCGACGACCGCCCGTCGGCGGTGCGCTATCCGCGCGGCGACGGCGTCGGCGCGCCTCTGCCGGAGGTCGCCCGCCCGCTCAAGATCGGGAGAGGAAGGATTGTCCGCGAGGGAAGCGACGTCGCAATCCTCTCGCTCGGCGCGCGTCTTTCCGAATGCCTCAAAGCCGCGGACGAACTGTCAAAGTTCGGCCTTGCGGCGACCGTGGCCGACGCCCGATTCGCAAAACCCCTCGACGTCGAGATGATCCTCAAGCTCGCCGACGGACACGAGGCGCTCATTACAATTGAGGAAGGCTCGATCGGCGGGTTTGGCTCGCACGTAACGCAGCTCTTGCTCGAGCACGGACGGCTCGACGGCGGACTCAAGGCGCGCTCGATGATCCTACCGGACGCGTTCCTCGGACACGACGATCCCGACGCCATGTACGCCAAAGCCAAGCTCGATGCGAATGGGATCGTCGCCAAGACCTTCGACGCGCTCAATCGCGAGCAGAAGCCGGCGCGCCGGGTCAGTCCGGCGCTGTTCCCATTCTCGCCGCGGCGCGCGTCCGAGGCGCGCAGCCATCTGCGCGTGCTCCTGGCGAAGCCGCGCGGGTTTTGCGCGGGCGTTGTGCGGGCGATCGAAATCGTCGAGCGCGCGGTGGAAAAGCACGACGCGCCGGTCTACGTCCGGCACGAGATTGTCCACAACAAGCATGTTGTCGACATGTTGAAATCGAAAGGCGTGCGCTTCGTCGAGGAACTGTCGGAGATTCCCGACCACGCAGTCGCGATCTTCAGCGCCCACGGCGTGCCGCGCCGGGTCGAGGAGGAGGCCGCGGCGCGCGGCCTTGCGGTGCACAATGCGACATGCCCGCTTGTCACGAAAGTGCACAACCAGGCCAAGCGCTATGTCATGCAGGGCCGCACGGTGATCCTCATCGGCCACGCCGGGCATCCGGAGGTCGAGGGGACTCTGGGGCAGGTGTCGGCGCCGATCACGCTCGTTCAGAGCGAGCGTGACGTCGAGGCGCTCACGATTCGCCGCGACGCGCCGGTCGGCTACATCACCCAGACGACCTTGAGCGTCGACGACACCAAGGGGATCATCGCCGCCTTGCAGCGCCGCTTCGCCGACATCGTGGGCCCCGACATCCGCGACATTTGCTACGCCACGCAAAACCGCCAATGGGCGGTTCGGGAGCTCTGCAAGGAGGTCGACGTCGTGCTGGTCGTCGGCGCAAAGAACAGTTCGAACTCCAACCGGCTGTGCGAGATCAGCGCGCAAATGGGCGTGCCGAGCCATCTCATCGCCGACAGCAGCGAGATCCGCCGCGAGTGGATTGACGACGTCCGCTCGGTGGGGGTGACGGCCGGGGCGTCCGCGCCGGAGGAGCTTGTGTCGGACGTCGTCCGCTATCTGGCGAGCCTTCGTCCCGTGGAGATTTCGACGCTGAACGGCCCGGAAGAAGTGATCGAGTTCAAACTTCCCATCGACTTGGCGCGGGCGTAAAGGCATCGCTCGCTCACAAAACCGGAATTGGGCATGGTTCCTTTTTTCAAGGAAGCGAAGATCGCGGCCTATTTGCTGAGGCAGAGGCTCGCTGGCCGCGAGCGATATCCTCTGGTTCTCATGCTGGAGCCGCTGTTCCGCTGCAATTTGGCGTGCGCGGGCTGCGGCAAGATCGACTATCCCGACGCCATTCTCAACCAGCGGCTGTCCGTTCAGAAATGTCTTGACGCGGTCGACGAATGCGGCGCTCCGCTCGTCGCCATTCCCGGCGGCGAGCCGTTGATCCACAAGGAGATCGGCGAGATCGTCAAGGGCATCGTGGCGCGCAAGAAGTTTGTGTCGCTCTGCACCAACGCCTTGCTTCTCGAAAAGAAGCTGCATCTCTTCGAGCCCTCGCCCTATCTCTTCTTCTCGGTCCATCTCGACGGACTGCGCGAACGCCATGACCAGTCGGTGTGCCAGGAGGGCGTATTCGACGTCGCCCTCTCGGCAATCCGCAAAGCCAAGGCGAAAGGCTTCGCCGTCAATGTCAACGCAACGATCTTCGAGGGCCACACGGCGCCCGAAATCGCAGCCTTCCTCGACCTCACAGCCGAACTCGGCGTCGGCGTCTCGATTTCCCCGGGCTACGCCTACGAGCGCGCCCCCGACCAGGCGCATTTCCTCGCGCGGCGCAAAACCAAGGAGCTGTTCCGCGAGGTTTTTGCGCTCGGCAAGGGCAAGAAGTGGCGCTTCATGCATTCGGGGCTCTTCCTCGACTTCCTGGCGGGCAATCGCGACTTTCGCTGCACGCCTTGGGGAATGCCGACGCGCAACGTTTTCGGCTGGCAGCGCCCCTGCTACTTGCTCGGCGAGGGTTATGCGAAGACGTTCAAGGAGCTGATGGAGACGACGGACTGGGACAGCTACGGCACCGGGCGCTACGAGAAGTGCGCGAACTGCATGGCCCATTGCGGCTACGAGCCGACCGCGGCCGACGTCGCCATGCGAAAGCCGCTCGCGGCGCTGCGGACGGCGATCCGCGGCGTGCGGACGGATGGGCCGATGGCGCCGGAGATCCCGCTCGACGGGCAGCGGCCGGCGGAGTTCGTGTTCTCACGGCACGTGGAGGAGATGATGCAGCAAATCCACAGAAAGGACGCGTCTTCCTCTCCCGCCCCTTCCACACGGAAGCCCGCCTCGGCGTCGCCTTAAATCGAAACCATTAGCCCGCGTCCGCCGCGCCCAGCAACCGGGCGCTCGGCGCCGTCCCTCATGCTCGCGCGCATCGTCGTTTCGATCATTCGTTTCTGCGTCGCCCACGCCCGGCTAGTTGTCGCGCTGGGGGTGGTGTTGGGCGTGGTCTGCTCTCTCTTTGCGGCCAGCCGGTTCCGGTTGAATTCGGATATCGACGCGCTCCTGCCTTCCAATGTCGCGTGGCGCGTGCGGCAACTCGCCTTCGAGAAGACGTTTTCGAACATGGATCTTCTCGATGTCGTCGTCAAAGCGCCCACTCCCGAACTCACAGCCGGCGCGACCCGCGAGCTAACAGAGGCTCTAGAGTCGGACGAGGCGCGCATTCAATCGGCCGTTGACGCCGGACAGACCGAGTTCTTCACGCGCAACGCGCTTCTGTTCATGCCCATCGACGCCCTGAAGCGCGCGACGGACGGGCTTGAGCAGGGCGAGCCTCTGCTTCAGGATATCGCCTCGGACCGAAGCTTGCGCGGCCTGATCGCCGGCCTCGAAGACGCGCTCCTCGGTCTTCAGACCCGCCAATTGAAGCTCGATCAGTTCGCGCGTCCCTTGAATGCGGCCTCCGACGCCCTCGACCAGTTGTTCAGGGACAAGCCGGCCTTCTTCTCGTGGCGGGCTTTGATGGAAGACAAGCCTTCGCCTAATGAGCTTTTCGGTTTCGTCCAAGCGCGGCCGGTTCTCGACTTTCAAGCTCTCCAGCCCGGCCTTAAGGCCGAGGACGCGGTGCGCCGGATCGCCGCGCCGATTGCCGCGAAATACGACGCGACCGTGCGCATGACGGGCCCCGTGGCGATCAACGATGAGCAGTTCGGCACGATCAAGGAGAACGCGATTCGCAACACCGTTGCGACGGTGGCGATCGTCCTTCTCATTCTCTGGCTCGCGTTACGGTCGTTCCGGCTGATCGCGGCGCTCGTCGTCAATCTCTTGATCGGGCTCGCGGCGACGGCTGCGGCGGGCACGCTGCTGGCGCCTGCCTTCAATATCATTTCAATCTATTTCGCCGTGCTCTTCGTCGGCATCGGCGTGGATTTCGCGATCCAGTACAGCGTTCGCTATCGCGACGAGCGGCATCGCCTCTGCGATCTCGTCCGGTCGCTGCAGAGCGCGGGAAACCGTGTCGCTCTCCCGCTCGCGCTGGCCTCGCTCGCGACGGCGGCCGGATTCTTCTCCTTTCTTCCGACGAACTATCGTGGGCTCTCCGAACTCGGCATGATCGCCGGGGTCGGCATGCTGATTGCGTTCGCAACCAGCGTCACGCTCTTGCCGGCTTTGATCGTCCTGCTGAATCCGCCGGGCGAACCTGAGCCTTTGGGCTACCGTTCGCTGGCGCCCCTCGACGAATGCCTCGCCAGGCGCCGTCGCCCGATCATTTTGGCCACCGCTCTCGCGGTCGCCTGCGCTTCGCCCGCGCTCCTTTTTCTCAAGTTCGATTCCAACCCCATCCACCTGCAAAGCCCGAACAGCGAAGCGATTTCCACCTATCTCGAACTCCAGCGGCAGCCGTTGATGGGGGTCGACGCCGCGCAAGCGCTCGCCCCCTCGCTGGCTCAGGCCGACGCGATGGCGGCTCGGCTCATGAAATTGCCGGAAGTCGCGGGCGCGATAACGCTGTCGAGCTTCATTCCGGCCGACCAGCCGCAGAAAATCGCCCTCATTCGCGCTACGGACGCCAAGCTCGCCGAGGTCTTCGATCCAAAAAGCCGAGTCGCGCCGCCGACCGACGCCGAGAATGTGGAGGCCTTGAAGGAAGGCGCGCAGCGTCTGCTCGATGCGGCGGACGATCAGACGGGCCCCGGCGCCGAGGCGGCTAAACGTCTTTCGGCTCAGTTGACGAAGCTCGCCGACGCGCCTCCGGAAGTGCGCGCGAAGGCCACGCACGCCTTCATCTGGCCGCTCGACGCCGATCTCGCGGCGCTGCAAGCGTCTTTGCGCGCCGAACCGATCACCCTCGAGACGCTGCCTCGTCAACTTGCGGGTGAATGGATCGCGCCCAGCGGCGAGGCGCGCATCTCCATCGCGCCGAATGCGGACCCGGAGGATACGCCGGCGATGCGTCGGTTTGCCCGCGCGGTTCTCGCCGTCGACCCCAACGCCACTGAGGGGCCGATCGTCATGCTGAAGGCCGGCGACATGATCTTCGACGCCTTCATCGAAGCCGGCGGGTGGGCCCTCTTGTCGATTGCGGCCATTCTCCTGATCGCGCTCAGGCGCGTCGGCGACGTGGCTTTGACGTTGATCCCGCTGGCGCTCGCGGGGGTGGTGACGATGGAGATCATGGCGATCGTCGGCATGCCGTTCAACTTCGCCAACATCATCGCGCTGCCGCTCTTGCTCGGGGTCGGGGTCGCGTTCAAGATCTACTACATCATGGCCTGGCGAGAGGGGACGACCCATCTGCTCCAGACGCCCCTGACCCGAGCCGTGATCTTTAGCGCACTGACCACGGCCACCGCTTTCGGCAGCCTCTGGCTGTCAAGCAATCCGGGAGCGGCGAGCATGGGGGAACTTCTGGCGCTGTCGCTCGTCTGCACCTTGGCGGCGGCCGTCCTGTTCCAGCCGATCCTCATGGGAAAGCCGCGCAGTCCGTCGCCGCCTTAAAGCGTGAACGGCTTCAACAAGGAGGATAGCCGATGTTTTCTTTTCGCGCAGCCGCGCTATCGACGGCGCTGGTCGCGCTTTCGAGCGCCGCGCTGGCTCAGTCCGAAGGAACCTCGGAAGAGCAGCGAGCCTGCCGCTCCGACGTCAGGCGTTTCTGCTACAAGGTGAAAGACCTCAACGACACGAGCGCGTTTCTTCAGTGCTTGCAGTCCAATCGCGCCCGTTTGTCGAGGGCCTGCCGCGAGGTCCTCGAGAGTCACGGCGTCTGAAGCTGCAAAATCTCCAAATCTCCTGAAGAGGGCGCGTATGCGCCCCATTTCTGGCCCGCTTTGGACCCATTGCGGAGAGAGTTGGTCGCTCCTCCGCAGGCGGCCCATAGGACGGGAACGGGATGATGAAAGCGGCGCTCGGCGCGACATTGGCGATCGTGTTTTCTCAGGTCGGATCAACGACGAGCCAAAACTCGGCCGCCGGCTTCTGGCAGCAGGCGGACAACGACGGCCACGTCGGCGCCTGGTTCTACTTCGAGGAGGTGAAGGGGCGGTACGAAGGCCGGCTCGTGAAACTGTTCAAGCAGCCGGGGGAGCAGAACCAGAAGATCGTCGAGACCTGCGCAAAGTGCCCCGGTCCGCAAAAAAACGCGCGCATGCTCGGTCTCACGATCGTCAAGGGCATGCGCCGCGACGGGCTGAAATACGAGGACGGCACGATCCTCGACCCGCGCGACGGGACCGTCTATCATGCGCAGATGGAATTGAGTCCGGACGGTCAGAAGCTTTACGTGCGAGGCTATATCGGCGTCCCGCTGCTCGGCCAGACCCAGACCTGGACCCGCCTGCCAGACGACTCCATCGCGGCTGATGCGATCCCGAAGGAGACCGTCGGCGCCGACGCGCAGCAAGGACAGGCTGGAGCGACCGTCAAGAGCCGGAGACCCTCTGCCGCCGCGCCCGCACCAAAGGACGCGCCGCAGACGCGTTGACCAAGGTCTCGCGGATAGCGCTTGCGGCGACGGCGAGGCCCCAGGAAAACGACAACGCTCCGAGAAGCACAAGGCCCGCCTTGGCGACGGCGGGCAGGTCGGCGCCGAGCAGAGCATATTGCAGCCAGACCGTGAAGGCGTAGTGGATAAGATAGATTCCGAGCGCATGGTCCGAGAGGCTTCTGACGATCGGCCGACGAGTCTGGCCGAACCTTAGACAGGCGGCGAGGGCGAAGGCGACGCTGCACGCGCCGGCCAGTGCATAGGATGCGTCAGAGGCGGCTTGGACGGCGAACGGCGCGGCGCCGTCGAGAGTGAGCCCGGTCAGCCCCATCCAGAGGAGAAGCGAGAGGGCCGCGGCCGCGAGCCAGAGTCTCCAGCGTTCCTGAAGAGCGCCCTGGGCGCTCAAGAAGCTGCCGGCGACGCCGCGCTCCCCCACGCCGAGGCCCGCGCAGAAATAGGCGGCGTAAAGCGCGGGCCTGCACAGCTGGAGCGAGAAAGGCCCGGCGTCCGTCCACCGCCAGGGCCCGAAGGCGAGCGCGAGCGGCGCGTAGGCGAAAACCGCAATCAGCGCCCAGCCGGCGAACGCAGCCTTCGGCCGCAAATCGAACGATCCGGAGAGCGCGCCCAAACGCCGCACCGCCTTCGGCGCGAAACGATGCACCCCGGCTGCAATCAGGGTCAGCGCGAGCAGGATCCACAGGAACCAGAGGGGTCCGTTCGGCCAGAACGGCAGGCGCAGATAAGCGCTCAAATACGCCGACACGCCTGGAGGAGCGCCGGTGACAAGGTACGCGGGATAGAGCGCGACAGGAATGACCACCCCTACGCCAAAGAGAAACGGAACGGCGAGCCGCAAACATCGACGGTCGAGGAATTTGCCGGCTCCCCATCGGTCGAGGCTTGGCCAGGCGAAGACGCCAGCGAGGAAGAACATCAGCGTCATCAGAAAGACGTCCTGCCAGGCGCAAAAGATGTCGAACCCGATCCAGCGGTGGGCGTCGACGACGGGGAAAGCCTGCCAGGCGTAGGGAGGCGCGGCGAAATTGCCGAAACTCGGCTTCGCCGAACGGCAATAGCCGACGAAAGAATGCATCATCACAACGCAGATGATGGCGAGCCCACGCAGATTGTGGAGGGCCTCGCTTTCCCGCGCCCCAATGCCGCGGCTCACCGCGGTCGCCGGAGATGGCTTTACGCCACTGCGCGAAGCCAACGACGGTCGATGGGTTTCGCAAAGTTCGGGTGACACAGCCACGTCAAAAAACGGCGGCGGGGCGCCGTTGTTCCGGAAAGCCGGTTCAGACGCGACCCTCAGGACGAAAGCCGCTAGGATGGACCCCTAAACCGCGGTCGGAGCCACCATGATTCCCCTTGTCCTTACCTTCGTCGGGGACGACAGGCCGGGGCTCGTCAATGCGATTTCCGAGCGGGTCGCGGCCTGCGGCGCCACCTGGCTCGAAAGCCGCTCGGCGCAACTGGCCGGCAAGTTCGCCGGGATTCTCCGCGTCGACGTCCCCGACGCGAACGTCGCCGAACTCGAATCGTCGCTCCGCGCGCTCGAGGCCAACGGGCTTAAGGTCGCCGTCGAGCGCGGCGAGGCGCACCCCATGGAGGCGGACGCGCGGATCATCGTGCTCGACGTCCTGGGCCACGAGCGGCCGGGGATCGTGCGCGATCTCACTCAGGCCCTTAAGGGGCTTAGCGTCAACATCGAGGAATTGAGCAGCGGGCTCGAAAGAGCGCCGTTCACGGGCGCCGAGATGTTTCGCGCGCACGCAACATTGCGTGCGCCGGCAGGCCTTGCGCTTGAAGAAGTGCGCAAGAGACTCGAGCGACTGGCCGGCGAACTGATGGTCGACCTCGCCATCGGCGAAACGGCGTAGCCGGTGCGGCTCTTGCGCCGTCGCGCCCCGCTTTGATAAGGCCCCGCAGCTTTTTCGCTTTTGGCGGCGGGGGATAATGGCGACCTTCACCGAGCGGGTGTTTTCCGGCGTGCAGCCGACCGGCGCCCTGCATCTCGGCAACTATCTGGGCGCAATCAAGCGGTTTGTCGAACTGCAGCGCGCGCGGCCGTGTTTGTACTGCGTGGTCGATCTGCACGCGATGACGCTGCCTTGCGAACCGGCGACGCTCATTCGCACCACGCGCGAGGTCACGGCGGCCTTCCTCGCCTGCGGCCTCGACCCGAATCTCAATATTGTCTTCAACCAGAGTCGCGTCGCCGAGCACGCGGAGCTGGCGTGGATTTTCGACTGCGTGGCGCGCCTCGGGTGGCTAAATCGCATGACGCAGTTCAAGGAGAAGGCCGGCAAGGACCGCGAGAACGCCTCGATTGGTCTCTACAATTATCCCGTCCTGATGGCCGCCGACATTCTCCTCTACCGCGCGACGCACGTTCCGGTCGGGGAGGACCAGAAGCAGCACCTCGAACTGGCGCGCGACATCGCCCAGAAGTTCAATAACGATTACGCCGAGTCAGTCCGCGCGCACGGGCACGGCGACGCCTTCTTTCCATTGCCCGAGCCGCTCATCCAAGGGCCCGCCACGCGCGTGATGAGCCTGCGCGACGGTACGAAGAAGATGTCAAAGTCCGATCCGTCGGAATACGCTCACATCGCCCTCACGGACGACAAGGACACGATCGCTCAGAAGATCCGCAAAGCCAAAACCGATCCGGAGCCGCTGCCGGCCGAGGCCGGGGGACTTGAAGGGCGACCCGAGGCGGATAATCTCGTCGGCATTTACGCCGCGCTCGCCGACACCGCCAAGGACGACGTCCTCCATCGTTTCGGCGGCAGTCAGTTCTCGACCTTCAAGACTGCGCTGACCGAACTCACGATCGAGAAGCTGGAGCCGATCCGGGTGGAAATTCTGCGCCTGCGCGCCGACCCCGGATACGTGGACTCCATTTTGGCGGAAGGCGCCGAGAAGGCGCGCGCCATCGCGCGGCCGAACATGGACGCGATCAAGGACATCGTGGGGCTGCTTCGGTAGGCAAGCCGGAGCCCGGCGCCATTCGTCGTCGATCGGCGCGAGGAGGCTAGATGTTGTGGCAAGCGCCAGCCGGTCCCACACTGTCGCATTTAGAAACAATTAAGGTTAACGACATTGGGCCCAACATTTCGTAAGCCTGTGACAGGGCTGATTCGGTCCTTTTAGGCGAAAGAATCGGACAGCGGCGTCGCGTCGGAAGCCCGGGCGGCCGGGCTCTCGAGGAGGCTCATTCCATTGCGGGGCTTCAGCACGGGAGGGTTCGCCCAGCTTGGGGGGCGAAATCGAGCAGGTCCGGCGACCGGGGCGCTGGCCCTGCTGGCGACGTCGGGAAGGGCGTTTGGCGAGCCTCTGAAGCTTCTGGAAGCAACCCATGCGGAGCTGCTCGGCGGGGCCGGCGCCATTGCGCTCGCCATCCTCGTTCTCGCGCTCTTGGCGATGGCAGCGGCCGTTCTGCACCTTATCCACAGGCGCAAATGGATCAATCGGGTCCGCGAACTTGAACAGAAGGTGGAGCGAAGCAAAGCGGGCCTCGATCGCGCGCTTGCGATGCTAAGCAGCGAGCCCCAGATCGTCGTGTCCTGGGACCGCCCGGACGCGCCGCCGACGGTCGAGGGCGATTTCGCGCTCGTGGGCGACGTGGCGCCCGGCAAGCGCGTGCTCGCCTACGACGCGTGGCTTGAGCCGGGGGCGGCCCGCAAGTTGGAAGAAGCGGTCAAGCGGCTGCTTGAACGAGGCGAGGCCTTTTCCCTCCTCTTGTCCGACCGCCGATCCGCCCATCTCGAAATCGACGGAGCTCCGGTGTCGGGCAGCGCGGTTGTGCGAATTCGCGACGTTTCCGGCGATCGTCTGCGGCTGGCCGAGCTGCGCGAGGATTTCGCCGAGACCGACGAGGCGCTGAAGGCGTTGCGCGCGGCGCTGGAAGTTGCGGACGCGCCGGCCTGGCGCCGCGACGAAGGGGGACGCCTGATCTGGTGCAATCCGGCTTATGCGCGCCGGGTCGGCGCTCCCGACGAGGCGGCGCCGGTGGAGAGCCAGCTCGAAATCTTCGAGCCCCCCGCCCGCAGGGAGGCCGCGAAGGCTATCAAGGAAACCGGCGTCTGGAGGACCCGGGCGACCGTGGTCGTGGCGGGCGAGCGGCGCACGTTCGAAGTGGCCGAGGTTCGCACCTCGTCAGGGTCGACGGGGCTCGCCAGGGACGCTTCCGAGGCGGCGGCGTTGCGCGCCGAGATGAAGCGGAACGAAGAGGACCTGTCGCGTCTGATGGACCGGCTCTCGACCGCCGTCGCCGTCTTCGACAAGTCGAAGCGGCTGAGCTTCTACAACGCCGCCTACCGACAGATTTTCTCTCTCGATCCGGCGTTTCTCGACCAGCGCCCGACCGATGGAGAAGTTCTCGACCGGTTGCGCGCCCAGCGCCAGTTGCCCGAGCAAGTCAATTTCCGGGAGTGGAAAGCCCACCAGCTTAAGGCCTATCAGGCGCTCGAGCCGAGCGAAACGGTCTGGCACCTGCCGGACGGGCGGGCCGTCCGCGTCGTCATAAGCCCGAACCCGAAGGGCGGCGTCACCTATCTTTACGACGACGCGACGCAAAGCTACGCGCTCGCCTCGCAGGTGAGCGCGCTCACCCATGTGCAGGGCGAAACGCTCGACGCGCTGAAAGAAGGGGTGGCGGTGTTTGGGGCGGACGGGCGCATGAAGCTCTTCAATCCCGTCTTTTTCGAGATGTGGCGCGTCGACCCGTCGAAGCTGCGGGACCGGCCCCACATCGACAGGATCGCCGATGCGTGCCGCAGCCTCTGCCGGGAGCCGGCGCAATGGGATGCATTGCGGGCCATGGTCGTCGGCTTGTCGGAGCGGCGCGAGAGCAAGTCGATCCGCATCGCGCGCAAGGACGGCATGATCGTCGACTGCGCCGCCTTGCCGCTGCCGGACGGAGCCACGCTCTTGACCTCGCTCGACGTCACCGCCAGCGCCAATGTCGAGCGCGCCCTCACCGAACGCAATCAGGCGCTGATCGCGGCGGAGAAGCTGCGCAACGACTTCGTTAACCATGTCTCTTACGAACTCCGAACGCCGCTCACCAACATCATCGGCTTCACTCAGCTTTTGGCCGCGGGCGGCGTCGGGCCTCTCAACCCGAAGCAGCTCGAATACGCCGGCTTCATCACCAACTCCTCGCACGCGCTCCTCACCATCATCGACGACATTCTCGACCTCGCCTCGATCGACGCCGGGGCGCTCGAATTGCGCCTCGAGACGGTGGACGTCGCCGACGCGATGCGCGCCGCCGCCGCCGGCGTTCAAGACCGGCTCGACGAGGCGGCGATCGAAATGCGCATTGTCACGACCGACGGCGTCGGAGCCTTCCGGGCCGACGGACGCCGGGTGCGTCAGGTCTTGTTCAATCTGCTGTCCAACGCGATCAACTATTCGGAGCCGGGCCAGACGGTGACGCTCGCCGCCATGCGCCGCGGTCCGGAGATCGTGTTTAAGGTGAGCGATCGGGGGCGCGGAATTCCGCCCGAGATGATCGACCGGGTGTTCGCTCGCTTCGAGACCTACCCGAACGGCTCGCGCCATCGCGGGCCCGGCCTCGGCCTCTCCATCGTCAAGGCGTTGGTCGAACTGCACAGCGGGCGCGTGCTCATCGACACCGCCCCCAACGAGGGCACGACGGTGACCTGCATCTTCCCCGTAGACCCGACCGTCGCCGCGCGT
>Ga0335071_10004919_pt1 | contig 13962 bp, 12 predicted proteins | sample Lox_Sample_15_FD_206724 | JGI IMG/M metagenome (GOLD analysis project Ga0335071, IMG submission 206724) | Soil microbial communities from Loxahatchee National Wildlife Refuge, Florida, United States - Lox_Sample_1.5 | ecosystem: Environmental > Terrestrial > Soil > Wetlands | place: USA... | reverse complement strand
AATCCGAAGCGGCTCTACTACCTATCGATGGAATTCCTCATCGGCCGCTCCCTCGAGAACAACGTTACAAATCTCCTGCTGGCTCCGCTGGCCTATCAGGTCATCCAGGATAAGCAACTGAACCTCCTTGAGATACTGGAGCAGGAACCTGATGCAGGACTGGGCAACGGCGGGCTGGGACGTCTCGCGGCTTGCTTCTTGGAGTCTGCCGCAACCCTGCAGCTCCCGGCCATGGGCTACGGCCTGCGGTATGAGTACGGCATCTTTCGGCAATCCATCCGTGACGGTTGGCAAGAGGAAACGCCGGACAATTGGCTGCGCTCTCCCGATCCCTGGGAGATCGCGCGCCCAAACGAAAAGGTGGAAGTCAACTTAGCTTGTTCATTCGAGTTAAGTGGAGGAAGTCTGCGTCCCATCACGGGGCGGCCATCAACCCTGCTCGGCATCCCTTACGACCGCCCTGTAATCGGGTACGGAGGCTCCACGATTAACACGCTCCGCCTCTGGGCCGCAGCCGCACCGGACTATTTCAACTTCGAAGAGTTCTCTCATGGCGACTTTGTCGAGGCATTTAGTCACACGCTCTCCGCTGAAACTCTAACTCGGGTTCTCTATCCGGACGACTCGGATTTCAGGGGCCAAGCCCTGCGCCTCCTGCAGGAGTATTTCCTCGTCGCCTGCTCGTTGGCCGATGCTGTGCGCCGCTTCCAGCGCAGCAACTCGGATTGGGGCTCATTTGCTGACAAAGTGGCGATTCAGCTGAACGACACGCACCCGTCGCTGGCCGTTGCAGAACTGATGCGAATCCTGGTTGACCAGGAGCATCTTGGGTGGGAAAAGGCCTGGCGCATTACGCAGAACACACTCGCCTACACCAATCACACCTTGTTGCCCGAAGCGCTCGAAAAATGGCCGGTCGCGTGGTTTGAAGACATGCTGCCCCGTCAGCTCGAAATTATCTATGAGATCAATCGCCGCTTCCTGGGTGATGTTCGCCGTCAGTTTCCGGGCGACGAAGGACGCATTCCGCGTGTGAGCCTCATCGAGGAGGGGACCGCAAAGAAGGTCCGCATGGCCCACCTGGCGGTCGTTGGTTCTCACAGCACCAACGGCGTAGCTGCGATTCACTCGAACCTCCTGCGTCAGACGACCCTGAAAGATTTGGCAGAGATCTATCCTGAGCGCTTCAACAACAAAACCAACGGCGTCACACCCCGGCGCTGGTTACTACTGTGCAATCCTGAGCTTTCAGGATTAATCATGAATGTAATTGGCGACGGCTGGACCAGAGATCTGAGCCAATTAAGCAAGCTCAAAGCATTTGCGGAAGACAATGCCCTCCGTCATGACTTCCTGAAGGCAACTCACAAAACCAAAGGACGCTTTTGCGATTGGTTCAAGTGGTCAACCGGACAGAACCTCGATCCCGACGCTATTTTCGATTGCCAGATTAAACGCATTCACGAGTACAAACGTCAGCTTTTGAACGCCCTGCGAATCGTAGTGCTTTACAACCGCCTGCGCGAAGACCCGGGACGGGACATGTATCCGCGGACGTTCTTCTTCGCCGGCAAAGCTGCCCCTGCATATCGGCTCGCCAAGCTGGTTATCAAGTTCATCAACAATCTGGCTGGCACCATTGACGGCGACCCCGCGGTACGCGGACGCCTCAAGGTAGTCTTCCTGCCCGATTATTGCGTCTCGCTTGCGGAGCACCTGATTCCCGCAAGCGACGTTTCCAACCAGATTTCGACCGCAGGCTACGAAGCCAGCGGCACTAGCAACATGAAGTTCATGATGAACGGCGCCTTGACCATCGGAACACGCGACGGCGCTACGATTGAGATGGCACAGGAGGCCGGCGAAGAGAACTTCTTCCTCTTCGGCCTGACCGCCGAGCAGGTGATCAGCAGCCGTGGGTCGTACAACCCGCGCTGGCATTACGAGCAAGAGCCCGAAACTCGCAAGGCCTTAGACCTGATCTTCTCCGATTATTTCAGCCAGAACGAGCCTGGCGTGTTCGAGCCTCTGCGCGACGTGTTGCTAACTTACGATCACTACATGCACCTGGCGGACCTGAAGTCGTATCTTGAGGCCGACGATGCGCTGCGCGATTTGCATGCCAACCCCTCTGAATGGGCACGCAAGGCCCTTTTGAACGTTGCCGGATCGGGCAAGTTCTCGAGCGATCGCACCATCGCCGAATACGCCGCCGATATCTGGAACGTGCAACCTTGTCCGGTGCCCGAGAAAGCGTAAGCGGATAACCCGATTTCAGTTCTCCCCATGCGCCTCCGGCATGCCCGTTCCAGAAAGCAGACACGCCAGAGGCGTTAACCGCCTTGATGGACCTACCTCCAGTCCTCCAGTAGACTGTTTCGAGCCGCCTTCATTTCCGCGTTGCACTTAAATGGGCGCGACCAACGTATATCCAGTGTGCAGTCCGTGTGTTCGGTTCAAAGGCAGGACCTTTACTGGCTTACCACGGCAGTGGTTTGCCGCTACGGAAGAAGCCGCCAGTAGGTCCATTGTCCGGTAGCGTCGCCGCCCATAATATGCTCGCTGCGCCTTCAGCAGCGGAAGCAGGCGCAGCAGATCCACCCATGTCAGTTGCTACCCAACCCGACATTCTCGTCACTCCGCTTAAGGACACCCTCGAGTGCGTTCAAATGAAAACGCTGAGCGGCCCACGAGTCCAGCACAGTCTGCAGGAGCGTTGAATGGTCAGGGCGTACAAATGAGACCGCTTCTGGCACTTTGAGCCTGCTAGGAAGCTGCATTATCGCTAGAAAAACCACCGCCTTGGCGCGCTCGAAGGGTGTGACCGAATGCTTGCTTGTCTTAAGATTCTGCTCGCACGAGCGCAGTACAGCCAGCTCCGTCTTGCGCAGGTGGTCGAGAACCTCAAGTGCCGACCACTCGGCCGGAACCGGTTTGTAACCTAGCCAGTCTTGCGGCCATTCCTCGATCCGACGGACCAGTTCCGCCTTTTACCGCTCCAGTCTTGCGATCATCCGTTGTAGGCGAGCAGTCATTGTGATGAATAGGCCGATTGATGCTGGGTCATGCTTGCGATGACACCTGTGAGAATGCGCACGCGGAGAAAACGCGGCAGCGACAACAGTGAGTAGCTAAGGAACTTACCCAGCGCACCTGGAATTACCGTGGCCTTCGTCCCCAGCGCCTGCAGCGATGCTCTGGCCACGGTAGCGGGCGCATCCGCCTTTCCCATGCGCATGTCCGCCCGGCCTGCGAACCCGCTGTTCACCGGGCCTGGGGCTGAAGCCAAAACATCCACGTTGGAAGAAGCGAGTTCTCGATGCAACCCTTCCGCCAGCGATTGCACGTACGCCTTCGTCGCCGCGTAGTGAGCAGCACCAGACACGCCCTGCCACCCAAGCAATGAAGCCATCAGGATGATTCCACCTCTGCCTCGTTTGACGAAGCGCTGCCCAAAGGCCACCGATTGCTCCAGCACCGCGAAGCAGTTGATGTCCAACATGTTGCGTTCCACATCGAGGTTCGCGCTAATTACCGGACCGGAAGTACCGAAACCCGCCGCCGCGACCAATAGTCCGACGTCGAGGCCAGTCGTTCCTTCCTCGACTGTGGCTCTCCCCATGGCGGCACTGAGATCGGCAGCAATTACACGAGCTTCGACCTGGTATCGCAGTCGAATCTCGGTTGCGAGTTGCTGAAGGCGGTCGCCACGCCGGGCTACCAAAACCACATTCATTCCCAGCGCTGCGAGTTGTTCGGCAAATGCCCGGCCGATCCCATCCGATGCGCCCGTCACAACCGCCCAAGGACCATACTTCTGCACAAACAACTCCCTATTCATTGCCACATCTCCTGAGGTGATTTCCCGCCCGCTCCGCAAAACGACTGGACGAAGAATTCCCGGCCAGCCGCTAGAATTTTGCTCCGTTTTTGTTCATCCGCTTCCGCCCGCGCGGCCGTCAGACATCCTGCCATTGATGAAAAAAGGACAAGGAAAGCCTTATGCCGTTGCTCGTCGGAATCTCCCAGCATCAGAGAAGACAACCGTTCTTCATACGCATGCAAAGCGTCGCTCACACGCCGTTTCATTTGACGCGGCATACGCGCCAGTTCACTGCCCAGGGCTGCAATTGCGCAGCCTTGTTCCGGATGTTTCAGATGCTCTTCACTCAGGTAGAACTCGATGACCCTTCGTAGAGCCTCCCGGCGCCGCAAAGTCTGCACCTTGCTCGTGAGTTGCTCAGCAACTTCCATGAGCGCGCTGCCGATCGCCTCCACTACGATCTCGTCCTTGCTGCCAAAGTGCTTGTAAAAGCCTCCGTTCGTCATGCCGGCGGCGCGCATCATGTCTGCCAACCGGACGGCCTCGACGCCTTTTGAGCGCAGCTGCGTAGCCGCTGATCGAACAATCAGGGCCCTGCTCTTGTCTTTGTGACCAAGTTCGTATCGCATAGTCATGAGATTACTGCAATAATCCTATGGATGCAAGAAAACCAGATCGTTTCGCGCTCGTACAGAAAACCGAAACTCGGAAGTCCGCAATTGTTGGAAAGATTACAACTTACGGCGAACCGAAGAGCTTATGCCCAGGTGTTCTGGCGGCTACAGCTATGACTTAAAGTTGGGAAGTGCCTACTGTCGATGTCAGTTGCGTTCCGCGCTTGAGTGCTTTCGGGGTGCGCTTAGCTTTAGAAAAAGCAGCGAGAGCGAGGCGATAACGAACCAACCTAGAACGTCTCCATACAGGTGTTCGGGGTTGCCATTCATGTTCCCCATGCTTGCCGAGCGCAGGTTGTCTGCACACATTTCAGCGGCATGCAAATAGCCACTCAGAACTAACGCGACCATGAACAGCCTATGTCGGCCAGCCGGGTCTGAAGCCGTAATCAGCATGCCCGCAGCAAAACTGAGGAAGATTCCCCGCCAGAGCAGTTCGGTCTCCAAACCAAAAGGATGCCACCTGACAAAGGGCTCCGGCGGTCCACTCCACGGCTTGAGAACCGGAAATGCGATAAACAAGGCGGCGAAGGCAATTAGCAACGCAGACGCCAGCAACGTTACAAGACCTCGCGACTGGGGCGGCACAAAGACCGATTCTCGCTGCGAGCTTTGAAGCACCACAGTGCTGACCAACAGAGATAGAAACGCTAGCGCCCAGACCAACGCGGTGGCAGGCGCGCCTGCCATAAAGTTGAGCAATACGAGACACCCGCTGAGCATGACCTCAAACACAATGAAACCATTCAGCCAGGAAAACCATGCTGGCAGTATCTCCGCCGCCGACCGTGCCTGCCGCCGCGCAACGACAAGAGCCCAAAATGAGGTCAGTCCAATACCCGCCATGGCTGCGATAAACATCGCGTCGTAGGAATTGTTGTAAGGCCGTGCACGAAAGTACGGTTCCCAACGGGATGAACGGAAGACGAGCAGGGTGATGGACGGTAAAGCGAGCCATATAAAAAAAGACACAGAATAGCGCAACCGGAACGCGCGAAAATCTAGGAAGTGTCCTTGTCGCATGGTCAGATCGTCTTCACTACCTCTCCCACTGAGTATGTGCGGTGTCGGTCCACCCACCAGCCCCAGGGCAGTGCAATCCATAGCCCGAGGCTGCTAAGAGCCAATGACCTCGAATCTGGTGGTGCAGGACCAAAAAGCACACCCAGCCAACCAAACAAAAGCAGGGCCAGCATCGACCACAATCCGTAAATCCCAACGGCATCGCGGGCGCGGGTCGCCCCGCGGTACAGCGCAATTCCAATCCCGAACGTGAGCACTTCCACGGTGATTCCGGCTGGCCACGAGTTCCAGAGTCCTAGACCCACCTTGTCTCCGCCGGGCCACAGCGGCATGTCAGGGCGGTGCACGATGAAGTCGAGCACCCAGTGGCTGACCACAAGGAGGCCGAGCGCAATGGCTCCCGCCCGATAGCGCCTTACCGCAAAGTAAACGCCCCCAACCGCCGCGCCCCACAAGATCGCAGTCACGAGGCTGTGCGAGATTGGGTAATCGTAGAAATCGAAGGGCTGCATTCTGGTGATTCCGGGCGCGACCCGCACGTGCTCCACGTCCAGCAGGAGCAACACCGGCCAGATCAGGTCGAGAAACTCGGCCGCGAAGAAAAGTGTGCCTAAGGACGTACGCGGTGCCCAGCGCTTGACCCCCAGTGCTACTCCGAAATGTCCAATAAACATGGTCGAAACCCCCGCACGCTAGAATTCGACGGTAAGCACGTCCGCACCGCCTGAAACATGACATCACTGGGTGGCCAGTGACTGTAACGTCTTAAGCAGGCTCTCACCCTTTGATTCGTCAAAGGCGCCCGCGGCCCGCCACAGCACTTTGCCTGAACGGTCAACCAGGAGTGCGTAAACCGTCTCCTCGGCCGGTAATTGTAGCGACTCCTCGAACGGCTTCTTGTCGATATACAAAGTGATGGTGCGAGCTCGAGCGTTCTTGTCGGGAATGCCTCGCCGCATACCGCTATCGATGAACCAGCGGGCCAGCGCGTTCATCCGTTCAATCGTCGGTAACTCGTAGTACTGGAAGCCCGCATCGACTTGCTGGAAGCGCGGCATCTCCCGCAGCCACGTGTCCACTTGCTTCTGCTGCTCGCGCTGGAATGCGATGAGGACGAGATTGCGTTCTCCTGCAAAGTCCTCCGGGAGTTGAAAGTCGAGATTCTCGAGGTTTGAAGCCTTCAGCTTCGGAAACACTGCTGGGCTGACTTCTCTCGTATTCATCTTCCCACTATCGTCTGCTCCGTAAACCATTGTCGACATCAACACAAACGCTGCAATTGCAAATAATGCGTGCACGCATCCTCCGTTGGCATCGGTTCTCAACCCGGGCTTGGGACGAGTTTTCACTTTGCATGTGATCCTTTCATTGCCGGCGCCCACCGTCCTCCAGCAACACTACTCAGCTGCGCACGGCGGCAGATTGCGGCGTTCATACCGCGAAAAATGTATCGATGCAGCGGCAGCAGCGCCCACCAGTACCAACGGCCGAATAACCCGCGTGGACGATATAGCGCAGTCGACCTCAAGCGGCTTTTACACCGGCCTTCAGGAAAAACCTCGAACATCAGGTAGGCCTCACCCGGCAGTTTCATTTTCGCCTTCAGCACCAGCCGCCTTCCCGCCTCCATCTCCACTACCTCCCAAAAATCCACCTTGTCGCCGACCTGCAAGCGGTCAGGGTCGCGTCTTCCTTTGTCCATCCCTTTGCCGCCCATCAAATCGTCCAGCCAGCCTCGCAGGTGCCAGAGCCAGTCGCCGTAGAACCACCCACGCTCGCCGCCGATTCCTTCAACCGTGGAGAACAGTTGCTTCGGCGCAGCTTCACACAGTCCTTCCCGTATGTCTACGACCCATCCCTCGTCTTCCTTGACTCGATGCCGGAAAGACTCTGGGTTCGCACTTCTGAACTGCTTTTCAGCTCGGCGGTTTGCCATGTCCTCCAGGTTCGGCACCGCCAGCGCGCGTTGCAGAGCTTGTTCGAAGGGCATGGGATGAATTTTCGGGAACAAGCGCTGCGCCAGATCGTTGCGGCAGACCACTTCACTTCGCAGTCCTTCGATCAGGGGCCGTGAAATCGCGCTGTCGATTGGCGTCACCAGGTCAACCCAGTATGAGGACAGTCGGGGCGTCAACACCGGAACTTGCAATAGAAGACGCTGCAAGCGGCGAGCAGCAGCATACTTCAGCATCATGGAGCGGTATGTCTCAATCGATGGACTGCCAATATCAATTGTCTTGCCCGCCGATTCTGGTACGTCGACCGCTTGAACCAGGTAGCGGACCACATCTGCAACTGCGATAGGCTGGATCCGCGTGGTTACCCAGCGCGGACAGATCATGATTGGCAAGCGCTCCGTTAGGTAGCGGATCATCTCGAACGACAGGCTGCCCGCCCCGATGACAACCGCCGAGCGAAACTCCGTCACCGGCGGGCCCCAGGCGCGGAGTTCTTCGCCGCTCTCCTGTCGGCTGGCGAGATGCACGGATAACTTCGTGTTGTTCGCGTCACCTAACCCACCCAGATAAATGACCCGCTGAACGCCGGCTCTCTTCGCGGCTTGCGCGAAACTGCGGGCGGCCAGGCGGTCGGCCTCACGAAATACGCCTTCACCTGCGCCGAGGGAGTGAATGAGGTAGTAGGCCACGTCGATGCCGACGAACAACCTCTCCAGCGTTTCCGGCCTGAGAGCGTCGGCCTCAACCACATGGACGGTGCGGGGAAACTTTCGCGTGACCTTGGCCGGGTCCCGCGTCATGCACACAACATAGTGCCCACGCGAGAGCAGAGCCGGAATGAGTTGCGAGCCTATAAAGCCCGATGCGCCACTGACCAGTACGTTCACGAATTATGCCTCGCCGCACAGAGTCAGGCTGGCGCACCGCCGTCTTTCTTGCTTGATCTTTCGGCGTAGCTGGTCTCCGCTGAGAAATGGTTTGTCGCGTTCCGCCAGAATTTCGGGAACCTCTTTGGCAATGTCGCTCTCGCGATCCGGATTTGCCGCATTGCGGGCATCTGAGGTCGGCTCGCCGATCAAAATTCGCGCCCACACCGGAAGTTCTTTAATACCTGCCATGGATCAATCCTCCAAAAATTATCTGCATTACCAACCTGTTGCTGTTGGTCGCGCCATCAACTCACTAATGCTCGTAAAGAGACTGAGACGAACAATCCAAAACGTTTCAATGGGAGATCGCCTCCATACGGGCGACGTTAGGCGCCTTCAATTGCACGCCGCACCTTTGCTTGGTGAGCACCAGTTGCACGTCGCCGATATGGCGTTCCCGGAACGCGCCCTCGCAGTAGCAAAGGTAGTACTCCCACATGCGCAGGAAGCGCTCGTCGAATCCCTGCGCCTTGATCTCGTCGCGGTTTTGCAGGAAGCGCTCGCGCCACTGTTTGAGCGTCTCGGCGTAGTGCAGTCCAATGTCCTCGAGATGAAACAGCGACATCTTTGTGCAGCGGCCCAGACTCTTGCCGATCTCGGCGACCGATGCCAGCTCCGAGCCCGGGAAGATGTACTTCTGAATCCAGTCGCAGCGTTTGCGGTACACCGGGAACTTCTGCTCGTTCATGGTGATGGTCTGCAACACCATCACGCCGTTGGGTTTCAGCAAGCGATCGCAGGCGCCGAAGTAAGTATCGTAATACTTCAGGCCGACGGCCTCGAACATCTCGATGCTGACGATCTTGTCGAACTGCCCGCGCAGGTTGCGGTAGTCCTCCAGCTGTAACGTGATGCGCTCGCCCGCCACGCCCATGCTGGCAAACAGTGCCTTGGCGTAGTCGTGCTGCTGTCGGCTGATGGTCGTGGTCGTGATCCGGCAACCGTAATGCATCGCGGCATACGCGGCGAAGCCTCCCCATCCTGTGCCGATTTCCAGCAGGTGGTCGGTTGGCTTCAGCTCCAGCTTCCGGCAAATGCGCTCGTATTTGTTTAATTGCGCGTGTTCCAGGCTGTCTTCAGGTGACTCGTAATAAGCGCAGGAGTAAGCCATGGAGTTATCGAGAAACAATCGGTAGAAGTCATTGCCCAGGTCGTAGTGGTAGCCGATGTTGTGGCGGCTTCCGGTGATGCTGTTGCCGCGCAGGCGATGTCTCACAATGTCAGAGATGGAGCTCAACGACCTGAACACACGGTTGCCATCTTCGATGGCCGAGAGGTTGCGGACGGCCAAGCGAATCAACGAGGCAAGGTCAGGCGAGGACCAGTTGCCGTCCATGAAAGCTTCGCCCATGCCCACGTCGCCACCCAGCAGGGCGCGGCGGAAGAAGCGCTCGTCGTGAATCACTAACATGGCCCGTAACTTAGCAGCCGGGGAGCCGAAGCTGTAGGTGTCTTCCGGGCAAACGACTTCCAGGAAACCCTCGTTGATCCGGCTAAGTACCTTGAAAATCAACTGCTTGGAGAGAAACTGCTTCATTCGATGCTCCAGGAGGCGCCGAGGGGGCGCGTGTTGGCGGAAGAGAAATGTCCAGGGCCGGGGTGATGTACCACCGGAACCCCTTTCAGGTAGAGGCGGACCGCCTCGAAGTGTATGGCAGCAATGGTCTTAGCCGTGACCCAGGGGAAACGGACGAGGGCATGCCGCAGCCATTCGGCCGTCCACGGCCGGCGAATCAGGTTGAGGGTGCCGTCGAAAACCGGCTGGTTATTTTCGTCCACGTTGGTCTGGACGGTCAGTGACTCACCCGGTAGAGTGAAGGTCCAGCGGTAGTCACAGTCCATTCCGAGGAAGGGCGAAACGTGGAAAGTCTTTGAAAATTCGTAACTTACTGCATGGTCGGAGTGGCCAAATTGACACACCCGGGAGAGCCAGTAGTTCTGCGTCTCGCCAAAGGTGTTCTTGACCTCGGCCATCACCATGTGCAACTCACCCGCCGAATCGTGACAATAGAAGAAGGATACGGGGTTGAAGTTGTAGCCGAGGTAGCGTAAGTGCGTAAGCAGAAAGATTTTGCCATCCGGGAGGTCGAGGCTGTTACGGGCGGCGTCTTCGGCAAGTCGTTGACGTAGAGGCTTTTGCGGATCGCCGAAGTGGTCGCGCTCGTTGTAGCTGGCCCAGTTCCAGCGGTTGTAGCTGGCCAGTCGCGAGACCTGCATTAGTTCCGGAAGGCGGTCGATGTCCAGATAGGCCATGAACAGCGGATAGGTAAACTCATGATTCTTTGGGCTAAAGCGGCGGTGGCGGAGGCTTCCGAAGTAGAGGGCGCTTTCCATCATCGCTGCGGCCTCCATTCAACTCCCAACGACTGTGCAACCCTGATAGCAGAGTTGAAGCCGTCTTCGTGGAAGCCGTAAAACCAGTAAGCGCCGCAGAAATGGGTGTGGTTGCGGCCGCTGATCTCGCTCCAGCGAGACTGCGAACGGATGGCCTCCAGGGTCATCAGCGGATGGCGGTAAACCATTGAGCGCATTACCTTTGGCTCGGCGATCTGGGCGGTGGCGTTGAGCGTGACGCAGTACGCCTCGGGCGCTTTCAGGTTCTGCAGGCGGTTCATGTGGTAGGTCAGGGTGACGGCACGCTCGGTCGCTCCGACGTGGTAGTTCCAGGAAGCCCGAGCCCCGGGGCGCGCGGGCAGCAGGCGCTCGTCGGTGTGCAGGACGGTGTCATTGCGGCTAGTAGTAAAGCCTTGCAGCACAGCGATTTCCGGCTGTGTGGCATCGGCCAGGAGCTGCCTCGCTTGGGGGGCATGACAGGCAAAGACCACTTCATCGAAGCGCTCGGAAGAGCCGTCGGAATAGGCCAAGTGAGCGCCATCGTGGGAACGCGTAACTGCCTTGATTTCAACTCCTTGGCGGATGCGGCCGCGGTACGGGGCCGTGATCGGCGGGATGTAGCTGCTGCTGCCGCCGTCCAGCACATACCACTGGGGGTGGGTATTGACTCCCAGAAAGCCGTGGTTGGAGAAGAAGCGAACCAGCGTAACTGCTGGAAAATCTTCGATTTCCTCCATGCTGGTGGACCAGACGGCGGCCGCCATGGGATAGAGGTAGTAGCGGCTGAAACTGGCACTGAAATCGTTGGCGCGGATCCATTCGCCCAAGGTCAGGGTCCCGCCGGCGGGGTCGTTGAGGACTTTGGGGGCCTCGCGGTTAAACCGAATGATTTCAGCAAGAAAGCGGTAATGGCGGGGGCGGAGCCAGTTGCTTTTCTGAGCGAACAGGCCGCCCAAACCGCGGCTGCTGTATTCGAATCCGGTTCGCTGGCAGGAGACACCAAACGACATGTCGCTCTTGTGCCGCGTAATGCCCAATTCCTTGAATAACTTAGCCAAGTTGGGGTAGGTGCGGTCGTTGTGCACGATGAAGCCGGTGTCGATGGGCGCAAGGCCACGGCTGGTCTCGATCTGGTGCGTATGTGTATGTCCGCCAATACGTTGCTCGCGTTCCAAAAGATGGACTTCATGCTTCCGGCTGAGCAGGTAGGCTGCGGCCATTCCGGAAATTCCGGAGCCGATGACGGCAATGCGGCTCATTGGGCTTCGACCTCCGTGCGGGGCAGGCGGACGCCGCGGAGGTCACGGGCTATCCCCAATAGATTCAGCAACCTGAGGCCGTAGTAGGTGACGTCCACCTCCCACCACAGGATGCCCTGACGGCAGGCGTACATGAAGCGGTGATGGTTGTTGTGCCAGCCCTCACCCAGCGTAAGTAGCGCCAAAATAAGGTTGTTACGGCTCTGGTCACGGGTGGCGAAGCGGCGCGTGCCCCAGACATGGGCCAGGGAGTTAATGCAGAAAGTCGCGTGGTAGAGGACGACGGTGGAGAGGACGTAGCCCCAGAGCAAGGCGCCTAAGCCACCGAAAATGAGCAACATAGCGCCGAGGGTGAGGTTGGGCACCCAGTGCCAGCGCTCGAGCCAGCGGAGTTCGGCATACTTGGAGAAGTCGCGGATGAGGCTGGGGTCGTAGTCGTCGTAAGTGTTTGAAATCACCCAACCTACGTGCGCCCACCAGAAGCCGCGCAGGCCCGGGGAGTGGATGTCGGGATCGGTATCGGAGTGGCGGTGGTGGATGCGGTGATGAGCGGCCCACCACAAGACGCTCTTCTGACCCGAGCTCTGGGCCAGCCAGGCCAGCAGGAACTGATTGAATCGATTGAGTTTAAACGAACGATGGCTGAAGTAGCGGTGGTAGCCGGCGGTGACGCCGAACATGCGGAGAGAATAGGTGGCCAGGAGCAGGCAGACGTAAGACCAGCGGAAGGGCACGAAAAACACCCCTAACGCGCCCAAATGCAGGGCCGCGAAGCCCAGTACCGCTCCGAACTGATAGTTTCGCAAAGACTTAGTCACAATGTTCCTGGTTGCTTCCACGCCATGCCGGGGGGGGGCAACCGACCGGGTGAGACATGCATCACTGGACCAACCGGATTGACACCCTCACAGACAATATTTGTAATTTGGGTGGACATAGTTTGTCAAGCATATTTCCAGTGCAATTGCTTGACAAACAATTTTTGAGGCGATAAGCTTCGACCAGGTTTAAGAAAGAACCATGGGAGAAAACCTCTATCCAATTCGGGCTGTCTCAAAACTGATTGGCGTGCCGGTGGACACCATCCGGTCATGGGAGCGGCGGCATGGGTTGGTTTCGCCGCTGCGGGGACCAGGCGGAGGGCGCATGTTCTCCGACGAGCAGGTGCAGCGGCTGACACTGGTGCGAGATGCGTTGGCGAAGGGTTTCTCAGTCGGGCAGCTTGCCAAAGTGGATGACGAAGAGCTGCGGTTGCTGGGGCGGATGCCTGACGTGCACGCGCTGGAGAGCGAAGAGCGTTTTGAAATGGCGGTGGCCGCGAACCAACTTCTCGCGCCCTTGATACAGGCCATCGAGCAGTTTGATTACACGGCGGCGGAGCGGGAGGTGAACCGGCTGGCGGCGGCGATGGCCGATCCGCGCGACATCGTACACGAAATTGCCCTGCCGCTGATGAAAACCGTGGGCGACCGCTGGCACGAGGGAACCATCACGATTGCACAGGAGCACATGGTGACGGCGCTGCTGACAGGTCTGCTGGCTTCGATGTTGCGGGCGTATGGCAACCCGAACCCAGCGGTGAAGGTACTGATGGCGACGCCGGAGAACGAGCACCACGGGTTTGGCATCCTGGCGGCGGCAATGCTGACGGCTGCGAAGGGCATGGGCGCGTTGCACCTAGGGGCGAATCTCCCGGCGAGCGAGATTGTGTTGGCAGCGAAAAAAACGAGCGCCGATGCGGTGCTGCTGGGCGTGTGCGGCGCTAATCCCGACAAGGTGATTGCGGCGATGGAAGAAATCCGCAAGGGATTGCGGGGGCGTATCCAGATGTGGATTGGCGGCACCGCCGAGGAACGGGTAACGCACGCAGCGGAGGAAATGGGCTGGAGCGTGTTGAAGAACTTCCGCGCATTCGAGGACGAGTTGGAGAAGCTGGCGGCGGTGGCGTGAGAAGGAGAGAGG
>Ga0335071_10004918_pt1 | contig 13964 bp, 19 predicted proteins | sample Lox_Sample_15_FD_206724 | JGI IMG/M metagenome (GOLD analysis project Ga0335071, IMG submission 206724) | Soil microbial communities from Loxahatchee National Wildlife Refuge, Florida, United States - Lox_Sample_1.5 | ecosystem: Environmental > Terrestrial > Soil > Wetlands | place: USA... | reverse complement strand
CGCGAGGTCGCGGAGCGGTTCCCGAAGATCGGCTCCATGGCGACCATCATCGTCTGAGGTGCGGACAATGGCAACGACAAGTTCACAGCCGAGAAAGCAGAGAAAGGCACAGCTGACCGCACCCATCCACGAGCGGGGAAAGACACTCGCGGCGCCCCTCGCCCCCGCCCTGCGCGAGCAGTACAAGCGCAGGCACGTCCGGGTCGTGAAGGGAGACACCGTGAAGGTGCTCCGCGGCGACCACAGGGGCGACGAGGGCGTGGTGGACGAGGTGGACGTGAAGCGCTGCGCGCTCTTCGTCCACGGTGTCTCGATCACGAAGGCCGACAACACCGAGGTCCCGAGGCCCGTGCACCCCTCGAACGTCCAGATCACGAAGCTCAACCTGAAGGACCCGGTCCGGGCAGAGAAGATCGGGGAGGTGGAGTGATGGCGCACCTGAAGCGGTACGCGGCCCCCGACTCCTGGCACGTGAGCAAGAAGACCACCACCTACGTCACGAAGACGGCTCCCGGGCCGCACAACGACGGGGCGATGCCGGTGGTAGTCTGGCTCCGGGACCACATGGGCCTCGCACGGACCATGAAGGAGGCCAGGCAGATCCTGAACGCCGGCTCGGTCATCATCAACGGGAAGGCATGCAAGGACCCGGCCCGAGGCATCGGGGTCTTTGACATCGTGAGCGTGCCGGGCATGGGGAAGCAGTACCGGATCCTCCTTGACCGGAGGGGCCGGTACCGGTCCATCGAGATCTCTCCCGAGGACGCAAAGACCCGGCTCGCGAAGATCCGGAACAAGACCGTGATCTCCGGGGGCAGGGTCCAGCTGAACCTGGTGTTCGGCGCAAATGTCATCGCCGATAACAAGTACAAGGCCAAGGACTCGGTCGTCCTCAACCTTGCCGATGCCGAGGGGAAGAAGCGGTTCCAGATACTCGACCACTTCCCCTATGCCGTCGGGAACATGGCGATGGTCATCGGGGGCCGGCACTCGGGCTCCGTCGGCCGGATCATGGAGATCCGGAAGGAGGCCGGGGCGGTCCCGAACCGGGTCATCCTCGAGGACCCTGCGACGAAGGCGAAGTTCGACACCATCGAGGAGTACGTCTTCATGGTGGGCAAGGCCGAATCGGCCGTGAAGGCCTGGGGGATTGAGGAATGAACCCGATGCAGGACCTCCGGATCCAGAAGATCGTGGTCCACATGGGCGTCGGCGAGGCGGGCGACAAGCTCACCAAGGCCGAGGAGATGCTCTCGAAGATCACCTCCCAGAAGCCCGTGAAGGCCATCGCAAAGAAGACCCAGCCGGCCTTCGGGACCCGGAAGGGCTCGCCCATCGGCTGCAAGGTGACGCTCCGGAGCGACGCCGCCGAGGCCTTCTTCGTCACCTCCATCGGGATCATCGAGAAGCAGCTCGCAGCCTCCCAGTTCGACAACCAGGGCAACTTCTCCTTCGGGATCGAGGAGCACACCGATTTCCCGGGGATGGCCTACGACCCGTCCATCGGGATCTTCGGCATGGACGTGAACGTCGTCCTCGAGAAGCGGGGCACCCGCATCTCCCGGAGGAAGGCGGACCAGAGGAAGCTCCCCGCGAAGCAGCGGGTGAAGCGCGAGGAGGCCATCAGGTTCCTCCAGGAGCGCTACCAGGTGGAGGTGCGCTGACATGGCAGGCGAACAGAAGGAGATGAAGAAGTTCGGCAGGGGTGCGCACCAGTGCCTCCTCTGCGGGCGGCAACAGGGCCTCGTAAGGAGGTACCACATCATGTTCTGCCGGCAGTGCTTCCGGGAATGGGCCCAGAAGATGGGCTTCAAGAAGATGAACTAGGTGGTGGACGGGACATGGTCAGATTAAATCCCATCGCAGACGCGATGACCGCGATCAAGAATGCCTCGGACACCGGGAAGGCCGACTGCATCGTCGAGCCGGCGGGGAAGCTCCTCGGCTCAATGCTCCGCATCATGCAGGAGTCGGGCTACATCGGCGGGTTCGAGTTCATCGACGACAACCGGGGCGGGCAGTTCCGGGTCCAGCTGAACGGCCGGATCAACCGCTGCGGGGCCATTACCCCGCGGTTCAACGTGAAGATCCGGGACCTGGAGAACTGGGAAACCCAGTTCCTCCCGGGGAAGAACTTCGGGATGCTCATCATATCCACGCCAAAGGGCGTGATGGCCCACGAGAACGCGCGGAAGCTCGGCATCGGCGGCGAGCTCCTGGGGTACGTCTACTAGGGGTGACCGCGATGGCAGCGACACGCAAGGTAAAGGTCCCTGAGGGAGTCACGGTCCGGATCGAGGGAAACCTCGTGAAGGTCCAGGGCCCGAAGGGGATGCTCATGCGGGAGATGTACTACCCGAACGTCTCCATTGCCATGAAGGACAGGGAGTTCACCATCTCGACGGAATCCGGGAGGAAGAAGATCCTCGCGGTGTGCGGGACCTTCGCGGCCCACGTAGAGAACATGATCGGCGGGGTGACGAAAGGGTACCAGTACCGCATGAAGGTGGTGTACAGCCACTTCCCGATCCAGCTGAAGCTCGCGGGCGACCGGATCGAGGTGGGCAACTTCCTCGGCGAGAAGAAGTCCCGGTACGCCAGGATCGAGAAGGACGTGAAGGTCGCCCTCGGGGCGGACGAGGTCACCGTCACCGGCATCAACAAGGAGTCGGTGGGGAAGACCGCGGCGAACATCGAGCATGCGACCCGGATCCGGGAGCGCGACCCGCGCGTCTTCCAGGACGGGGTTTACATCGTCGAGAGGGCGTGAGCATGTCCGACGAAAAGATGCGGCTCATCCGGGCGCGGAACGGGAACCGGGCGCGGTTCCAGCGGCGGGGCGTCCACGAGAAGAAGCGCCTCGCCGACGTCTGGCGCAAGCCGAAGGGCCGGCACAACAAGCTCCGGCGGCAGATACGGGCAAAGGGCCCGCTCCCCCGGCCGGGCTACGGGAGCCCGGTGGCAGTGCGGGGCCTGCACCCCTGCGGCCTCGAGGACATCCTCGTGGCAACCGGGGCGGACCTCGCGGGCTTAAAGCCGAAGCTCCACGCCGTCCGGATCGCGGCCGGCGTCGGGGCGAGGAAGAAGCGGGAGATCCAGAAGCAGGCGGCAGAGGCCGGCCTGAAGGTGCTCAACCCGATGACGGTGAAGGCCCTCGCAGAGGAACAGGAAAAGGAACCCGAAGAGCCCGAGGACGAGGTGGACGGCGATGAGTAACCTTTCCAACCAGAAAAGGCTCGCGGCGAGCGTGCTCGGCTGCGGGGTAAACCGGGTCTGGTTCGACCCCGCGCGGGCGACGGACGTCGAGGGGGCAATCTCCCGCGACGACCTCCGCACCCTCATCACGGAAGGGGTCATCAGGGCCCGCCCGAAGAAGGGGGTTTCCCGCGGCAGGGCCCGGGAGCGGGACGCGAAGCGCTCGTACGGCCACCGCAAGGGGCCGGGCAAGCGGCGCGGCGCATCCGGGGCTCGGAGACCGTCCAAGACCCAGTGGATCCAGCGGATCCGGGCGATCCGGAAAACGATGCGGGCACTCAGGGACGAAGAGCAGATCGATGCCCACCAGTACCGCATCCTGTACCGGAAGGCATCCGGCGGCCAGTTCCGGAGCGTGTCGCACATGAAGTCGCAGGCGGGAATCGCCCAGGGGAAGGGGAAGTGACATGAGCACCGGACCACGCTATTTCATCCCCTTCCGCAGGCGCCGGGAGGGCCGGACCGACTACTATGCCCGGGGAAAGCTGCTCCTCTCGGAGAACCCGAGGATGGTCGTAAGGAAGACGAACCGGGAGATCATCATCCAGCTCATGGTGCCCGATCCCACGGGAGACAGGACGCTCGTCGCGGCCTACTCCCGGGACCTCGCGGGCTACGGCTATACCGGGTCCCGGTCGAACACACCCGCCGCGTACCTGACGGGGATCCTCTTCGGGGCGCGGTGTAAAAAGGCAGGCTATGCCGCCGCGGTGCTCGATATCGGCCTCGCGCGTGCATCACCGGGGGCCAGGGTCTTTGCCGCCCTCAAGGGCGCGGTGAAGGCGGGCCTCGCGGTGCCGCACAGCCCCGAGGTGCTCCCTGATGACAAGCGGGCCAGGGGCGAGCACATCGCGGCCTTTGCCCCGCAGCGGGTCGGGGACCTTGCAAAGAACGTGGACCAGGTGGCAGAGGCCATCATGAAGGAGGTGAGGTAACATGGCAGAGAACGAGGGGTGGATCCCCCTCACGGGCCTCGGGAAGGCGGTGGCAAAGGGTGAGATCACCTCCATCGACCAGGTCCTCGAGAGCGGGCGGCCCATCAAGGAGCCCGAGATCGTCGATGCCTTCCTCCCCGACCTCGCCGACGAGGTGCTCGACATCACCATGGTCCAGCGGATGACCGACTCGGGCCGGCGGGTGAAGTTCCGCACGGTCGTCGTCGTCGGGAACCGGAACGGCTACATCGGCTTCGGGCAGGGCAAGGACGCCCAGGTGGGGAACGCCATCACGAAGGCCATCAAGGACGCGAAGCTGAACATCATCAAGGTGAACCGGGGCTGCGGCTCCTGGGAATGCGGCTGCAACCTGGAGCATTCCATCCCCGTCCAGGTGACGGGGAAGGCAGGCTCTGTCCGGGTGACGCTCAAGCCGGCCCCGCAGGGGATCGGGCTCGTCACCGGGGACATCGCGAAGAAGGTGCTCGGCCTCGCAGGCATCCGGGACGTCTGGGGCTTCTCCTCGGGGGAGACCCGGACGACCATCAACTTCGCAAAGGCGACGTTCAACGCCCTCATGCAGACGAACATGGTCCGCCGGGCCGGGGGTGCGCGGTAATGTACGCCATCGTCCAGGTCCGGGGGACCGTGAAGACCCGCCGGGACATCAAGGACACCCTCGCCATGCTCCGGCTCCACCACATCAACCATTGCGTCGTGGTCCCGGATACCCCCGAGTACCTCGGCATGATCCGGAAGGTGAAGGACTTCGTCGCGTACGGCGAGGTGGATGCCGAGAGCCTCGGGACGGTGCTTTCGACCCGGGGGCGGCTCGTGGGCAACCGGCCGCTCACCGACGAGTACGTGAAGGCCAACTCGAAGTTCGGGGCCATCGCCGAGCTTGCGGACGCCATCGCAAAGGGCGAGGCGTCGCTCAGGGACATCCCCGGGCTCAAGCCGGTGATGCGCCTCCACCCGCCCCGGAAGGGATTCCGCACCCTCAAGCGGACCTTCCAGCAGGGCGGTGCGCTCGGGTATTATGGGAAGGAGATCAATACTCTCCTGCACAAGATGAGGTGACCACGGTGCCTACGAACAAACGATCCAAGTATCGCGGGTCCCGCACGTGCGGCGGGGGCACGCACAAGAACCGCCGGAACGGCGGGTCCCGCGGCGGGCGCGGCTTCGCGGGCGGGTGCAAGCACCACTTCGTCCGGTATTACCTCGTGGGGAGGACCTTCGGAAAGGACGGCTTCTCCCATGACCAGCGGGAAGACCCGGATACCATCGACGTCGGGACCCTCGAGGTCATCGCAGATACCCTCATCGCACAGGGCTTTGCAAAGCTCGAGGGGGACACCCTTGCCGTGGACGCTTCCGCCTTCGGGGTTGGGAAGGTCCTCGGCAGCGGGAAGGTCACCCGCAAGATGAAGGTCTCGGCGGCGTCCTTCTCGGAAGGGGCAAAGAAGAAGCTCGAGGCTTCGGGAGGTCAGGCGCTCGTCGCCTGACCCCGCGGTGAAGCATGGGAGCCATCCTCGACCGCATGGAGCCGCTCCTCGCGGCCATGCCCTCGGTGAAGAGCCCGGAGGGGCACGTCCACTTCAAGACCAAGCTCTTCTGGACCCTCGGGGTCCTCGTTCTCTACTTCATCCTCTCGAACATCCTGATCTTCGGCCTGGACCGGTCCTCGCAGGACATCTTCCTGTACTGGCGGGCGCTCCTCGCCGGCCAGAGCGGGACGATCATCCACCTCGGTATCGGGCCCATCGTCACCGCCTCCATCGTCCTCCAGCTGCTGAAGGGTGCCGACCTCCTCGACATCGACACCACCGAGGCACGGGGGCAGGTCATCTACATGGGGCTCCAGAAGCTCCTGATCTTCGTCATGATCGTCGTCGAGGCGGTCCCGAACCTGATCGGCGGGTTCATGAGGCCCGACGCGACAATCGCCGCGACCTTCCTCGGCGGGAATACCGGGCTCCTCGCCTTCTTCATCTTCCTCCAGCTCTGCATCGGCGGGGTGCTCATCTTCCTCCTCGACGAGGTGGTGACCAAGTACGGCATCGGCTCGGGAGTCGGGCTCTTCATCGTCGCAGGCATCTCCCAGTCCATCGTGAACGGCTTCCTCGCCTGGGAGGCGGTCCAGGACCCGTACCCGGTGGGGTTCTTCCCGCGGCTCATCGCGATAGGTCTCTCGGGCGGGAGCTATCTCCAGTACTTCACCCCGAACATGCTCGCGTTCGTGACCACGATCGCCATCTTCCTGATCATCGTCTACGTGGAGTCCACGAGGGTCGAGATCCCCCTCGCGCACACGAACGTGCGGGGTATCCGGGCGCGGTTCCCGGTGAAGCTCATCTATGCAAGCGTGCTCCCCATGATCCTCGTCCGGGTGCTCCAGGCGAACGTCCAGATGATCGGCCTGTTCCTGAACAATGTCGGGATCACCATCCTCGGGACCTTCGAGGGGCAGACCGCCCAGAGCGGGCTCATGTACTTCCTTGCCCCGATCTCGGGGCCGACCGACTGGATGTGGTGGACCACCGACCTCGGTCACCCAGTCTGGCAGGTCCTCCTCCGGATGAGCATCGACATCACCGTCATGGTCGTCGGGGGCGCCATCTTCGCCCTGTTCTGGATCAAGACCTCGGGCCTCGACTCGAAGGACGTTGCCCGGCAGATCCAGCTCTCGGGGATGCACATCCCCGGCTACCGGAAGAACCCGCAGGTGCTCGAGCGGTACCTGGACCGGTACATCCCCCGTATCACCATCATCGGCGGGGTCTTCATCGGGGTCATCTCGGTCGTCGCGAACCTGTTCGGTGTCATCGGGCGGGAAAGCGGGACCGGGCTCCTCCTGACCGTGTCCATTACCTACCGTCTCTACGAGGAGATCGCCTCCGGACAGCTCATGGAGATGTACCCGGCGATGAGGCAGTTCTTCGGGAAGGAATAATCCCGGTTACGACCCTTTTTTTTCACCAATAAATTAAAACTGAAACGTATCAGGATCCTTTTTTCCCCGTCAGGATCACGGCAATCGCCAGTGCCACGAGCACCATCGCGGGGACCGCAATCGACGGGAATTCCGGAATGGATCCCGGCGGGCCATGCCCCGGGGGATATATCGTGACATCGACCGCTGAATCGGACTCCCATGAGGGCCCGTTATTGATCAGGTGCAGGGTAAAGTCCAGGTAATAGCCCATGCCCGGGTCGTCCCAGGACCAGCCATGGAATTCACCCGGCGTGAACAGGTTCAGGTATACCCTCGTCGGTTTTCCGCAGGGAAGAGAGAAAAAAACCGGGGTCGTTGACCAGCCGACAGGCCCCCAGAAAGTTCCGGTATCCAGGAAATAAGGGTATTCACTACAGCTGGCCAGGTCGCACATCGGGGTGATGGTTAACGGGACTGACCTCGTTTCATCCGGGTTCAGCTCCACTACGATACTGGACGGGCTGATCGTGGCTTCGCACATTGCGGCTGCCGCAGGAACGAGGCCGTTGAGGACAACAAGGCAGGCAATAGCGAAGGGCAGATAGGTTACAAGCGGTTTCATGCCTTCTTCCTCACCTACCGGTCGTAAACCTGCTCCGGACTCCGGAGAACGGGGGGCCCGTTACCGGCCCCGGTTCATCTTCAGGTGAACGACCACGAGCCCCATTCCGAAGAGGACGAGGGCAGGGATCGCGAGGGTCGGGAACTCCGGTATAGGTGCCGGGGGCGCTGCTGCACAGCCTTCGGCGACTCCGCATCCACAAAGGCCGGGATCGGTCTTCGCCGGGTCGGCCGGGCACCGGTCGGTACAATCCAGCGTCCCGTCCCCATCGGCATCCGCCGCCCCGCTCAGGCCGTCGCAATTATAGTCGATGCTTGAGCCGCACGGTTCATCTGCACCTGGATGGATATCCGGGTTCCTGTCATTGCAGTCGCAGTTCTGGACGCAGCACCGGTGACCCCACCAGGTAAACATGGCATTGTACCCGTCCCTGTCGCAGTCACACCCCATGCAGGGAAACCAGCTTGGCAGATGCAACTGCGCCGACACCGGTGCAACCATCAGGGCCACGGACACCATGAATGCGAGGGCCAGCAGTCCGATTCTATAGTACACGTTTCCTTACCCCCTTTCCCGTAACCTCGTATCTTCCCGGGGAAAGTAAAAAAAAACTGTTGAAGGTCCATCCTGCCCTGCTGTATCCAAGTCCTCGGAGATGCTTGATGATTGAGAGAACTACTATATAGAGATTTTGATGATTTCCATTTTTGGACTCATGATCCGGGGCCGGATTACCCCGGCAGTCCCGCCGGTGTCAGCGAATCGGCAAGGAGATGCACGCCGTAACCGAGGAAAAAGGCCGAGGCAGGGTATGCCAGGTAAAGATCGGTGAAATATCCCTCGAACAAGCCCATCACCGCCGTGAAAACAAAACCATACGCAACGAACCGCATCGCCCGGCGGCTGTGGCAGAGTCCCCGGTGGGTCCAGTCCCTCGCCGGCTCCAGCACGTCTGGCATGACCGAGCCGAAGAGGGCCGCGAAGAACCCGACGAGCATTGTCTCCGGCGGGAGGCTAAGGACGAGGTGGAGAGGGTACGTGTAGGCGATGAACCCGAGCGCCCCGAGGATGAGATGGGTCTGGCGTCGCATAGCTCTGTCCCGGACTCGGAACAGGCAGATAAATCCCTTCAGCGCACGGGGCGAAACTGGATGAATGCAGAAATCCCGTTTCTCACCCCAGCACGGTCAGCACCAGGCACACCGCCACCGGGATGACGAGGTTGTCATCGACGGGCGAGACCAGCTCGATGAGCCCGGCGACGAGGACCGCGACCAGGGCAGGCAGGGGTGCGACCAAAATGAAGAGGGGCACGGAAGCGGCGGCGATCCCTCCGGCCGTTCCTTCCAGCGTTTTCCGGTTCCAGATCCGGTGCCTCCCGGCCCACTGGCCGACGATGGCTGACATGCCGTCCAGCAGGGCGAGCGTGAGGACGGCCGGGACAACCACGCCGACGGGGAAGAAGAAGAGGCAGAACGCCGATGAGAAGAAGAACAGGATCGCCCCCTTCCCCGGGAGCATGCCCGGGCGCTCCAGGTCCTCGATCAGCCGGGAAATGAGCGGGATCCGGCGGCCCCTCGCGATCGCGTCGGAGAGGATGAGGCCGGCGAGGAGCGAGAGGAGGAGCACCGGGAGGGCCGTGTCCCTCCCGAGGAGCCAGATCACGGCGGCGATGCCGGCCCCGACCAGGATATGGACCGCTTTCCTCCCGAGCTCGTTCACGGGGGACCCTACCCGCAACCTCCGGTTGCCGATGCCTGGGACGAAGCGAGAGTGGTGTTACACTCGGCGGGTTCCGACACGAAGCTGTTACAGACAGCCTCCTTGTACGCCTCCGGAGTGCGTGCCCCGGAGTATTCCAGCCCGTTTATGAGGAGGGTCGGGGATGCGGTCGCCCCGTTCCCGGCTGCATCCTCTGCATCGGTCTTTAACAGGGCAATTCCCCCGGCCCCTGATATGCAGGTCCCGATTCCGGTCGTGTCGACTCCCGACGTCGCGGTAACATTCAACCGGCAGCTTCCCAGCGCCGAACTGTTCCCCCGGAGGGGATAGCACAGGTCGTCAAAAGAGGAGAGATATCCCCAGAAATGTGCGGGGTCGTTCGCCTGTATGCAAACCTGCCGGAGATCCTCCCTGGCTTCCTCGGGTCCGTGGAGGGAACTCACCGAATCTATGGTAGTCCCGCTTACCGTGGTGATGAACCGGATCCGGAAGTCTGCCTTTGAACCCAGGAGTTGTTCAACCGGGACCATGCCCTGTTCCGCCTGGGTTCCATAGGGGCAGAACGACATCACGTAGAGATCGACGACCGGCCGGGAGGATTTCACCGGCTGCTTCGGGGGTGGCGTGGCGGCAGCGGCAACACTCCTGTTCATGTCGATGGCGTTCGTGAACAGAAGTGTGCAATCCCTTGTGGTATAGACGGTAACTGCCTGGCCATTATACGTGGATTTCACGGCATAGACCCCCTTCTCATCCGAAACCGAGGTGACGGTAAAGGAGGTCCCTGGCGCCGCCAGGTTATTGGTGATGTAGTCCGTCACCCTCCCGGCGCAGGCGGACGGCGGGACGGCCGGGGACTGGCCCGGAGAGGATCCGGACGCGGTCAGCAGGAAAACAATTGCAAGGATACAAAGGATTCCGACGAGGAAGGTCACGAGAATCCTTTGGCCATACAGGAACCCGATGAATGAAGGAGATCCGCTTTCAGGTACCTTTGTTGCAGGGTCGGTATCCGGATCCATGGCTGCATCATCCTCCCTTTCCCCTTCGTGCGCAATCGTTATTGATATTTTCAACCGGCCCGGGTTGAAGATTACCCGTCCGGGCCGGCATAGAAAAGGAAGGTTAACGAGAATCAATAGCGAAACCCGGCCAAAACGAGAAAAATAAACCATTTTTTATTATCGTGAAATCTATTTCAAAAGTTTTATTTACCATACCACGTTTTTATCTCTCGATCGATCTCCTGCAGCGTGAGATGGGTCTCTCCAGCGCCGTGAAGATTCGGAGGTATCGGGTCATGAAGACAATCAGCCGCTTCCAGTTGATGATAATCATTTGCATCGCCCTGACGACCGCATCGGTGTCAGCCAATACCTACGGAGGTTACTGCACAAATATTGCCACGGTCCCTTCTGGTTACCCGTGGCCTTCCTGCGGTCTTGGCCCGGTCACAGCGACCGCTGACTGTTACAACGGGCAGCCAATGGTTGATCTCACCTGGCCGCAATTTGTCGCCAGCACGTATGATCCCGACTACTTTTACTTTTTAATGGGAACTCCTTCTGCGGGATCCTATCCCGTCACCCCGATGCAGTGGATAAATGACTGGCCCCCCTATTCCCATTCTCCTGCCTACGTCCGCGCCCGGGTCGCCACATCCGTGAACCTCATACCCTGCGGGGGTTTCAGTAATCCCATGGACGTGGTATTCGTTGGCGGGGTCGCTGATGGTCCCGATATATGCATGGACTCTGTGCCGGTAACCCTGGGTTCGTGCGGACCATGCACTTCTCCCAATGTGGGGTGCTTCAACGGGCAGGTGTGCAACACCGGCACCGGTGCGTGCGAGCCGTGCACGGACAGTGATCAGTGCGGGGCCGGACAGGCATGCAATGCCGGTGCATGCGGACCTCGCTGTTCATCCAATGCCGACTGCAGCAGTGGAAAGATATGCGATGTTAACACCGGGGAGTGCGGGGCCTGCACGGCGGACTACCAGTGTGGCACGGGGCAGGTATGCAATGCCGGTGCATGCGTACCCGCCTGTTCATCCAATGCCGATTGCGGCAACGGACAGGTATGCAATGGTGAGGCATGCGTACCTTCCTGTTCAAAGGGTTCCGATTGCAGCAACGGTCAGGCCTGCATTGCCGGCGGGTGCGGTCCCTGCACGGATAATGCTCAGTGCTCTGCCGGGCAGGAATGCATGGAAGGTGCATGCATATCGACCTGCACGTCATTTGAAGACTGCGCGAACGGGCAGGTATGCGACGAGGGCCTCTGTGGTCCGTGCACTGACAGTTCCCAGTGCCCTTCGGGCCGGGTATGCAAATCCGGGGCCTGCGGTGCCTGTACGGCGGATAACCAGTGTGCCACCGGACAGTTTTGCCTGTCGGGCGTATGCACGACTCCTCCCTCCTGTTCCGAGAACAGGGATTGCTGGGGCTATGGCCGGTGGTGGTTCTGCAGGCAGGATAACGTATGCGGGCCATGCGGGTCTGTCTTTGACTGCCCCCCGGCATACGATCTCTGCATGAATGGACATTGCTCGATTTTCATTCCGACTTCCATAGTGGTCACGGCACATTCACCTGTCTTCATCGCCGTTACTGATCCGGCCGGGAATTTCATTTCAAAGGATGTGAACGAGATTCCCGGTGCCGCCTACGTGGGCTGGAATACCCCGTGGGATACCGATGTTGAAGGTGTCATCACCATCCCTGACCCCCTGCCCGGCGTCTACCGGGTTTCGGTTTCTCCCAAGCTGGGAGCCCCCTCGGACGCCACATACGCGCTCACGATGACCCGGGACGATGTCACCCTGAACCTGGCGACGGACGCTCCCGTGGGGCTTATTCCTTCCACACCCTACGGGGTCCAGGTACCGGAATCGGGCCCCATAACCACGGTAACCCCCTGCACGACACCGGCCGACTGCACCGGTGGGCAGGTCTGCACGGAGGGGGCGTGCGGTCCATGCACGTCTGATACGGATTGTGCTGCCGGGCAGGTGTGCCTGTCCGGTGCCTGCACGACTCCTCCGCCCGAAACCGACACGACCCCTCCCCAGACGACCATCGATCTGACGGGAATCGCTGGAAACAACGGCTGGTTCACCTCCGATGTGACGGTATCCCTTTCCTCCACCGACAACCCCGGCGGTTCAGGTGTCGCCTCCACCGAATACAGCCTCGACGGTACCACCTGGATTCCCTACACCGGGCCCTTCACCATCAGCACCGAGGGCACCACCATGGTCTCGTTCTACTCCACCGATGTTGCAGGGAATGTCGAGGCAACAGAGCAGCAGGCCGTTTCGATCGACAGGAGCCTGCCTCAGATCACCATCACCTCGCCTGCGGATGGCGCACGGTTCGGCCTGAATGATCCGATAACCGCCGATTATTCTGCCGTGGATTCCATCTCGGGAATCGACGTAGTAACCGGCACCGTGCCGGACGGGGACGCAGTTAATACCGCCGCCCCCGGCTCGTATTCATTCTATGTCACCGCGACCGATAAGGCAGGCAACACCGCGACACGGTGGAGCTTCTTCACGGTGTACATCCCCGCGAAGGTCACCATCTATCCCCGGGTGATCAACCTGGCCGGCACCGGATCCTTCATTGCCTTCGGGGAGATGCCCCGGGGCTACAGGGCAACTGACATCGTGAAGACTTCCGTGCAATGCGAGGGAGCCTCCGCAAAAAGGGTTATCACGACCCGGGTAATCCCGCAGCTCTTGGGCGCCGTCTTCAGGTCATCGGAGCTCGAAGGGGTGCAGCCCGGCGATAAGGTAGTCCTCACGGTCAGCTGGAACCTGTTCAGCAACGACAGGACCTACGAGTTCCAGGGGAGCGATACCGTCCGGGTGATCGGGAAGGAAGGTGTGGCCACCGGTGAGATCCAGAACTGGATGGCCCTGCCGGATGCGGACCTGTTCGCGAAATACCGGGCAGGGAGTTAATCTCTTTTTTCGCACGACTTTCCATCGTTTTTCCCGCCGGCCCCGTGCCTGTGCACGAGCCGCTCCGGTGCCAGGGCAGGATTCTTCGAACATGAGGACCGGGGGAACGATGCAGGCGATATTAAGAGAGGAACGCATACACTGTACCCACAGAGAGAGGTGTGATGCGGGATGGGCAAGCGGATCGTCATCACCGGCGTCCCCGGTGTCGGGAAGACCACGGTCGTGAACGGGGCGCTGGAAAAGCTCGGGAAGGAGGGAATCTCCTACCAGTCGATCAACTTCGGGAGCTTCATGTTCGAGGTTGCAGCGGCCCAGAAGGTCGTCTCGGACCGGGACGGGATGAGGAAGCTCCCGGGTGCGGTCCAGAAGGACATCCAGCGGAAGGCCGCCCAGGCCATCGGGAAGATACAGGGGAACGTCATCATAGACACCCACTGCACGGTGAAGACCCCGAAGGGGTTCCTCGCCGGTCTCCCCGAGTGGGTGCTGCGTGAGCTCGTGCCCGACATGGTGATCCTC
>Ga0335071_10004917_pt1 | contig 13966 bp, 8 predicted proteins | sample Lox_Sample_15_FD_206724 | JGI IMG/M metagenome (GOLD analysis project Ga0335071, IMG submission 206724) | Soil microbial communities from Loxahatchee National Wildlife Refuge, Florida, United States - Lox_Sample_1.5 | ecosystem: Environmental > Terrestrial > Soil > Wetlands | place: USA: Florida... | reverse complement strand
ATCCGATTCGAGTCGCGCGGCCACCTCAGCTAGCCGGTCGGTCCCGGTTTCATGGTTCTTGTCCGTCATCTCCACCAGCCCGCCAAATGCGCGGACCGCGGCGGCAATTCGCTCGTCGTCCGTCGCGACGATCACCTCTGAAACCAGGGAGGCCTTTGCCGTCCGCTCATAGACATGCTGCACCATCGGCTTACCCAGGATATCCGCCAGGGCTTTCCCTTCAAAACGAACAGACGCATACCGAGCGGGAATAATTGCTGTTATCTTCATGGGGTTCAAGGACCGTCAATGATTGATTCATACCAGTTTGCATTCAAATTGAAAAGAGGGCGGCGAGGTAGAGCAACGCAGGTGTTGTGGCACGCCACATTGAGGAGCCCCAACCAACTTAGCGTTTGAATGCGACTTGGTATCAGTCCCTTTTATGCGGTGGGACATACAAGGCTACACTAAAAGGAAGCGATGTGTCAAGGAAGTAAAGATTATTCCCGCTAGCAAAAATATATTGACATGGTTCAAAAAAAAAAGTAAATTGTCAATCTTCGTTAATTGGTCCCCTTCGTCTAGCCCGGCCCAGGACACCGCCCTTTCACGGCGGCGACACCGGTTCAAATCCGGTAGGGGACGCCACCAGATAGTCCGGCAAAGTCCGGTGAAGTTTAAAAGGCCTTGAGAAATCAGGGCCTTTTCTTTTTTTGTTGTCCGATAATATCCAGCTTGATATACTGAAATCCCATATTTTTGGGGGCCGATTTAGGGACCGGCCCTCAACCCCCATTTTGGCAAGCCCCCAAAAAGGAGGTAAAGCCCATGCCTAAGCGGATTCAGCCGTTAACAGAGCTACAGATTAAGAAGGCAAAACCGGCCCCCAAAGAGTTCAAGTTGTTCGACGGCGGAGGACTCTTCCTGCTGGTCACTCCGGTGGGCGGCAAGCTGTGGCACTTCAAGTACCGCTTTGCCGGCAAAGAGAAGAAGCTTGCCTTCGGCGCCTATCCGATCATCACCCTGGCCGAAGCGCGGCAGCTCCGGGAGGAGGCAAAGAAGTTCCTTGCCAGCGATGTTGACCCGGGCGAGGTCCGGAAGAGCCGGAAAGAGGAGCTGGATGCGGAACAGCGGACGTTTGAAAGGGTCGCCCTTGAATGGTTCGCCAAGAACGAACCCGTTTGGAGCCTCAGCCACTGCAACACCGTCAAGAGACGGCTCAATCACGACATATTTCCTGTCTTCGGCAACCGCCCCATTGCTGAGATCAGGCGCTCCGATATTATCTCCCTTCTAAAGGGGATCGAGGCGCGGGGGAAAGTCGAAACGGCAAAGCGAATCAAGATCTATTGCGGCCAGATATTCCGCTACGCGTTGAATAACGACTGGATAGAATATAATCCCACAGCCGATCTGAAAGCTAGCGACATTTTAACAAAAGTCGAAGAAAAACATCATGCAGCTATCACGGATCCAAAGAAGGTTGCCGGTCTACTAAGAGCAATTGACGGTTACACCGGGACATGCACGGTTAAATACGCATTGCAGATCGCCCCCTTGGTTTTCGTCCGCCCGGGCGAACTGCAAAAAGCGGAATGGTCGGAGATCGACCTTGACACAGCAGAATGGAACATCCCCGCCGCACGGATGAAAACGAAACAACCCCACCTTGTTCCTCTGTCGAGGCAGGCTGTTGGCATACTTCGGGAGCTTTATAAACTGACAGGAAGTTTCAAATACCTATTCCCTTCCCTCAGATCCAATCAGCGTCCCATGAGCAACGTCGCCATGCTTGCCGCCTTTCGTCGTATGGGCTACGACAAGGAAGAAATGACAACTCACGGTTTCCGGGCCATGGCAAGGACGATTCTTGACGAAGTCCTGCAGATTCGGCCCGACTTTATTGAGCACCAGCTTGCCCATGCAGTGAGAGATCCTAACGGCAGGGCATACAATAGAACGGCGCATCTGGCCGAACGCCGGAAGATGATGCAAATCTGGGCTGATTATTTAGATGGGCTGAAAGCCGGCGCGAAAGTAATTTCGATGCGGCGGTCTGAAAAGTAGATATATGTTATTAAGTTCGAGCCCCCTATGACTCGGCTCGGTGGGATTGAAAAACCATAATCTGCTTGGGAATTCTTCTACTTATAACAAACATTATGTAAAGTACGATGGAAGTATAGCCTTGATCCCTGCCAGCCTTAAACCACATCTGATGATCGAGCTTTTTATATTGATCGCTAGCGCAAAAATAATGACTTCGAAATTTCCTCTCTAAGCGCTTATTTCTCTCCGATCCGTACTCTCGGACATCCGTGCATCTTCCAGAAAGCCTTCAAGCGAGCAGTCATTAAGGCAGGCATAGCAAAGCGGGCAACGGTACATACCCTTCGCCACTCCTTCGCGACTCATCTCTTGGAAAGCGGCTACGACATCAGAACCATTCAGCAACTGCTCGGGCACAATGATATCAAGACAACCATGATCTATACCCACGTCACCAGCAAGACTTTTATGGGTGTGTGTAGGCGGTTTCCTGGATAGATGGCATGGGATGAGAACCTCATGAAGCGCTTGGAATATGCAGATTAACGAGGGAGGGCTGTTTAGAAAAACGCTCGTTTTTTGGTCCAGAAACTAACGGAACCGGAAAGCCGGATTCTGGGCGAAAATGCATGGCGTTATGTACTATACTATTTATCAGGGAGTGGATGAGAAGAAAATGAGGGCCGCTCTGTCCTTGAAAAAAGACTCCGATCGAAGCGTGTAAGAGATTTGTGAGGGGAAGCATTTGGTCAGCATAAACGTGAAGACTGCTGATAAGCAAATCCAGAGGCTTAATCACTGGGTGGTGAATCAGGTCAGAAATTCCTTATGGCCCCAAAAAGAACGAATCGTTGTCGTACCCCAGTTACAATTCGTACCAGTACTGGGAAAGGGCAAAAAGGTGGCCATCTGCCGAGTATCTTGCATCGCTTTGCCGGGTTCTCGGAGTAAGTTCTGATATGTTGCTGGGATTGGCTTCTGAAGAGGATCAGGAAGTAAAAACGCCCGACTTGGTAAAAAAGAATTACTGAATCGAAGGCGATCACAACTCTTCGGCATCGCAAGTCAACTTTCTATTACGAGCCCGGTATGCCTCCCCAATGGAGGTGTTGACCAAACCTCAAACACAGATCAAGCGACTAAGCTTGAAAACATCTATGGACATCTCGTCTGGAACAATGCCGGTTACATTTTTGGGACTTTAGAGGGCTCCCACAATAACAAATGCGAACGATTCAAGAACTTGAGGGCGTGCAGCTCCCTCGTTTTCGCTTCAATATAATCCCTTACCTGCGCTGCTTCCTCCGCTGACATGCCACAGTTCGTCTTGTAGCGGTATATGATTCCCAGGTCCGACGAGGGGCCGAGGGGGGAGATTTCAGTGATGCCGAAATCAGCGAGACTTTCGAATATTGGGGAGTGTTCTTCGAGCATAAACTGGCCGGGGAGGGCAAAGGTGACTCCATCACGGTGGTTCAATAGGAACTCCATCGTTTCAAGGGCTTCTTCTCTGGTCTCAGTAGGAAAGCCAACAAAATAGAGGATCATGTTCAAAATGCCGGCCGAAGCGGTCGCGTTCAGCACCCTTGCCATCCTGTCTTTGTTCGTCCCCTTCTTCATCAGCCCGACGACACGGTTGCATGCCGACTCGAGGCCGAAGTATAGCATTCGGAGTCCGCTTCTGGCCAAACTCCGGCAGAAGTCCGGATCGCCCAATTTTTTCTCGAACCGGACGTAGCAACTCCAGCGGATCTCCAGCCGCTCTGCCAGTATCCGTTGCGCCACCGCCTCGAGAACCGGCGGCGAGACGCACTCGTCAACGAAGAAGAACATCCTTGCCCCGTGCACCTGCATCAGCCGTTTCAGATCCGAGACGATACGATCAGGGGACCTCTGCCGGAACGTATCCAGCAGATGCTGCCGCGTACAGAAGCTGCACTGCCTCCAGTAGCACCCCCGCGAGGCGGCCACGGGCAGAATCGGTTCTGGAGACAAGTACTTCGAGAACGGAAGACCGCTGAAATCGGGCGTGGGGATCGAATCGGCTTCGATCTGGCTTGACGCGAGCCTAGTGTAGACGATTTCTCCATTTCGCAACAGGACAAGGTTTGGGATGTTATCGAGATCCCTCCCCGCCTCTATGGCGCCGACGAGTTTCAACAACGGCTCTTCGGCTTCGAAGAATAGGAGCGAGTCAAAGAACTGAAAAAATTCCGGCGGAAACGCCTTGCCTACGAGAGCGCTCATCATCGTCCCCCCTACCGTTACGTGCGTTCTGGGAGAGCGCTCCTTGATGAGCCGCGCCAGGGTCAGGCCGGGTACCAACTGTTCGTAGTAACCTATGGAGACACCGGCGATGTCAGGCACGCCGTCAACCTCGAATGCTTCATCGAGCTTCTTAGAGAGGATTTCGACAAAGCAGTTTTCCACCTCGTCTTCGACCGCCGCGAGAACCTCCTTCGAGGAGTCGAGCCGGTATCTCATCCGGAACGATTGGTTTTCTATTACTGTCGGGAAGTACCTCGACGAAAGGAGCTGGTAGCTCGACAGGATTGTCTGCAGAGCGTCCGCATACTTCCGCTGGTCGTGGAATTCGAAAGTCCGGAAGACGCGCTTCGCGCCCTCGATCTCAGCGACAGTTTTCTGCGCAGAGGGCAAGGACGCGAGCGCCAGTTGGGCCTGCACCAGGTCAAGATCGGAGACGGAGCGCCTTTGATCAAAGCTGTTCAAAAAATGATAGCACCACCGGTAAGCTCGCTGGAGGCGGTCCGCATTCAGCAGTTCGTCTAAGACTTCGATGTTGAAGTCGTACTGTTTGACATCCATCACCCCGTTGTGCTTTAAATGTGCGACGAGCGTCGGGGTGCTGAGATAAGGTTGGCAGAGATTTCCCACTGGGGGATAGAAGAAAGCGAGTTTCATCGATGCTCCGTCTCGACCACCATCACCGCACCCCTTGGGTCATCAATTGGATGACTGACCCGAGAATGTTTCCCAGGTTCGCAGGATCGATGTTTGGGCAGCCTCCGCCGCCGAATCTGCCACGCAGAAGGCTCCCCAGGAGTTGCTGGAAGGCTACCGTTCCAAGGATGTTTTGGATCTGTGCGGGATCGATGGCCGGGCAACCTCCCCCGAGCCCCCTCGAGAGGGCGGCGGGTTGTATCACCGAGCCCAGGATGCTCCCTAGGTTAACGGGATCGATGGCCGGACATCCGCCTCCTCGGAACCAACTGCTAAGAAGTGCCGTCAACAATTGGGACTGTACCGGGAGGACCAGGCTCCCGAGGATGTTTTCAATCTGCGCTGGGTCAATAGCGGGACAGCCCCCGCCGTGGCCGATGATGCCTCTCAACAGGGCTGCCAAGACCTGGGATTCCTGAGACATGGCAAGCGTCCCGGCGATGCTGCCTAGGTTAGCTGGATCGACAGCAGGGCACCCTCCCCCATGGCCACCAAGCCCCCCGATACCGCCGAGACCAAGCGCCTTCAGCAACTCCAGGATTTTGGTCGTAATTTCGTGGACGACTTTGGCCCTCTCGTCGGGCGTCAGCTTGAACTCGTTCGCCATCTTGGCCGGAAGTCCGAATTCCTCCCCGGCTTCGTTGAAGACCTCTATCGTGTCCTTCTTCCGTAGCGCCTTCTCGTCGTCGATCTTGTAGATGTTTCCCGTTTTGTCGAAATAGTAACTCATCGTCCCCTCCTTTCTTGTGGTTGGCGTCTCGTTGTTGGTTTTATCCTTCTGGTCCATGGGTCAAACCGGGACGGTCTCCTTCCGTCTATGGTAAATCGAGATCGCGCCCGCGATTTTCGCTTTGATAATCTTGCACTCCAGAGGATCAGGGTCGCGTAGATCCCCGGTTGTCTTAGCTGCCTGGGCGACGCATCCGCCGCCGCATAAATTTCGCGCCCAACATTGGCGGCACTTCGGCTTCTCATCGACGGAGAGGTTCTCGAATGACTCACGGTCCAGACCGTCTGCGAGAGTCCCGAGCCGGTACCTAGGATCACCGGCAAGACTCGGGCAGGGATAGAAAGCGCCGCCGGGGGTGACGACGAGGAGGTCACGGCCTGCGCCGCAGTGCCGCTTTGTTTTGAGGCCGAGGGTCAGTCGATTCACGTACACAGAAAAGTCTTCGGGAAGCTCAGCAGCGCCATCTTCCACAAGCCGCTTACTCGCCTTGTTGTAGAAAGCGCAGACCTTCGAGACATCTTGTTCGGTCAGCCGAACAGATTCTCCCGGGCCGGCAATGACTGGCCTCAGATAGATGTCTTTCAGACCCTTCCCTTCCATAAACCGTGTGATCTTGCTTAGGTCGGAGTTGCCGTGGCAGACCGTACTTCGGACGCTGAACCGGGGGTAGCCGTTCTCCTTCAAGAAACGTATTGTCCGTTCGACCTTATCGAAAGTTCCGGAACCATCATGGGCTCGCCTCAACCGGTCGTGCGTCTCGGGCGGACCGTCGAGGCTGATCTGGATCCAAATGCCATGGGCCAAGATGAACCTCAATAGCTCGGCATCCATAATGGTGCCGTTGGTCAGGATTCGGTACTGAATGGAGACGCCCTTTTCGCGCTGTCTTCGATGAGCGAGGCCGACCGCGGCCTTGATCGCCCGGAAATTAAGCAATGGCTCTCCACCGGCGAATGTGATCGACGCGGCTTCGCCAGGGTTGATACCTTGTAACAGGTACTCGACGGAAGCCATGACCTCATCTCGACCCATGAATCGCGGCGCGTCATCGACAAGGCATCCGGAGGAGTAGCAGTATGCGCATTTCAAATTGCATGCATGCGACAGGTTCAAGAATAGGGAATTTGGATGACCTGAATACGGCGCCTGCAAACCGCAGTTGGCGAGGGAGGTGGACAGCTTCAAAAGCCGGTCCAAGCGCTCGGAGGCGCCGGCGATTGCGTTCTTCGCGTCTCCCAGCAAATGTGCCTCGATCTCATTGCACGCATAAGTCGTCACCCTGTTCACGTCGTAGAGGATAGCCTCGCCGCCGCGTTTGATGACGTACAGGTGATCTCGAAACCGGGCAACGTCCATTGCTTCTCCACTTTTTCCACTCTTTTTTAATACTTCGGCCGCATCGTGCCGATTGAGAAAAATGGCTGTTCCCTCTCCACAAGGGAGAGAATTACGGGTAAGGTCAAAGGCAGCGAACATCACCGATGCCATAATAAGCAGATACGTCCCTTGTACCTGTGGACATCCATGAGGGTATTTTCGCTAACATTGAGCCGACACTCTTGGTGGCGAGAATACGCTGCACTGAGGAAGAGCGTGTTTCCCAAGCCTTCAGTTCAAGCTGTCGCAACTCTCGTACGCGCAAGTGCACCTCTCACAGCAGATCGCAGGACAGTTGCCAGCGGTGGCGTGAACACAATTTGCCCAGCCCGCGGGACAAATTCCCCGTAAGTTGTAATGGTAATAGTTTCTTACAGCAAAAATGATTGTCAATCACTCAATAGGTCATTTTTTTGTATATCTAATAAATTAATATTACATGCTTAAGATATGAGACTTAAGGGCGAGAACTTGATACTGTCACTGAGTTAACACTTTAGTATTATCCGCAAAATGCCCTTTGTTCCGCTGCATTATTTTTTTTGAACTTTGTTTGACTATATACAATTGTGATGTAAAATCGTTTTGAAATAAGCGTATCCTTTCCAAACGACCTATCCAAAATGTGAAAACAAGTCCTTTCCAAACGATCTATCCAAACTGAGAAAATTTACGGAGCTGTCAGATCAAAGTTATATGCCTCTTTCGATGAACGATTTTATTGAAACACTTACATCACGGCTTACTGAGCATGAACGCAGATGCGCGGTGGTTTACGCAGCAGAGAAGCAAATCCCGGCTGGCACTCAAATTGAGTTTCCAGGTACGCAGATTAAGTTTCCGACAGACTCATTTCTGGGGTTTATCGATGGGGAACCTGAAGCCAACTGGGGTCACAAAGCGCGGTATGTGGTTATGAGCCTTGAAGGTAGTGATTATCAGTCTGTGGAGGTCAGGCTGCCACCTTTCAAATGTGGGGTTGACATAAGCTGGCGCATTGTCTATCAAGCGGAGTCCGTTCCTAAAACAGCTGTTCAACATAACATTAATGCAGAAGGCGATTGCAGAAAGGAGGAATTTAAATGCCCGGAAAAATCAGTAACAAAATAGCTCAAATAGTGCAACGGCATGCTTATGAACGGCTTTCTTTTGCTCAGCGAGAGGAAACCAACCTGCACCTCGACACGCGCATTTACCAGAAAGGGGAACTGATTGGACCCAGTTTCCAGAAGATCAAAGCGTCACAGGAAAGCATTATCGTCTTCGCAGATGATGAGCCTATGGCCAATTTTGGACACAGCTGTCGCTATTTAATTTACGAGAGTGAGACAGGCAAATTCCTGCGGGAGGCCCAGGTTCGGTTCCCGCCGATATCAGATGCAAAACAACCAAAGACATTGAAGACATTCCACGAGCCGGTAAGGCTCGTTGAAAATCCAAACCTGTTCAAACCGCGTTTCCCCATTTGGCGCTGCCCAGTGATCATCCCCGAGGGAACACGCTATGCCATCCTTTTCTCGGGGATGTCGAACAAACGGCACCTGAACGATATGGAATTTCTCTATAGGACCTTGGTAGACATTTACGACTTCGACCCGTCACACATTTATGTGCTGAATTATGACGGATCACTGAACACACAGGATGGTATCCAGACACACTGGCCAGGGGACGGAACTGCGTACCGAATCCAGGTTACCGGTCAGGGCACCCGGACCGGATTTGAAGCGGCTATCAACAACCTGAAAGGAAAACTAAGAAAGTTAGATACCGTGTTAATCCATTGCAACAACCACGGCGACTCTGATAGTCCGGACGGTGGCATCACCTGGGTGCCAAATACGGCCTACCTGTGTACATACCCGAGTTGGAGCGGATATTACCATACCGACTTTTCCAATAAGCTGGCTGAATTGCCAAAGTTTCGTCAACTTATAGTCATGCTGGAGCAGTGCCATTCTGGAGGGTTCAACGCATCCATTCTAGCGAAAAGCACCTCAGCTGCCACCAGTGTAGCGTCAGCGGCGACGGAATTCCTGAACTCTTATGTAAGCGCCGATGGGAACTGGGATCCTTTTGCCAGGGACTGGATTGCGGCTCAGGCAGGCCACGATCCGTTCGGAGGATCCCTTGCTTATAATCCAGACACTGATGGCGACGGCAGAATCCAGGCTGAAGAAGCATACCAGTATGCATATACTCAACGGGATCTACGAGACAGCCCGAACTTCAGTGAAAATTCCGAAGCGGGTGGTGATATCGCTTTGGGACAGTCATATCTGATCTGGTGGTGGTGGTGCAGGATACTTTTTATTGAATTGGAAAAATACCTTATTAAACTGCCTCCTGATGAGTATTACAAAAGACTGCACAAGATAAGACCCGAGCTGACCAAGTTGACTTTGGAACTTGATAAAACCTCGGAAAAACTGCGTAAAGAGATGCAGATCAGGATCAAGTCCCTTGTTGCAGAAGCATTCAAAGGATAAGTACAAGTAGTTAGCTAAATCCGTCTCACCTTCCTGATATCTTGGCGGGCGAAAAAGTTCTTCGCCCCGCCAGATTCATGCAGGTGGAATTAGAAGTCTCACCCATATGTCGAAATGTCAATTATCCGGGGCAATAGGCAGTAAATTGGGACCATAAGTTGGATGGGACGGTAATCTTTTATTTTGCCCCTCGTCCCAGGGAGTTCCAATTACTACATAATTCTTTCAAAAGGTCCATATTCAATGGTTTTGCTCACCAGTAAACGATTATGGCCATTCTTTCACAAAAATCTAAAATTAAATAAAGGAGGCGTTACAATGGCTGACCGATTTATGGCTGCTCTTCAGGAATCACCCGTGATGGATAAAGCCACCATGCTGCGTAGATTGAAGGAAACAGCTCCTACAACAGCAGAGATAGGAGCAGCATTCCGAGTTACTATGCAGACCGACAGGGCCCAAGCTGTGAGACTTGCAGAGACATATGCTGAGGGTCTTCCCACAGTTCGTGATCACCGGGCTTTCTTTCAACACCTTGCCGCTTCTCCCGCAGAGGAAAGGAGGGCCGGCATCCAGGGATACCGGAATAAGGGTCTTGGCAGTGCTGTGGTCCATGCGGTTGGCTTTCTACCGGCAGCACAAGGACGTGCCGTCATGAAAGACTTCCTGATCACTCCCCATGGAGAAAAGGACAGGGATGCATTCAAAGATCTGGCTCACTGGCTTGCAAAAGCTGGTGCGGCAATCCGAAAAGCTGAAAAAGAGGTGCCACCCCCGGAACCCGACATGGATTCGGCTGTAGTCGAGTGGGTTGAAGGCGCTGTGGATACACTCGTTGGCGCAGTCAAATCCGTTGCAGAGGCAGTTATAGATGCAGTTGGAGATGTCATAACCGCCATTGCAAATGCTGTGAAGGACATTATTGATTGGACCATCGAGCAAGTTGCAGACATGGTTCGTGCAGTGATCTCTGCAGGACGAACAATTGCCGAACTGGTGGAAAGCGCATGGAACGCAAGTTTCCAGATTTTGAAAAAGATCCTGCAGGGACTGGAAGCAGCTGGAAAGGCCCTTCATGAAGTGCTTTCCTCCATTGTCCAATTCACTGGCAATCTCCTCAAGGATGCCCTAAAGGCTATCGACCAGATCGGCCGGACTCTTGGTGAACTCCTCTCATGGATGGCCAGCCAGATTTATGATGTAATCCATAAATTTGTGGATGCCCTTATAGCAATAGGTAAAGAGATCGGAAACATAATCTACCAGACCCTGAAATTCGGGGCGGCGATGATGAACAGCGTTGTCAAAGCACTCATAGCGCTTGGTCATGCAGTGGTCGACATTATCATTGCAGCAGTAACCCGCCCCACAAGCCTCCTTGACGCTGTGAATCGCGCTCTTATGGATCTCGGACACAGCGTCTCCGATATCCTCAATGATCTCGCAGCGTCAGCGCTGGATTTCGTAGACGAAGTCGCCGGCTCCCTCAGTCGAATCGCAGGCACAATGGTTGAATTAGCCGCTTACTTGGCGACTGCCGCAGTTGCGACTGTAAAGCAGATCGTAAAGGGGCTCATTGATGCAGGCAAGACACTGGCGGATCTGATTGTGGATATCGCATCTCACGGAATCGATGCGATTCAGCGAATTTTGGATGCGGCCTTTGCCCTGGGGCGAACACTGGTGGACATTATCGGAGAAACAATTCGTCTCGCTGCCGGGTTGCTCGAAGATGTGGTAAAGGCTCTTTTCGCACTGGGGAGAACCGTCCTTGAAGTTGCCGCATCCCTTGCCAGATTCGCTTACCGGACTGGCGCAAGGTTGGTAAAGGCAATGCTCGATGCCGGTGTGGCCGTGGCTCAATTACTCGAAACAGCTCTTTCAAAGAGCTATTATCTTTTCCGCCGGGCAGTTTACGGCATCCTTGAGGCACTGGGACCGGTCGGCGACGTTTTGGAATGGGTCCTCGACAAGGTGGGTACAGCCGAAGAAGAACTCTGGCGTCACGCAGTTGAGGCGATTCGTTACGCAAGGGATGGGATCATAGAAACGATGGACTGGGCGCTGGCAAAAGGGACTGAGGTGTTTAACACGGTCATGAAAGCATTGGAGGATGCCGGTGAGCGTCTTACGTCGGTGTTCGAGTGGGCAGTCGCCGCAGGCGAATTCGCCATCAACCAACTGGTTATAGCCACCATAAAACTCAAGAACTCGATCAAGTATCTCCTTACCTGGGCATCCCAGAATGCACTCCCCGCACTTGGCAAAATAGTTAAAGCCCTGCTGACAGCCGGACAGACCGTTGCGGATCTCCTCGTATGGGCCGCGGGAAGATCCCTTCAGGCGGTGACGGAAGTGGTTAAGGCCGTACTGGAATCCGGGGTTACTCTGGCCAAGCTGTTTGCCGATACGGTTATACACCCCCAGAACTTCATCAAGAACATAGTCGCCTCTGTAAAGACCATCGGGCACACAGTAAAAGAGATTCTTGAAGCAGCCTCTTCGCTTGCGGGAGATGATTGGAAGCACTTTGTCGATGCTCTCAAGGATCTCGGCCACAGCGCCAGGGATATCGTCGACGCAGCCATCGACCTCGGTGCGAGCACACTGGCCCTCATCTTCGCGTACATCCTAACCTGGTTCGGAGTGCAGCGTCCTCTCAATCCAGACGAACTCGCGGATGCGCAAAAAGTTTTCGGGAATTCTATCAGTCTGGATTCAGTCCTGGTGGCGGTAATCAGCCCTCCGGTTGATCTGATAGAATTGGTAAACGATCAACGGCCTTTCACCACGATGTATGTCATCAATTTCGCTTCCTGGGTTGCAGTTGTTAGAAAAACACTCGTTCACGAACTTACCCATGTCTGGCAGAGTGTGGTAGCAGGTCCGCTCTACATGATTGAAGCGCTTCACGCCCAGGCGGAATTCGGTGCAGCTGCGTATGACTACGGCGGGACGGCCGGGTTGAAGACCGCACGTGAGAATGCCGGCTCAGACCAGGAGGCGTTTGATTCCTTTAACCGGGAAGCCCAGGCCCATATAATTGAGGATTACTGGGACATCCGCTTCAACACACCCGGCAGCACCCCGACGGATTGGGAGGATTATCAGCCATATGCAAATCTCGTCTTCGCCTGATACCTGGCTGCTGGTCGCTCCAAATAAGGCGTTGCATGCCCTTGAGGTCCTAATCGAAACCCATCGGGCGCGCAGGCCAGTAAAGATTATCAATCCTGAAAGAGACTGGACAAGTGTACTTGGCGATGTTGAGGGGGTGTTGCTTGTGGGGGACCGCAGGCGCACCCCGCGTACTGCACTTCCCGGACCCTTCGTACTAGCAGAGGACGGAAGACGTGTGCCGGTAGGCTGGTTACCCTTCACGGGGAGCGGTGAACTGAGGTGCTTCTCAGCTGCCGCCGCCGAAGTGCAGAGCCGTTCGGAGGGAAGCGGTCCCATTGCTTTGCTCGGGCAATGGGACGATCATGTGACCAGGACGGTCACCCGCGCCCTCAGGATACTAAAAGGAGGAGGGGACACTCCTCCCGTTCCTGTGTTCTGGTGGACGGCTGACCGGATCATCCGTCGCGATCTGTTAACCGCATTGCGATTGGGTCTGGGTCTTGCGCTATACTCCGGTCATGGCAGGCCATATGGTTGGTCTGGCTACCATGGGCTGCACAGCAGACATCTGCTATACGCAAAGGGGTTGCCCACCGGTGCGATTCTTTCTTTGACCTGCCATACTGCCAACCGGCACAGGGTTGCCCTGTCGTTTGCGGAGATGATCCCCCTTGCAGGAATTGCTGCAGCGGCTTTCGGCGCAGTTCGGTCGACCCGCACCCTGGATAATTGGTGGTGGGGGATAAGCATTTGCGAGGCACTCTCCGGGCATCCGAGATGCACCATAGGCGAACTAGTTCTCCGTGCTTGCCCCCCGCGGCAAGAACAGTGGGAATGTTACCGGATAATCGGTGATCCTCTCGCCCCGCTGATTGGAGCATCATCCGCCACGGAAGACTGTGCGAATGTGTGGGCTCCAGCCCCAGACGATTCTCCAATCCCGCCGGGTTATCTGGAAAATCTTGTGTCTATAAGTTAATTGCAGAATGTTATTGAAGCAGGCCTAGACCGGATATATAGGACAAAAGTAATCAGCATCGCCGACGTAATGCCGCGATAAAAACCGGTTAGACCGAGGAAGTTTTCAGTTTCCACATTCTGAATGTTCATAACAAACTGAAAGCACATCCAATATCCAGTGCCTACAACAGCTGGCTGGAAGAAAGCGCATGCTCTACGGTGAAGAACATCGGAAAGCCGTGTGCGGGAAAACTGCAAGCACGGTTTGATGAGGGAGGGCAGGCTGCGGCCTGCTCTC
>Ga0335071_10004916_pt1 | contig 13966 bp, 14 predicted proteins | sample Lox_Sample_15_FD_206724 | JGI IMG/M metagenome (GOLD analysis project Ga0335071, IMG submission 206724) | Soil microbial communities from Loxahatchee National Wildlife Refuge, Florida, United States - Lox_Sample_1.5 | ecosystem: Environmental > Terrestrial > Soil > Wetlands | place: USA... | reverse complement strand
ATCAAGCAATACTTTGGCGACGGGAGTCGCCAAAGCAGCTGACCCTGTAGAACGCAGGGCTTTGGCGGCTTGTCCCCTCCCCTCCACTCCGCTCCGGGGATGTGTCGCTCCCGCTAGAGCGGGACGACACTCGCTCGGAAGAACACCGAGCACATGTCGCAATAGCCGCCTCAGCTTGGGGTGTGTATAGGATGTGTATAGGATCTGTATAGGATGTTTATGAGAAGTGTATAGGATGAAGCGGTGAGCAACCAGCGGTCAGCGTGAGGTTCGAAAAGGTGCAAGTGCCTTGGCTAGTGAAAGACGAGAGAAATAGGGTCCTACTTCTGAGCCCGATGGAAGAATGACACTTTGGCGACTCATGTCGCCAAAGCAGCTGATGGCGGCTGGTAGCCGCCTCAGCTAGGGATGAACGGACGCAGTATGGACGACGAACGAAGGAGGCCTCACCCGACCCCCTATCGGAGCCTATTGGAGCCCCTTGGCTCCAAATCAGTCGATGGCGGCTTGAGGCCGCCTCGGCTAGTCATGGCTCCGATACAGCCGACCCTGAAAGTACACCAGGGCTTTAGCGGCTGGCCCTCTACGCTTCGCTCCGGGGTGCTCACTCGGAAGAACACCACTTGCACTTGCGCCACACTTGCCCCGGACGCAAGTGCCGGGGAGTGCAGGCGAATACGTTCGCGAATGCCGCTTCGGCCAGCCGTCACTCACCTGCACTGCACCACACCTGCCCAGAACCGCAGGTGCTGGGAACGCAGTGCGGCCGTCTCGCCCCGGCGGGCTCCCGGCCCGAACGGGGTGCAAGTGCCGTGATACCTACCACTCGCTGTCGCTCGGGTACACGTCCCCCAAATCGACTTCGTCATATTTGGGGGAGGAAAGACACTATATTACAATGGCAACCTGGCTTCGGAGACTCATGTCGCCAAAGCAGCCGACCTTGAGGCCTTGACCCTTGACCCTTAAAGTACACAAGGGCGGGAAAGTGCAGAGCTTTAGCGGTTTGTTACCGCTTCGGCCGGTTTTATAAACCCTTGACCAGCAACCCCAAGAGGAGCAGCACGAAGGCGACCGCCACCAATATGAAGGCCAGCGGGGAAAGCCAGGCAAAGGTCAGAACATTGGCGACGGCAAGAACATATGCCAATACACCGACGACGGCGATCACGACGGCCACCCAGAAGGTCACCATTTTGGGCGGGTTCAAGCGGAACCCCGAACTCTTCGATGCGGATTTTGAGGCGGATTTGGATTTAGAGGGCATTTTACATTCTCCTTGAATCTGAATTATTTGATGGCATCACTTCCCGGGCCAGGCGGCTCAGACCGATCTCGATTGTGATGACCAACCTATTTATACAGCCTTGTCAGGTAAAACGCAATGCCATGTTTTTAGTGTCACGTGTCAAGTACCATGCACCATTGGGCACAATTGCCCATGATGTACGAATGAAGTACGAATGAAGTACGACCGATGAGCAAAGGATTCCCGCTTCGAAAAAGCCAAGGGGAAATTGGACCCGGTCATGGAATCAATCAAAATGAATCTTGCAAACCCACGCTTTTGGCTGTATGCTTGCAGGGAATGACAACGAAGGAACGCCGGGAGAGGGAGTTCCAATGGGAGTTATGACAGGGAAAGTCGGGAGGCTGAAATGAGCAGGAAGACACCATCTCAGGAAAAGGAAAAGACGTCCAACCCGCCGGAGAACATTCCGGTTGCACGGTTGGAGGGTTTCCATGTGCTTCAAAGCGCAAGAGTCCGGGCCATCATGAGCTGGATCCCCGGCCTATTAATGCTCCTGGTCATTGCGGACTGGCTGGTCGGCGCCGGCACCTTTTCGCGGGATGTGTTCAGGATGACGGGAGTGTTGACGGTTGCGCTGGTGGTCCTTGCCATCCAGGTCCTTTTCGAGAGTGTTCCCCAGGTCCTTGAAACCATTCTGCGGCGCGAATTGATCGAGCAGGTCCCTGAGGGAAGCGAGACTCCCTTCAATGAATATTTGAACCAATTCCAGGCGGCACTACGTTCGAGAGTTCAATGGATCGCGGCGGGCCTGTGTGCAGCGGGCGGCTTGTTTGCAACGTATCCCTTACAATACTATATGCAGGCCCATCAATTCCCGTACGGGTGGAGTGGGATGGTGCTGTATTATTTCGGAGGCCAGGCTGCCGTCGTGGACCCGGTGTTGGGACTGATCATCGGCCTGCTGGCCTGGCGGGTGGGAGTGATCGCATACTTCATCGGTTTGATCGGGGAGAGGTTCAACCTGAAGATCCAGCCCAGCCATAGCGACCGGTGCGGTGGGTTCAGACCCGTTGGAAACCTGGGCTTCAACCTTGCGGCGATCATCCTGATCCCGTCCATATTCCTGGCGGTGTGGGGATTCATCACCACGTTCTTCAAGGACCCCGCCCTGCAGATCTATGTTGCGCTGTGGGGAGGGTTGTTCCGGCAAATGCTGGTGCTGCTGGCCTGCCTGTCGTTGTTCATCTTTTTCCAGCCGTTGTACAAGATCCATCTCGGCATGGAGAAAAATGCAGAAACAATACGCGCCGAGCTGGATGGTTTGAGCAGCGAAATCGAAAAGCTTTCCTACACCTTGCGTTCCCAGGCTGTCACCGTTTCGCCGCAGGAAGGGGAGGAGACGCTCAAATCGATCGAGTTCATGAAGAAGGTCTATGGCGAGAACAGCCAGATCCCCACATGGCCCTTCGATTGGAAGACAGTGCTGAGTTTTTCGAGCGCGCAGGTTGTGCCCATATTAAGCCTGGTGGGGACGAGCGGCCCGGTGGTGGATCTCGTGAAAGGCATCCTGCTGCAATCGGCAAAGTAGGCAATGGTCAAGGACCTCACTCCCGCCCCTCTCCTAAAAGGGAGGGGCGGTCTGTTCCTGAGTTACCCCGCTGGATGATAAAATAAAAAATAATGAGCTCCAAAAGTCCACGGTCCCGACCTGTCAACAAGATCAGGGAGACCCCCGGCTCGACCGGTCGCAAGGAGGTCGAAGAGGAACTGCGCCAAAGCAAGGCCCATCTACAGGCGCTCCTCCGGTCGACCGCGGACGGAATATTATCGGTCGGCGTCGACAACCGGGTGCTCTTATCGAACGACCTCTTCGCCCAAATGCTGCAGATCCCGGGGGAGGTCATATCCACGGGGAACGAAATCGAAATTCACCAATTCATTCATGACAGGCTCCAGGATCCGCAGGGTTACCTCGAAAGGGTTGAGGAATTATCCCTATCCGAGGAAGAAAGTTACGATATCCTGAACTTCAAGGGAGGCAGGACGATCGAGAGGCTGTCGCGCCCGCTGATGCAGGACGGCAAATTGCTTGGACGGGTCTGGACGTTTCGCGATCTAACAGGGCAGCAGCATGTGGAGCGGGCGCTTGCTTTAAGTGAAGAACGTTTTCGAATGATCATCGAACTGAGCTTCGATGCCGTATCGCTGCTCGATGAGAACCTGCAGGTGATTTATTCCAGCCCAGGGGTGGAGCGGCTTTTGGGGTTTGCGCCGGGCGAACGCGTCGGTCACGATGGTTATGAATTGATCCACCCGGATGATCTGCCCGCCATCTCGGAGATCATGGAGAAGGCCTTGAAGGAACCCACGCAGAACGTCGGCGGGCAAATCCGGTTCCGGCACAAGGACGGGACCTGGCGCTGGTTCGAAGGGATCGTCACCAATCTTCTGGATGTTCCGGCGGTGCGGGCGATCGTCTCGCGCTCCCACGACATCACCGAACACAAACGGCTTCAGGAACTGCTGCAGGAACAGGCCACCACCGATGAACTCACCGGATGCGCCAACCGCCGCCAATTCATGGAGCTGGCGCGGGCGGAGATCGTCCGCTGCACCCGGTTTGGCCACTCGCTGACCCTGGCATTGGTGGACCTGGATCATTTCAAACAGATCAACGATACCCATGGGCATGTGGCCGGAGACCGGGTCCTGGCGGCGTTTGCATCCATCTGCAAGGCGAACATCCGTGAAATCGATCTGCTGGCCCGCATCGGCGGCGACGAATTTGCCATGCTCCTGCCGGAAGTCCACCCTCACCAGGCGCGTGAAATCCTCGAACGGCTCGCCCGCGTGTTAACGGCAACGCCGGTGGATCCGGGTGGCAGCCCGGTTACGATTGCGGTCAGCTGTGGAGTGTGTGGTATAACGGAGGGACCTCAATCCCTGGATACCCTGCTGGTCAACGCAGACATGGCTCTGTATGAGGCGAAAACCAGGGGCCGCAACCGGATTGTCCTGTTCGGATCGGACCATTAACATCCTTTGCTGGACAGGGGTCACGAGCCGCATGGGGACGGGGCGCGGGTCATGTCCGTTCTCCCAAATGAAAGGGGCGCTTCGCGACCCACCGATGAATGCATATTCCAGGACCTATCAAATCCGTTTCTCCGATATCGATGCCAACCGGCACGTCAACAATGCGGTGTATATAGACGCGGCCGGCGATGTGCGCTATGCGTTCTTTGCCGAAAACGGGTTTCCACCTGAACGATTCGAACAACTCGGGATCGGCGCAGTATATACGAAAATCACCACGCAATTCCTGCGCGAAGTGCTGTTGGGCGAAACCATCACTGTCACCTTTACGCTGGCAGGGCTTTCGCCCCAGGGCATGTTCTGGAAAGTCCATCACGACATTTTCAAATCCAATGGGAAGAAAGCCGCCAGCATCGAGATGGAGGGCACAAACCTCGACCTGGCCACGCGCAAGCCGGTCGCTCCGAACGAGGAACTCATGCGCGTCTTCCAATTGGTGCCGCGCACGGATGATTTCGAAGTCCTGCCCGAGGTGCGCAGGGTGAAATGATGGAAATAACCGGCCGTCCGGACGGCCGGCGGCCCTGAGGTCAACATGGCGGGGGAGTTCCATAAGGTGTGCCTGTAAATGAACCGGATTGTTAAGACCCCAGGACCATGTTAGGAAATTCATCCTCAGTTTCCATTACATGTACCATTGATAGGTCATGAAGAAGGGGTGCTAGAATATTTTAAGAATGTCGATTCCGATTTCCATGCGCACCGTGACGGTCATCATTCTGATCCTGCTGGCGGCCCTGCTGGCCATTGTGGCGGCTGAATTGGCCGGCTTGATTCCCGCGAACATCTCCTCGTGGGAAACCTGGCTCCTGCGCATCCTGGTATTCATCCTTTCCATGGGAATCCTGCTTGCGGCGGCGCGCATTCATTCCATCTCCCTGCGGCAGCATGAGCTGCTCGAGAAGGAGGTCGCGCAGCGCACGGAAGAATTGCGGCTTGCGAACCAGAAGCTGGAAGAGGAAATTGCGCACCGAAAAATGGCGGAGGCAACGCTGGCAAGGCGGGCGGAGGAAAAGCTCTCCGTCTCCGAGGCACGCTTCCAGGCCATGTTCAACGATGCGGCTGTGGGCCTCGGCATCATGGACCCGGCCTGCAGGATCATCGACGCCAACCCCGCCCTGTGCCGCACCTTTGGGATGGGGCACGACGAAATGATCGGCCTGAATTCAGCCGAGGTGACGCTGGCCGAGGATAACCCGGAAGCCATCCGCCTGTTCGACGAATTGTTGAAGGGACAACGCGATTCCTACGAAGTCGACCGCCGTTACATCCGCAAGGATGGCAGCATCTTCTGGGCACACGTGACCATGTCCACGGTGAAGGGCGCCGATGGCAAGCCGCTTTTCCTGGTCGGCATGGTCATCGATATCGACGAGCAAATGAAGATGCAGGAACGCGTCCGCGAATCGGAAGCGAGGTTCCAGGCCACGTTCGAGAATGCGGCCGTGGGCATTGCATTATTGAACCTCGAGCGCAGGGCCATTACCTTCAATCCGGTCACACAAAGGATCATCGGGTACACGGCCGAGGAAATGCGGGAGATCGACCCGCGTTCGTTGGCTGTCCCCGAGGACCGGGCGCTGGATAATGAATTGTTCCAGGAATTGATCGACGGGAAGCGCAATTCATACGTCATGGAACGGAGATACCGCCACAAGGACGGTCATATCTTCTGGGCGCGCATCAATTATTCGCTGGTGTGCGACCGTGATGGAAAGCCGGACTACCTGGTGGGCATCATCGAGGATATCGACGATCAAAAGCGGGTCACGGAGCGGCTGGCGGAACAGGAGACGGAATACCGCCGCACCCTGGAACAACGCGTCGACGAACGGACGAGCGAGCTGCAGCAAATCAACGAACGCCTCCAGGAGGAAATGACCCAGCGCCAGAAGGCGGAGAAGGCCCTGGCTGAGAACGCCGCCCAGGAGGCGATTGCCAGTGAGCGGGCGCGGCTGGCGCGGGACCTTCACGATGCCGTCACGCAAACCCTGTTCTCCGCCAGCCTGATCGCGGAGGTTTTGCCCGATCTATGGGTGACGGATGGGGAGGAGGCCAAACAATCCACCGAGGAATTGCGCCAGCTCACGCGCGGCGCCCTGGCGGAGATGCGCACGCTCCTGCTCGAATTGCGTCCCGCGGCGCTCACGCAGTCACGCTTCGAAGACCTGCTCAAGCAGTTGAGCGAAGCCGTGATCGGCCGTGCGCGTTTGCCGGTCCGCCTGGCCATCGAAGGGGATTGCAGGCTCCCGCCCGAAGTCCAGGTGGCCTTGTATCGCATCGCCCAGGAGAGCCTGAACAACATCGTCAAGTATGCCCGCGCCACGCAGGTGAATATCAACCTGATTATTTCCTGTGCGGGCCTGCATATGGAGATCGTTGACAATGGGATCGGATTCGACATGAATGAAATCAAGCCCACCAGCCTGGGCATGCGGATCATGCGCGAACGGGCGCAAAACATCGGCGCAGATTTTGAAGTAGTCAGCGGACCCGGCAAAGGGACGACGGTCGGTGTGACCTGGAAGAAATGTGAGCCGGCCGGCGAAGAAGTTGCCGAGGAACGGGAGATCAAGGAGCAAGCATGACGATCAAGCTGGTCATTGTCGACGATCACGCAGTGGTCCGCAGTGGATTGGGCAGATTCCTGAAAGTCAACAAGGACTTTCAACTTGTGGCCGAGGCTTCGGACGGCAGGGAGGCCGTTCAAATGGTTTCACTTCACAAGCCCGATGTGGTTCTGATGGACCTGATGATGCCCGAGATGGACGGTGTTGCGGCGACGCGTGAGATCCATCAGAAATATCCGGATGTCAGGGTGATCGCGCTGACAAGTTTTTCCGAGCAGAACATGGTGCAGGGCGCCTTGCAGGCGGGGGCGATCGGCTACCTGCAAAAGAATGTCACCGCTTCGGAACTGGCGGATGCGATCCGTTCGGCTTGTGCAGGACGGATGACCCTCTCGCCGGAGGCCACCCAGGCATTGGCGCAATCGTTTGCACAGCCGCAAATCCCCGGCAACCAGTTGACCGAGCGGGAGCAGGATGTGCTCAAGTGCATGGTGGACGGGCTCAACAACCAGGAAATTGCCTCGCAGCTTTTCATCAGCCTGGGGACGGTCAAGTTCCACATCTCGAATATATTTCAAAAGCTCGGCGTGGATAGCCGTGTCGAAGCGGTCAAGGCTGCGCTCGAACAAAAGTTGACGTAGCGGTGTGTCATCCCTGAACATTTGCAGCGGGGGATTTAATTTGCCTTCGGGAAGGTGCCCGGACGGCTACCTGTCCTTCCGGCTAGGTAAAAACTCAACCAAAGTCGGATATATCACGGCTTCGCCTGTCATACACTGCAAGAGAGGCCATGATGATTCGTATTTTGATTGCCGATCCTGATCCATCCTCCCGCAAAGCGCTGGCCCTTTTGCTGCAACGCAAATTGGGCATCTCCGGCGTTCTCGAAGCAGGCGAGGTCGAGGTGCTCATCCGTACATTGACAGAAAACCCGCCCGACCTGCTTTTGATGGATTGGAAGCTCTACGGCTGGCCCGCTCCCGAGACCTGCAAGCTGCTTCAAAAGGCCTACCCCAACCTGAAGATCCTTCTGTTAAGCGTGGATGCGAATCACGCCGCCGCCGCAAAGGAAGCCGGAGCCGTGTTCGTTTACAAGGGCGCCTCGCCGGATGAGTTGATTGGGATCCTGAAGCCATTAACGAATGGACAGGAGGAGTCTAACCCTTCGGCCCAAACCGGCCAATTTATGATTAAGGGAGATATCCGAAACGATGAACATTAGAGATCGACTCGACTCCTCGTATCTCGCACGTTACGTTATCCGGAATGCGGTGGATATCTCGGACTATAAGATCTTTCCGGCGCGCGAAATCCAGAATTCGCCCCCCGTATTCCATTTCTCACCCCCACCGGACAGCAATGCCGTCCTGCCCCTGCTCAACCTGGCCGTCCCGGCAAAAAGCCGGGGGACCCAAACCGGGATGTTCGATCAATATATGGAAGACAATGGCACGGTTGCCTTCCTCATCATAAAAAACGACACCCTTTTATTGGAGCGTTATTACCATGGTTATGGACACGCCTCCATCTGTACTTCGTTCTCGACGGTCAAATCGTTTGTCTCGGCGCTGATCGGGATTGCCCTGCATGAGAAGCTGATCCATGGGCTGGACGATCCGGTCGCGAACTATCTCCCCGAGCTTTCCGCTTCGTATTGGTCGGAGATCACGATCCGCCACCTGCTGGGCATGTGTTCCGGACTGAGATACAGCGAAGGCTTCCTGCCATGGAGCGACGACCCGCGTGTCTACTACTCACCCGACCTTAGGGAACTTGCGCGGAAGGCCGCCAGAGAGGGACCGGCGGGCATTCGCTTTCACTATAACAACTACAACCTGCTCCTGCTCGGGATGATCCTCGAACGGGTCAGCGGTGCCGGCGTCTCAGGGTATTTGCAGGAAAAGATCTGGAAGCCGCTCGGCATGGAGTACCCCGCCTCGTGGAGCCTCGACAGCCGGCAATGCGGCATGGAGAAAATGGAAAGCGGTCTCAATGCCTGTGCCATCGACTTCGCCAAGTTTGGGCGCCTGTACCTGCACTGTGGGGATTGGAACGGGAAACAGATCGTCCCTGAAAGCTGGGTGGCCGAATCGACCACGATTGCGCCGGGTGCAAAATGGTCCAATTACAAATACCTGTGGTGGATCCCGCGTTCGGGCAGGGGGAGGTTCATGGCGGTCGGCAACCTTGGCCAGTTCATCTATGTGGCTCCCGATAAAGGCTGCCTGATCCTGCGCTTTGGCAGGGGCCGGCCGGCACGCTGGGCGCAGATTTATCCGCAGCTGTTCACAACCCTGGTGGAAAGTCTTTGAGGGAGGAAGGGAGAAGCATGTTCAAGTCGTTGCTGAAGTTTGGGCTGGTCGTTGTCGTCTCACAGGTCGTCACCTATTATTTCGCCGGCATCCTCGCGCAGACCGTGCTGGGAGCCGGCCAGTTTTACCCACCGTCCGCCGATGCCATCCGTTATCTGCGCGACCCGCACGATCCTGGCCTGCAAGCATGGATCCTTCCGGCGCAGGCACTGCGCGGGCTGCTTTTTGCAATTGTGCTGTTCCCGTTCCGGAAGCAGATCAACGAGCTTGGCATCCTGCGCGGCGGCCTGGCGGTTGCAGGCTTTGTCTTCGTCGCCGGCTATGTGGCCGCATCCGGCGGGATGATCGAACATTTCGTTTATTTCAAGGCGGAGGATTACCCGGTCAAATTTGCCGTGATCACGTTTATCGAGATCCTGATCCAGGCCGTCCTCATGGGACCGTGGACCGTTGCCTGGATGAGGCGCTGGCGGGTCGTTTGACAGCCTATTTGCCTGTTCACTTGACCAGCGTCAACCTCCCCCTGCGGTGGGGAGGTTTTTTTGCATCCCATGTATAAGATTGACCCTTTGGAGATTCGACCATGAAAAAAGCTTTCCTATTCCTTACCTTATTGACCCTCATGGCTTTGGCGTGTGATGTGGCGGTAAACATCGTTCCACCCACCAGCCCGGCCTCTTCGACCATAAACACCCCGGCACCGACATCCCTGCCGGCAACACAAGCCCCGAGTGCAACATTCACTGCTGCTCCGCCGCCTTCCAATGGCATCCGGGCATCCTTTGGGTCGGTGAGTCTCGTCATCCCATCGGGCCTGGCCAATGGGATTGGAGGCAGCCAGCTACCACGCAAAAATGAAGGCGATGGAGCCTGGTGGGAGCTGGATCCCGGTCATGCGCAAATCAACCTGGGAGGGTATGTTCTTCAAGGGAAATCCCACGAGCCGCAGATTCTCGTTTACCCGGCTCAGGGCTATGCCGAACTGGTCCCGGCCGCCTTCGAAAGCATGCATCGCTTGAATAACATCCTGGGCAATCCCGGTGCGCCGATCGGCGGCAAGCAGCTCCCCGCCGTGCCCTTCTTCAACGCGGCACAGGTTTTTGCATCCGATATTCAAATCGTCACCTTCCAAAGCGGGCGGGGCGTGCGTTTCCTGACCGAGTATGCCCAATACCCGGCTTCCGCCAACAACCAGGACCTGTTCTATGAATTCCAGGGCCTGACGAGCGACGGGGCGGATTACATCTTTGCGATCCTTCCGGTCACCACTCCGATCCTGGGGGAAGGCAGCGATCCCGCCTCTGCCGTTCCGGTCGGCGGAGTGGCCTATCCGGGCATGGGCGCCTCCAATGCGGATTGGGACGCCTACTACAACGCCGTCCCCGTCCAACTCAATGCGCAGTCGCCGGCTTCGTTCGTCCCCACGCTCAACCAGCTCGACCTGCTGGTCCAGTCCATAAAGGTTGCCCGATAAGACAATTGCGTTTTAGAGGGTTTTCTCCTGGAGTTTGCGACCTGTCCACTCGACCAGTGCGAAACTCCCCCCAAGTCGGGGGAGTTTTTCCCTGCCAAAACGTATGATATCCATGGGAAAGGAAAACCTCATGTCATACTTTCTAATGGTCGGTTCCATCTGGCTTCATTCGGTTGCGGCGCTGGTCTTCGTGGGCCATTACCTGCTTCTGGCTCTGGTCTATCTGCCCGTGCTCGGGATGGAAGAAGCGCTTAAAACCACGGGACCCATTCTCAGTGCGATTTCGAAGCGCAGCCGCGTCTGGTTGTATATCTCGATGCTGATCTTCCTGATCACCGGCGTTTATCTGACGTTCGTCGACCCGAACTATCGCGGCCTTGGGAATTTCAGCACTCCCTGGGCGATGCTCATGCTGGTCAAACACATCCTGATCCTGGGAATGGTGGTGATGGGCTTCTGGTTCAACGCCATCCTGCGCGTGGGCCCGCTGATGAGTTCGAATACCGGTGCATCCCAGGCACTTGCCGGTTTCCGGCGATACGTCAATGCCATGGCGATCGCGGGCTTGGCGGTCCTGTTGTTAACGGCCATCTCGCAGGTACAATGAGGAACTGTTGGGTGCTCGCCGATCCGGCGGGCACCCAACCATAATAGATCATCAAGGAATAATCACGGAGATCAAAATGACCTTCAAAAACATACTGGGTGTGGTTCTGCAATGGCTGGGTGCCTTCGTCGGGTTTATCCTGTGCCTGGTCGTTACCAATCTTATCTCGCCTCTGCCGAAGAACATCATGGATGCGGTGCCTGCCTCCGGATTCCTGATCACACCCCTGGCTTTCCTTCTCAACGGTGCGGTCAACGCCACCATCCTGTTGTGGGCTGCACGGCGCTCCAGCTTCAGGGGCCTTGCGCTCTGGCTGCAACTGCTGGTGCTGTCCTTCGGCGTGCAGGTCTTCCAGACCCAGGTCGAAACGGCCTATTTCCTTTCCGCCTTTCCGCTCCTGCACGGGAATTTCGAAGTCTATCATTTGATCCTGCGCGGGCTGATCACTTCATTGATGTACACGTTTCTCGTGACGTTGATCGCCGGCGGCTTCTCACGCACAGCCCACGGCGTGAGCAGGTTCGAGGTCGATGCGGATCATGCCGTCAGGGTCAGTGCCTGGCTGGCCGTGGTCTATATTGTGCTCTACATGTCCTTCGGTTATTTCGTGGCGTGGCAATCGCAGGAACTCCGCCTGTTCTATGGCGGACCCGCCCAGCTCAATTCATTCGTGGATCAATGGGCCACGACCCTGATGGGCAGGCCCGAATTGCCCGTATTCCAATACTTCCGCGGCGTGCTCTGGATTCTGTGCCTGGTCCCGTTATTCAAGGGGTTTACCGGCAAGCGGGCCGAACTGGTCATGCTCTCGGCGCTGGCCTTTGGGCTTTTACCCACCGCCCAGTTGGCCTTCGCCAATCCCTTGATGCCGGCAGGCGTCAGCTATTATCACTTCTGGGAAGTCTCGATCTCGACGGGAATCTTCGGAGCCCTGTGTGCATGGTTCATTCCACAGCGCAAGTCATCCGGATAAAAGCAGGAGCGGCCGCCGAGGCCGCTCCTGCTCTTCATTAATGTGAAATCCCGATGGCTGGGTTCTTAACGGTTCGATCCCTCGGCACGTTGCTTGATGCCCAGCAGCATGCCGCGCTCCATGATGAAGATCCCAGGATGAATGACATCCCAGAAGCCGCCGACAGCCATAGTGCGCGTCCGCAGGACCAGCCGGGTCGACCCGTCCGGCTGCGGAGTTAATATGAACTGCCAGAGATCCACCCATTGACCCTTCTCCTGGTGTCCCATCACGATGAATCGATCGGCTTTGATCTGTGCAACCACATAGGGCGGCGGCGCCGGATCCTTGGGGCACATCCTGACGAGGTCCCCCGCTTTCAAATCCTGCCATTCCGGGTGGATGCGGTCCGCATTCACCAACGGGCAGTTGAGCAGATGGGTTTCGAGCCAGGTGTAGCTGTACATGCCGCCTTTGCCCGCACCCAGCTGGACGATCCACGGATAGATTTGTCCGGGCGTGGCAGCGATGGTCACGGCCCGGTTCACGAAACTGGCGGGCCTTGGCACCAGCTCATCTCCGGGATAGGTGGCTGCGACCTCCGCGTCCGTTGCGCCCCAGCGGTCCATCCAGGGAGTCAACAGGACGGTGGCTAGAATGACGATAACGGCCAGCGCCAAAAGGACGGCTGCAAACTTCAAGGTTTTTTTCATGATCGGTTTATCCTGCGGATATTCTAATTCCCTGCGATAAAAAACTCCCCAACCGGGAGGGGAGTTATAACCTGTCTGAGCGGACAGGTACCTGACCTGCCGGGATTCAACCTCCATTTATTCATACCTGACTTAATACGCCTGCAGGATGCCTGCCAACGACCAAGCGTATTCTGGCTCAAATCCAATTCGGCTAAGGTTTTGGCTTGCTGGACAGCAAGTTTTATGACCCGCATTCTACTGGGATATGATCTTCAGTCAAGCCTTCTATCTGTATCTGAATCGATGGATGGTTTCATGATTCGAAACTTCATCAAGCCACTTCTTTTCAGTGTAAACCTTTCCTTTGAACAGCCCCATAATAGCGTTGAAGACAGCCATGCAATATACTGTGAACAAAAAGGGATAGATATAAATTGCCGTTAAGTTGCCGCACCCCGACATATTTGCACTTGTGATAATTTCCAACCCTTTAAAAAATGATAGACGCGAACTGGAATTGTATCGGAAAGTGAAAACCATACCAATAATATTTAGAATAAAAAACCCAAGATAGAATATAAGGCAGGGTAATAGATCGGAGAAGAATATGTCGCCGAATATTATGATGGGGAAGAAGATAATTAATGGACTAATAAACGCGAGGATTAAGAATATGATGACATAATACTTTGCGCTGAAGAAAATCAGCATTATTACCTCCAATCGCCACTGTTTAGGTCGTTGTCACATAATCTTTGTAGTGATTCATAATCAGGCGTATTCTGGCTCAAGTCCAATTCGGCTGTATTTTACTATTGAATTATTACAGGTTCTCGAAACTAATGCTTTGTTGGGATGCGCTTGAAGGGTAGTTACCCATATGTGCATAAAATAGCTTTTCCATTTGAATTAGTCCACTCTGCAAAAACATAATCACCATGCGCAAGATCGATAATATTCTTGCCGTTCCATATCGAAAGTGTATGGCTGTTGCCCCTGTAATTGCAA
>Ga0335071_10004915_pt1 | contig 13968 bp, 17 predicted proteins | sample Lox_Sample_15_FD_206724 | JGI IMG/M metagenome (GOLD analysis project Ga0335071, IMG submission 206724) | Soil microbial communities from Loxahatchee National Wildlife Refuge, Florida, United States - Lox_Sample_1.5 | ecosystem: Environmental > Terrestrial > Soil > Wetlands | place: USA... | reverse complement strand
TCCGTTGTACGGTGGGCTGTATGTGGCGTTCGCGTTCATGCTCATGCTGCTGCCCAACGGCTTCTTGAATTCCCTCCTCACCTGGCTGCACCTGATCGACCAGCCGCTGAGCCTCCTGTACACGCGCCCCACGCTGATCGCCGCCTTCGGCATCTACGGCCTGCCGTTCATGGTGTATCCGCTCCGCGCCGCGATCCAGGGCATCGACCCGGTCGTGGAGGAGGCGGCGCGCACGCTCGGCGCGAGCACCTGGCAGATCCTCCGGCGCTTGCTGCTCCCCATGAGCGCGATCGGGATGGTCGGCGGGGTGCTCCTGAATTTTGGCTGGAACGTGGCGATCTTCAGCATCCCGCTCGTCCTGGCCTTCAAGGGCACGACCTTTCTCTCACTGGACATCTACTTCTCCACCCGGTACGGGATCCGGTGGTCCTATGCCGCGACCCTCTCCAGGGTGCTCTTCGCGCTCACCTTCGGGTTGAGCTACCTCTACATGCTGTTGGTGAAGCCCAAGCGGGCGGCATAGGGGAGGCGGGACATGCGCAGCGTGCGGTGGGGACGCCTCGCGGCCAAGCTCAGCTGGGGCGTCTATCTGGGGGGATTGATCGCCACCCTGTGGCTGATCTTTCTCTTGCTCTTCATGCATTCCTTCTTCAAGGGCGTCACGCTCGAGTTCCCCCCGGAGGGGCTGACGTTCGAGAACTATTCCCAGATCACGGCGCAGTTCTTTCCTGCCCTCCGCCTGAGCCTCCTCCTCGGCCTCGCCGCCGGCCTGCTCAACATGGTCCTGGCCATCCCGGCGAGCTTCGTCCTGTGCCGCCACGAGTTTCCGGGGAAGAACCTGATCAACGCCTTTCTGCTCGCGCCGAACATGGTGCCCGCGATCTCGCTGGCACTCGGGCTGCTCGCGCTGTACTCGACTCTCCGGCTGATGGACACCTTCTGGGGGCTGACGCTCGCGCTCGCCATCATCACCATGCCGTACATGCTGCGCTCGGTGATGGCGGCCTTCAACGAGCTGGATCCCGCGCTCGAGGAGGCGGCCTGGACCCTCGGCGCCAGCCGCTGGCGCACCTTCCGGCTGGTCCTGCTCCCGCTGATCGGCCCGGGCGTGCTGGCGGGCCTGCTCCTCAGCTTTGTCATCGGCTTCAACGAGTTCACGATCATCATCTTCCTGTACGGGCCCAAGAACCTGCCCGCCTCGGTGTGGCTCTGGAACATGTTGTTCATGTACGGCATCACGCCCCAGTTTGCGGCCGCCGTCGCCATCATGCAGCTGGTCTCGTTCGGAGTGTTGTACGGGCTGGTCGTGCTCGGCCGGCGCTATCTCCAGGGCGTGGTGTTCTGATTGGGGTGGCCGTTCCGGAGCGTCCGGGGGCGGCCGCGGTGGCGCGCACGCAGGGCGCGGAGTGAGGAGTGTCGTGGCGTCTGTCAGAGTGGACCAGTTGACGAAGCGGTTCGGGAAGACCACTGCGGTGGACCGCGTGACCCTGGAGGTGCCGGATGGGCAGCTGATTACGCTGCTCGGGCCGAGCGGCTGCGGCAAATCCACCATCCTCCGGTGCATCGCCGGATTGGCCGAACCGGACGAAGGGCAGATCCTATTTGGCGACCGGGTCATGAACGACGTCCCGACCGCCCGGCGGAAGATCGGGCTCCTCTTTCAGCGCCTGGCGCTCTTCCCCCACATGCGCGTCGCCGACAACGTGGCCTTCGGGCTCCGCATGCAACGCCGGCCCGCCACCGAGATTACTCGCCGCGTGCATGAGGGGCTCGAGCTCGTGCACCTCGCCGGGTACGGCAACCGATACCCCCGCGAGCTGTCCGGGGGGCAGCAGCAGCGCGTGGCGCTCGCGCGCACGCTCGTCACGGACCCGGACATCCTGCTGTTTGACGAGCCGCTCTCGAGTCTCGATCTCAAACTCCGCGAAGAGCTGAAGTTGGAGATCCGCCGGGTGCATGCGCAGACCGGCAAGACCACCCTCTACGTCACCCACGATCAGGGCGAGGCCTTCGCGATCTCCGATCAGGTGTACGTCATGCACGAGGGGCGCGTGGTCCAGACGGGGACGCCACGGGAATTGTACGAACATCCCACCAGCCCGTTCGTCGCCGCCTTCATCGGCGCCAACAACTTCGTGCCGGCCATTGCCGCCGTGCGCGGGGCACCCGCCAATGGCGCGACCCAGCACACGGTCGAGGCGCTGGGGATCCAGCTCTCGGCGAGCGCTCCGGATGATCTCCGTGCCGGCGAACCCGTCATGCTCCTGGTCCGCCCGGAGGACATCGAGGTGCAGGCGGCGGACGTGGCAGCGCCCGCCGCCAATGTCGTTCAGGGACGTATCACGGCTAGCCTGTTCGCCGGCGCGAGCACGCTTCTCGATGTCGTGGTCGGCGGGGATCGGCTCAAGGTCGCGGTGCACGGGGCCGAACGGTTCCAGTACATCGATAGTGTCGGTCGCGATATTGTCCTCTCGCTCGGCCGCTGCACCGTGCTCCGCACAGCGACGGCAGCCTAGCGTTTGCCGCCGGCCCGCGCGCCGCCCGCACCACCCAGAAAGGAGACTCCATGGGCAAGGCATTCAGCATCACACCGAAACAGGTCCCGCCGGTCCACACCCCGTTCCGGACCATCGTGACCCCGATCCCGGCGCCCCAGACCGTCGCCGTGCTCGAGGCGCTCCACCAGTATGAACCGGTGTCCATGACCGGCCAGCCGCCCATCGTGTGGGACCGAGCCGAGGGGGTGCAGGTCTACGACGCCTGCGGGAACACGTGGCTGGACTGGAGCTCGGGCGTCGTGGTCGCCAACGCCGGCCATGCGCCGCGGGAGGTCCGGGCGGCCATCACCCAGCAGGTCGAGAAGAGCCTGCTGCACAACTACTGCTTCCCCAGCGCCGAGCGCGCGGCCCTCGCGCAGTATCTCATCGAGATCACACCCCCGCACCTCGACAAGGTGTTCCTCCTGACCACAGGCGCCGAAACCACCGAGTGCGCCCTCAAGCTGGCCCGCACCTTCGGCCACACGCACGGGGGGCCCGCCAAGAACGTCGTCGTCAGCTTCGCGGGAGAGTTCCACGGCCGGACGCTCGGCGCGCAGCAGCTCGGCGGCATCCCCGCCCAGAAGACCTGGATCACCCATCCCGACCCGGACCTGGTGCAGGTCCCGTGGCCCGACGGGTTCCGCACGGCCGACACGAGCTTCGACCTGTTCCTGCGCACGCTCGCCCAGCATGGCATTGCCGCCGACCGGGTGGCGGGAGTCATGCTGGAGACGTATCAAGGGGGCAGCGCCAGCTTTGCCCCGCGCGCCTACATGCAGGCCCTGGCCGGCTGGTGCCGGGAGCACCAGGCGGTGCTCATCTGTGACGAGGTCCAGGCCGGGTTCGGACGCACGGGGACCCTCTTCGGCTTCGAGCACTACGGCATCGATCCCGACCTGATCTGCTGCGGGAAGGGCATCTCCGGGGGGCTTCCGCTGTCCGCCGTGATCGGGCGGGCCGCGATCATGGACCTGTATGGGCCGGCCGAGATGACCAGCACGCATACGGGCAACCCGGTCTGCGCGGCCGCCGCGTTGGCCAACCTCCAGGCCATCATCAAGGGCGGGCTGGTCGAGCATGCGCGGGCCATGGGGGAGATCTTCCTGCGCGGGCTCGAGGCGCTGGCGCAGCGCTACCCTCGGATCATCGGCGCCGTGCGTGGCCGGGGACTCGTTGCGGGGCTCCACATGGTGAAGCTGGGCGGAAAAGAACCCGATGGCGACCTCGCCTTCGCCATCGTCGAGCACTGCGTCCAGAAAGGCCTGCTCCTGTTTGCGCCGGTCGGGTTCGGCGGGGCGACCGTGAAGGTGTGCCCTCCGTTGACCATCCCGGCCGAGGCGATTGCCGACGGGCTCTCGGCCCTGGCCGAGGCGATCGCGGAAGCGGTGGTCGCGCGATCGTGAAGGAAGACCCCATCCGGTTCCAAAGGACAGACTCAGCCATTTGGAATGGAAAAGAGATCAAAGAAGACATTTATAGAGGGATAGTCCTATTGTTTGGTTGATTTGCTGGGAGGAGACGCCATGTTGACGAAGTACGTGGTACGAGGACTCACGCTAGGCTGTCTGCTGGGGGTCGTCGCCTGCTCGAGCGACAAGGGCCCGGCGGAGCAGGCCATCAAAGCGGCGGATACGGCCCTGAGCGGCGTGAAGGCGGAGGCCGCCCAGTACGTTCCCGAGCAAGTCCAACCCGTGGAGGCCGCGCTCCAGGGGGCGAAGGACGTGTTCGCGAAAGGGGACTATACGGCGGCGTTGAACAGCGCGAAGGACCTCGAGGCCAAAGCGAAGGAGTTGGGGTCAGCGGCGGCGGCCAAGAAGGCCGAGATGAGCAAGCAGTGGGATGACCTGGCAGCGGGCGTCCCCGAGGCGATCCGGACCGTTCAAGGGCGGGTCGATGCGCTGGCGCAAGCCAAGAAATTGCCCGCGGGCATGGATAAGGCAAAACTTGAGGAGTTGACGACCGCCCTGGTGACCCTGACCCAGGAGTGGACGGAAGCCACCGACGCGTTCACCGCCGGCAAGGTGGCGGAGGCGGTGGACAAAGGCCGCGGGGTCAACGACAAGGTCACGGAGCTCAAGACCACCCTCGGGATCTAGTCGACGCCGAGATGCATGAGTCCAGTGGCTGCTGTTGCCAACTCCGTGTCTGAGATGGGAAACCGGGTACAGGGGCGGGGGAAGCCCGGCCGCGCGAGGACCCGCCCCAATCGCCATGTGCCCTCCGCTGTGCCACCCGCTCATCCTACTGCGCCCGCCGCATGCCTCCCAGTGCGGATCGCCGCGGCAGGGACTCCCGACCCGGGCGACCGCTGGGACCGGGTGGACTGGTCTCTCTCCCCACGCCAGATCGCGGCTGCGCTCCAGGTCAGCCGCCAGCGGGTGTACCAGGTTATGGCCGCGCGGGGAGTGCCGCGCCAGTCCCGTGGCACCCGCCGTGCGGTGCTCCTCTCACTGGACACGCGTGCCCTGACGCTCGCCGAGGCGGCGGCCCGGGCGGGCTGCTCCGTGCCGTATGCCCACCGGGTCCTCCGGGCCGCCGGCAAGCAGTACCAGTCGGATCGTCGCCACGCCGCCCCCGAGCGCCGCTTTGCGGCGTGGGCGGCGTGGCTCCGTGCTCGGTACGGCTACGCGCCCACGACCCTCCAAAATCTGCAGACCCGCTGCCGCCGCGTGGAACGGACACACACGCTCCGGCTTGATCGCGTGCTCCGCCAGTCCGGGGGGCTGGCCCGGGTCTACCGGCACCTCGAGGGCGATGCCATCGGTCTTCGCGGGCAGCAGCGGTCCGCGTTATACAACAACCGGTTGGCCGTGCGTCGCTATGCGGAATTCTTGGGGGACACGCGAGCCAGCAAGGCGCGATATGAGCCAGGGGGACCAGGACCCAGGAAAGCGTCCACGTGATGACGGACAGCCTCAGCAGGCCGCTCGGGTTGCCGTTCTGTGCGGCGGATTGCGGCCTGTGCGGACACCCACGGAATTGTGAGCTTCTTGGTCGACCCGGGGCCGCTGGCGGCACTCCGCACCGGCTCAAGACCGCCCGCCTGGACCACGTCGGGCTTTGAATGGGGTGCCGACCGGATGTGGAGTGAGGGAGAATGAAGTGGGGTTGCGACGGAGCACACGGGGGATGCGGGTCGGCGAGCGCTGTCAGTACTGCGGCAAGGTCGTGGAGGCCCATGCGGCACGCGTCCGGGTCCGGCTCCATCGCCCGAAGGTGCTGGGCGGCGGCACCGACCGAGCCTCCACGTTTCATCCCGCCTGCTTCGCGCGCTTCGAGCGGAACGGGGGGCGCCTGCCAGAGAGCGGCGTCGTGTGGGAAATCTTGGAATTAGAGCGCGTGGGGTTTGGTCCCGCTCCCGGGATCCTACCACCTCCCATCTGGTGCGCCGGTGAGGATGCCGCCAGTCACCTTCCGCGAGTGGAGCCCCTGGGGAGCGCCGGTGAGGACGCGCACGCGGGCGCCGATCACGGGACCCGGGCGCACGCCCACAAGGGGGAGACCACATGAGTCGCGCTGCCCGCCCGCCTCGCCCGCACTCGACGCCCGGTCCGGATCCGTCATCGCCGGATGCCCGACCGGCGCGACGCCTCAGGGCTTTGGCCCACCCCACCCGGCCCCCAGCCGCGACCGACAGGACCCAGCGCGAAGGGGAGGACGGGACCCCGGCGGATCCCGAGCTCGCGCACCCGACTGACCCCCGCGCCGGGGCGGCGCGGACGGAGCCCGACGCTGGGCTTCGCGCAGCCTGGCTCCGGGCCGAAGCCTGCTGCGAGTGCGTCAAGGAGGCCCACGGGCAACGCGGCCGGTGCAACCAGTTCTTGATCTGGGGGGCGCGGGAGGGCACGGGCAAGGGTGCGTGGGCAGTGCGGGCGCTGCGGGATCCCAAGCGGCCCCCGTGCGAGATCCTGTGCGTCGAGTGCTACACCAAGCTCACCGGCCATCTGCCCGCGGCCGGCTGATGGTGCAGGCTTTTCGTGCGTGGGCGTCGCCGCCCACAGGAGACACGTCTCCCTGGCCGGATTTCTAGCCCCGAAGCCGGATGTCCCCTTGCGGCGATACGCTAATCCGGACGATCCTGCTTTTCAATGTAATGATCGCAGGCCATCACCTCGAAACTGAAAGCGCGAGGAAATCATGGCGAAAGGTAAGAACACGCAGAAGAGAGAAATCAAAAAGCAAAAAAAGGACACCGCCAAGAAAAAGTAGGGCCTACGCCTTGGACAGAGAAGTCATCGGGCATTCCGTACGCCGCTGAAACAGCCAATATTGTTCGGATACTGGTATTAAGGCCGAGACTTGCACGTCCCGAGAACGCGTATTGGAGCGGTTGCACATTCACCGAAGAGTTGAGAGATTGTGCACCCTAGGTTCCCCGGCGGATGTCGGTGCACTCAAACAAAACAACTCCAGTGGATGGTATTGACAATATGGTATATACCTTGTGGAGCATTGTCACCGCCGGCCGGCTGACGAAGCCGACGGGGTTGGTGAACTGTGGCCTGTTCTGGGAGATGCTGCAACGGGCCGCGAGACAGGGCGGGGCAGACACGCGGACGCACGAAGCCCGCTGGGGGCGCTATGCCGGCATCTTCGATCCCGAGACGATGGAGCGGGTCATGCTGGAGATGCTGCAGGAATACGGGGTGGAGGTCCTCCTCCGCGCGCATGTCAGTGACGTCTTGATGGGAACCGAGCTCTCCGGGATCGAGATCACGGTGAAATCCGGGCGCTAGATCGTCCTGACCTCGGCGGCCGTGGATGCGACCGGGGATGGAGATGTCGCGGCCTGGGCGGGTGCTCCGTTCGAGGTCGGTCGCAACTCCGACGGCAAGACCCAGCCGATCACGTCCTATATGCGACTGATCAATGTGGATACGCCCCGGCTGGTGCAGTACATGCGCGAGAATGCCTCCGATTTCTCGGATCTCATCCTGCCGGAAGGCCACACGCAACAAGACCTCGTCATGGGGTTCGTTGCGACCGGGTTTTACCGCGTGATCCAGCAGGCCAAGGCAGAGGGGCAGTGGCGGGTTCCCAAGGATTCGGTGACGGTCAAGGGAGGGCGGGTCCCCGGGGAAATTAACCTCAATGCCACGCGGTTTCAGGGTGACGGCTTGGATGAGCGCGTCCTGAGCGCGGCTGAAATCGAGCTCCGCCAGCAGGCCCATAATGTCCTCGACTTTTCCCGGCGGTACGTACCCGGGTGCGAGGATGCAGCACTCTTGGACATCGCGCCTCGAATGGGCGTCCGGGAGACCCGCCGAATCATGGACGATTACGTGCTGACCGCCGACGACGTGAAGGCGCAGCGCCGGTTTCCGGATGCGATCGCCCTCTCGGTCTGCTCGATCGACATCCATGAGCCGGGTGGCGAGGGCGTGGTCATGCTCGGTGTGGGCGATGGCTACGGCATTCCGTACCGCTGCCTCTTGCCGCAGAAGGTGGAGGGCCTGCTCACCGCCGGCCGGTGTATTTCGGTGGACCATGTCGCATTTGCCTCCACCCGGAACGTGCCAGCCTGTGCCTTGACCGGGGAGGCGGCAGGCGTGGCCGCAGCGCTCGCAATCCAGAAAGGATGCGCTCCTCGAAAGCTCGATGTGCAGACGATTCAAGACGCGCTCACTAAACATGGCGTCTTATTGGGTGTACAAGATTAGTGCACCAAATCGGAACACTATGACTGGGGCAAGGCCCAGGAGGTCCCCATGGATCCGATCAGCCAATACCACGCCGCCATCACCAGCATGCTGCAGAAGATCGTCGACACCCAGCGGGAGGCCATCCAGGCGGCCGGCCGCCGCTGCGCGGACGCCATCGCCGAGGATCGGTACCTGTACGTGATTGGACCCGGAGGCCACTCGTCCATCGCTCCCCAGGAGATGTTCTGGCGAGCCGGGGGCCTCGCCGCCGTCTATCCGATTCTGGACCCGGGCTTCCTCCTGTCGCATGGGGCGTGGCGATCGATGTTGGTCGAGCGGACGCCGGGCTATGTGATCCCGATCCTCAAGTACCATGGGATCGGCACGGGGGATGTGCTCATCGTGTGTAACGCGTATGGGATCAACGCCGCCACCATCGACGCCGCGCAGGAGGGGAAGCGCCTGGGCGCCACGGTCATCGGCGTGACCTCCACCGAGTTTGCGCGGAACGTGCCCAGCGACCATCCCGCCCGGCACCCCAGCCGGCAGAATCTCCATGAGATCGCCGACCTGTTCCTGGACACCTGGATGCCGTATGGGGACGCGGTGGTGGACATTCCCGGATGCCTCCAAAAGGTCGCGCCCACCTCCTCTCTGGGGACAGCCTTCGTCCTGCACTGCCTGGGCGCCGCCACGGTCGAGGAGCTGGTGCGTCGCGGCGTCCCGCCCCCGGTCTGGCGGAGCGGGAATCTCCCGGGCGGCGACGAGGCCAACCAGCAGCATATGGACAAGTACCTGCGGCGGGTGAAATTCCTCTAATGGCGGTGGGCGGCGGTCCCACCCTCGCGGAAGGAGCGCGCGATGCGGAACCATGGGCAGGGGCTCGGAATCGTGGCGGTGCTCGCCGCGGTGCTCGCGGTAGGCATGGGCGGCGGCGCCGAGGCGGCCAAGGTGACCCTGAAGCTCGGCCACATTCGGGCGGAGAGTTCCCCCACGCACAAGGCGGCCCTGAAGTTCGCCGAACTGGTCGGCCAGAAGACCCGGGGCGACGTCGAAATCAAGGTGTTCCCCAATAGCCAGCTCGGCGGAATTCTGGACATGTTCACCGGCCTCAAGGCCGGCAGCCTCGATCTGGTGTATGGGGGCATCAACACCTACGCCTGGGTCAAGGGCGGGGAGGTCTACCAGATCACGTCGGTAGCCTTCCTCTACCGCGACTACGACCACATGCGCCGGGTCCTCCTCTCGCCGGTCTTCAAGCCCCACCTGGAGGCTGCGGAGAAGGCCACCGGCATCAAGGTGATTAATATCAATGGGGATACGGCGCCGCGCGAGCTGACCACGCGCGACAAGCCCGTGCGCACGGCGGCCGATTTCAAGGGCCTCAAGGTCCGGATCGCCGAGAGCGTGCTGGCGCGGGCGGTGTTCCAGCGGCTGGGGGCCAACCCGCAGGTGATTCCGTACGCCGATCTCTACATGGCGCTCAAGCAGGGCGTGGTCGACGCCCAGGAGAACGGGGTCATTCCGATCAAGAACACCTCCTTCTACGAGGTCCAGAAGTACCTGACTCTGACCCACTACGTGCGCGACGTGGAGACCTTCTACATGGGCGCGGACAAGTGGGGAGCGCTGGCGCCCGCGTACCAGAAGGCCCTCACCGAGGCCTCGGAAGACGCCGGCACCCTGGAGACCGAGCTGACGAAAGTGGAGCTCGACGAGGCGACGAAGTTCCTGGCGACCAAGATGACCATCGTCGAGCCAGATCTGGACTCGATCCAAAAGGCGCTGGGCGGCCTCTACGAGGAGCAGTTCGAGGGCAAGCTCTGGCCGAAGGGCCTGCTCCAGCAGGTCCGCGAGTTCAAGTAGGCGCGCCGCATAGCCCGACACGGGCCGTGAAATACCAGGGTCTCCGGGACCCGTCAGGAGTGCCGGATGCCGTGAGGCGGGCGGGACGATGATCGCGCTGCTGTTTGTCCTCCTGTTCTCCTTCTGTGCCCTCGGGTTCGAGATCTGGGCCGCCATGGGGCTCAGTGCGGTGGTGTATCTGCTGATCCGAGGCGACGTGCCCCTCAGCGTCGTGGCCCAAAGCATGGTTGCCGGTGTCGACATCCTCACGCTCGTCGCCATCCCCTTCTTTATGCTGGCCGGCGAATTGATGAACGAGGCGGGCATCACCGAGCGCCTGGTGCGCTTTTCCCAGTACTTCGTGGGGCGGATCCAGGGCGGCCTGGCGTACGTCACGGTGATCGTGAACGTCATCATGGCCGGCGTGTCGGGGTCGGCCGTCGCCGATGCCAGCGCCGTCTCGTCGGTCTTGTTGCCGGCCATGACGCGCGACGGCTACGACCGGCGGTTCGCCGCCGCCATCAACGCGGCGGCGGCGACCATCGGCCCCATCATTCCCCCGAGCATCCCCATGGTGTTCTTGGCCGTGATCAGCGACCTCTCGATCGGCCGGCTCTTCCTCGGCGGGGTCGTGCCTGGGCTGTTGATGGGCGCGTTTCTGGCGTGCACCATCTACCTGCAATCGCGACGGCATCCGCTGCCCGTGACCGTGGTCGCGCGGGGCGGGCGGGAGTTCCTTCGCCTCCTCGCCCAGGCGTTCTTCGCGCTCTTGGCCCCGGCCATCATTTTGGCCGGCGTCATCTTCGGCGTCGTGACCGTGGTCGAGGTGGCCTTCCTGGCGGTCTTGTACGTCGTCATCATTGGCCTCGTCGCCTATCGCTCGATCCGTCTCCGCATGCTGCCCGGCATCTTCGCCCGGGCGGCGGCTACCTCCGTGACGATTCTGGCGATCTTCGCCGCCGTCGGGGCGTTCTCCTGGATCATTGCCAATGAGCAGCTCGGGCCGCAGGTCGGCCAGGCCATCCAAAGGCTGGGGCTGGGCTGGGCGGGGTTCCTGCTGGTGGTCAACCTGTTCTTCCTGGTCCTGGGCTGCATCATGGACGCGATCCCGGCCATGCTGATCTTTTTCCCGGTCCTCTTGCCGGTCGCCAAGAACCTCGGCATCGACCCCACCCACTTCGGGGTCGTGGTCGTGCTGAACCTCATGATCGGTCTCCTCACGCCGCCCGTCGGTGGCCTGCTCTTCCTGGAGGCCAAGATCGCCGACATCCCGTTTGGGGTCCTCGTGCGGGCAATCGTGCCGTACCTCGTGGCGCTGCTTGCCGTCTTGGCGCTGATCACCTACGTCCCGCCCCTGGTGACCTTCGTGCCGAATCTGGTGTTCCGATGAGGCGCGCGCTGCGAAGCGTGTTTGACGCGATCGATCGGACACTCTCGGCAGCGATCGGGGGCGCCCTGATCGGGATCTTTCTGCTCAACCTCTATCAGGTCGGCGGGCGGTACCTCTTCGGCATCGGGGCGGTCTGGATTCCGGACGTCACGCGGTTGCTCTTCATTTGGATGACGTTCTTGGGGACCGCGTTGATGCACCTGCGCAAGCGTCACCTCCTCATCGACCTCCTCCTCCTGCGACTGCCCCCGCGTCTGCGGTGGGCCACCGAGGGGTTCATTGCCTGTGGCGTGCTCGCCTTGGCCGGTGTCCTGACGGTGGTGGGTTGGCGCATCATGCTGATCCGCATGGATATTCCGTATACGGGCTGGGAAGTCCCCACGGGCTACGCCTACCTGGCCGTGCCCGTGGCCGGGTTGCTGCTCCTCCTGATCGATGTTCGCGACCTGTGGGTGTGGGCGAGCGGCAGTAGGAGCGGATAGGCGAGGGGCGCCCAGCCGCCCGAACGCCACACGTCGTTCTGTGATCGTGCCACACTCGCGCCAGTCGTCCTCGCGCCTGCCCTTTCCTTTGGTCGGCTACTCGGCAGTTTCTTCCTTGACATCTGTCACGGTCTGATATATCTGATCTCAGCATCGGGAGTCCATACCGGCCATCCGGGGGATGTGTGAGGCAGGGGGACATCTTGCCACTCGGGTTTAGTTGGTCTTGGGGACGAGCCAATGCCGGCTGCCACGCGACCCAAATCGACTGGATCGGTGGAGGGCCTTCCATCCTGGGGGATGGAGATCGTCAACTCGGATCCGAGCCGGCCGGAGCGATGCTGTGAGCACCGCGATCAATACCCGGAGCCTTGTAGACCAGGTCTATGAATACCTGCTGAAGCAGATCATCACCGGCACGATCAAATATGGGGACACCCTTAGCATTAAAAGAATCGCCTCGGAGCTTGAGGTCAGCACCATGCCGGTGCGCGAGGCGGTCAAACGCTTGGAATTTGAGCAGGTGGTCAGCGTTAAACCGCGCAGCTGTTGCCAAGTCCGCAAGCCGTCCCCCCGCATGATCTGGGAAATCTACGAGTTGCGGATGTTTCTCGAACGCTTTGCGATCACCAAGGCACTCGGGTATCTGCCGGCAGCCTCACGGAAACGGTTGCATGCGATCGTAAAGCGCATGCGGATCCTCCAGGGGGAGGAAGATACGCCGGCACGGGCGCAGCGGGCCATTGCTCTCGACCGCGAGTTCCACGCCGAGATTTGCGGGCTGGCGCAGAACGACTGCGTGAATGCCTTCTTTCGGCAGTTGAGCCTCCACGTCAACATGACCCTCATCCACGAGAAAACCTATGAGAAGCTGAAGCGCGGGTGGGCTGGCGTGCACGCCGAGATCCTGCGCTGCATCGAAGCGCACTCCCCGCGCGCATTGCAAGCGCTGCAGCGGCATTTCGATAATGTCACCACCCTCTTGCGGGAGAATGGGCAGTCGCATGCGGGAACCGCCGAGAGCGAACTCCCGCCCTCGGCTCCCGTCGCGCACGGGGCGCCTCGGCGCGTTCGCCGCCTCGCCAGCCGCCATGCGAGGCCGGCGCACGACGGAACCCCCTGAGGCCTGCCTGGCCGGACCAGGAGACACCAGCGAGCAGCTCAAGACCCGCCAGTGACCGCCACCAGGCGAAGGCCGGCGGCGGCGGCGCCTCGGTGACCCAGCGCTAAATGTTCTCCGCAATGCTCAGCGTGGGCACCAGGTTGAGTTCCTGATGGACGATGCCGGTGCTGAAGGCGCAAGGGGTCTCGATCATCTACATTTCCCATCGCCTCGATGAGATCTTCGAAATCGGCGACCGGGTCACCATCTTGCGTGACGGACACGCGATCGACACCCTGTCGCTGCGGGACGGCAGCGTGAGCAAGATCCGACTCATTCAACTAATGGTTGGCCGAGAATTAGGGCACATCTTTACCCGCCAGCGCGGAGTGCGTCCAGACGCGGACCCCGTCCTAGAAGTGGAAGACCTGTCCGTTGCCGGAGGACAGGAAACGGGAAGGGTTGGTACTGATCGAGTCGATGGAGAATAACATCGCCGTGGCGAGCATGCGGTTCACGCGCTGGGGGTTCATCCAAAGGGCAGCGCGCGGCGCGGCGGTGCAAAGGTATGTCGACCGGATGAACATCAAACCCCCGCTTCGCCATCGGTAGGCGAAGGATTTCAGCGGCGGGAATCAACAAAAGATCGTCCTCTCAAGGTGGCTGATGAACCAGCCGCAGATCTTGATCTAGGACGAACCGACGCGCGGGATCGATGTGGGCGCAAAGCAGGAAATCTACAACACCATATTTGCCCTGGCCGACCAGGGGGTGTCCATTCTGCTCGTGTCGTCCGATATGGAAGAAATCCTCGGACTGTGTGACCGGATCATCGTGATGCACGAGGGGCGGGTGACCGCCGTGGTTGACCGCGCCGAGGCCTCTGAAGAACTGATCTTGAAGCGGGCATCCGGGTTGTAAACGCCGCGCGCGGCGCGCGGAGCCCCGACCGGCCCGGTCCACCCGC
>Ga0335071_10004914_pt1 | contig 13970 bp, 17 predicted proteins | sample Lox_Sample_15_FD_206724 | JGI IMG/M metagenome (GOLD analysis project Ga0335071, IMG submission 206724) | Soil microbial communities from Loxahatchee National Wildlife Refuge, Florida, United States - Lox_Sample_1.5 | ecosystem: Environmental > Terrestrial > Soil > Wetlands | place: USA... | reverse complement strand
CTATCTCATGCGGAGCACCGTCGCCGCCTACAAGGGGCGCCGGGGGTAGGCGCGGGCCGGCGGCCAGAATCCTGTTGCGGGGGCCGCCCGTTTATGGTATAAATAGCGCCCTCAAAGAGAGAACGATCATGCCTAAAGTCTGTGAAATCTGCAAAAAAGGGCCCGTCTTCGGCCACAACGTCAGCCATTCGCACAAGTCGTCGCCCCGGAAATGGAAGCCCAACCTGCAGCACGTCAAGGCCAAAACGCCGGACGGGGTCCGCCAGATCTGGGTTTGCACGCGATGCCTCCGCTCCGGGAAGATCCAGAAGGCCGTCTGACCGTTTCCTAGATCCGTTCCACCGAGTCGATGTCGTCGAGGGCCTTGATGTCCGCGATGATGTCGTCCAGGTGGCCGATGTCCCGCACCGCCAGGCCGAGGCCGATCTCCGCCCGTCCGTCGGGGAAGGTCGCGACGTCGGCCTTGGAGATGTCCCCGCCCCGCCGCGAGATCACCGACACGACCTGAGCCAGGAGGCCGGGCTTGTCCGCGGAGCGGACCACGATCTTCGCCCGGAAATTCTCGATCGCCACCCCTTCCCATGAGACGTCGACCCAGCGTTCCGGGGCGAGCACTTCCCGGGCGATCCGGCGGCAGCGGCGGGCGTGGACGGTGACGCCCTTCCCCGCCGTCAGGTAGCCGACGATCGCCTCGCCCTTGATCGGCCGGCAGCAGCGCGCCAGGCGGATGAGGGCGACGTCCCGGTCCTTGACCCGGATCGCGGCGCCGGGACCGGCCCGCGCCCGGGGGCCGGCGCGGCCTTTCATCCCGGCCGGGAAGACCTTCTCCAGGAGCTTCCGGTTGATCACGATCCGGCCGAGGCCGGCCTGGGCGAAGAAATCCTCGATCCCGCCGAGGCGGAGGCCCGTCGCCCGGCGGAAACGGGCGACGAGCTCGGCGCCGGCCGGCGTCTCCTTCCGGAGATCGTAGCGGCGGATCTCCTTCTCCCAGAGCTTGCGGCCCAGGGCCACGCTCTTCGTCTTCTCCTGCTGGTTGAGGGCCCGCTTGATCTGGTGGCGCGCGCCGGCGGTGTAGGCGATGCCCAGCCAGCTCCGGCTCGGCGCGCGGTCGGGCTGGGTGACGATCTCGACGATATCCCCCGTCTTGAGAACGGTCTTGAGCGGGCCGGCCTTGCCGTTGATCCGGGCCGAGGCGGCGTGGAGGCCGATCGCGGTGTGGATCCGGAAGGCGAAGTCGAGAGCGGAGGCCCCCGTGGGCAGCGAGACGACCTGACCCTTGGGCGTGAAGACGTACACTTCCTCGGGAATGAGGTTGATCTTGAGGTGCTTGAGAAACTCCTTGGGGTTCTTCTGCTCCTCGAAGAGCTCGACCATTTCCCGCAGCCACTGAAGCCGCCGGTCCTCGCGGACCAGGCTCTGGGGGTCCTCGTCCTTGTATTTCCAGTGGGCCGCGATCCCGTTCTCGGCCTGGGCGTGCATGTCGCCCGTCCGGATCTGGATCTCGAAGCTCGTCTTGCCCTCGGTGATGACCGTCGTGTGGAGGGCCTGGTAGAGGTTGGGCTTGGGCATGGCGATGAAGTCGCGGAAGCGCTGGGGGATGGGCGGCCACTCCTGGTGGATGATGCCCAGCGCGGCATAGCAGCTCTTGACGCTGTCGGTGATGATCCGGAGGGCGAGGAAGTCGTAGACCTGGTTGAATTCGATCTTCTGCGTCTGCATCTTCCGGAAGATGCTGTACGGCCGCTTGATCCGGGCATGGATCTCGACGGGGATGCCGTTGGTCTTCATCAGGCCCTCGAGCTTCGCCCGGAACGCGGCCAGGTCGGCCTCGGCCTTCCTCCGGCGGGGCTCGACGAGGTCCGCGATCCGGAGGTATTCCTCGGGCTCGACGTAGCGGAAAGCGAGGTCCTCGAGCTCCGCCTTGATCCGGCCCATGCCCAGGCGGTTGGCGATCGGGGCGTAGATCTCGAGCGTTTCGTCCGCGATCCGCTTCCGGGCCTCGGCGCCGAGGAAACGGAGCGTCCGGAGGTTGTGGAGCCGGTCGGCGAGCTTGATGAAGATGACCCGGATGTCGTCCGTCATCGCCAGGATGATCTTGCGGATCGTCTCGGCCCGGCGGATCTCGGGCGACGCGTCCTGGACGCGGCTGATCTTGGTCACGCCCTCGACGAGCGCGGCGACCGGCTTGCCGAAGGCCGCCCGGAGGTCGGCCGCCGTGACGTCGGTGTCCTCGAGGACGTCGTGGAGGAGGCCGGCGACGAGGGTCGTCCGGTCGAGGCCGAGATCGGCGAGCAGGCTGCAGACCTCGAGCGGATGGCTGAGATAGGGCTCTCCGGAGCGGCGGACCTGGCCCTTGTGGGCCTTGGCGGAGAAGACGTAGGCTTTCTGGAGGACGGCCGTGTCCTTCTCGCCGAAGCGGGCCGCGACCTTGTCCAGGATGTCGTCGAAGCGGATCATGTCCGGGCGCGGCGCGAGAGGATCCACTCCACGGCCGCGAGCAGGTCGTCGGCGACGGCCGCCGGCGCCTCCGGGGTCCCCTGTAGCCGCATCTCGCTCGATGCGCCGTAGCCCGTCCGGACGAGGACGGGCACGGCGCCGATGGCCCGGCCGAAGGCCATGTCTTCGACCTTGTCGCCGATCATGTAGGAGCGGCCGAGGTCGAGGCCGAGGTCGGCCGCGGCCCGCAGTCCCAATCCCGGCTCGGGCTTGCGGCAGTCGCAAGCGCCGCCGTACCCCGGGAGGCTCGAGAGCTCGTAGTGGGGGCAATAGTAGAAGGCGTCGATCGGGATCCCCCGGGCGGCGAAGGCCTCGCCGATATGGGCGTGGATCGCGGCCAGGTTCTCCTCGGTCAGGTAGCCCCGGCCGATGCCCGACTGGTTCGTTACGACCACCGTCTTGAAGCCGGCGGCCTTGATCCTCCGCAGGGCGTCGAAGGCGAAGGGATAGATCCGGATCTCCTCGATTCGGGACGGATAGCCCACGTCGACGTTGATCGTGCCGTCGCGGTCGAGGAACACGGCCGGCGTCTTCATCCGAGGAGGTCCGCGGCCGCGGCGTAGACGTCCTCCGGGCCGACGGCGGTCATGCAGCGGTGATCGTAGGGGCACTCGCGGTAGAGGCAGGGCCAGCAGGCGATCCCGTCCTTCCGGACGACCGCCGAGGGGGGGTGGAACGGGGCGGTGGCCGCGGGTTCGGTCGGCCCGAACACGCCGACGACGGGCACGCGCAGGGCGTTGGCCAGGTGCATGGGGCCGGTGTCGTTGGTGACGGCGAGCGCGGCCCGGGCGAGGACGCCGAGAAGGCCCCGGAGCGTCGTCCGTCCCGTGAGGTCCACGGCCGGACGGGCCAGGCCGCGGCCGATTTCGGCGGCGGCTTCGGCGTCGGCGGCCGTGCCCGTCACGGCGACGTCCATGCCCCGGCGGTCCTGGAGGAGGCGCGCCAGCTCGGCGAAGCGGCCGGCCGGCCACCGCTTGGCGGGGCCGTAGGCGGCGCCGGGATTGATCACCGCAAGGGGCCGGCGGGGATCCGCTCCGCCGGCTTCGAGCGCGGCGCGGGCGGCTTCGCCCTCGGCGTCGGCGACGGACAGGCGGATCTCGGGGGCGAGCGTCGGCAAGCCGAGGCCTTCGATGAGGCGGAGATAGAAATGGACCATGTGGGGCGCGGAGGAGCGGTCCACGGGCTTGACGCCCTTGGTCAGGAGCAGGCCGCGGCCGTCGCTGCGGTAGCCCCAGCGCTGCGGGATCTTCGCCAGGGCGAAGGCGAGGGCTGTGCCGAACGAATTGGTCAGGAGCAGGCCGGCCTCGAAGCCGTGAGGCTCGAGGGCCCGGGCCGCCGCCCGCGCCCCGGCAAGGCCGCCGCCGGCCGCGGCGGTGACGATGCGGCCCGCGAACGCGCCGCCGGCCAGGAGGTCGGCCGTCCAGGCCGGGCCGGCCAGCCAGACGTCGGCGCTGGGGAAAGCCGCCCGGAGGCTGTCGAGCGCCGGGAGGGCGAAAATCACGTCCCCGATCCAGTTGGGGACGCGGACGACGATCTTCATCGCGGAGCCGGATCTCCTAGTCCGAACAGGATTTGTCGGCGGGGATGGTCTCGGCCGCCTTGGGCTTGGCCGGCTTCTCGCCGGCGGTCCCGGCCTTGGGCGAATCCTTGCCGCCCTCGGCCGCCGACGCCTTGCCCTTGCTCTCAGTTTCGGGGGAATTCTTCTTGGCGTAGTCGGTGATGTAGAAGCCTTCGCCCTTGAATTGGATCGCCGGCGACGAGACGAGCTTGCGCAGCGGGCCGCCGCAGGTCGGGCACTTCTTGCAGGGCTTGTCCGAGAGCTTCTGCAGCTTCTCGAAGCGTCTATGGCAATCCAGGCATTCGTATTCGTAGATGGGCATGGCTATATCCCTCTTAAAAACGCCATTATATCACAGGCCGGGGCCGGCCTCCATCCGGGGCGCCGGCCTCAGCGGAAGACGATGGCCTCGAACGAGTAGATCTCGGCCCCCTTGCGCCAGGCGTCCGGCTCCAGCCCGGCCTTGACGCACGTCTGCCGCAGGAGCTCCTCCCGGTCCCAGCCGAACTGGGTCGCCACCTGGGGCAGGAGCAGGCCGCGCCGGCCGTCCTTGGCCACGACGAGCCCGTGGCGGCCCACCTGGATGAGATTGGTGTTGTCGACCTTCTTCAGGGGCGTGAGGACGGAGATCTCGTACGCGAGGCTGGTCAGCTCGCCCGCGGAGACGGGACGGAACCGGGGGTCCTCCGTGGCGGCGTAGATGCCGGCCCGGACAACGGTCTCGGCGAGCGGGAAGAGCGGCTCGGTGAAGCCGATGCAGCCGCGAAGGTCGCCCCCTTCGGTCAGCGTGACGAAGGCGCCGCGCGGCGACTTCAGGTTGGCGTTCGACGTCGCGGCGTCCAGGACCTTCGCCTCGCGGACGTAGAGCTCGACCGCGCGGCGGGCGAGCGACAGCAGCTCCTTTTTGTCGTCGGCCGAGAGGGAGAATTCGCCCTGGCCGGCGGCGGCCGGAGTTGCCATCGTCGCGCCCTGAGCGCCCGCGGCTCCTCCCTGCGGGGCTGCGATCGTCGTGCCTTGGGCACCTGCCGCTCCTCCCTGCGGCCCGGCGGTCACGGCCGCGGCGAAATAACCGACGACACTGTCAGCCGGCCCGCCGCCTTCGATGGAATCGGCGTAGCCGAGGACGTCAACGCCGGCATTGCCCAGGGCCTGGGCGTAGAGGAGCGCGGCCGCCACGCCCGCGCCGCCGCAGAGGATGTTCTCGTTTCGCTCGAGCTTGCGGATGAGCGCCGGGACGCCCAGCGACTTGACGAGGTCGATGGTGCTCTTGTCGAGGGCGTTGGCCTCCGGCTTCGTCAGGTAATGCGACATGTCGGTCGAGGCGACGACGAGCGCCCGCTTGTCCTTGAGGACCTTGGCCAGCGCGGCGGCCAGCGTCCGGATCGTCCGGTCCTCGGGGACGCCGATGACGATGGGCACGATCCTGGCCTTGGGCAGGACCTTCTGGACGAAGGGCACTTGCACTTCGATCGAGTGCTCCTCGGCGTGGGCCGCGGCGATGTAGCCGTAGCCTGTGGCCTTGGCCAGTGCCTTGGCCGCGTCGGCGTCGACCGCCGCGACGCCGAGCGGCGTCTCGAAGCCCCCTTCGAGATAGATCGAGCAGCCCTCGAAGCCGATGTGATGCGACGGGCCGATGATGACCACGGTCTCGATGTCGCGGCCCTGCACCTGGCGGTACGCCCTGGCGGCCGTCTTCCCCGAGTAGATGTAGCCCGCATGGGGGACGATGATGGCCCGGATCCGGTCGGCGGCCGCCCCCGGCGGCGGGGCGGCCCCGAGGAAGGCGTCGATTCGGGCCGAGAGGTCGGCCGCGTTCCCGTCGTAGAACTGGCCGGCCCGAACGGCTTTGCGCAGGCCTTGCGCGGACACGGCGCCGGCGGCGAGAGCCCAGGCGCCGATGAGGAGGGCGATGGTCAGCTGCTTCATGGCGACCTCGGAGTCCAAGACGATATGCCTAGATGATAAACCGGGCGGATGGCTATTTCAATGGCAAGCCCCGTTTTATATATCATGCGAGACGGGTGGCGCCGGCCAACTCCGGCGGCCGGCTGCCTTGAGCCTGGGCTCCCCGCGCCTCGCGCGCAGCCCTCGCTCATCACCCAAATCACAGGGTCCCATTCGCTTCGGCCTCCGGGGTGCCCCGGCCGGCGCCACCCGCCTCGCATGACCCGCGGCTTCGCGTTGACATTTCCCGTCAACTGGCTAAAATAGGCGGGGGAAGGTTTTTCATGAAGGATTTTTTCAAGAGCCTGATTATTATCCTGACGATCGGGACGGCGTTTTTCTTCGGTTTCCGCCTCGGCAAAGAGAAGGAACGGTCCAAGATCCCCGAGTTCCAACGGGATTGACGCTTCCCTCCCGGCCGTTCCGGAGGGATTTCGGCCACGGATTCCACCTTTCCTTTTTCCCCGACGGGCCCTATAATGGGAACGGATCGGCGAAGCCGTCCGCCGCTCCCGCGGAGCTCCCGAGCGAGGATCGATCATGAACTGGGGCCTGACCGGAATTCTCATCGTCTTCGCGGCGTTCATCGTCTTGCTCATCTTCAGCCCGAGCATGTCCTGCTTCGGCAAGCGCCTGAAATCGCCGTTCTACCCGCTCTCGCGGCGGCGTAGGAACGCCCGCGCCGCCGGCTCCGCCCGGCCGGTCAAAACGGACGACTACGGATTCAAGCTGGTCGACGAAACGAGCCCGAAACCGCTCTCCCCGCCCGCGAAGCCGAAGTCCGACGCGGCCAAGAAGGCCGAGGACTACGGCTTCAAGCTCCAATGACCGGGGCGGGATCGCCCCGTTCCGCCCGAGACGAACGCCCGTGCCCAAGCCGAACTCGATTTTGCTAGCGGCCGCGGTCGCGGCCGTCTCCCTCGTCGCCGGATGCCGTCCGCCCCGCGCTTTCATGGGCCCCGCGCCGGCCGAGATCCGGGAGATCGAGGGCGACGCCTCGCTTCGCCTGACGCGGGAGGGCCGGACGGCGCGGTCCCGGCTCGACTTTGTCCTCGAGCCTTCTCGCCGCGGCCGCGTGACCGTCACCGGCGTCCTGGGCGCCGCGGCCGCGGAGATCGTGATCGCCGGGGCGGAGGGCTACTTCGTCCTGCCGTCGGAGAGGGCCTATTGGAAGGCGGACCCGGAGGAGATCGTCGAGAAGCTCCTCGGCTTCCCCCTTTCCTTGGACGAAATGACCGGCCTCGTTTGCGGGCGCTGGCCGGCCGGACCGGACGGCGGGCCGCCGGCGGGTTGGACGTTCGACCGGGACGCCCAGGGCCGGACGGCGACCGGCCGGAAGGGCGGGCTGGAGTTCGCGGTCCTGGAGTTCTTCCCGGGCAGCGAGGTTCCCAAAGTCTTGGAATACAAGGATCCCTACGGCCAAGGCCGGCTCACCATCCGCTCGATCGAATTCAACGGGCCGGCCGCGGCCGGAGCCTTCGACCTGGGCTTCCTTCGCGGATTCTCCGCCCGGACGTGGGAGGAGATCCGGAAGATGCTGGACCATGAGGATTAGATCGTTCGCCAAGATCAACCTGGGATTGGAGGTCCTGAGGAGGCGGTCTGACGGCTATCACGACATCCGGACGCTGTTCCAGTGGATCGATCTCCACGACACGCTGACCTTCGAGCCCCTCGAGGAGCCGGAGATCCGGCTCGCGGGGGACGATCCGGAGATCGCCTGGGACGAGACCAATCTCATCCATCGGGCCGCCCGGCTCCTCTGGGAGAGGGCGGGAGCGCGCCGCGGGGCTGACATCCGCGTCGAAAAGCGCATCCCGGCTGGGAGCGGCCTCGGAGGGGGGAGCGGCGACGCGGCCATGACCTTGCTCGCCCTCGACGGTCTCTGGGGCTGCGGCCTCACCCGGGAGGAGTTGAAGGGGCTCGGCGCCGCCTTGGGCTCGGACGTGGCCTACTTCCTCGAGGGGGGGCTCTGTCTGGGCGAAGGCCGGGGCGAGGTCCTGACCCCCCTCCCCGACCTGCCCGAGACGCCCCTGGTCCTGGCCTTCCCCGGCTTCCCCGTGCCTACGGCCCGCATCTACGCCGGCCTGGGCGCCTCGTCCTTGACTTCGACGCCTAAAGACAGTAGAATTAGCCGTTTTTTAGAGAGCCGGGATTATGGCTCCCTGGAAAATCAGCTCGAAGAGACGATCTTTCGCCTCTATCCTCAGTTACGCGAGTATAAGAGCCTTTTTCGAGAGAGCGGCGCGGATTTGTCTCTTGTGACCGGATCGGGTTCCGCCGTCTACGGCCTGTTCCGGGACCGCGGCGCGGCCCGGCGCTGCCTCGCTGCGATGCGGACGCGCGGCGCGGCCGTCGCCGCCGTCACGATGTCCCGGACGGCGGGTTGGAACGCGCTCGATGCTGGGGCGTCGCCAAGCGGTAAGGCAGCGGACTTTGGATCCGCTATTCGGGGGTTCGAATCCTCCCGCCCCAGTTCTTGGCATAGAGATCGGATGAAGGACGAGTGAAGAGGAAGCGATCATGAAAGTCTTCGCCGGGTCGTCGAATCCGGGGCTTGCCCGCGAGATCGCGGGCTACCTCAAGATCGAGCTGGGCAAGTGCGTCCTGAAGCGCTTCAGCGACGGCGAAATCCACTTTTACATCGACGAGAACGTCCGCGGCGAGGACGTGTTCGTCATCCAGAGCGGCTCCCACGAGGCCAACGTCCACCTCATGGAGCTCCTGATCATGATCGACGCCTTCAAGCGGTCCTCGGCCGAGCGGATCACGGCCGTCATGCCCTATTACTGCTACGCCCGGCAGGATTGGAAGGACCGGCCGCGCGTCCCCATTTCGGCCCGACTCGTCGCCGACCTCCTCGAGGCCGCGGGCGTGGACCGGCTCCTGGCCATGGACCTCCACTCGCCCCAGATCCAGGGCTTCTTCTCCATCCCGGTCGACAACCTGACCAGCGCCCCCGTCCTGTCCAAGCACATCCTCGGGCTGGAGCTCACCGGCTTGACCGTGGTCTCGCCCGACGCCGGCGGCGTGGGCCGGGCGAAGTTCTTCGCCAAGCGCCTCGACGCCGATCTGGCCATCATCGACAAGCGCCGGCCCGAGCCGAACGTGGCCCAGGTCTTCAACGTCATCGGCCACGTCAAGGGCCGCGATTGCGTCCTCTTCGACGACATCTGCGACACGGCCGGGACCATGGTCCTTTCGGCCGACGCCATCATGGCCCAGGGGGCGAAGTCGGTCTTCGCCGCCTGCACGCACCCGGTCCTGTCGGGCCCGGCCCTGGACCGGATCGAGCGCTCGCCCCTCGAGCGGCTCATCGTCTCGAACACCATCCCCTTGAACGGCAAAGCCCGGGCCTGTCCCAAGATCGTCACCCTCTCGGTCGCCGAGACCTTCGGCGAAGCCATACGGCGGATCAATGAAGGGAGCTCCGTCAGCTCCCTGTTCGTATAAGGAGTAACGTCATGAGCCTGGTCATCAACGGTGGAAAACGCACCGAACACGGGAAGAACGCCTCGCGCCGGATCCGGAGGACCGGATGCGTGCCGGCGATCCTCTACGGCGAAGGCGCCGCCGGCGCATCGCTCATCCTGGACAAGAAGGACATCGTCAAGATCCTGAAATCCGAGAGCGGCGAGAACACGATCTTCAAGATCGCCCTCGACGGCGGCGAGACCGACGTCATGATCAAGGCCCTCCAGATCGATCCGGTGTCGGACGAGCTCCTCCACGCCGACCTGATCAAGATCGCCATGGACAAGGCCATCCGCGTGTCCGTGCCCCTCGAGCTCCTCGGCGAGCCGGTGGGGGTCAAGACCGAGGGCGGATTCGTGGACTTCATGACCCGGTCGGTCGAGATCGAGTGCCTCCCGGCCGACATCCCGGATTCCATCAGGATCGACATCTCGGGCCTGCACCTCCACCAGTCCCTCAAGATCGCGGACCTCGTGCCGCCCGCCGGCGTGAAGCTGATGGGCGAGCCGAGCGCCGTCGTGGTCCTGATCCAGGTGCCGCACGAGGAGAAGGTCGAGGTCAAGGCCGAGGAGGAGGCCGCCGTCGCGGCCGAAGGCGCGCCCGCTCCGGCCGCCGAGCCCGAGGTCATCAAGAAGGAGCGCAAGAAGGAGGAGGCCGAGGAGAAGTAGGCCGTGTGGGCCGTCGTGGGCCTGGGCAATCCCGGCAAGGAATACGCCGGCACGCGCCACAACGTCGGCTTCATGGTCCTGAAGCGCGTGGCCGGGGAGTGGGACGTGCGGATGAAGAAGCCGCGTTACCTGTCCAAGACCGGCGAAGCCCGCCGGGGCGGAGAAAAGGTGATCCTGGTCCTGCCCCAGACGTTCATGAACGCCAGCGGCCAGGCCGTCGGCGAGCTCGTTCGCGGGCTGCGGCTCGACCCGGTCCGGCTGCTCGTGGTCTATGACGACGTGGACATCCCCCTCGGCCAGATCCGGATCCGCAAGGACGGCGGGCCCGGAACGCACAAGGGCATGCAGTCGATCGTCGAGGAGATCGGAACGAACAGGTTCCCCCGCCTGCGGGTGGGGATCGGGGCGGAGAGCGCGGGCCCGGACATCGTCCGGCACGTGCTCTCGCCGTTCCGGCGCTCGGAGAAGGCCCTCCTCGAGGAGAGCCTGGACCGGGCCCGGGAAGCCGTGGATATGATCATCGCCGGCGACATCGAGCGGGCGATGAACGTCTATAATTGAGGTGACGCAGAGGACGAATTAAGAGTTCTCCTTGCTCCCGCTCCGAGAGGGCGGGAGCTGCCAAACCATAAGGAGGTTTTGATGCGACCGTACGAAACGGGGTTCCTCGTCTCCCCCGCCCTGACCGACGAGGAGGCCGAAGCCATCGTCCAGCAGATGGCCGGCATCGTGTCCCAGAAGGCCGGGAAGATGACCCGGATCGAGAAATGGGGCAAACGCAAGCTGGCCTACCCGATCCAGAAGCACGGCGAGGCCACCTACGTCTTCTTCCACTACGAGAGCGGCCCGGACGCGCCCCTCGAGCTGGCCCGCCGCTTCCGCCAGATGGACACCATCCTCCGGCACCTGACCCTCGTCAAGGAGACGCGGCAGAACGTGCGCAAGAAGAAGAAGGCCGGCGGCCGCCACCGCACGCGCGAGGCCGCGGCCGAAGGCGCGGCCGCCCCGGCGGCCGAGGCCGCGGGCGCCGAGCCCAAGAAACACGAGGAGGCGTGAGATGCCGAGAGACGATCGTCCCGAAAAGGGCTCCTACAAGAAGTACTTCCCCCCCAAGAAGAAGTTCTGCCGGTTCTGCCAGCGCAACGTGAAGTACATCGACTACAAGAACGTCGACATCCTGAAGCGCTACATCCCCGACCGGGGCAAGATCTCGCCCCGGCGCGTCACCGGGACCTGCGCCTTCCACCAGCGGAAGCTGGCCGAGGCCGTGAAGCGGGCGCGCTTGCTGGCCCTGCTGCCCTACGTCATGGATTGAGGGACGCGACCCGAAGGGAGCTGCCATGAAGGTCATACTCAAGCAAGACGTGGAGAACGTGGGGCGCAAGGGCGACATCCTCAACGTCGCCGCCGGCTACGGGCGCAACTATCTCCTGCCCCGCCAGCTGGCCCTCGAGGTGACGCCCTCGAACATGAAGATGATCGACCTCGAGCGCAAGGCCCTCAAGAAGAAGGTCGAGCAGGAGCGCCAGTCCTTCCAGGGCCTGATCGAGCGGCTGGACCAGGTGAGCCTGAGCTTCGCCCGCAAGGCCGGGGAGAAGGATCACATCTTCGGCTCGGTGAGCGCCGGCGACATCAAGGAGGCGCTCGACAAGCTGGGGTTCGAGATCGACAAGAAGAAGATCGTCCTCGACGAGCCCTTGAAGCGCCTGGGCAACTACGCGGTCACGGTCAAGGTCTTCCACGACGACAAAGCCGAGATCAAGGTCGCCGTCGTCAGGGAGGAGGAGCCGGCCGCGGCGCCCGCGGGGGACAAGCCGGCCGCCGCCGAGTGAGGCCGCCCCGGGGCCCCGGACCAGACGGTCCGCGGCCCCGGGACCCGTTTCGCCATACGATTCCTTCGTGCCCGCACGAAGGGCCGGTCCGGCCGGGCGGGAGGGCCGCGACGGCGCCTCCCGCGCCCGCCGGGAAGGAGGGGACGCGTGGAACTCGACCTGATGTTCCTCAAGAAGACCCCGCCCCACAGCCCCGAGGCCGAGCGGAACGTCCTGGGCGGGATCCTGGTCAACAACAAGAGCCTGAACGTCGTCTTGTCCGTCATCTCCCCCGAGGACCTCTACCAGGAAGCCCATCGCCGCATCTTGGATCGGATCATCCTCCTCGTCGACAAGGGCGTGCCGGTCGAGCTCCTTTCCCTGAGCGAGGAGCTGCGGAGGGCCGGCGACCTGGAGGACGTCGGCGGCCCGGCCTACATCGCCTCGCTCATGGACGGCGTGCCCAAGAGCCTGAACGTCGAATACTACGCCCGGATCATCAAGGAGAAGGCCCTCCTCCGGCGCCTGATCCTGTCCGCGGCCCAGACGATCAGCAAGAGCTACGACCAGAAGGAGGAGGCCGACGACATCCTGAGCGGCGCCCAGGAGTCCATCCTCGACGTGGCCGAGCAGCGGACGCGCCAGGGCTTCCTGCCCCTCTCCCAGCTCGCCCCGTCCACCATGGAACAGCTCGAGGGGCTGGCCGCGCGGCGCGAGGCCGTCACCGGCGTCCCCTCCGGATTCAAGCTCCTCGACCAGCTCACGGCCGGCTTCCACGGCTCCGAGCTCGTGATCGTGGCCGCCCGGCCGTCCATGGGCAAGACGGCGATCTGCTTGAACATCTCCCAATACGTCGGCCTGAAGACGGACAAGTCCGTCGGCTTCTTCTCGATGGAGATGTCCAAGGAGTCGATCGTCACCCGCCTCCTCTGCGCCGACGCCCAGGTCAACATCCGCGAAGCCCGCACCGGATTCGTCAACGACCGCGAGCTCGAGCGGCTCCGCCTGAGCGCCGAGCGCCTGGCCGCGGCCAGGATCTACATCGACGAGACGCCGGCCCTGACCTTGATGGAGATGAAGGCCAAGGCCCGGCGGCTCAAGCTGGAGAGCCACCTCGACATCGTCTTCGTCGACTACATCCAGCTGATGCGGGTCGGCGGCCGCTACGAGAACCGCAACCAGGAGATGTCGTTCATCTCCCGGTCGCTCAAGGAGCTGGCCAAGGAGCTCCACATCCCCGTCGTCGGCATCTCCCAGCTCAGCCGCGCGCCGGAGAAAGGCCGGAGCAAGCCCCGGCCGATGCTCTCCGACCTCCGCGAGTCGGGCGCCATCGAGCAGGATGCCGACGTCGTCATCTTCATCTTCCGGCCGGAGATGTACATGTCCCGCGAGGAGCGCGCGGCCGACACCAAGTGGAAGGGCGTGGCCGAAGTCATCGTCGCCAAGCAGCGGAACGGCCCCACGGACACCGTCCATCTCGCCTTCCTCGACAAGTTCGCGAAGTTCCAGGACGCCGATTTCTCCTACCTCAAGGCCGAAGCCGAAGAATGACCATGGCCCGGCTCCCGTTGGCGGCGCTCGTCCGCAGCTTCTTCGTCCAGCTGGGCGAGATCGCCGACCTCGGCTTCCGGACCTTTGGCAACGTCTTCCGGAAGCCCTGGGAGGGGCGGAACTTCGTCCAGCAGCTCGACGAGATCGGGGCCCGGACCCTCCCCGTCGTCTCCTTGACGGCCGCTTTCGGCGGCCTCGTCTTCGGCCTCCAGATGTACGTCGGCTTCCACCGCTACATCGGAGCGGGATCCGAGGCCTACGGCGGGCCGGTCATCTCCCTGGGCTTGTGCAAGGAGCTCATCCCCATCCTGGTCGGGGTCATGGTCGCCGGGCGCGTCGGGTCGGCCATGGCCGCGGAGATCGGGACGATGCGCATCACCGAGCAGATCGACGCCCTGTTCAGCCTCGGGGCCGATCCCATCCGCTACCTCGTCGTGCCGCGCCTGGTCGCCGCCGTCCTGATGCTGA
>Ga0335071_10004912_pt1 | contig 13972 bp, 17 predicted proteins | sample Lox_Sample_15_FD_206724 | JGI IMG/M metagenome (GOLD analysis project Ga0335071, IMG submission 206724) | Soil microbial communities from Loxahatchee National Wildlife Refuge, Florida, United States - Lox_Sample_1.5 | ecosystem: Environmental > Terrestrial > Soil > Wetlands | place: USA... | reverse complement strand
GATAAAGGTCCCGTTGCTGCTCCCCCGGTCCTTTATCAGAAAATCATGCCCATTGTACAGTATCTTGGTGTGGTTGCCGGAAACAAAGCTGTTCTTGACGCAGATGTCCCTTTCCGGGTCCCGTCCCAGTTCTATGCTTCCAGTGGAACAGGCTTTAAGGTGGCAGAACGCCTGCCACATTGAATCGGTGAACTGCGTCTGGTCCATTACCACCCATTTAGGACGCAACGAACCGGAGTTGCCGATCGAAGGGGGGACGGCCGGGGTAGCGGGATTTCCGCCTATGCCCAGTGCTCCAAAGATCCTGGCACTTTTATCGCCGAAAATAGCCATGCTACATATATATCGGCATTTTCGGGGCGATGTTTCAGTGAAAAGATATTATTTTACGACCGCCGTCAGGCGGGCGATGACTTTGTCTTTCCCCAACACCTCAAGCACATCGTACATGGGAGGGGTCTCGGCGCGTCCGGAAACGGCGGCGCGGCAGGGATGGATGACCATGCCTAACTTTAAATTCTTTTCGGCGGCGATCGCCTTGAACTCTTTTTCGATCTCCTCTTTTACGAACGGTTCTACCGATCTTAACCTTTCCGCGATGAGCTTAAGCATTTCCGGTGCGGCCGGATCGTTCAGGTGCTTGAGCGCTTTCTCTTCGAACTCCAGGCCGTCCTTGAAGAAATAGGCGGTGAGCGGAACGATCTCGGGGATCAGCTTCATCCGGTCAAGGAAAAGCCGGACCACACGGGAAATATAGGCTGGATCGTGGTTGCCGTAGGCATTGATCAAGAGCGGCTCGCACAAATCGATTATCCGCTCCGGCAGCGCGGTCTTTATATGCTGGCCGTTGAGCCAGGTCAGCTTTTCGAAGTTGAATATCGCCGGGTTCTTCCCGCATCCTTCGAGCGTGAAAAGGTCGATCAGTTCCTGGCGAGAGAATATTTCCTGGTCCTTATGCCCCCACCCCAGTTTGGCGATATAGTTGACCATCGCTTCGGGTAGATATCCCTGGTCCTTATATTCGATCACCGAGGTCGCCCCGTGGCGTTTACTGAGACGCGCCTTGTCCGACCCGAGGATCATCGGGATATGGGCGAACTTTGGCAAGCCCCAGCCCAACGCCTGGTACAGAACGATCTGGCGGGGAGTGTTGGAAAGATGATCGTCCCCGCGGATGACGTGCGAGATCTCCATCAGGTGGTCATCGATCACCGCGGCAAAATTGTAGGTCGGGAAACCGTCCGATTTCATGATCACGAAGTCGTCGAGCAGGTCGTTATCGAACTTCACTTTGCCGCGGATCAGGTCGTCCACCTCCGTGATCTCTCCCGGCGGCATCATGAACCTTATCACGCACGATGTGCCCGCTTCTTTTTTTTTCTTTGATTCTTCCGACGAGACCTTACGGCAGGTATTATCGTAGCGCGGCGCTTCCTTCCGCTCCGCCGCCTGTTTCCGTTTTATCTCCAGCTCTTCTGGAGTGCAAAAGCAGTAATACGCTTTTCCTTCGGCGATCAGTTGTTCCGCGAACTTTTTGTAAATGTCCATGCGTTCGGTCTGAAAGTAAGGGCCGAACGGGCCGTCGACATTGGGACCTTCGTCCCAATCGAGACCCAGCCAGTCGAGCCCGTGGAAGATGGTCTTGACCGCTTCCTTGGTTGAGCGGGTACGGTCGGTATCCTCGATGCGGAGGATGAACTTCCCGCGATTGTGCCGGGCGAACAGCCAGTTAAAGAGCGCGGTCCGCGCCGATCCCAGGTGGAGGGCGCCGGTGGGGCTAGGAGCGAATCTTACGCGCACCGTCACGGCCGCGCCTCCACCGATCCGTCAAGGATGTATTCAACTTTTTCCGGATAGACCATGCCGAGCTTTGAAGCGGAGACCTGCTCCACATGCCCGAGTGATTCTCCTTTTGATTCAAGATATCTTAACATTCTGTTCTCCTGATAATCCTTGTCGAACTCGATCTTCAATTTTGCCGAATCGTACTTTAATCCCACGCTCCCGGTAAAGATGAAAAGATGGGTCAGGGCCAGCAGTATTACGATTGCGATCAGGAAGGAGTATCTTCTCATTTTTTCTCCGCGCAGCGCAGCTTTGCGCTCTTGGCCCGGGGATTGGCTAAGATCTCTGCTTCTCCCGCGGTCAAAGGCTTTCTCGTTACCAGTTCAAGTATACCATTCTTTTTCCCTTCGACAAAAAGCTTCTTGGCTATGCGGTCCTCAAGGGAGTGGTACGAGATAACGACGATCCGCCCGCCGGGATCGAGCCGGTCGATGGCGGAGTTAAGCGCGGAGGAGAGGCTGTTCAGCTCATCGTTCACTTCGATCCTGATCGCCTGGAAAATGCGCGCCACTGATTCGCGTTTTTTCCAGGTGGGAATGGCGCGCTCCACGATCGCCTTCAGTTCCCCGGTAGTCCCGATCTCCTTGACCTGCCTCGCGTTGACGACCGCGCGCGCGATCCTCCGTCCGAACCGTTCCTCCCCGTAATCGAAGAAGATCCGCTCCAGGTCCTCCTGCGGGTAATCGTTCACCACTTCGAGCGCCGAAAGCGGGCGGCTCCGGTCCATTCGCATGTCCAGCGGACCGTCGTAGCGGGAAGAAAAGCCGCGCTCGGGGCGGTCGATCTGGTACGATGAAACGCCCAGGTCGAACAGGAACCCGTCAACCTTGTCCTCTATCAAAGCGCCGATATCCTTGAAATTACCTTTCAGCGCGCGGAATCCGGGATACTTTGACAGTTTTTCCCCTGCCGCCTGCAGAGCGTCGTCGTCCCGGTCGATCCCGATCACCGCCGCCCCTTTTGCGAGCAATGCGGCGCTGTGCCCGCCAAAGCCGAGCGTGCAGTCCACAATGGTCTTTCCCTGCGACGGGCGCAGCAGCTCGATCGTTTGCTCGAGCATTACCGGAGTGTGCATGATATAATGATTATAACATGTTGCTCGACGATATCGTTTCCAGCAAAAAGACCGAAGTCGTTAACATCAAAAAGCAGTTCCAGTTCATTACGCTTTCTAACCTGGCGGACGCTTTCCCGCCGGCGCGCGACTTTAAGGCCGCCATCGGCCGGGCCGGACGCGTCAACCTGATCGCGGAGATGAAGCAGGCCTCACCTTCGGCCGGGACCATCGTCGCCGATTACATCCCTGAACCGATCGCGAAGAAGTACGAAAGCTCCGGCGCCGCCGCCCTCTCCGTCCTGACCGACGGCCCGTTCTTTAAAGGATTGCTGGGACATCTGAAGGTCGCTAAGCAGGCGACCGATCTCCCTGTCTTGCGGAAGGACTTCATCATCGACGAGATCCAGGTCTTCGAATCGCGCCTGGCCGGGGCCGATGCCATTCTAGTGATACTGAGGATCCTCGACGATGAAAAACTGAAGAAATTGCTGGAGGAAGCGAAAAAGGTGAATCTGGCGGTCATGGCAGAGGCCCACAACGAAGCGGAAGTGGAGCGGGCCCTCTCCGCCGGCGCGGAGATCATCGGCATCAACAACCGCGACCTCGATTCCCTGAAGGTCGACTTTAACCTTTCGCTCAAGATGGTGAGCAAATTCCCCGAATTGAAGAAGAAGGTGCTGGTCTCCGAGAGCGGCATCGGCTCCCGTTCGCAGATCGACGAACTGCGCTCCGCCGGCTATAACGCCGTGCTCATTGGCGAAGCCCTCCTCAAGAGCCCCGACCCCGCCAAAAAGATCAAAGAACTCGGCCTCTGAAATCCTCCCCCGTTTTTGACGATATATATGTGAGAGACATGATCTCCGGGAGGATCTATGAATCCCTTGGTAAAATTTTCGATCGAGAACTTCAGGTCGCTGATCGCGGAGCTGGGAAGGATAAACAAGCCCGAATACCTCTTTGACCTCGAGGACAAGATCATCGACGAGATCGCCACGATCATGCGTAATGACGAAAAGGACGCCGCCCGCGCCAAGATCATGAAGATCAAACGGCAAATAATGGAAGAGATCGATTCCGAGCCGCACGTGAAACCGATCCTTCGGAGCTTCCAGAACTCGATCGAGGGGGCCACCTCCGCCGCGCTCTTCTGCCTCTGATAAAAACCTTTATCCCGCGGTTTTGATTTCTGCTATAATTGGTCGATGCGCATTCCGCTCGTTATATTCCTGCTTGCGCTTTTTACGATCCCCGCTTTTGCCATGGGCGCCGTCCCACCCGTGACCACCGAAGAGACCATCGTCCCGTCGCTGGTATTCGTCAGGGAATACGGTTTTCCGGGGAACGGCGACGGCCAGCTTTACCAGCCGCAGGACGTGTACGTTTCGGTGATGGGCGACATTTCCACCGGCCTGGGAAACCTATTTGTCTGCGACACCGGCAACAACCGTATCGAGAGGTTCGACGACGACGGCTCGTTCTCCTACCAGTTCGGAAGGTTCGGTACCGACCGGGGTCGGTTCAACTCCCCGGTCGGCATCGCCGTCGACTTCAACTACTACGTCTATGTGGTCGACCAGGAGAACAGCCGCGTCCAGAAGCTCGATGTGCGCGGCAACCCGGTCGCCGCCTGGGGCTCTTACGGCAACGGTAGCGGCCAGTTCATCAATCCGAGGGGAATCGCGCTCGATACCTTCGGCAATATCTATGTGGCCGATACCGGTAACGACCGGATCCAGAAGCTGGACAGCTCCGGCTTCCCGCTCAAGTCGTTCGGCGGTTTCGGGCGGGGTATGGGATTCTTCGACGGGCCGCAGGACGTGGCGGTCGACCGGGACAAGAACATCTATGTGGCCGATACCAACAATAACATGGTGCAGAAGCTGGACGAAATGGGGCGCCCGCTCCTCTCTTTCGGCTCCACCGGCGACCAGGACGGCCAATTCATGAAGCCGTGCGGGATCGCGGTCGACGACCGCTTCGTTTATGTTTCCGACACCGGCAACAACCGGATCCAGATCTTCAGCCGGCAGGGCAAATTCCTAGCGACTTACGGAAAGAAAGGTGTCGCGCCGGGAGATCTTAATAATCCGGTCGGCATCTCCGCCGGGAGGACCGGGGAACTGTATGTGGCAGATACCGGCAATCACCGCATCCAGAAATTCAAAGTTGTCATCAGCCGCTAGGACCGGTCTGATATTATCGCTCCTGATCCTCTTCGGCCCGTCGTTCGCCTGGGCATTCACTTCCGAGACGACCTCCATTAATCCGACATTTGAAGCGCGACCGGCGAACCCGCTCACGATCAAAGGAACACGGATCTTCGCCTTTACCAGCCGCAGTCTGGAGGGGACCAAGGAGGGATATTACCCCGGGGCGTTCCGGGACGAGTCGCTGCGATTGACCATTGCCGGAAGCGTCAATGATACCGATATCAACGCCAACTTCTTCGAGACCTCCACCGTCGGCACCACCCAGACCGCCTCCACCGAGCAGAAAATATCGATATTATTAAAAAGAGGCGCGAATGAAGCTTATTTCGGCGATTTTACCGCCGATCTGACCGATACCGAGTTCGCGCGGCTGGACAAGGTCCTGTCGGGGATCAAGCTGAAAAGCGATCTGGGGAAATTGAAATTCGAAGCGATCGCCTCCACCCCGCAGGGGGAATCGAAAGAGATCAAAATGTACGGCAACGGCTCCCAGGGCCCCTATTCCCTCGGTTATCAGACGGTGGTCGACAGCGAGCGGGTCTATCTTGACGGCGTATCGATGAAGCGGGGAAGCGATTACGAGATCGATTACAATTCGGGGACGGTAACGTTCAAGAACCGCACCATACTAAAGACCGAACTGATAGACGTCTTTTTCGATTATCGGAACACTACCTATCAGCATTCCACCTACGCGCTGCGCACGGAGGCGGAGGTCCGGCCCGGCCTGACGCTCGGTTTTTCGGCGATCGACGATTCGGACAGTATGGCCGGCGCGCAAGACATCTTCGCCGTTTCTTCCGGGGAAGCTCCGCGAAGCCATTACCTGCTCGGCGCGGACGGCCGCATCGATCTTGGCGAGACCCTTAAAGGGAATGGGGAACTCGCGTATTCGGAAATCAACCCCGACCTGCTTTCGGCGAACGCTCCCCGCGTGATCGGGAAGGCGGGGAAATTGGACCTCACTTCGAACCTGGGCCCGCTTATGCTCGGCACCCGGTATAAGCGGATCGGCCCGGCGTTCGAGACCGCGGCGACCGCGCAGCCGCAACAAGACCTCCTTGATCAGGGTTTGAGCCTTTCCTTTTTACCGAACGATACATTTTCCGCTTCGGGAAATCTTTCTGATTCGAAATATACGCAATCCGGCACGCGGTTCAGCAATGGCGCCCGCAATGCCCGGATCGCGGTCACTCCTTCCCGCCTCCCTTCCCTGGGATATCTGTTCGACGAATATGAACAGAGCAACGACCCGGTCCCTCCCAATTCGACCGTCGACCGGCTGGTGACCAAGAACTATTATTCCCTCGATCATTCGCTCGGTAAACTGATCCTTTCGGCCCGGACCGGGCAGGAGAGCTGGCTCGACCGGTACCCGAGCCGCGAAAGCACCGTTTACCACACTACCAACTTCGGCCTTTCGACCTCCGGACTGGAAAACTTCGCCTCTTCGGTCGGCGTGGAATTGAAGGACTCCGAATTCCCGGGAGATCAGAGATCAAAGACCCGCTCCGCCAATTTAAGCGTATCCGCTACACCATCGCCGCAATATTCCGCCTTCGGGTCGTTCGATTACTCCGACGATTCCCGCGACGGCGTCACCAATGTGACCGACCTTTCTTACAAAGCGGCGCCTTCCAGGTTATTCAACACCGATGGCAAGTTGACCATTCAATCGCTTAAGGAATCATTCGGGCCGACCGACGAAGAGGTCATCAAGAACTCCGGTTCGTTCAAGTTCGAGTTCCGCCCCCACCCCGCCCTGCGGGCCCGGTATTATTTCAAGCCGAACTATACCTGGTTGTCCCGCACGCAGGCGATCACTTACAATAACGAGACCCACCAGTACGATTTAAGCCTGTCGCCGGCCAGTTACCTGGTACTGGGGGCTTCGACCATCAGGAACCTTACCTTTGCCGCCGACAAGAACGATCTTCCCGATTACCGGCGAGCCGGCCAGTCGCGCGACGACATCACTTCGACCTACACCGTAAAAGCGGCGCCGTTCAACTTCATGTCGGTCGAACTTAACCAAACATTCGACGATTTCCACGGTTCGGAGCTGGTCACCTCCGCCACGCCCGAAACCTATCAGGGCGACAACGGGCTGGGACGAGAATTCAATGCCGCGCTCCGGACCTCGCTTTCGGAAAGGTTCGCGGTCGATGTTACATACTCGAATAAAATAACCAGGTCCGGGACCACCGATTCGGGCAACGACCAGGATAGCTTGCAAACGGTGATCGGTTCTTTAAAAGGGATATTCAACCCGAACGACATCTGGTCATTTTCCCTTTCCTATGCTTTCACCCGTAGTTTCGCGTTCAATTGTTCTCCCGCGCAGGTCACCGATTCGATCGCGCCCGGGGCGGGATTCGTTTTCCGCTATTACGACCGCCTACGGATCGAGGGCGATTACACTCTTTCCCGGTCGGTCTCCGGCGCTGCCGCCGAAAGATCGATCATCAGTTTGAGGGGTAAATACGATCTTTCTGACTTTATCCATACTTCGCTGCGTTACGACCGCGAGGTCAGCTCCAATCCCGATTACCGGACCACCGACATCTCCGGTTATATTGAGATTAACCTGTAAACTGCTATAATTGTCCATCATGAAAACCCTGGGGATCGATCCCGGCTCGTCCATCACCGGTTTCGGGGTGATCGAGGACGATAAGGTCGTGGGATATGGCTGCATCCGTCCCAAGAACCAGCTAAAGACCCTCAAAGCTGAAATGGAAAAGCTCATCAAGAAGCACGCGCCGGACGCGATCGCGGTGGAAAAGCTTTTCTTTTCCAAGAACGTTACCACCGCGCTCCGCGTGGGCGAAGCAAGAGGAGTGATCCTTTTCTGCGTCGAACAGTCCGGCATCCCGCTGTTCGAGTACACGCCGATCGAGGTAAAGCTCGCCATCACCGGCTACGGCCGCGCCGACAAGCATCAGGTCCAGCAGATGGTAAAGGCGCTCCTTAAACTGAACGAGATCCCCAAACCGGACGACGCCGCCGACGCTTTGGCGATCGCCGTTTGCCATTTGAATTCCTATAAAATGAAGGAGCTTTCAAAATGATCGCCCATATATCGGGAGTGCTGGAGCTCAAGGACAAGGATTTTGCGGTGATCGACGTCAGCGGCATCGGCTACAAGGTTTACGCGCCAGGTTCCACTTTGAACAATCTTCCCGCCGCCGGGAGCAAAGTAAAATTATTCACCGAGCAGGTGGTCCGCGAGGATTCGATCACGCTCTACGGTTTTATCGCCAAAGAAGAACGGAATCTTTTCAACAGCCTGCTGACGGTCAGCGGGGTCGGGCCCAAAAGCGCGATGTCGATCATCTCCAGCTTCCCGCTCGACAAGCTCATCACCGCCATCGTCCAGGGTAACGCGGCGCTTATCACTTCGGTCCCCGGCATCGGCTCCAAGACCGCCCAAAAGATCATCATCGATCTGAAAGAAAAGCTCGCCAAATCGCAGGGGTTAAGGCCTTCCGACCTGCCCAAAGGGGAAGAGAGCGCATCGAACGTAATTTCCGACGCCATTTCCGCGCTGGTGACGCTCGGTTATTCTCCGCGCGAAGCGCGCGAAGCGATCATGAATTCGAAAGCCGACCTCGAGGACGCGAAAACGGTAGAGGATGTGATAAAGGTCGCGCTTAAGAACCTGTCGTAATCAAAGCATCAATCCGAGCTTCTCCAATACATACCCTTCCGCCTTACGCATCCACTGTCTCAGCCAGAACTTTTCGGGGGTCATCGGTTTTACCAATATGGTATAAATACCGGCCAGGTTGCCGCCGAAGATGTCCATGAAAAGCTGGTCGCCGATTATCACCGCTTGGTCCCGGCGCGCCCCCAGCAGGCGGAGCGCTTTATCGAACGCGAACGGGAACGGCTTGGCCGCCATGGTGATGGAGGGAAGCTTGAGCGTGCGCGAGACGTAATCGACCCGTTCCTGGTGCACGCTGTTCGAGACCAGGCAAAGGTTGAAGCCGCGGTCGCGCAGGTCCTGGATAAAACTGAATAGTACCGGGGTGATGTCGAGCATTTCGCGCGGCAGGAGCGTTTCGTCCATGTCCATGATCACCGCCTTGATCCCTTTCGCTTTCAGGCGGTCAAAATCGATACTGTAGACCGACTCCAGGTATTCTTTCGGACGAAAGATCTCAAAGTTCAAATCCATGCTTTATTAGTTCCTTTTCGAAAGTTTCCCAGTATTCAGGCGCGACCATAAAATGCAGCGTCCCCCATTCCCCTTTCGGCGGCTCGGGGGTCCGGAGCGCCAGCATTCCCTCGAACGCCTCGAAGAACGGGCACCAGAAATAGATCTCGTTCGCCTTCACCTTGACGAAATAATCGATACTGTCGTTCATATTTTTGGTATATAAAAAAGGTTGACCGTGGGAGCGTCTTTCATGATCAGCCGGTCGATCTCCGCCAGCTTCCCGTCCCGCACCGACCCGATCGCCCGGTCGAGCGCCGACACCTGATCGAGCAGATTGTCGACGCGGTCGTTATGGTAGCAGGTAAAATTGGCCTGGCCGTCCGATCCGAAGAGCGGTTCCACCAGGTCGTAACTGTCGGCCGCCGAATTCGCTTCCTCCGTTATTTTATAAAAGTCGGCTTTATATCCCATCAGGAACAAATGCTGGCGTCCCGCTTTGAGTTCGCTCTCCCACTTATCCTGCTCGCTGTAACTGATCTGCCTGGTCTTCACTTTTATTCCCACCGCCGCCAGGTCCTTTTTGATCTTTTGCGCCATCGCTACCGTCCTTACGCCGTCGGTATGGAGCAGTAACAGTTCCACCCCCAACGGTTTCTTCAGCAGTTTGCGGGCCTTCGCCGGATCGTAGGGGAATCCTTCCAGGCTCGATGAATATCCGGCCAAACCCGGCGGGATCACGCCGGCCGGCACCGCTTCTTCGCTCATTATCGTCCGGGCGATATATTTGCGATCGATGGCGTAGTTGATCGCATAGCGGACGTTCTTATCGTTAAAAACGTCCTTCTGCAGATTCATGCCGAGGAAGAAAAGCCCGTCGTATTCTTTGGCATAAGAAGAACCGCAAAAGGAACAACTTAATAAAATGATAAGCGTTATTATCGCTAGCCCGCACGGCCTTAAGACTTCATGACTATTTTTTGGTCCTGTGGTCTTGCTGTCTTGCGGTCTTGTGGCAATAAAATCAATCATTTAACCGATACTTCCCGATCCCTTCTTCGAACGCATCGCCGCCGCGGGCATCGTAAGCCACGATCGCCGGGAAATCGGCGACTTCAAGTTTGAGCACTGCTTCCGGCCCCAGTTCGGGGTAAGCCACCGTCTCCGCTTTTTTGACCGTCCGCCCCAGCAGCGCCGCCGCCCCGCCGGTTGCGGCAAAATAGATCGCCTTGAATTTTTTCACCGCCGCTTTGACCTCCGCGCTGCGGGCTCCCTTGCCGATCATCCCTTTGAGCCCTTTTTGCAAAAGCGGGACCGTGAACGGGTCCATCCGGGACGAGGTCGTGGGCCCGATCGATCCGATCGGACGTCCCGGCGTCGGTCCGGCGTAAAAAAGGGTCTGGCCTTTAAGATCGACCGGGATTCCTTTTTTATGCGCGGCGTCACGAGCCACGTACATCGTTCCCGATATCAGCACGCGGTCCCCGGCCTTAAGTCCTTCGATCGTCTTATCGTCCAGCGGAAGTGAGATGCTTTTCATATTGTCGCTTCCCGGTGGCGGTGGGCGTGGCATTCCATGTTGACCGCCACCGGCAGCGCGGCGATGTGGCATGGGTGGGTCTCGATGTGCACCGCCAACGCCGTCACCCTTCCCCCCAATCCCATCGGCCCGATGCCGGTCCGGTTGATCTCTTCCAGCAGACGCTTTTCCATCTGCGCGATGTCGTGGTTGCTGTGGTTTTGCTTCACCCTTCTGGTAAGCGCCTTCTTCGCCAGATAAGCGCAATGATCGAAGTTCCCGCCGATGCCGATCCCCACGATCAGCGGCGGGCAGGCCTTGGGGCCGGAAGTCCTGACGCAATCCACCACATATTTGATGACCTCTTCTTTCGACGCGGTCGGCAGGAACATCTTGAGCGAGCTGGCGTTCTCGGCGCCGCCCCCTTTCGGCAGAACGCCGATCTTGATCCGGTCCCCGGTGACCAGGCTCAAATGGACGATCGCGGGAGTGTTGTCGTTGGTATTTTCCCTGATGAACGGGTCGTTCACCACCGATTTCCGGAGGTCTTTGTAGGCGCGGCTTACGCCCTCGTTCACCGCTTCATCAAGCGTCCCGCCGGTTATTTTGACCTCCTGTCCCAGTTCGACGAACACCACCACCAGGCCGGTATCCTGGCAGATCGGGAGTTTTTCTTTCTTCGCGATCGCGGCGTTGCTGATCAGCTCGCGGATGGTCTCGCGCCCGTTCTCCGATTCTTCGATCGAGAGGGCGTGGTCAAGGGCCTCCAGCACGTCGTCTCCCAGCTCATAGTTAGCCTGGCGGCAGAGCGCGCAGACGGTCTCGGTTATCTTTGCAGCAGCAATTTCTGGCATTGATCGATCACCGCGCCGGCAGACGCGTGCAGCGCGGCCTTCTCCTCGTTGTTCAATTTCAACTCCACTATTTCTTCCACTCCGCCCTTCCCTAATTTGGCAGGGACCCCGACGTAAACGTCCTTCAACCCGTATTCGCCGTTAAGGTAGCAGCAGGTCCCGATCACTTCTTTGGTGTCTTTCACGATCGCTTCCGCCATTTTGGCCGCCGCCGTGCCGGGCGCGTAATAGGCGGAACCGGTCTTAAGATAAGCGACGATCTCCGCACCGCCGTTCTTGGTCTTTTCCACGATCCGATCGATCCGTTCCCTGGAAAGCTTATCGGCGATCGGCTTGCCCCCGGCGGTCGAAAGCCGCGGCAGCGGCACCATCAGGTCGCCGTGGCTTCCCAGAAGTTCCGCGTCCACTTCCTTGGCGGGGCGATCAAGTTCTCTGGCGATGAAGTACTTCATCCTGGCGGCGTCGAGCAGCGGCGCCATTCCCATCACTCTTTTGGACGGGAAGCCGGACAGCTTCAGCGCGTAATAGGTCATGATGTCGAGCGGGTTGGTGATGATGATCAGCACCGCATTTGGGGAGTTCTCAACGACCGGCTTCACGATCGATTCCATGATCAGAGCGTTCTTCGCCACCAGATCGTCCCGCGACATCCCCGGCTTCCGGGCCAGTCCCGCTGTTATCACCACCACGTCCGATCCCTTGGAATCTTTATAATCGTTGGTGCCGGTAATGCTGGAACTGAAGCCTTCGATCGCTCCCGACTGCATCATGTCGAGCGCTTTGCCCTGCGGTATCCCTTCGATAATATCCAGCAATACAATATTTCCGGCATCACGCTGGGCCAGGCGGTAGGCGCATTGCGCGCCGACATTCCCTGCGCCGATCACGGTTGTTTTTGGCATGCTTCTATTTTAACACAGTCCGCCCGGGCGCGGGAGAGGGACTAATACTTGGGGAGAGCGTCCAGCGTGCTTTTCAGCTTCGTCGCTTCCGCGGTGACCGCCGTCACCACCGCTTCCGCCCCTTTTTGCGGCTCGGCCATTTTGAGATTGAGTTTGTTAAGTATCCATCCGGTAGTGTTCTGCGCGGCGGTCGTCGCCAGCGGATACGTCTTCAGATAACACTGGATCGCCCAATCCTTAAGGAACGACTGGTTGATGTAATGCAGTTGTTCGTCGGTCAGCGGGAGTATGTATAACGAATTGATGATCATTCCCGCGATCAGGAACGCCTTGAAGATCGATACCAGGCCTCCCAGCAGTTTATCGATCGGCCCCAGGATTGAGATGCTGATAATGCTTTTAAGTATGACCAGGATGAACTCCAGTGCCAGGTAACAGATGCCGAAAATGATGAAGGTCATGGTGAGAAGTCCCGCCTTGGTCTCTTCCACCCCCATGAACGCGGACGATCTGATCAATACCGGCGCGAACGCCTGCGCCACGTAGATCGCGGCATATACGGCCAGGACCGAAAGCGCCGCGCGCAGGAAACCGGTCCGCACGCCGATCACGAAGAAGACCAGCGCGCCCACGATAATGTATAGATCGATCATGCTGACCGACATGTCACTTCCCTCCTTTTAGCTTCTTAAGCCTGGTCTTGAGGGCCGGATATTTGAGCGACAGTATCTGCGCGGCCAGGATCGCCGCATTCTTTGCTCCGTCGATCGCCACGCAGGCCACCGGGACCCCCGGCGGCATCTGGACAATCGAGAACAATGCGTCGTGCCCGGCCAGTGCGGGGGAAGAGATCGGCAAGCCGATAACCGGCAGGTGTGTGTGGGCCGCCACTACCCCGGGGAGCGCCGCCGCCATACCGGCGCCGGCGATGATCAGGTCGTACTTTTTTTCCGCGTTCTTGGCGAACGCTTCCACTTTTTTAGGGGTGCGGTGGGCGGAGGCGATCTCAAGCTCGTAGTCGATCCCGAGATCGATCAGCTGTTTGGTCGCCTTCTCGATCACCGGAAGGTCCGACTGACTTCCGATTATGATTCCGACTTTCGGCCCTTTTGTCATTGCCTGCTCCCGTTATGGAGTGACGGTCATTATCTTTTTGGCCTGGTCCGGATATTTGGCCACGAACAGAAGCTCCTCTTTTGTCAGCGGCTTCTGGGTATGGACGTTGGCGTAGCGCACCAGTTCTAGTATGCGGGACGCTTCCTTGTCATCCTTGAACTCCACCTCCAGGTTGCCGTAAACGTTGCGGAAACCCTTGATCCCGGAGTATTCTCCCACGGTGATCATCCGGCCGGTCTCCACCAGCTCCGGTTCGCCGCGGCCCAGTTCTTCGTAATCGTAAAGTTCGTAGTTGCGGCGGTTCTTTAGC
>Ga0335071_10004911_pt1 | contig 13972 bp, 14 predicted proteins | sample Lox_Sample_15_FD_206724 | JGI IMG/M metagenome (GOLD analysis project Ga0335071, IMG submission 206724) | Soil microbial communities from Loxahatchee National Wildlife Refuge, Florida, United States - Lox_Sample_1.5 | ecosystem: Environmental > Terrestrial > Soil > Wetlands | place: USA... | reverse complement strand
ATGGGGATACCGGAGACTTCCGGCGACGTTGCCTACGGTACCTCGATCACCTACCCGGGCAAGATCGGCGACGAGTACTACATGACCAAGGGGCACTTCCATACCGTGCTCGACACCGCGGAGGTCTACTATTGCCTTCGCGGCCACGGGATCATGTTGATGGAGAACCCGGAGGGTGACGTAGAGGCTCAGGAGCTCACTCCCGGACAGGCCCTTTACGTTCCGCGCCGTTACGCCCATCGCAGCATCAACATCTCGGCGAGCGAACCCCTCCTGACGTTCTTCGCCTTTCCCGGCCACGCGGGGCACAACTACGGAGCGATCGAGACCAAGGGCTTCCGAAAGTTGGTGGTCGAGCGCGGGGGCAAGCCCGCCCTGGTCGACAACCCAGCCTGGGCGAAGTGAAGGCCGGTGACCGACAAGAGGTGGCGGCGCGACCAAGAGCGTGGGGCGCTTCCGTCTTTTCGTGACGGCCCTCGCCCCCGCTCTCCTGTCCTCCATTCGCCGCGAGCCTTTTCCAAGCGGAGGTCCCGTTTGCCCATTGGGACCGGAATTCGACGCGAAGTCACGCCCTGCGCAGCGAGCGGCACCTGGGGCCGCTGAGCCCTAGTGAACCGAGGTCCTACCCGCCTTCGAGCGCGGCCATTGCCGCCTCGAACGTTGCCTTTGTCCCCGGGGCCAGACTGGGGTCGCGGTGCCCATCGTGGGCGATAAGGTACGCATCCTCGGCGTCGACCGCCCGGAGCCAAGCGCCTAGCGCCCACTCGATGCTGCGCTCGGTCGCCGCCCCGCGGTATCCCGAGCCGCCGTGAACGGCCCTCGCCTGCTCGATCTGCCGCTTCATCGCCATGAGCGTCGCGTCGCTGCTTTCGCCTGGGTCGAGCATCGGAGGCCTCCTCGGGCGGGACATGGTAGTGCCCCGGGCTGACGGCGGACAGCCCGGTGAATTTCGCCAGTCACATCGCCCAGCTGCCTGAATTTACAGTGAATTTCCACGTTCGCGTAGCATTTCCCCAGGCCAGAGAGCGCGCTTCCCGGGCTTCTCCCTCAGTACAATCATGCCGCCCACAAGCGGTCCCTCACCGGAGTTCGCCGCGGGCGAATTCCTGGACCATCTGCCTGCAGCTGAGAGCGTCGGGCCACGTGCTTCGGCCCCCGGCGCGCTCGCCGCAGGTTCTCGTCACGGCGATCCGCCCAAGCGTGCCGCTATCGATAACGAGCGGCAGCGCTCGAGGGCCGCGGTGGGTCGCCACTTGACGGGGACGCCTTCCCTTTCTCGGCGTCACGGGACTCGTCCAACAGCCTGGGATGGGAGCAAGCCACCGAGTCCGATCGAGAATGCTCTAGCCACCGGGTCGAAGTTGCCCCGGGTCAGATTTACTGACGAGAAACTGCCCACTTGTCGCGGCGCCAGCCTGGTTCCTCTCTTGCACCGGTGCTGGCCGAAGGCTTCGACCCGGGGCGACCGTGCGCACAGCAGAGGCAGCGGAGGTCATCGCTCGAGTGCTCGGACCGCAAATCGGGGAGACCATCGCTCGCGCCGCGACCAACGCCCACTGCCGTAACCTCGGGATTGACGAAAGAGTCGTGAAGAGCTCGCAACTCGAGCTCTTGCTCGAGCGGCTCCGCTCGGGCTTGGTCGTATTCATAGGCAGGGCGCGCGCCGCCGAGGTGATCGAGGAGGCGCGACAGGCACTCGCGATCGCCAGGGAGGAGATCGCTCGATGAGATCCACTCTCGCCGTGAAGGCCGTCCTCCTTGCCTCCCTGGGCGCGGCCTGCCTCAGCGTGGCCGTGTCCTCTTTGCCTGCGCCGGCGGACCTCGCCCCCGCGACGCTCGTCGTGCTGACGGGGGTGAAACTGGCCCTCCTTGCTGCTGCCGCACACTGGTCATTTGTGTCCCGGAAACGCCTCCACGCCGGACCTCGCATCGCGCGCGCTTGGGGGCTGCTCTGTGCGGGCTTCGCCGGACTCGCGCTAGGTCACGTCGTGTTGAGCCTGGAGCAGGTCCTTTACGCAAATCCGCCCTTCCCGGCGACTTCCGACGTACTCTTCATCGCAGGGCAGGTGTTCCTGGTGGCCGCCCTCTCAGACTTCCTCGGCGCTTACCGCGAATCGGGCCTTTTTTCGGAGAAGGGCGCACACCGGGCCCTGGTCGTCGCGATCGCCGGGGCGGCGATCCTCGGTGGGCTATTGCTCGTCACCATCGCGCGATTGCCGGCCCCATGGCTCGAACGCGCCACGAGCAGCACCTACGCGCTGCTCGATCTAGCGATCCTCATGACCCTGGCGCTCCTCGTAAGACAGGCTCGTCAGTTGGGCGGACAGGTGGGCCGGGCCTGGGCTCTGCTATTGGGTGGGTTCACGGTGTTCTCGGCAGCGGACGTGGCATTCGGTTACCTCCACGCACTGGATTCCGAACCTTCGCTCTTGCTCTCGCAGGTCCCATTCCTGGTTGCTTACGGGCTCGCCTCAGCCGGTACCCGGCTCCAGTTGGCGCTGATCGCAGTCGAACCGGGCCGGCGTGATTCCCCGGCTCCAAGGCACTGACGTAAATCGCCCGCCCGACCGGGCTGCCGGAGGTGATGGCGCCTTCTGGTCGGCGTCGATCTTCTGCGCGCAAGACCGGACCAGATCGAGGTCGGCCCGGAACGCTCCGGTGGCCAACCCCTGCAGCAACTGTCCTGGGGTAGTCCACTTGGACACTGTGGGCGCTCGCCGGGCATCGCCCGGATAATGCCAGCAGGTCTCGACCAAAGCAGCGCCGCTGCTGAGTCCGTTTTGTGGCAACCGGCTCTTTTCCTTCCCGCGCCCCGGCGCCGGCCAGTTCCCGGACCCGCTGGCTGTCCCCGGCCAAGCCGCGGGCCGGACGGCGTGGGCCACTCGACCATCGTCAACGTAGGCCAAGTCGGCCACAGCCACGGCGGTGCACACGTCTTGCTCGACCGGCAGGACCCGCAGGGAGGCGGGAAGGGATTGCCGGCCATTGTGCTCACGCCTAACCGCCGAAACACCCGCCGAACAAGGCGCTATTCAGGACCGCACCCCCAGTACGCTCCTCTTCATCTCCAGAACCCCGCCAGGGAGCAGTCGCATCCGGAAGGGAGAGAGACCGGAACGTCATCGCCGTACCATTGAAGTTCGTCGACTTCGCATCCGCGGGACGTAGGCCGTTGGGGATGTTGGCGTACCTTCCGGAGTCGAGCGGAAGGTGGCGGCGCACGGAGTCCGGTCGCCCGGACCTGCTAGTTCACGCCCGTTCCTTGCGGAAGAAGGTGCGGGCGAGCCCCAGTTCCTCGACCACGGTATGCGCGGCATATCCGCGGCCCCTCACTCGCTCGATGAGCGGCTCCGGTACGAACGGTGTCAAAAGTTCGAGGACTTCCTCGTCTTTGATCGCCTCGAGCAGGGCCATCACCTGGGCGGCCGGGTGCTCCCCGGCCGCGATCATCGGGCGCGCATCAAGGGTGTGCCTGGCAGCCGGGGCCACCGCCCAGGTCGGGCGTGGACCGTCTCCCGTCGAACCTGGGATGGCGGGGCGATGGCCCCCGCACGCGCATCCGCCCTCGTCCCTCTCCCGGCTGTCTCCGTCCTCCTTGAACTCGTTCACGGACACCCTCGCTTCTCTTGTTATGGATATATCTATCCATTGTAAGTACACGAAATCCTCGCCGGGCACAACGGCCCTCGACCGCCTCGCCTCACGCGACGGGCGGTACGCCCGAGCGGATGAGCCGTGCGATGAGGAGCTCGGTTGGCGCTACCCCTTGCTCGCGTCAGAAGGGGCTGCAGCTTCCCGGCGCGACCAGAGGGGATAGTCGAGCCCAGCAAGCCGGTTGATCGCGATGGCTTGCAGGACCAGCACCCCGACCGCGAGCTCGATCAGGGCCAGATGGGCCGGACGCGTCAGCGCCCCGAGCGAGATGAGCAGGGTCGTGGCTCCGGCCGGCGGGTGGGCCGCCCGGAAAAGCACCATGAGGGCACCGGTGGCAGAAAAGGACAGTGCGGCCGCGAACACGCGGGCGACCGTGACGCCGACCACGGTCGCCGGCCCTGCCTGCGTCAGGCCGAACAACACAAGCGAGCCGTACCCGCACCCGATCCCAATGGCGTGGCCGACGATCGCGTTCCGAGGGGTGGCGCTGGGAGACAGGGGATTGAAGAAGAACAGGAAAGCGGTCGGCCCCAGCGACGGAAACACGAACGGCGTCCCCGAGAGTGCAGCGACGGCGCCCAGCAGAGCGATGGTGACGAAGCCGTTCACCACCATGTAGGCCGCCCACACGACCCGCTCGTCGAAGCGCCCGAGGAGGTGCGTGAGCCGGAGCCGTCGACCGAGCCGGCGCGTTGCCTCGGGCACCCGGACGACCGGGCCGCTCCCGGAACTAGCCATCGCCTCCCTCCTGCTGTCGACGGAGGCGTCGATCGAAGTCGATGACGTAAGAGAGGAGCCCCGCGTTCACGAGGAAGAGCACGAGCGAGGCAACGGTCGCCGGCAGGAGGACGTGGGGCACGTCGGAGCGCGCCGCCTCCAACGCCGCGGCAAGCAACCAGAGCTGGACGACCAGCAGCGTGCCGAGGAGGAAACAGATGCCGGTGAAGAGCGGCAGGCCTTGTCCCCGGGTCTCCACCTCAGACCTCCACCGCAACCGCGTATACCGATCCGCCCTGCTCCTCGAGACGGATCCGGGGCAGGCGACGCGTGGGCGGGCCCGCGGTCGGGAGTCCGTCCACGGCGTCGAACGCTCCGTGGTGACAAGGACAGAAGAGTTCGCCGCTGCCCGGCTCGTGTACGACGGCGCACGAGAGGTGGGTACAGACCTGCGAGTACGCGACGAGCCGGCCGCTCGAGAGCCGCAGGAGGATGCAGGGATCGGCGTCGGTGGGATAGCGGAAGAGAAGCGTCCCCCCCAGGGGGACGGCGGCTATCTCGGCGACGCGCCGACGGGGGTACTGCGCTGGCCGGGCGTTGCGCCCCCAGATGGACACTGCCCCGGTCGCCGCGACCAGCAATGCCGAGCCGAGGGTGAGGAACTTGGCCAGCTCGCGCCGGGTGACATAGTTGTCGTCGTCCCAGCGGATGGGGAAATCGAGCCGCCAGCGAGGCGTCTTCTCGTCCGGGTTGTCGCTCACGTGGACTCCAGAAGGTCGGCGACGTCGTAGCTCGGATGCGGGGCTCCACGCTGCGCGGCCCCCCCGCCCAGCTGGACTAGTGACGGCCGCAACTCGGCCGTGCCCTCCGGCACCATCACATATACCTTGGTGTTCACCACCTCTTCTCCGAAGGTGAACCTGGCTAACGGGTGACCGCGGCGCGTGCGCTGAATCTCCTCTAGCGTCGTGAAGGCCAGTGCCTGGGACGGGCATACGGTGGCGCACATGGGGCGCTTGCCGACGCTGGTCCGGTCGTAGCAGTAGTCGCACTTCATCATCTGGTCGATGTCGGCGTAATAGCGCGGCACGCCGAAGGGGCAAGCCAGGACGCAGTTGGAGCAGCCGATGCAACGGGGCTTCAGGGCGCTCTGCGTAACGCCGTCGGCGGTCTGCTTGATGGCGTCGGCGGGGCAGACGCGCGCGCAGATGGGGTCCTGACAGTGCATGCACACCTGCGGCGCGGTCTGCACACTGTCCTCGCGCTCGATCACCTCGAGGTGGATCATCGAGCGTCCCCGGTGCGTATCGCACTCTTCGCAGGCCTGCACGCAGGCCCGACAGCCGATGCACCGCGAGTAATCGATGAAGAAGGCCAGCTCCGCTGTCACGCCGTCCCCCTCACCGCACGCCCCCGGCCTCGGGCGCGAGCCGGGCGATGGCGTCGTCTGGCCGCTCGGCCCGCGACACCCGCACCGCGCACAACTTGAACTCCGGGATGTTGGACACCGGATCGATGGCCCGGTTCGTGCAGCCGTTGGCCGCCCGAGTGAGCGGCCAGTGGTACGGCACGAACACGGTGTCCGGACGGATGGTCGTGGTGACGAGCGCCCGCACCACCACCGCTCCGCGCCGGCTCTCGACCTTGACGAAATCGTCTTTCGCGATTCCCAGCCGCTGCGCCAGCCGCGGATGGATTTCGCAGTATGGCTCCGGCGTCTGATCCACCAAACTCCCGATCCGCCGCGTCTGCGTGCCGGAAAGGTAGTGCGCGACCACCCGGCCGGTGGTGAGGATGACGGGGTACTCGCCGTCCGGCTCCTCTGCCGCTGGCCGCCACTCCACCGCTTGGAGGTGGGCCTTGCCATCGGGATGTCCGAACCTGCCGCCCTCGTAGAGCCGTGGCGTACCGGGGTGGTCGACCGAGGGGCAGGGCCAGAAGACTCCCTTCTCGGCGTCGATCCGGTCCCAGGTGATCCCGAAGTAGTCGGAGATCCCGCCACGGGAGGCGGCCCTCAGCTCGTCGAAGATCTGGCCGGTGTCGCGGTAGCCGAACTTGTCGGCAGCGCCGAGCCGGGCCGCGAGGTCGCAGATGATCCGCCAGTCCTCCCGGGCACCGCCGGGCGGCGAGATCGCGCGTCGGTGGTGGATGACCCTTCCCTCGACGTTCGTGGTGGTACCCTCGTCCTCCTCCATGAGGGAGCCGGGCAGAACCACGTCCGCGTGGCGCGCCGTCTCGGAGAGGAAGAAATCGATCACCGCGAAGTGCTCGAGCCGCTCCAGGGCTTCTCGCACGAAACGCTGGTCCGGCAGCGAGACCAGGGGATTGAAGCAGATGAGGAGGAGACCCCTCACCTTCCCGGCGTGGATTGCCTCCACGAGCGGCACGGCCGAGAGGCCTTTCCGGGGGATGGAGCTCTCCGGCACGCCCCAGACCTCGGCGATGGCACGCCGGTGCTCCGGGTTCTCGATGTCGCGGGAGCCGGGGAGCTGGTCGCACTTCTGACCCTGCTCCCGGGCACCCTGGCCGTTCCCCTGCCCGGTGATCATGGCGTAGCCGCAGCCCTCGCGGCCGATGCGCCCGGTGGCGAGCACGAGGTTCAGGGCAGCGAGGCAGTTCTCGACGCCCTTGGAGTGGTGCTCGATCCCTCGCGCATGCAGGAGGAAGCTCGACCGTGCTGGGCCCCAGATCTCGGCGGCCTTCACGATGAGCGCCGGTGGGACCCCGGCAATGCGCGCCCCCTTCTCCGGCGGGTAGCGGCGGACCACCTCCTCCACCCCCTCCCATCCGGTGGTGTGCTCGGCCAGGAACCGCCGGTCGATCCAGCCGCGCTCGATCATCACGTGCAGCATCGCGTTGAAGACGCCGATGTCGCCGCCAGGGCGAACGGGGAGGAACAGGTCCACCGTCCGGGCGATAGGCGTGAGCCGCGGATCGAGGACGATGAGCTTCGCCCCGTTCTCCCGGGCCTGCCAGAGGTACTCGGTGGTGATGGGCGCGCACTCGGCGACGTTCGAGCCGGCAACGAGGATGGCCTCGGCCTTGGGGATGTCGCTCCATGGGTTCGCGCTTCGATCGATACCGAAGACCTTCTTCGAGGCAGCGGCGGCCGACACCATGCAGAGCCTGCCGTTGTAGTCGATGTTCGCGGTTCGCACGGCCACACGGGCGAACTTGCCCATGAGGTAGGCCTTCTCGTTCGTGAGGGAGGCACCCGTCAGGATTGCGAATGCGTCGGGACCGTGCTCGCTCTGGATCCTGCGAATCTCGTCGGCCACCCGGTCGAGCGCCGCGTCCCACGCCATCTCCCGGAACCCCTCCCCGTCCACCCGCTCCAGCGGCGAGAGGAGCCGGTCCGGACTCGCGTCCTGCATGTATCGCTTCACGCCCTTGGGGCAGAGCTTCCCCCGGTTGAAGGGGAAGTCCTCCCAGGGCTCGAACCCAATGACCCTGTCGTCCCTCACCTTGAGCTGGATCCCGCACTGCTGGCCGCAGAAGCAGCAGTGGGTCTTCACCAGGCGGTCCGGCTCCCCGCGGGTGCTCCAGCCGCCCGCGGGCTCGCGCTGGGCGTGAGGCCCGAAGCGCGAAACGAGATCCTCGACGGAGATCGGGAGCCGGGCCATCTAGATCCCTTCCGGCCGCGGCCGGCCAGCCCCTCGCCACAGCCCGTCCTGGGTCAAAGCCAGCATCCGGCGACGGCAGGGAGGGCAGTAGTCCTGGTAGTGCCGGTTTTCCACGGGGAAGCGGATCGCCAGGGCGGCCTGTACCGCCTTCAGGTCCTCGACGTGCATTCGTGATCCGAAGGGCTCGCCGCAGCGGGCGCAACGGGCCGCTGCACCCTTCGCCCCGGCGTGCTTGTAAAGCTCGATGCCGAGCTGAGCGGGCCGCTGAAAGATGTGGAAGAACTTCCCGAACGGCAGGTAGACCAGCCCGAAGATCACGGTGACTGCGTGGAGCTGGGCCAGGAATCCGTAGTGGAAACCATGAACCCAGTGCGTGGAGACCGTGAGGAGGAGCCCGGTGACCGAGATGGCGAAGAGGATTACGAGGGGGACGAGATCGCTCGCGAGCTGCTGAACAGCGAGGGCACCCCGGTCGCGTCCCCGGCGCCACATGGCCAGGCCAACGCCCCCGAGCACCAAGAACGCCGCCCCATCCAGCACGTTGAACACGAGTGGTGCGAGCGGGCCCGCCCACGGGAATCGGAACGCCGGCACGCCGAAGACGAAGGCCTCGTAGACGTCCTGCCGGTTCGGCAGCGTCTCGAAGCGAATCCACCCGAATGAAAGCGGGAACGTGACCGCCGCCGCGAGAATGCAGCCCCAGAAGATGAGCCAGTGAGCAGCCCAACGCAGACGAGCCCTCCGCAGGATGAACCGCTGCGCGGCGAAGTTGACTGCGAGCCGCCGGCCGAGCAGCGCCAGGTTGGCCAGAAGATGCGATGGGGTGAAGAACAACTCGAGCCCCCGATACCAATAGAGCCGAGTGGGCGCACGCCGCAGCCACATGGCGTACCGGTACCCCACCCCGAATGCGGCGAAGACGGTCGCCCCTGCGTATGACACGAGGGCGACGTCGAAGTCGCGAAGCCCGCGGCTGCCCGCCACGATTCCGGAGATGACGAGCGCGGCCGCGAGCAGCCCCCACATCGTGGCATGCGCCACGTCTGATCCCGGGCCTTTTACCCAGCCACGGGGCGCTCGACGGGGACGGTCGTTGTCGAGCATGCAAGGACCTCCCATTTCCGACTGTCCCCCATATTGCTCACGCTTCGACACTTCACCCGCCCCAGGCGGGCATCGGGGTCCGGAGCCGAGCGGGTAGAGTGCAAGCGGGCGCGCGGCGGCACGCCCGCCAACCCCGATCGGAACGAAAGCGGACCGTTGCCAGCTAGCCATCGATTATGGATAACTATATCCATTGACGGGCCAGCGACCATCCGGGTCCAGTCGGTGATGCCTCAGTATGGGCCATCGATGGGGGACATCCGCTCACGCGCCGCGAGGACGGCGGGACGTCTTGCGGCGATCGCCGCCTTCTCGACTCTGCGTCCGCAACCTCGGCGCCCGGTCGTGTCCCCCGATGTCGGCGAGCGTCGTCGCCTCCAAGAATCCGAGATAAGTCGCCTTCACCTTCGACCAGGCCGCGTGAGCGGAGCATCCAGCTTCGTCGCGACAGGGCCGGTCGGGCTGGAGGAGGCACCCCGGACGAACGCGCTTGCCCTCGAACGGTTCGACGATCTCCAGCAACGCGATTTCGCGAGGAGGTCGGGCCAACCGGTAACCGCCTCTCACCCCGCGGTTCGCGGTCAAAAGCCCCGTACGAGCGAGGGTCGCGAGCACCTTGGAGAGGTAATGGCGCGGGACGTCTATCTCCTCCGCGAGTTCCTTACCGAGCTTCGCCTCCCCCCGCGGGTTCGCCGCGAGATGGGTCATGGCGCGCAACGCATGGGTGGCGGAGGCGTTGAAGATCATTCACCCGACCGCGATAACGGACAAGTCATTCCATAATCACGGTGCGCCGAGGTACCATTGCTGTCAAGCGCCGCCCAAGGGAATCCCCGCGGCGCCACTCGAGATTTCCGCCATCCGTCGGTGGGCCGCGGGCAAGGAATCCGGCTGGACTCGCACCGGCTCTCTGGGTGAAGGAGATCTCGTTCGCTACCTTGTGGCCCGGCGCAAGCCTTGCCCTTGGAAGCTCGAGCCGATCGCATCGCGCAAGTGCCTTCGCAGGGGTAGATCGGAACCGTGGTGGAGGAGAGATGGCTGGGCCCATATCCCAGTTCCTGGCACAGGATCATGCGAGACTGGACGCCCTTCTCAGCACGGCAGGTGCCACACCAGGGTCCATAGATCTCGCGGCGTTTGGCATTTTCCGGGAGGGTCTCCTCCGTCACATCGCCTGGGAGGAGAAGATCCTGATCCCGGCCATCGCCGAGGCGCGGAAGGGCGAGCCGCTCGCCATGGCTCGCCAGTTGAGGATCGAGCACGGTGCCCTGGCGGCGCTCCTCGTCCCCACGCCCAGGCCAAGGATCGTGGGGGAACTCCGGAAGATCCTCGGCCCGCACAACGATGCGGAGGAGGGGCCCGGAGGGCTGTATGAGTCGTGCGACTCGCTGCTGCCTGAGGTTGCGAAGGCGGCGATCCTCGAGCGCATTCGCGCCTACCCGCCGGTGAAGCTGGCCCGGTATCACGACGGGCCGTATGTATGCCGCACGGCGGAAGAGGCCCTTCGCATCTCGGCTCTTCAGTCGGAACGGCGCCGGTGATAGCGCGAGTCACTCCCGAGCAAGGGTGAGCTAGCGAAGCGACCTCACGGCGCCACCAGCGAGGGGCGAAGACCCCGAAAGCGAGCTCCTGGGGCGCGGTGGCGTCCTCGTCCGACGGGGACAGGCTGGCAGAAGAGGAGGACCGCAAGTAGAAGAGTGCGAAAGGGGGTCGTCGATGGCTCAACCGGTGCGGCCGGCGCAGGCCGCACTTCGCAAGGAGATTGGTCTACGCCACGCGATCGCGCTCTATGTGAGCTCGGTGCTCGGATCGGGAGTCCTGGTGCTCCCCGGGCTCACCGCCCAGATCGCCGGCCCCGGCTCGCTGGTCGCCTGGGTAGCACTGGCCGTCGCGAGCTACCCTTTCGCGTACACGTTCGCCTCACTATCGGCGCGTAGCCCCCAGGCGGGTGGAGTGTACGCCTTCGCGCGGGAGGCCTTCGGCTTGCCGGTCGCTACCGTCTCGGGCTGGCTCTTTGCGCTCTGGTACGTGACCGGCGCGCCAGCGGTGATGCTCATCGCCGCCTCTTATGTTTCCTACGCTTTCCCGCTCGGCAGGGAGGCGACGTTCCTCGTCGCGGCGGCGGTGCTCTCCCTCGCCTACGCCGTGAACCGGCTCGGCATCCGCGTGAGCAACCGGGTGCAGGTGGCATCGACCGCCACCATCGTCCTGCTACTCGTCTGCGCTGTGGCCTTTTCGGCGGCCTCGGTGCGGCTCGAGGCCTTCTCGCCGTTCCTTCCAAGGGGCACTCGTGCGGTCGGCACGGCGGCGGCGCTCATCTTCTGGTCCTTCCTGGGCTATGAGAACGTTTCCAACGTCGCCGAGGAGTTCCGAGACCCCCGGCGGGACTTCAAGCGCAGCATCATGCTGACGGTGGTGCTCGTCGGCGGTCTCTACGTAGCGGTAGCGATCGTCACCGTCGGGACCCGCGCCTACGCCGCGGGCGGGAGCGTGGCCCCGTTCGCCGCCATCTTCGCGAACGTGGTCGGCCCATTCGGGGCCGTCGCGACGGCCGCCCTCGCGGTGTTCATCATCTTCAGCACCGCAAACGCCTACACCGCCGGCATGTCCCGCGTGGTCTTGGCGGTCGCCCGGGACGGCGGATTCCCCCGTGCCCTCGACCATCTGGACGCCCGGTCGGGCGTCCCCGACCGGTGTTTGGCTCTCCTCTTCGGAGCGTCGTTCGCCGTGCTCGGAGCCTACTATGCCTTCGCGGTGGACCTCGACACGGCCATGCTCGTCCCGAGCGGCGCGGCCATTCTCGTATACGTCATCGGCTCGGCGGCAGGAGTGCGACTGCTCGTAGGTAGCACCGCCGACGCTGTGCTGCCCTGGGTTTCGCTCGTGGTCTCGCTCGCTGTCCTCCCGTTCGTAGGGCGCGTGGTCACCGCCTCGGTTGCGATCGTCATCGCCGGCTTAGCGTTCGGCGCGCGGCGAGGCCGAGGCCGCTGACAGGCTCGGGTGGCGCTGAGGCCCCAAGCGCGATGGCCGACCGACCCACCCCGCGGAGGAGACCCGGAGCCACCGCCGCGGACATTCGACGCTCCGCTCTCGGAGACGGCCTACGGTGTGATGGCTGAGAGCGGACAGTGACCCGAGATGCGTCGGCAGAGGAAGAGGTCTACGGGCCCACAGGGTCGTCACGGCCCTTCGCGAGTTCGACTCCCGGGCGCAGAACCTGCTGCTCACCTACCAAGAGGAGTACTCTTCGCCCTCACCAAGCTGGCGGAACTCGGAGGAGTCGCCTCCCGGCCACGGCTCCCGGTGAGCCTACTGCCGCTTCCGGATGCCAAGGTCCAACAGTGAATGCGATGGGAGGAGCAGGCCGCGCCAGACACCGCGCGGAAAGAGCCCGCTGACGTCCCACCGGGGCACGAGCAACAGCGCCCAGCCCCCGTGCCGGCGGTGACGACGAGGAACTCCAATCCCGTCGAGCGGGCGGGTACGAGCGCGAGTACCGACGCAGAGGACCGCGGCAAGAGCAGGTGGTGAGATGACGGTGAGGATTGCGGTCGCGTCCTGCCCCGGCGGGGTAGCACCTGTCCACAGAACCCGGCGCTTTCCCCATGACGCCGGCCAGCTACACCGACTAGACGGTCGGTATGTCGATCCTCGATCCCGTACCTTCACCCTGGGCCACCCGTGTGCTCAGCATCTTCCGCATCGTTGCCGGGCTTTGCTTCATCACCTTCGGCACCATGAAGCTCTTCGGCTATCCGCCGCACGAAGGCATGCCGGCCCCTCTGCTCACGCAAGCGGGAATCGCCGGCGTGCTCGAGACCTTCGGCGGACTGGCCATCGTACTTGGCTTCTGTACCAAGCCGGCGGCCTTCGTGCTCTCGGGCGAGATGGCCGTGGCGTACTTCCAGTTTCACTTTCCCTCCTCTATCTTCCCCAGCGTGAACATGGGAACGCCGGCCATCCTCTACTGCTTCCTGTACCTCTACCTTTCGTTCGCCGGTCCCGGCCGGTGGAGCCTCGACGCGGTCCTGGCGCGCTCACGTCCCGGGCCCGGGTGCTGAAACTGTGGCGCGAGAGCTCTCAGCGGGCCTCCACAAGGGCACCGTGAGCTCTCCCGTCCGTGCCGTTCAGGGGCTCGTTCGACACGGCGGCTTCCAGACCGCCAGGAACTCACCCATCAGCCCACTGCCGTGGCTCAAGCGCCTCGTTACCCTCACAACTCCTCGGCGCGCCAAAGCTCGAAGCCCTCGCTGCTCTGAAACGAGCAACACCCTAAGAGACCCCCTGTCGGCCGCCGAGGGTGAGCGCCTGATGGGGCGGCGCCTGAAGGCGCTTCCGTTGGCACCCATGCGGTATCGACGATTCAGGCGCGCCTGCGGTAGTGGCCTTCGAGCAGGTTCGTGAATGGGAGGTGAACGTGCCGCCCCTAGATGCCAGTGTGCTGGTGGTTGGAGGGACAGGCGCGCTCGGTCGGGCGGTATGTGCCACGCTGCTCGCGGAGTGGGCCAGGGTCGTGGTGAGCGGAAGGCGGTCGGAGGGGTATCGCACTCTCGCGGACGCGCTTGGCGCCGGCAGCCGGCTCGCTTTCGTCCAAGCGGACGTTTCCGATCCGGTGCAAGCCGAGAGAGTGGTGACGGCGGCAGCAAGGAGTGGCCGGCTGGCTGCGGTGGTCAACACGGTCGGTACATGGGCCGGAGGTGTGCCGGTAGTGGACGAGCCGCCCGACCGGCTCGCCACCCTGATCGCTTCGAATCTCACCCCGGCCCACGCGATGGTCCGGGCGGCCGTACCGGTGCTGGCTCGCAGTGGCGGCGGTTCGTTCGTGCAGGTGTCGTCGGCGGCCGCCATTGGCCCCCAGCCTGGCCAGGCTTCTT
>Ga0335071_10004910_pt1 | contig 13973 bp, 9 predicted proteins | sample Lox_Sample_15_FD_206724 | JGI IMG/M metagenome (GOLD analysis project Ga0335071, IMG submission 206724) | Soil microbial communities from Loxahatchee National Wildlife Refuge, Florida, United States - Lox_Sample_1.5 | ecosystem: Environmental > Terrestrial > Soil > Wetlands | place: USA: Florida... | reverse complement strand
CTTCGGCCCGCAGGCGGCGCGCCACCTTCACCGAGTCGGCGTGCTCGGCGCCGTTCGCGCTGAACATGTGGCTGCCGTCGGGGCGCGCGACGAAGAACAGGTAGTTGTGCCGCGCGGGCCACAAGGCGGCCAGGATGCTGGCGCGACCCGGCGAATCGATCGGGCCGGGCGGCAGACCGGTGTGCAGGTAGGTGTTGTAGGGCGACTTGATCCGCAGGTCCCGGATGAGCACCCGGTTCACGTGCCGGCCGAGCGCGTAAATGACCGTGGGGTCGGCCTCCAGCTTCATCGGGTGGCGCCGCTTCAGGCGGTTGTAGTACACGCCCGCGATGACCTGCCGCTCGGAATGACGGCGCGCCTCCGCCTCGACAATGCTCGCCAGCGTGATGACCTGGTGCCGCGTGAGGCCGATCTGCCGGGCGCGGGCGTCCCACGCCGTGTCCCACTGCGCCTGGAACTGCTCCACCATCTGCGCGACCAACTGCTCGGGCGAGGCGCCGAACACGACCCGGTAGGTCTCGGGAAACAGGTAGCCCTCGACGCTGCGATCGTTGCGCGGGATGCCGAGGCGCGCGAGCAGATCGGGGTCGCGGGTGGCCGCCACGAAGGCGGCGCTGTCCATCCCGAGCTTCTTGGCGGCGGCGCCCGCCATCTCGTTGATGGTGTAGCCCTCGGGCACGGTGAACAGGTCGTCGTCGGTGCGGCCGGTGAGCATGGCGCGCAGGATCGTGCGCGTCCGCTCGCCCACCGGGAAGTCGTAGCGCCCCGGCCGCAGGTGGCGGTCGAGCCCGCGGTACTGCACCACGAAAAAGCCCAGCAGGCGGGCGGTCAGCATGAACCGATCGCTGGAGCCGATGATGTGGTGGGCCGCGAGGGAGTCGGCCACAGTCCGGAGCGAGGCGCGCTTGGGCACGATGATGCGCTCGTGCGGCGCGTCGGCCGCGGGGCCGCAGCCTGCCAGGAGCGCACAGAGGCACAGGGGCACAGGCGCACGGAAAAGCCCGCGCTTCGCCCGTGCCCCGATGCCCCGGTGCCCCGGTGCCCGCCTCATTCCGTGCCCCCGTGCCCCCGCCCCCGCGTGCCTCCTGCCTGCGCGTCCAGCCAGCCCTGCAGGATCGCCACGGCCGCCATCTGGTCGATGCGCTCGCGCGAGTCGCGGTCGCTGACGCCGGCGGCGCGCGCCGAGCGCAGGGCCACGGCCGTCGTCAGCCGCTCGTCCCAGTAGGTCACGCTCACGCCCGAGCGGCGCGCCACCGCCTCCCCCAGCGCGCGCGCCTCGCGCGCCGACTCCCCCTCGACGCCCTCGAGGTCGAGCGGCAGGCCGATGACGACCGTCGTGACCTGATGGCGGGCGACGAGTTCGACGATGGCGGCGACGGGAGCGCGATGACGGGCACGGCGGGTCAGCGTGACGAGCGGTTGGGCGATCAGTCGGGTCGGGTCCGACACCGCGATGCCGAATCGCTTGCCGCCCCAGTCCACGGCGAGCACGCGCCCCGCATCCGGGCTCCCCAGGGTTCCCCCTCCGGGCTCCACGGCCCGTCAGCCCTGGGCCATCGTCGCGAAGAACTCCTTGTTGTTCTTGGTCCGCTTCATCCGCTCGATCAGGAACTCGATGGCCTCGACCGGCGGCATGTCGGCCAGGAACTTCCGCAGCAGGTACATGCGGTTCAGCTCGTCCGGCGGCAGCAGCAGCTCTTCCTTGCGGGTGGCGCTCTTCTGGACGTCGATCGCCGGCCAGATCCGGCGCTCGCTGATCTTGCGGTCCAGCACCAGCTCCATGTTGCCCGTGCCCTTGAACTCCTCGAAGATCACCTCGTCCATCCGGCTGCCGGTCTCGATCAGTGCCGTGCCCACGATCGTGAGCGAGCCGCCGCCCTCGATGTTGCGCGCGGCGCCGAAGAACCGCTTCGGCTTGTGGAGCGCGTTGGCGTCCACGCCGCCCGACAGAATCTTGCCCGAATGCGGCACCACCACGTTGTGGGCCCGCGCGAGCCGCGTGATCGAGTCCAACAGGATCACCACGTCCTTGCCCGACTCCACCAGCCGCTTCGCCTTCTCCAGCACCATGTCGGAGACCTGCACGTGCCGGTCGGCCGGCTCGTCGAAGGTCGAGGAGATGACCTCGGCCTTCACGTTCTCCTCCATGTCCGTCACTTCCTCGGGCCGCTCGTCGATCAGCAGCACGATCAGCACGCACTCCGGATGGTTCTCGGTGATGGAGTTGGCGAGCTTCTGGAGCAGGATCGTCTTGCCGGCCTTGGGCGGCGAGCTGATCAACGCGCGCTGGCCCTTGCCGATGGGCGCCAGCATGTCGATGACGCGCATCGAGAGGTCGTTGTCCTTGCGCTCGAGCCGCAGCCGCTCGTCGGGATAGCGGGGGCGCAGGTTGTCGAACGCGATGCGGTGCTTGGCCTTCTCGGGCTCGTCGCCGTTGACGGTCTCGACCTTGAGCAGCGCGAGGTAGCGCTCGCCTTCCTTCGGCGGCCGCACCTGGCCTAGGATGGTGTCGCCGGTGCGGAGATCGAAGCGCTTGATCTGGCTGGGCGAGACGTAGATGTCGTCGGGCCCGTAGAGGTAGTTCCAGTCCTGGCTGCGCAGGAACCCGTACCCCTCCGGCAGGATCTCCAGCACCCCCTCGCCGCGCAGCACCGTGTCCGAATCGAGCAGGTTCTGCTCGATGCGGAAGATCAGGTCCTGCTTCCTGAGGCCCGAGTAGTTCGTGATGTTGAGCTCTTCGGCCATCGCATGCAGCTCGGCGACGGACTTCTTCTTCAGTTCGGCGATATCCACGGGATGGAGACTCCGGGTGTGGTGCGGGAGGTGGAGGGCGGCGAGCCCTCGACCTGGTGTACCCTCATGGTGTGGAAGCGCAAAGCCGGCAGTGTGGCCAGCCTAGGAAGCAGTGCGGTAATGGGGTTGGTTTGCGAGCAACTGATTATAGGTCAGTCACATAGCCTGGTCAAGGGCGTTCGCGGGAGGGTGGTGCGGCCCGCATGGCCGCTCCGGGCGCCGCAGGGGCCGCCCCGGCGCGCCGGAATATTGCGCGAGCCTCGTAACTCGTTATATTGCTTCAAACTCGGACGCTGGACAGGTCGTGTCCGGGTTCGGATGCCCCCCTTTTTCAGCCGGAGCTTCCGATGCCGCTCCCGCAGCCCCGTCCCAGTGTTCCCGATCCGTCCGAGCCGGTGCTCCACGACCTGGCTCCGATCCGCTATGAAGGCGTCGCCATCGCCGTGCAGCTGGGCGTCCGGCGCAGCGAGGACGGCATCTGGCGCGGCCGCCTGCATTTCATCGCGAGCGGCGGGGACGAGGATCGGGTCACCGCCGAGATCTTCTGCGCGACGAGCGAGCAGGATCTGTGGCAGGCCGTGCGCGATCTCCGGGAGCACCACCTGCGCGATCTCTACCGCTCCCTCGCGACTTGACGGGACCCACGCCGGCGCCCGACTCGGACGCCATGCGCAAGCTGCGGCATGATCTGTCGAATCCGCTGGCCGCCATTCTCGCCGAGACACAGCTGCTGCTCCTCGACGAAGCGAACCTCGACGCGGAGACGGTCGAGGGACTCCGGGAGATCGAGGCGCTCGCCCGCCGCATGCGTGAGATGCTCGCCGCGACCAGGGCCGCGGGGTAGCCGGGCGGACCTCGCCCGCGGCCGCGGCGCCCTCCTCCGATGACCGACGACCTGCTGACGACGACCCGGGACGACCTGCGCGCCTGGGACGTGCCGCGCTTCGCGCCGCTGGTGACCCTGCGCTCGACGCACGTCTTCCCGCTCGGCGTGGCCGCGGTGCAGGTCACGACCGGCACCAACGTTGCGGCCATCCGCTCGCTGTCGCGCGGCGGGAACGTGGTGGTGATCGTGCGCGGCGAGGGAGCGGCGGCCACGGCGCCCGCGTCGTTCGTCGGGAAGATCGCGGTGGCGGCGGCCGTGCTCGACCGGATCAACCTCGCCGACGAGGCCGTGCAGGTCACCTTCCAGGGCAAGCGCCGCGTCCGGATCGCGAGCGTCGCGACCGACGGCCCCTGGCCGGTGGCCGAGGTGGTGCCGGTTCCGCCGCTCGAGGAGTCGCGGCCGGAGCTCGACCGGCGCATCGGCGCCGTGCTGCGCCTCGCCGAGACGCTGGCGTCGCTGGATCCCGCGGTCAACGTCGAGTCGGTGGAGAACCTGCGCGCCAACGTGGAGGACGCGAGCCACTTCGCGGACCTGGTGGCGCAGCAGCTCCCCTTCTCGCTCCTGCAGCGCGACCGGATCGCGGCCGAGCCGGCGGCGGCAGCGCGCCTCGACATGCTGGCGGACTTCCTCGCCTCCGCCGTCGAGCGCGCCGAGGTGCAGCGCGAGGTGGACCGGCTGACGACGCTGCACGTCGAGCGTGGGCGCCGGGAGTACCTGCTCCGCCAGCAGCTGGAGGCGATCCGGGCCGAGCTGGGCGAGGACGACGCGCTGCGCGAGGCGCGCGAGCTGAAGGCGCGCGTCGAGGCGCTCACCATGCCGGAGACGGCGCGGGGCGAGGCCCTGCGCGAGATCGACCGCCTCGGCCGCCTGACGCCCGCCTCGGCGGAGTACCAGGTGTCGCGGACGTACGTGGACTGGATCCTCGCCCTGCCGTGGGGCGTCGAGGTCGAGGAGCGCCACCCGGATCCGTCGGCCGCGCGCGCGGTCCTCGACCTCGGGCACCTCGCGCTCGAGGAGGCCAAGACCCGCATCGTCGAGTACCTCGCCGTGCGCCGCCTCGCGCCCGGGGCGCGGCCGCCGATCCTCTGCTTCGTGGGGCCGCCGGGCGTGGGCAAGACGTCGCTCGGGCGGGCCATCGCCGACGCGATGGGCCGGCCGTTCGGCCGCATGAGCCTGGGCGGCGTGGACGACGAGGCCGTGATCCGGGGGCACCGGCGCACCTACGTGGGTGCGATGCCGGGGAAGATCGTGCAGGAGATCGGCCGCGCGCGGGCGATGAACCCGGTGCTGATGATCGACGAGATCGACAAGCTCGGCGCCGACCGGCCCGGGCACGGGAGCCCGTCGGCCGCGCTGCTCGAGGTGCTCGACCCCGAGCAGAACGTCGCCTTCGTGGACCACTACCTGAACGTGCCGTTCGACCTCTCGCACGTGCTGTTCATCGCCACGGCCAACGCCGAGCCGCAGATTCCCGAGCCGCTGCTCGACCGCATGGAGGTCATCGAGATCCCGGGCTACACGCCCGAGGAGAAGGTGGCCATCGCGCGCAAGTTCCTGCTGCCGCAGCTGCTGCCCGAGCACGGGCTGGTGGACGCCGAGATCGCGATCGGCACCGACGAGCTGACGCTCCTGGTCCTCGGCTACGCGCGCGAGGCCGGCGTGCGCGGCCTCAAGCGCGACCTCGCCGCGGTGCTCCGCCACGTGGCGACCCGCAAGGCGGCGGGCGCGACGGGGCCGTGGACCGTGGACGCCAAGCTGATCGACGAGGTGCTCGGCCAGCCGTGGTTCGTGGACGAGCGTGCGCAGCCGGTGCCGGCGGTGGGCATCGCCAACGGGCTGGCGTGGACCACGACCGGGGGCGACCTGCTGCCGGTCGAGGCGATCTCGATGCCGGGCACCGGCCAGTTCCAGGTCACCGGCCAGCTCGGCTCGGTGATGATCGAGTCGGTGCAGGCCGCGCTGTCGTGGGTGCGGAGCCGCGCCGACGACCTCGGCGTGCCGCGCCGGCGCTTCGGCGAGAAGGACGTGCACGTGCACTTCCCCGAGGGCGCGATCCCCAAGGACGGTCCGTCGGCGGGCGTCACCATCGCCACGGTGCTCGCGAGCCTGTTCACCGGCCGGCCGATCCGCTCCGACGTGGCGATGACGGGCGAGATCACGCTGCAGGGCCGGGTGCTGGCGATCGGCGGGCTGCGGGAGAAGCTCGGGGCCGCGGTCCGCGGGCGCATCACCACGGCCATCATTCCGGCGGCGAACCAGCCCGACCTGAGGGACGTGCCCGAGAGCATCCAGCGCTCGCTCAAGATCCACCTCGTCGAGACCGTGGACGAGGTGCTGCGCCTGGCCCTCCTGCCGAAGCCGCGGACCGGGGCGGCGCCGGGCAGGCCGCGCGCGGCGAGCCCCCGCGCGGCGTTGACGGGGCGGCGCCCCAAACGCTAGCATTGCGCTACCGCTCACCCACAGGACAACGGACGTGACGCAACCGAGCACCAGCACCACCCTCGTGCGCGGCATCAGCCTCACCGCGGCCGTCGCCATCGTCATGGGCTCGATGATTGGCTCCGGGATCTTCATCGTCCCGGCGGACATCGCGCGCCAGGTCGGCTCGCCGGGCCTGCTGCTCGCGGTGTGGGCCGTCACCGGCGTCGTCACGGTCATGGGTGCGCTGACCCAGGGTGAGCTGGCGGCGATGTACCCGCGCGCGGGCGGCCAGTACGTGTACCTGCGGGAAGGACTGTCGCCCCTGTGGGGCTTCCTCTACGGGTGGACGCTGTTCCTCGTCATCCAGACGGGGACCATCGCGGCGGTGGTGGTGGCGTTCTCGAAGTTCCTCGCCGTCCTGTGGCCGTCGCTGTCGCCGGACGTCTGGCTCTCCCTGGGGCACATCCCCGCGCCCGGCGACGCGCTGTTCGCGCTGCTGGGCCACCCGCCGGCGCACGCGGAGGCCATCGAGATCGGGGTGTCGTGGCAGCGGCTGTTCGGGATCGGCATCGTGCTGCTGCTGACCTGGGTCAACGCGCGCGGCGTCCGGACCGCGGCCTGGATCCAGACCGTGTTCACCGCCGCCAAGGTGCTCGCGCTCGTGGGCCTGGTGCTCCTGGGCCTGGCGGTCGGGCGCAACGCGGCGGCGCTGGCCGCCAACTTCCGCGGCGGGAATTTCTGGGGCGCCACGCCCCTCTCGCTCGCGGTGCTGCCGATCATCGGCGCGGCCATGGTGGGCTCGCTGTTCTCCTCCGACGCCTGGAACAACGTCGCGTTCGCCGCCACCGAGGTGAAGAACCCGCGGCGCAACCTGCCGCTCGCGCTCGGGCTCGGGACCGCGGTGGTGTGCACGCTCTACTTCCTGGCCAACGTCGCCTACCTCAACGTGCTGCCGATCGGCCAGATCGCCGGCGCCGCGCAGGACCGCGTGGGCACGGCCGCGATGCAGGTCGTGTTCGGGCAGGCCGGCCTCGCCATCATGGCCGTCGCGATCATGATCTCCACCTTCGGCTGCACCAACGGCCTGGTGCTCGCCGGCGCGCGCGTCTACTACGCCATGAGCCACGACGGCATGTTCTTCCGCGGCGCGGGGGTCGTGGACCCCCGGCATCGCACGCCGAAGGCCGCGCTGTGGGTGCAGGCGCTGTGGACCTGCCTGCTGGCGCTGTCGGGGACGTACGGCAACCTGCTCGATTACGTGATCTTCGCCGCCGTGCTGTTCTACTTCCTCACCGTGGTCGCCCTGTTCCGCCTGCGGCGGATCCGCGCGGACGCCGAGCGGCCGTACCGCGCCGTCGGCTACCCGTGGATGCCGGCGCTCTACATGGCGGCGATGGCGCTGCTGATGGTGGACCTGCTGGTGAAGAAGCCGCTCTACACCTGGCCGGGCCTGATCATCGTGATGATCGGGATCCCGGTGTACTTCGTGTGGCGCAAGGTGGGGGTCGCGTCGGCGATCGTCGAGGAACCCGACACGCGCTAGGTCAGTCGGCGACCATCTCGACCTTGGCGTCGCGGTGGCCGCGCACCAGCAGCACCAGCGGGAAGCCGAACAGGAACAGCGCGGCCACCAGCAGCAGCACGTGGTTGTAGGCCAGCACGGCCGCCTGCCGCGCCACGTCGAGATTCAGGATCCGCAGCGCCTCGCGCGTCGCCGTCGCCGCGTCGGCGCCGCGCCGTATCATCCCCGCCGTGACCGCGTGCAGCCAGCTCTGGGTCGCCGTGCCGTAGATGGTCACGTGCTCGGCCAGCCGGTCGTGGTAGATGGCCTGGCTGCGCGTGAGCTCGGTCGCCGACAGCGCGATCCCGACGCTGCCCATCACCTGGCGCACCACGTTGTAGAGGCCGGACGCGGCGGTCATCTTCGCCCTCGGGATCGTCGCCAGGGCCGCGGTGCTGAGCGCCACGAACAGCAGGCTGAAGCCGATCCCCTGCCACACCTGCGGCAGCAGGAGGTCCCAGATGCCGGTGTCGCCGGTGAGGTGCGCGAGGTCCCAGAAGGAGAAGGCGCTGATCACCAGGCCCGCGCCGACCAGGAGGCGCGGCCCGAGCCGGTTGTAGAACATGCCCCCGATCGGCATCACGACCGCCATCGCGAGGCCGCGCGGCATCAACGCGAGCCCCGACTTCATGGCCGGGTAGCCGAGCAGCTCCTGCAGGAAGAGGGGCAGCAGGAACAGCGCGCCGTAGAGGCCCATGCCCAGCACGCCGCCCAACGCGGTGGCGGAGGAGAAGGGCACGTTCCGGAACAGCCCGAGGTCCACCGCCGGGCGGCTGGAGCGCAGCTCGCGCCAGATGAACAGCCCGAGGCCCACCGCCGCGATCACCGCCAGCCACACGATGAACGAGGACTGGAACCAGTCCTTGTCCTGGCCCTTCTCGAGCATCAGCTGCAGCGAGCCGAGGCCGACGGTCATCGCGCCGAGGCCGGGCCAGTCCACGTGGCCCTTCTCCCGGACGAAGTACGGCGGATCGTCGACGAACCGCGTGACGAGCAGGACGCAGATCACGCCGATGGGCACGTTGACGTAGAACACCCACGGCCAGGAGTACTGGTCGGTGAGCCAGCCGCCGAGCGTCGGGCCGATGGCGGGCGCGAGCACGGTGCCGAAGCCGAACAGCCCCATCGCCGTCCCCTGCTCCTCGGGCGGGAAGCTCTCCCGCAGGATGGCCTGGGACACGGTGATCATCACGCCGCCGCCGGCGCCCTGGATCGCGCGGAAGAAGATCATCAGCGGCAGCGTGCGGGCGAGGCCGCAGGCCATCGACGCGAGCGTGAAGAGCACGACGCTCGCCAGGTAGAACCGCTTGCGGCCGAAGTGCGCCGCGAGCAGCGCGGTGATGGGCATCAGGATGACCTGGGCCAGGATGTAGCCGGTGACGACCCAGGTGATCTCCTCGATCGTGGCGCCGAGCGTGCCGGACATGTCGGGCAGCGCGACGTTCACGACCGACGAGTCGAGCACGGCCATGATCGTGCCGATCAGGACCGTGAAGGAGACGATCCACTTGTTCGCTGCGGGTCTTGGCATGGGAGAGGGAAAAGTAATCAGAAGGGGCGGATTGCAGAGTAGTTGCCAGACGCCAAGTTGCCAGTGGTTACCAGAGGAGAGGGACGAGAAACCAGTCCAGTTGTCAGTACTGGCAACTGGTCTGGCCCCTGATCACTGACGTCTGGCAACCACTGGCAACTTGACGTCTGGCAACACCACCGAGCTCTCAGCGCTCGACTCTGATCTCCTTCGTTGAGGCGGGCACGTCGAAGGTCGCCAGTCGGTGCCCGGCATCCCACGTCGCCCGGGCCGCCCCGCCATCGGCGGTGACCGATGCGGGCGCCTTCAGGAGCCCGTGCACCACGACCTGGAACACGCTCGCGGCGCCGTCGAAGCGTCCCGTCTGCGTCAGGGTCAACCGCAGCGCGCCGCCCTCCGCCGCGGTCCTGAACTGCGTGAGCCGGAACGCGCCCTGCTGGTACGCGAAGCCCTCGCCGGCGTCCTCGTACAGTTCGCTCGCCAGGGAGCCCCCGTCCCACACGTGCAGCTCGAGCGTGTCCATGTGCCGCTCCCCGACGTACTGCTCGACGGCCTGCATCGGGATCACCGCTCCGGCCTGGACGAACAGCGGCACGCTCTTGACGAAGACGGAATCGTCGCGCGCCCACGGGTTCACGCGCGGGGCGCTGGCGGTCACGGTGCGCCCGCCGTCGAGCAGCGAGTCGAAGGGATAGCGGTACCAGCGGCCCGCGGGCAGGTAGACGGGGCGCGTGTCCTGGCCCTCGCGGGTCACCGGCGCGACCAGCAGGTGGTCGCCGAAGGTGAACTCGTCGCTGATGCCGTAGACCGCCGTGTCCCCCTGGAACTCGTAGACGAGCGGACGGGCGACGGGGCGTCCGTCGCGGCCGTGCTGGTAGAACGCCGTGTAGATCTGGGGCAGCAGCCGGTAGCGCAGCTGGATCATCTCGCGGTTGGCCGCCGTGTGCACGGGCCCGAAGGCCCACGGCTCGCGGGCCGGCGCCGAGAATTCGTTGTGCGTGCGGTAGAACGGGAAGAACGTCGCCGCCTCGAGGAAGCGCGAGAACAGCTCGGACGAGGGCGCGCCGGCGAAGCCGCCGATGTCGGCGCCTGCGAACGGCACGCCGCTGATGCCCAGGCCGAGCGTCATCTCGACGGCGAGCTCGAGGTGCTCCCAGTCGGCGGAGTTGTCGCCGGTCCAGATGCTGGTGTAGCGCTGCAGGCCGGAGAAGCCGGCGCGCGTGACGATGAACGGGCGATGGTCGGGCTGAAGGCGGCGCCATCCCTCGTAGGTCGCGCGCGCCTCCAGCAGGCCGTAGAGGTTGTGATACTCGAGGTGGCTGGCCTTGCCGTGGTCGAACAGGCTCACGTCAGGGAGCGTGCCGCCGAAGAAGTTGGCCGGCTCGTTCATATCGTCCCAGATGCCCGCGATGCCGGCCGACCACAGCCGGTTGTCCATGTCGCCCCACCAGGTTCGCGTGGCCTGGAGGCTGAAGTCGGGGAAAATGGTCTTGCCCGGCCACACGTCGCCCACGTACGGCGAGCCGTCGGGCCAGGTGACGTAGTTCCCCGAGGCCAGCAGCTGGCGGTACACGTCGTAGCCGCTGTCCACCTTGATCCCGACGTCCACGATGGTCGTGACCTTCATGCCCTCGCGGCGCAGGTCCGCCAGCATGCGGCGGGGGTCCGGGAAGCGCTGCGGGCTCCAGGTGAACAGGCGGTACCCGTCCATGTAGTCGATGTCGAGGTACAGCACGTCGCAGGGGATGCCGCGGCTGCGGAACTCGCGGGTGATGCGGTACAGCTCGCTGTCCGGGATGTAGCCCCAGCGGCTCTGCTGGAAGCCGAGGGCCCACTCGGGCGGGAGCGGCGTGCGGCCGGTGATCCGGGTGTACTCGGCGAGCACCGACGCGACCGACGGGCCGGGGAACACGTAGAACCGCAGCTCGCCGCCGTCGGCGGTGAAGCCGACGTTGTTCCGCAGCTTGGCGCCGAAGTCGAACTCGCTCCTGTACGAGTCGTCGTAGAAGAGGCCGTACGCGCGGCCCCGGTTCACCGCGATGTAGAAGGGAATGGACGAGTAGATCGGCGTCGGCTGGCCCGCACGGTAGCCGGCGTCGGTGTTCCACAGGGTGAGGATGTCGCCGGTGCGGTCGAGCGGGAACGGCTCCTCGCCGATGCCGAAGTAGTGCGCGCCGGCGGGCCGGGCGAGGATGTGCGTGACCCGCGCGCCCTGGCGTCCGGCGCCGAGCGACTCCGCCAGCAGCTCGGTGCCCGCGCTGTCCGCGATCGAGAGTCGCAGCGGACGCTTGTGCACGGTGATCACCAGGCCGCCGCCCCGCAGCGTCAGCGCGTCGGGCGTGTCACGGATCTCGGGTTCGGCGAGCACGATGCTGTCGGGCAGCGTCGCCCACGAGGTGGTGGTGTCGAACGCACCGCCGAAGGCGTAGCGCAAGCGGAAGCCCACGCCGGCGATCTGCTCGATGCGGACGGCGCCGTTGTCGGCGCGCGCCAGCACGCCTCCCCGGACGCGCTCCATGCCGCGGTAGTTGCCGATGAAGACGAAGCGGCCGTCTTGGGCGCGGGCGGGCGCCGCGGCCGCGAGAGTGAAGGCGAGGAACGTCAGGCTGATGCGCGACGCGGTCATGGACTCCCCCCGATGGTGCGCCTAAGGTGGCGCGGGGCGGCCCCGACCGCAATCGGACGGCGTGCCGGTGCGGCTAGCGGTGTGCGGGCGCCCTCCCCGGCAACGGCCGCAGGAAGTGCACGTCCACCAGCTGCTGCGTCTCGGTAGAGCGGGAGATGGGCGTCTTGACGTCGAAGCGCGGCGCCGGCACGAGCACCCCTTCCATGTGGCTCGGCACCACGATGTTCGGATACAGCTCCGTGAACGTGACCGTCGAGCTGGTGGAGACCAGGCCCGGCATCGCGCGCGCGACCCGCGTGAGCCTGATGGTGGCGCTGCGAATCTGGTACGAGCGCGCGTCGAGGTCCACCTCGCCCTGAATGTCGGGCGTGAGCAGCGTGTCCACCGGAACGAAAGTGAAGCGCACGAGCCGCACGCTGTCCCGGTCCACCAGGCCCGCGTACGAGAAGCAGTGACTGCCCTGGAACGCGCTGTCGGCGAAGTCCGCCAGCGTGGGCAGCCGGATGACCTTGTTCAGGCCGTGCTCCGGGCCCGGGCCGAGAGCCAGCACCTCCCCGGGACGGTAGTGCACGTGCGTGCTGCTGAGGTAGCGCACGGTGTCGCTCGACGACCACACGACGTGGTTGGCCTCGTCGTAGTCGGCGAAGGCGCGCGACAGGCGGTAGTGGAACGGATACGAGTCTGCCAGGAACGCGTAGCGCTCGGCGTTCTGGCGCAGCTGATCGAAGACCGCCGCCAGCTCGGGGTCGGCCGCCGAGTCCGGTGGACCGGGTGCGACGCATCCCTTGGGCACGGTGACGGCGATGGCCGCCAGCTCGATGACCAGGGGCTCGAGGTCGATCGCCATCACCATCGGCGTGCCCTCGACCTTGGCCACCACCGAATCGAGGGGGCGGTAGCCCACCTGCCGCACGCGCACGTGGTAGTAGCCGGGCGGCACGTTCCCGAAGCGGAAGGCGCCGCTGTCGTCGCTGAACTGCTTGCCGCGCTGGACGTTCACCTCGACGACGGCGTAGGGAATGCGCACGCCGCCCGAGCGCACGATGCCGCGAATGACGTCGGCGCTTCCCTGGGCGGCGGCGGGGCCCGCGGCGCCCGCCGCGGCCAGGAGGACGAGCAGGCTGGAAACAGCTGACTGACGAAGCAGGTGCATCAGGCCCTCCGTCAGGCGAAGTCGGCGGCCGGCGTGGCCGGCCTACCATTACATAGTGGTCGCCGGGGGCCGGACGGCAAGGCGCCGGAATCGGCCCGTCCGAAGGCAGGGACAATCTGCGGCGCGGGGCCGTGGTCTGTGTCATTCTGGTGAAACTGGCACCACGGGGGTTGCGCTACCGGGAGTGCGGCGGCATGGCAGGTCGGCGCGCCTGGCCCGGGAGTCGTGATCGTGGCGATTGACATCGGGTGAGCGGGATGGAGAGGTTCCAGACAATAGACCCGATCACGTATTCGTCTACCCTGGGAGCCACCCGTGGCGGAGCCGAGCGCGAAGACCGATCAGGCTGACGGCGAATTGTCCGATGAGGTGCCGGCTCCGACGCGCCACGCGGGCCTTCCGCGCCGTGACTTCCTCGCGGTCGCGGGACAGGTCGGCTGGGGAGCCTTCGCCCTCAGCCCATGGCTCCGGGGCGCCCTCCGGTGGACGGCGCTCGATCCCAGGCAGGTCCGCCGCGACGTCGCCCCCGGTCCCTTCCAGGAGCAGATCCCGGCGGAGTATCTGTCGGGACTCAGGTGGCGCATGCTCGGCCCGTTCCGCGGCGGACGCGTGGCCGCGGTCGCGGGAGCCCGGGGCCGCCTGAACGAGTTCTACTTCGGCTCGGTCAACGGCGGCGTGTGGAAGACGATCGACGGCGGCCGGGTCTGGTCGCCCGTGTTCGACGACCAGCCGGTCGCCTCGATCGGCGCCATCGCGGTGGCGCCCTCCGCTCCCGACGTGGTGTACGTCGGCAGCGGCGAGTCCACGCCGCGCGACTCCACGGGGTACGGCAACGGCGTCTACAAGTCCACCGACGCCGGCCGGACGTGGACGCACGTCGGCCTCGAGGCCACGCAGCACATCGGCAAGATCGCGGTGGACCCGCGGAACCCCGACGTCGTGTTCGTGGCCGCCATGGGCTCGCTCTACGCGCCGAGCGCGGAGCGCGGGGTGTTCCGCTCG
>Ga0335071_10004909_pt1 | contig 13973 bp, 6 predicted proteins | sample Lox_Sample_15_FD_206724 | JGI IMG/M metagenome (GOLD analysis project Ga0335071, IMG submission 206724) | Soil microbial communities from Loxahatchee National Wildlife Refuge, Florida, United States - Lox_Sample_1.5 | ecosystem: Environmental > Terrestrial > Soil > Wetlands | place: USA: Florida... | reverse complement strand
AGCAAGAGAGCGTTGTAGAGAGCGGCATCGTCGCCGACGACCGTCGAGCGCACGGCACGGAGAAGACGCGACCGGTCGGAGGTCAGAGCCGCGGCGCGGGAGAGGTCACGGCTATAGGAATAAAATGCGACCTGATCCGCGGTGTCGAGTGAGCGTACGAAGTCAGAGATGGCGTCCTGGGCAAAGACAAAGCCGCGATACATGTAGTTGCTGGTGTCGAAGAGCACGAATACTTTGGCACCGATCACGGCGGCCGCGAACCCGCTCGCATCGTCAGGATGGCCCGGCGAGGGCGGAACCAGTGGCGTTACCTCTGTCTCTGCGGGCGGCGTTGCCGCGCGCGGTATCTCCAGAAGCGAGCGCGTCGGTTCGTCTCCTTCGGCAAAGGTCGCGATCTTCTCGTTGATCCCGTCTTCGGATATGACGAAGTCCTCGGGACGAAGGCCGGTAATATAGCGTCCATTCTTGTCCGTGACGGCGACATTGAGCTGCACCATGTTCACGACCACACGGATATGCGTTTCGCCCTCCTGAGCCACGCTCTGGAGCCCCGAAAACTGCATGGACAGCAGGAACAGCAACACGCTTGCAAGGCACTTCCTGACCATAACGCCTACTCCATTTCTCCACTTCCCGTCCTGACGTCTTGTATGCCCGATTCCGCACCCGAGGGAAGAGTGGAATGCGGATGGACTGCCGTCGACGAATTCAGCCTCCCCTGCCGGAATTCCGCTCCCGTTTCGCGCATGGCCCGAAGCAAGGCCGGCCAGTCTTCGAAGTTGGTCGCCGCCACTTTCTCGACCATGCGGCGCGTGAGTTCAGGGACGAAGCGATTGAGCTCCAGGGGAGAAGTTCCGGACTCATCCAGCAAGCGCGCCCAATACAGGTTGCTCGAATCCCACGACTCAGCCAACAATCGGCTGGCATGGCCTTCAAACGCAGGAATGGGCGCCAAGTTGATCAATTCGCGCCCATAGGTCTGCGCGATTGTCGGATGCGGCACGCCAAAGTCGCGCGATAACAGGTCCCATGCCACGCCTTGCGGATTGGCCTGGCAGAGGCTTTGCAGTTCTAGGTTGGCTGCTCCCACGGCGGGCGCCTCGCCTGGGAACTTGTCGCGGAACTCAGCGGCGAGATAGAAAGTGTCGGCGGGAAGTGCATCCTCCAGGACCTGCTCGACCTCCCTGCGCCGGAGATGCTCTTCAAGCTGCTGCAGCGTCAATGGGCTCATCCTCTCCGCAAGAATCGCGAAAACGTTGCCTCGCAACTCCTCGTTGGCAGCAGACGCTGCGAGGATTTCTTCGCCGGCGCGCTGGTAGAGAGCGATGGCATGCATCTCGTCGTGAGTTACATTCCACCAGCGCGGCAGGACCGCACTCGTCAGCAAAGTTGGAACGAGTTCCCTCCAGATCAGCGCTTGCACGTTTTCAGGAGCAATGAAGTCCTGCTCGATCTGGGCGAGAACGTAGGGCAAATCGGCAAGCGACCCGACAAGGTGGGCGCCGCCACCGGCGGGCGAGCCCTCACCGAACATTTGCGGCGCCCGCCAGACGCCCTTGATTCCCTGCACTGTTTCTGCCGCAAAATCGTGCGACCGCACGAACAGCGGATTGTGATGCAGCATCTGGGCGCCGGGCGGCTCATAGTACGCGTAATTCAGAGCCACCAGCGTGTCCCGAACGAATAAGGAAAGCTGGCCTTTAGCTTCCAGCACCTGACTGCGGCTGGCCGTGGTCTTGAACGCCTTCGCCAGGTCGGTGCGCATTTCTGCGTCGGTGTGGCTGTTGTTGTAGATGCCGGCAGCCCACTGCAACCTCTCGCCGCTGGAAAAGATCGGCTGCGGCATCTGAAATTCCCGCAGTTGTCCGGCTAACGCAGCGACCCCTTCGCTGATCGGCTGGCCCTGGGCTCTTTCGCTCAAGGCATTCCCCAGCGCAAGCAGCGTATCGAGAGAGACCAGGCGTTGGCTGTCGAGTATCGAGAGGATACGCTGGGCGAACTCGCGGTGCATGCGCATCCCTTCGGCCGTGCTCTGCGGCGGCCCGGCAAGCAAGTCCACAAGTTCCGACTGCGAGATTGAGTTCTTCCCGGTTGCCGCCTGCACCACCTGCCCAAGAGAGGTTCTGCCCGTGTCGTACAGCTCCGCGGACGATTGGATCCGGCCGAAGGGCCGAATCATCGCCTGCCAGGATTCGTTGAGCGTGGCCTCAGGAATCTGGTGCTGGCGGGCGAGAATCTGCCACAGCCCGACGTTGGCTTGAAATATGCCGAGAGCGTCCCCGCGAAGAGGGGTGGCGGAAATACCGTCCAGCGACTGAGCTACATTCAGGAAGAGAGTAATGGAGTCGTTGCTGAGTTCAGGAAACTCGGCGAATATCCGATATTGACTGCTGAACAACTCGAACTTCCGCGCCAACAACCGCGCGGTCTCAGGCGAAAGACGGTTGCCGGCAGATCGGCGGCTGTCGAGCTCGCTCAGCACAAGATAGGCCTGCAGAGGACTGATGTCTGCTCTCGAACGCGAAAGGGCAAACATGGCCTCCACGAGCTGCTCAGCGTCGTTCAATTGCCCCGCACGGATGTGCCTTGGAAGCTGCGTCGAATCATTCTTCTGCCGCGAAAGATCTTTCCAGACTTCGAGGCCGCCGGGCACGATCGGTTGCCCCTTCGCATCCCGTTGCAGACGCGTGACCAGGAGCAGCAAACGGGGAGCCGGGCGGAAAGCGCCGCGAGTGGCATCCTCTGTTCGGCCCGGGGCAAGCAACGCTTCGTAAAAACGCTGCAGGCGGTTCCCTTCCGCAAAGTACTGCTGCTGCTCCGGGCGGACGCGCGCAAGCACGTCAAAGTAGGCCGCAAGCCATCCGCGATCTCGTGAGAGCAGGTTTTGAACGAACTTCCCGGGATTATCCGGGCCGTATCCGACAAGGTTCTTCCACGCGGATTCCGCCGCCGGACCACCTGGAGTAACCACGCGACCATCGCGGACGCAAATGTGGTCGCCATAGAAGTCGAGAACTGCGGCGCGGCGGGCCAGTCTGTCGATGCCGATCGAGGAGTACAGCACGTCTCGCGTGCCGGAGTCCAGGCGTGACAGTCCCCAATAAAGCCGCGCCAGAACCGGGTCACGCAAGAGGACATCGACCAGGTGTCGAGGCGCCGGGCCTTGGATTTTGCTCGCCGTCACCCACTCTGTTTCGGAAAAGATCGCCGGCACCTTGGTAGAGGGAAAACGCATCAGGAAAGGCTTGCCCTCGGCGAGCGCCTGCTCGAGTTCAGGAATGGGAAAACCGGAGTCGGTCGTGACAAAAGCACGATCCGGGTCAGCGGTCTCAAGAGCGGCGCCGGGCTGTCCGCATCCTTGGCGAAGACGATACCCGAGTATGGCTAGAAGAGGCGAGGCATCCGCGCAATTCGTGATGCGAATCACGCCATCCGGGCCGGCAAGCGAAGACAATTCGCGCGCCTGACCGACGTAGCGGGTAAGAAGGATCAGAAACTCCGTCCGCCTCCCGAGGCTATAGCCCTGGAGAAACACATTGCGGCTTAACAACGGGAGAATCTCGTCCGGTTCGGCCTTCAGGCTTACGCCCGCCATGCGCAGCAGCGGACGGAGCGGCCCTGGAATCATCACGAAATTCGAATGGGGCGCAGCAGAAGCGGAAGCGTCGACTGCCGGCGCTTGTGGAGCAGCGTTCTGCCCGAATCCAGATGCGAGACAGACGTCGAGGAGAGCGACGGCAAGGCAGGCAGAACGGCACGGAGATTTCACAACACACACCCCTGCGCGCGGCGACGACTGCTCCTAGGTCCGGCGCGTGAGGACCGTTCTGTTCCTCAGCGGCTCGCTCTGGGTGGAAGGGACCCTGCCTTCCAGGTCATGGGATCGTCGATCGCTGCTGGTTTTGTCTGTGGGTCCCCAGACAAGTTGCGTGTCAAAATACCCGATCCTCCGGCTTTCTCCAACCAAATTCTTTCAGTTCCCGACCGATTCCTGAATTGGAACAATCTGATCAGCTCGAACGTTACGCAGTTGCTGCACTATGCCGGAGGGCCACTGAATCTCTACCAGGTCGGCTGCGGTATCCGTTCCAATCCCAAAATGGACTGGCCCCGCGCTGGATGAGGCATAACCGGCACTGCTGGTCATGTGGTTGTATTGTGTCCCCGACTTGGTGACGACCTTGATCCGGGCCCCGATGCCATCGCGATTGCTCTTTGTGCCGCGCAACTTGAACTCCAGCCAGTGATTAGGCAGGGGGCTGTTGTTCATCCAGATCTCGGCCGGTGTGTTGATGGCGCTGACCACGACATCCAGTTTCCCGTCGCCGTTCAGGTCCCCGATGGCGGAACCGCGGTGGCGGGAAGGTGGCTGCGATGCCAGTCCCGCTTCACCCGTCAGTGCAGAAAACTTCATCCCACCTTGGTTGCGAAAAACGGTGTTGGGTTGCTCGATAGGGAATCGATTGGCCGCCAACAGCGACTGCACATGGCCGCGACTGACAAAAATATCTTTCCAGCCATCATTGTCGAAGTCGGCAATGATGGGAGAATACCCCGCCATCGGCTGACTCAACCTTGTCATACCACTTGCTGCCGTGACCTCTTCGAAACTCCCCTTGCCGGTGTTGCGGAAAATTGGGAACGTTTCGTTCTCCAGGGCGACGATGCATATGTCGGGGTACCCGTCGTTATCGAGATCGCGGAAGTCGACTCCCATTCCGGAGATGAAGACTCCGTCTTCGCGCAGAGAAAGGTTTGCCGAGAAAGCGTCTTCCACGAACTTGACGTTGCCTTTGTTGCGAAAGAAAAAATTGATCTCCTTGTCGTTGGGGACAATGAGATCCATTCTGTTGTGGAGTTCGGTGTCGGCTGCGGCAACACCCATTCCCTTCCCCGGATGCGCTCGGATACCGGATTCCGCCGACACATCCCGAAACGTGCCATCGCCGTTGTTCAAGAAGAGTTGATTCGGAGTCGGTTTGTACATTTTCGGATGGCAATAGTCGCGATGACCATCCGTTTCGCAGTCAGGTTCGTGTGCGCCATCCCACTTCAGGTAGTTGACGATGAACAGATCGAGGAGACCGTCGTTGTTGGCGTCGAGCCAGATGGCGGCGACAGCCCAGAGCGGTCCATACTGCAGGTCAGGCTTGTCGAGTCCGGCTTTCTGCGTGACGTCGGTAAAAGTGCCGTCGCCGTTATTGTGGTAGAGAGTGTTGTGGTATACGCCCGCGACGAAAATGTCCTCGTACCCGTCGTTGTCGTAGTCGCCGATGGCGACACCGACGTCGAAGCCCGTTCCTGCCAGGCCCGCTTTGTCGGTAACGTCTTTGAAGTTCCCTTTCCCGTCATTCTCGAAAAGCCGGTTGCGAAACTTGGGCGACGACTTCTTCAGAGTGTTGATGTCGGCGCCGTTCGCGAAAAAGATGTCGAGCTTTCCGTCGTTGTTGTAATCGAAAATCGCAACACCACCGGCCATGGTTTCCGGGGCATGGCGTTCGGGCGTTTCACAGGGATCGAGTTTGAAATCGATGGGCTGATAGGTGAATTGAATTGGGCTGGCGGGCGTGGCGACGACATTCGTCTTGTCGATTTTGGGATCGATTGGAACAGTGGCTTGTGCAGAAAGAAGAACGGCTGTGAACAGAACGGCCGCGAGTGCAACTGTCGTCCTTCGAGTTGGCGGAGCCGGGCCCTGGCTGAATTTCGTCATCATGCTACAAGCTGGTCTGCACCGCAGCCCCGCTCAGTCTTCCACTTCCAGAATCAGCTTCTGCAGGTCTGCATCCCGCGACGAGTTCCCGATCATGATTTCGAACTCGCCCGGTTCGACCACGTAGTTCATTCTAATGTCATAGAAGGCGAGCAGATCAGGAGTGATGACAAACTCCACGGACTTGGTTTCTGCGGGCTTCAGTGAGACACGCACGAAACCTTTCAGCTCCTTAATGGGACGCGTGACCGAGCTGACACAGTCGCGAATGTACATCTGCACGACCTCCGTCGCTTCCCGCTTCCCTGTGTTGGTCACATCGGCGCGGACGACAGAAGTACCGTCGCGTTGCATCTTCTGCTTTGACAACTTGAGATTCGCAATGCAAAAGGTGCTGTAGCTCAGGCCGTAGCCAAATAAATAGAGCGGCGTGGCATCCTCGAAGAGATAGCCCCGGCGCGCCGAGGGTTTGTAGTTGTAGAACAGCGGGAGTTGACCGTCGGAACGAGGGACGCTGGCCGGCAACTTCCCGCTCGGGCTGAAGTCGCCGAACAAGGCTCCTGCGACCGCGTGTCCGCACTCCTGCCCGAGATACCAGCACTCAAAGATTACCGGCACCTCCCGGCTGAGCGATTCAATGGCCAGTGGCGCGCCATTGAACAGCAACACGATGACAGGCTTTCCGGTTGCAAGCATCGCTTGCACTAGTTCCTCCTGGCGTCCCAGCAATCCGAGACGGGCCCGATCGCCTTGATGGTTCAGGGCCCAGGCTTCGCGGGACGTTTGCTCGTTGCCTCCGATCGCGAGCACGATTACGTCCGCCTGCTTCGCGACGGTAACCGCTTCCGCGATCTCGCCTCGATCTTGGAGCGGGTCGCTGGGGACGACGGCATCTTCGTTCCAGGACCCGCCGATCGTAATGTCGCATCCCTTGCTGTAAACGACCTTCGCGCGGTCGCCCACGCGCGCCTGAATACCTTCGAGCACGGTTACTTCATGTTTTGGTTTCCCGCTGTACCCGCCCAGCAAAGTACGGTCCGCGTTGGGACCAATCACGGCGATGGTCTCAATTTTGCCGAGATCGAGAGGGGCTAGGTTTCCCTCGTTTTTCAAGAGCGTGATCGATTGGCGTGCAGCTTCCAAAGCGAGCTGAACATGCCCTTCGTTGCCGACGATGCGCTCGGCTTCGGCAGGATCCACATAGGGATCTTCGAACAGGCCGACTTTGAACTTCCAGAAAAGCATCGGAGCGATCAATTCATCGAGTTCCGATTCCTTCAGAGTTCCCTCGCGCACCAGGTCCACGAGGTGCAGATAGCAATCTTCCTCGGGAGTCTCGATGTTGACGCCGGCTCGAACCGCAAGCGCACACGCTTCTTTGTTGTCCCCGGCGACAAAGTGACCATGGGTGTCGGGACGGTAGCCCAGTTCCCAGACAGCGTAGTAATCACCGACGACGTAGCCCTTGAAACCCCACTCGTTACGCAGCACATCGCGGAGAAGCCATGAGTTCGCATGCGAGGGCACGCCATCGATTTCGTTGTACGACGCCATCACGGTGAGCGCGCCTTGCTCGATGGCATATTTGAACGGGTAGAGGAACGTCTCGCGCAGAAGTCGAAGAGAAACATTGGCCGGGGCGCAGTTCATTCCGGACTCGGGCTGTCCGTGGCCGGCAAAGTGTTTGAGGGTGGCAATTACATGGCGTTTGTCCTTGAAGCAGGCATCGCCCTGGAGGCCGCGGACGGCGGCGGCCCCCATGCGGGACACGAGAAACGGATCCTCGCCATAGGTTTCTTCAAAGCGGCCCCAGCGCGCGTCGCGCGCAACGTCCACTACCGGCGCCAGCGCCTGATGACCGCCGCGCGCGCGCGTCTCTGCGGCGGTGGCAGAAAATATCCTTTCGATCAGTTCGGGATTGAACGTGCCCGCAAGGGCGATGGGCTGGGGAAAGCTGGTACCGTCGATGGCGGCATGCCCGTGAAGGCACTCCTCGTGAAACAACGCGGGAATGCCAAGGCGCGTCTTCTCGACAAAGAACTTCTGCATGGCATTCGTAAGTTCGGCCATTGCCCGCGGCCCTTTGCCCTGACCACGGTCGCTGGGCCGGGCGATCTGGCCGATTCCGCGGCCGTCCGCAAAGGACGCCTGCGCCAGCTTCGGATCGAAGTTGCCATGTTCGTCAACGAGTGTTTCCGGCTTCTTTCTCCAGATACAGCGCATCTGTGCGGCTTTCTCTTCCAGAGTCATGCGCGAGAGAAGGTCTCGCACTCGTTCGGCGGTTGGGAGATCAGGGTCACGGAATGGGAACGGCGCAGCCGTGACCGACTCCCGGGCGGGCAACTTGTCGGTCCTGGTCATACTCCCCTTTTTCGCGCGATGGCGCCAGCAAAGCGTTAGCGTTAACGTAAGATCGCCGGATACGCGAAAATCGATTTGGCGCCGGCATCCACAAGTCGATGGTTGAACTAAATCGGTTTAGGCCTTAGTCGCGCCCGACGGCGCGCTCCCGATGCGGGCAGCCAAGCGGCGGCGGATCAACCGTATTCCAGAATTCGTGCATTGTTCCTGCGAGCCCAGTCTACGACGGAGGTGGTTTCACGCTCCACCAGTTCCGGAGCGACGACGATCTCGGACGACCCTGGGTCAGCCTGTTCGCCGGCCTGAACACGGCGAAGAACGGCTTCGGCAGCGATCTGTCCCATTTTCTTGAGCGGTTGACGCACGGTGCTGAGCGAGCACGTCTGGTACGACGCGCTCTCGATGTCGTCGAATCCGAGTACGGAAACATCCTGGGGGACGCGGCGCCCGTATTCATAAAGGGCGCGGATCGCACCCATCGCGGAGATGTCGTTGAACGCAAACAACGCGGTGAACGGTTCGCCGGCGGCGAGAAGTTTCTGCGTGACGCGATAGCCGAGATGCGGAGAGGGCGAATTGTCTTCCATCTGCACGACCAGCTTCGGCGAGATGTCCAGCCCCATCTGCGCAGCCATGGCTGCGATCGCGTTCCAGCGCACTTCCGTGTCCCCGGTAAAAGCCTGCCCTTTGATGAAGGCGATCTTGCGATGCCCAAGATCCATCAGGTATTTCAAGGCGATTTCCGCGGCCTTCTGATGGTCGAGCACAATGCGCGTGGCGCCCGGTACGGTGTGATGGCTGGACACGGTCGCGACCGGAATCTGCAGGGGGCGATGCCAGGAAGTATTGATGGCGATCAATCCGTCGACGGCGCGGTGGAGAAACAGCTCGGTGTATTCGTCGATCAGGTCCGGCTGAAAGCGGTGGCTGGCGACAAGATAGAAGTACCCTTCCTGCAACAGGTGATCTTCAATTCCGCTCAGGACGTTGACGTTGTAACCTTCGCTCAATTCCGGAACGATGACACCGATGGTGAAGCTGCGGCGCGTGCGCAGACAGCGCGCGAAAAAGTTGGGACGATACGAGAATTTGCGCGCTGCGGCGAGAATCGTTTTTTTGGTTTCGGGCGCGATCGTATCTGCGACCGAAGATCCGTTCATCACCAGCGAGACAGTCGCGGGAGCAAGCCCAAGATGATCGGCGAGTTCCTTGAGTCCGAGAGGTCGTTCCGAATTGCGGCGGCTCGTTCCGCCTTTCTTGCGGGCCCTCTGCTTCGACATTTGCGTGAAGTGTTTCATATGAATACTCATAGAGCAAGGATAGAATGCGTGTCTCAAAATGCGACGCTCGATCTAAATCGATATAGATTCTAGAAAAACGTTATTTTTCCCTTGACAGTCCCGAGGGGGATAGAAGATACAAGCCTGAGGACCGTAAACGCTCACGCTGTCGGAGAGTTGTCGTGTGATCGATTCACGGAAAGATAGAAACAGAAGTTCAACGCGTTTGGAGGCTAGCATGAGACTTTCGTCCACGTTTGCCGAGAGTTGGTTGTCAGCGATGAGGAATCGCAAGCTGTGTTGTCTTGTGATGCTCATCGTCTTACTTGGCGGTTACGCGTTCGCGCAGGAAGCGACGATCGTGGGAACCGTAACCGACCCCACCGGCGCTGCAATCCCTAACGTTAATATCACCATCACAAACACTGAAACCGGGCAGGTCGCCCGAATCCCCACCAATGCAGACGGGCAGTATGTCGCTCCCGGGCTGCGCATTGGAACCTACACCATTCGCGCGGAAGGTTCTGGATTCAAGATTGCCGAGCGCAAGGATCTGAAACTGCAGGTTGGCGATCGCGCCCGCGTTGACTTTCAAATGCAGGTCGGCACGGCGCAGGAGACTGTGACCGTCGAAGCGATCCCGGTTGCGGTGCAGGCCGATACTGGCGAAGTCAGCCAGGTCGTTACCGGACAGCAACTCCAGAGTCTCGCGACGAACGGCCGCAGCTTCTACACATTTGTCAACCTGACACCCGGCTCTTCCAGTATTCAGGGTGACTTCCAGGTTCCGACCCCTGTTGGCGGTGACGCGAACGTAAGCTTCAACGGCCAACGCATGTCGCACAACATCTATCTGTTGGACGGCGGCGAAAACCTGGATCGTGGCGGCGCTGGCACCTTCAGCGTCATGCCGTCGGTCGAAGCGATCGCCGAGTCCCGTACGCTCACCTCGAACTACAGCGCGGATTATGGTCTGTCTTCCGCAGCGACGATTACCAGCGTCCTCAAGTCGGGAACAAACACGTTCCATGGTTCGGCTTGGGAGTATCTCCGCAATGACGCGCTCGATGCCAGGAACTACTTCAATCCGTCTCCGCAGCGAGTGCAAGAGTTGCGTTTCAATACTTTCGGCTTCAACATCAGCGGACCAGTGTGGAAGGACAAGACGTTCTTCTTCTTCAACATGGAATGGCGCCGGCTGGTTCAGGGCAACAACCCTACCCAGCAGCAGGTTCCGGATCCGGCATGGTACGGAGGCGCGTTCCCGTCGACCATCGCCGAAACCGACGACAATATCATCAGGATTCCGTCGAATGTTCCGGATTCCGTTCTATTTGCCAATTGCCCCGATGGCCTTGCACCGCCTGAACTCGAGGGACTTGGCCCAGGCGACCCCTTCCCAGACAACACCATTCCGTCATGCATGATCTCGCCAAATGCGGCCGCGCTTTTGAACGCGGGCATCTTCCCGACTCCTACGGGCACCAACTCCTCGGGACTGCCCTTCTTCACCGGTGGTGGAAAGAACCCGACCAACGTGAGAGAAGAGATTGTCCGCATCGATCACAAGTTCAACGACAAATTCACGGTCTTTGGACACTTCATCGATGAATCGATCCTGCAAACGTTTGGCACCACGATGTGGAGCGGCGACAACGTTCCGACGGTTGGGAATACCTTCTCGAACCCGTCCTACAGCGGCGTCGTGCACCTGATCCACACCATCAACCCGAATGTGCTGAATGAGGTCGCGTTCAACTACAACGGGAACCGGATCAACATTATCCCGAAAGGAACCCCGGCACTCGTGGCTCCCGACGGATTTACTTTCAACCGGTTCTTCGGCAGCTCGGACAACCCGCAAACCCACATCCCGACGATTGCCCTCGGGAAGCTGGGAACCCAGTACTCGTCGAACTGGACGCCCTGGATCAACAAGGCGGATAGTTATCAGCTTCGTGACGACCTGTCCTGGACGCATGGAGCGCACCAGTTCAAGATCGGTGCCAGCTGGCTGCTCTACAAGAAGACTCAGGACGTGTTCGCAGCCACGCAAGGCAACTTCAACTTCAACGGCAACTTCACCGGCGGTGGAACAACCAGCGACTTCGCTGATTTTCTACTTGGACTCTCAAATGGTTACGGTGAGGATGCCATCCATGACCACGGCCAATGGAACAGCGTTTCCTGGGGCCTCTATTTCCAGGACAACTGGCGCGCCACCAAGCGCCTCACGTTGAACCTCGGGTTGCGTTGGGACGGCGTGCCTCATACGTACGAGGCCAACCACCGCTCCTCGAACTTCGATCCGAGACTCTATGATCCGGCACTGGCCGCCACTCTCGACAACACCGGCAACATCTGCTCTTCTGCCGGCAATGGTTGCGATGGCCCGAGCCCGGGTCTTGGGCCGAGCCCGAACAAGATCCTGAGCGATGCGGGTGTCCAGTTCTATCTGAACGGCATCGGCATCGACGGGGTTGGCTCTACGCCGAAGGGTCTGGTGGACAATCACTGGAACGCTTTCGGTCCCCGCCTTGGATTCGCCTATGACCTTACCGGCGCAGGCAAAACCATCGTTCGCGGCGGATTTGGAATGATGTACGAGCGCATTCAAGGAAACGACATGTACAACGGCGGAACCAACATTCCGTTCAGCGCACATCTCGGTCCGAACAATGTCTCGCTGGACAACCCCCAGCTCGATGTAACCACAGGGCTGGCCGTACCGACAGGCGCGGTTCCGGTCGCAAGCATCACGGGCCTCAACCGTACCGGGTACAAACTGCCCGCCAGCTATCAGTACAGCCTTGGCGTTCAACAGCAACTGATGGCGCGATCTGTGTTGTCGCTGTCGTACGTGGGCAACCAGACGCGGCACCAGAACTACTGGGTCGAGAAGAACCTGCCGGCGCTGAGCGACCTGCAGGATGTCGTTGACGATCCCAGCAGTTTCACCAGTCTGGTACCCTACCTGGGCTATCGTTCGATCCGTCTCGCAGAAAACGGCGCCAATGGCAGATACAACGGCCTGCAAGTCGACCTGCGGGGCAATTGGAGGACCGATCTCACCTTCCAGTTCGGCTACACGTACTCGAAAGCGATCGACCCAACCACCGGTAACGGCGGCAATGGGTTCGACCTGAACAACGTGTCGAATTCCTATGCCGGCTGGCGATATGACGAGGGCCCGTCGGTCTTCGATCGTACTCACGTAGCGTTCGTTAACTTCGTGTACGATATCCCGCTGCTCAAGAACACTCCGAACCGGGCTATGAAAGCCGCTTTCGGCGGGTGGCAGGTGTCGGGCATCGTGCAGATGCAAACCGGATCACCTCTCAACATCACCATCAACAACACCGGTCTGACGAGCGTCATTCCCAACTCGACGAACCGGCCCGACGTCAACGGCAGCATCAGCTACCCCAAGAAGCAGAGTGAGTGGTTTGACACGTCTGTCTTCTCGTTGCCGGCGGCCTGCGAAGATGCTCCCTCATGTGCCAGCTTTGGCGACATGGGACACAACTCAGTGCGCGGTCCGGGGCGCGACAACTGGAACCTTGCACTCTTCAAGAACTTCGCAGTTACCGAACGCTTCCGCATTGAATTCCGGGCTGAAAGCTTCAACACCTGGAATCACACGCAATTTGGCGGAAGCGGTCAGGGCCAGGGAATTAACTCTGATGCCGGAGGCTCCGGTTTCGGCGTGGTAACGGCAGCTCACGATGCGAGAACGATCCAACTCGGATTGAAGCTGGCGTTCTAACCTGATCCGTTTCGTTGCACCACTTGCCCGCCCCAGCCAACCGGCTGGGGCGGGTTTTCTTTTGCCGCCTGACACTCCAGCACACCGGCCCGGCTTTGCGCGCTGACCTCGTGCTAGAGTTGTAGGCAAGAAAGAGGTTGCATCACCGTTGCCGCCATGAATAAGTGGACTTATGGACTGGTTACGATGTTCCTCTTGCCTTCCCTTCTGCTTGCCCAGTCCCCCGCTGATGCGTTAGCTCTCGAACAGCAGGGCAAACTCGCAGAAGCTGCAGATGCGTGGCGTGCGGTGATTAAGAAGAACCCCCAGGATGCCGCGGCGCTGGCCAGCCTGGGAGTCGTGCTGTCGAAACAACAGAAGTTCCAGGAAGCGGCCGCTGCCTATCGCAAGGCTCTGTCGCTGAATCCCAGGCTTCCCGGTATACGAATCAACCTTGGCCTCGCGGAGTTCAAGCTCGGCCACTTCGACAAAGCCATCGCACCGCTCAAGGCGGCGCTGTCGTCCGACCCTCAGAACGCGCAAGTGCGCATCCTGCTGGGCATGAGCTACTACGGTTCAGAAGAATTCGGCGACGCGGCAGATACGCTGGCGCCCCTCGCGAAGGCCGATCCGGATAACACGGAGCTCCACAATCTGCTTGCGCAGAGCTGCCTCTGGGCCAAGAGGTACTCCTGCGCCACAGACGAATTCCGGCACCTTCTGGAAAGAGATCCAAATTCGGCTGCCGTTCACATGCTCATGGCGCAAGCGCTGGACGGCACGGGAAAGACCCAGGAAGCCATGGAGGAGTTTCGGGCGGCTGTGAAGGTGTCTCCGCGCGAGCCGAATGTACACTTCGGCCTCGGATATCTGT
>Ga0335071_10004908_pt1 | contig 13974 bp, 11 predicted proteins | sample Lox_Sample_15_FD_206724 | JGI IMG/M metagenome (GOLD analysis project Ga0335071, IMG submission 206724) | Soil microbial communities from Loxahatchee National Wildlife Refuge, Florida, United States - Lox_Sample_1.5 | ecosystem: Environmental > Terrestrial > Soil > Wetlands | place: USA... | reverse complement strand
CGGTCGATGCGGGAGTACGCCGTCCCGGAGGTCCACCTGGTACGGGACGACGGCAAGATGGTCTCGCTGGCCCAGGAGATGGACGACGGCCGGCCCATCTTCCTCAACTTCATCTTCACGACCTGCACCGACATCTGCCCGCTGATGAGCTCGGTGTTCGAGCAGCTCCAGCAGCGACTGGGGGACGAGGCCGGGAAGGTGCACCTGATGTCGATCTCCATCGACCCCGAGCAGGACACGCCGGCGCGCCTGGCCGAGTATGCGCGCAAGTTCCACGCCGGCCGCGAGTGGCAGCACTACACCGGGACCCGCGAGGCGAGCATCGCCGCCCAGCGGGCCTTCGATGTCTACCGCGGGGGGAAGATGAGCCACACCGCGGTGACGCTGGTGCGCGTCGCCCCCGGCAAGTCCTGGCTGCGGATCGAGGGGTTCGTGAAGCCGGACGACCTGGTGCGCGACTACCGGCACATGCTGGCCGCGCGCTGACCTTCGTGGTCCGAGGGCCGCAGGGCCTGGAAGGAGCGGACATGGAACGGCGAGGATCGGTTGCCGGGCTGGGGAGAGGCTTCACGCTGCTGGAGCTCCTGGTGGTCATGGTGATCATCGGTCTCTTGGCAGGCTTCGTCGCGCCCCGCTACTTCGCGCAGGTCGGTCGGTCGCAGGTGAAGGTTGCCCGCGCCCAGATCGACGCGCTCGACAAGGCGCTCGACCAGTTCCGGCTCGACGTGGGGCGCTACCCCACCAGCGAGGAGGGGCTCCAGGTGCTGGTGGCGCAGCCGAGCGGCGAGGCGAACTGGGCGGGGCCCTATCTCAAGAAGGGCGTGCCCATGGACCCGTGGGGACGGCCCTACGTCTACCAGCAGCCCGGAACCCACAGCGGCGACTTCGACCTCTTCTCGTACGGCAAGGACGGCCGCCCGGGCGGGAACGGCGAGGACGCCGACGTCACCAACTGGTGAGACATGCGCTTCCGCGTCACCACCGTCGACGGTGGCCAGGGGGTGGCGGTCCAGGAGCTGGACGCGCTCGACGAGGCCGATGCCCACCGGCAGGCGATGGGGCGCGGCCTGCGCGTGCTGGCCATCCAGGCGGCTCGCTTCCGGAGGTCGCGCCGCGCGCGCCTGTCGCTGGTGGCGTTCAGCAACGAGCTGGTGGCGCTGCTCGAGGCGGGCCTTTCGCTGGTCGAGGCCATCGACGCGCTGACCGAGAAGGAGCGCGACGATTCGGTCCGGCACCTCCTCGAGGGCGTGCGCCGCAGGCTGTACGAGGGGCAGAGCCTGTCGGTGGCGCTGGGCGAGTTCCCGGGCAGCTTCCCCACGCTGTACGTGGCCACCGTCCGGGCCAGCGAGCGGAGCGGCGCGATCGCCGAGGCCCTCCGGCGCTTCGTGGCCTACCAGCAGCAGATCGACCTCCTCAAGAAGCGGCTCATCAACGCCTCCATCTACCCGGCCGTGCTCCTGGCGGCCGGCGGGCTGGTTCTCTTGTTCCTGGTCGCCTACGTCGTCCCCCGCTTCGCCGGCATCTACGAGGACATCGGCGGCGACCTGCCTCTGGCCTCGCGGATCCTGATGCGGTGGGGACGCCTGCTGGAGGCGCACGGACCCGCGGTGCTGGCCGGGTTCCTGGGCTGCGCGCTGGTCCTCGGCTGGGCCGTGAAGCGGCCTGGCCTCCGCGCCGCCCTGGGGCGGTTGCTGACCCGCATCCCCATGGTCGGCTACCGGATGGAGCTCTACCAGCTGGCCCGCCTCTACCGGACGGTGGGCATGCTGCTGCGCGGCGGCCTCCCGGTGGTGACGGCGTTCGAGATGACCCGCGGGCTCCTGGCCGCGGCCGCCCGGCCGCGGCTGGCCTCTGCCACCCGCGCGGTCCGCGAGGGCCGCTCTCTGACCGACGCGCTGGCCGCGCAGGGCCTGACCACGCCGGTGGCCGAGCGCATGCTCCGGGTCGGGGAGCGCGGCGGCAACATGGGGGAGATGATGGAGCGGCTGGCCGGGTTCTACGACGACGAGCTGGCGCGCTTCGTGGACCTCGCCACCCGGCTCATCGAGCCGGCCATGATGACGGTCATCGGCCTCGTCATCGGCGTCATCGTGGTGCTCATGTACTTCCCCATCTTCGAGCTGGCGGGGAGCCTTCGATGAGCGCGGCCCGCGAACCCCAGGAGGCGAAGGCGGTGATCCAGCTCAGCCGGGTCCGTGAGGAGCACGGGCGGCGGGATGCGCAGGCGGCCGAGGGTGGGGCGCTGGCCCTGGCCGCGCCGGAGCTCACCGAGGAGGCGCTGCGGGCGGCGGTCGCATCTGCTGCCGCCTCGGGGCGCTCGCCGGTGGCGGTCCTCGCCGAGACGAGCGGCCTCTCCGGCGACGCCCTGGTGCGGGCGCTGGGAGCCGCGCTCCACTACCCGGTGCTGGCGAGCGCGGAGCTGATGGCGCTCCCTCCCGCCTTCGACCTGCTCGGGCCGGCCGAAGCGGCTGGGCGCGGCTGCGTGGTCGTCCGGCGAGGTGAGGAGTGCCTGGCGGTCATCGGCGATCCCTTCGACCTCAAGCTGCGCGGGTGGCTGGAGGCGAGAACCACGGAGAGCCTCTCCTGGCACCTGGCCGCACCGGACGAGATCACCGCCTACGTCGCCAAGCACGAGCAGGACCTCAAGGCCATGGACGTGGCGGCGATGGCCGGCGATGGCGAGAAGGCCCGCGACCGCGAAATCGAGAACCTCTCGCTGGCCTCGATCAGCGCCGACTCCAGCCCGGTGGTGAAACTGGTGCACTCCACCATCTACGACGCGCTCAAGGCCGGGGCCAGCGACATCCACCTGGAGACGCGCCCCAACGGGCTCTCGGTCCGCTACCGCGTGGACGGCGTACTGGTGCACGTCGCCACCCTCGGTACCGCCGACCTGTGCGAGCAGGTGATCTCGCGGGTCAAGGTGATGAGCGAGCTGGACATCGCCGAGCGGCGCGTGCCCCAGGACGGCCGCTTCCGGCTGGCGCTCAAAGGGCGGCCCATCGACTTCCGGGTCTCGGTGATGCCCAGCGTGCACGGCGAGGACGCGGTGCTGCGCATCCTGGACAAGCAGGCGCTCACCGACGAGCTGCAGGGCCTGCGGCTCGACGCCCTCGGCTTCGAGGGCGAGGTGGTGGGGCGCCTGCGGCGGCTTTCGGAGCTGCCCTACGGCATGCTCCTGGTGACCGGCCCCACCGGCAGCGGCAAGACCACCACCCTTTACGCCGCCATCTCCGAGACCAACACCGGCCGGGACAAGATCGTCACCATCGAGGATCCGGTCGAGTACCAGCTCCCCGGCGTGTTGCAGATCCCGGTCAACGAGAAGAAGGGCCTGACCTTCGCCCGCGGGCTGCGGTCGATCCTGCGCCACGACCCGGACAAGATCATGGTGGGCGAGATCCGCGACCCGGAGACGGCGCAGATCGCCATCCAGTCGGCCCTGACCGGCCACCTGGTGTTCACCACCGTCCACGCCAACAACGTCTTCGACGTGCTGGGCCGGTTCGCCCACATGCAGGTGGACGCCTACGCCTTCGTCTCGGCCCTGAACGGCATCCTGGCCCAGCGGCTGGTGCGGATCGTCTGCGAGCCGTGCGCCGAGCCGCTCACGCCGTCGCCCGAGTCCCTGGACCAGTCGGGGCTGCAGCCGTCGGCGGTGTCGGGCTGGAGGTTCCGGACCGGGCGCGGCTGCGCCCAGTGCCGCGGTACCGGCTACAAGGGGCGCCGGGCCATCGGCGAGCTGCTCGTCCTCACCGACGAGCTCCGGGAGGCGATCGTGGCCCGGGCGCCGGCGCGCCGCCTCAAGGAGCTGGCCCTGGCCGGCGGCTCGAAGCTGATGCGCACCGCGGCACTGGAGCTGGTGGAGCGCGGCGCGACCACCCTGCTGGAGGCCAACCGTGTCACTGCCCTGGCGTGACGAGGTGGCGATCCACCTGGCGCCGCGCAAGCTGGCGCTGGTCCGCCGCGCCCGCGGGCTCCGGACGCCGGTGGTGGCCGCGACCGAAGAGGCCATCCCGGCGGGCGCAGCCGCCGACCTCGGCCCGGTGCTGACGCGCCTGGCCGAGGTGCTGGCCGATCGGACCTGGCACGGCGGCGTCGCCCGGGCGGTGGTGGCCGACCACCCCTGGGTGCGCTACGCCGTCGTCCCCTGGCCGGCGGCCCGGCTCGACGCGGCGGGACGCCTGGCGCACGCCCGCTACGTGCTCGAGGACACCTACGGGGAGGCCCTGGACGGCTGGGCGGTGACGCTGGCCGACGCGCCGCCGGGGAGAGCCTACGTCGCCTGTGCCATGCCTTCCTCGCTGCGGGGAGCGCTGGAGGAGGCGCTGGCGCCGGCGGGGCTGTCGCTGGTGTCGCTGCAGCCGCAGCTGGTGGTGGCCTTCAACGCCTGGCGCCGGCGGCTGCCTGCGGACGACGCATGGTTCGCCAGGGTGGACGAAGGCTGGATGTCGGCCGTGCACCTTCGCCGCGGCGCATGGGACCGGGTCCACGTGGCGCGCCTGTCCCCGGACTGGGGTGTCGAGCTCGAGCGCCTGGTGGCCTTGGGCAGGCTGACCCGGCCCAGCGAGGCGCCGGGCCGCATGCTGGTGGACGCGCCGGCCTGGATGCGCCGGGGCGTGGCGCCGAGCTCCGGCATCGAGTGGCTGGAGGAGGGGGACGGCGAGCCTGCTCGCGAGCTGGCCCTGTTGCGGGGGAGCTCGGCATGAGGCGGGCGCGCCCATTCCGGCTGGACGCGGTGGCCCCGGTGCACCGGAGGCCGCTGGTCGGCGCGGCGCTGCTCCTGGCGGGCCTGGCGGCCGCGGTGGCCCTGGGCCTGGCCTTCGAACGGAAGCTGGCCGAGCGTACCCAGCTCGAGGCCTCGCTGGGCGCCTCGGCGGCACCGCGACGCCGCCCTCCGACGCCCGAGTCGCTCCAGAGCGCCGCGGAGGTGGCGACCGTCGAGCGCGAGCTCCGGGTCCCCTGGACCAGGCTCCTGGCCGAGCTGGAGACCGCTGCCCGGGACACGGCGTCGACCGTGGCGCTCCTTTCCGTGGAGCCCGACCCGGCCAAGCAGGAGGTGCGGATCACCGCCGAGGTGCGAGCCCTGCCCGACGCGCTCGCCTACCTCAGGCGGCTGCAGAAGATCGAGGTGCTGCGCCACCCGATGCTGGAGAGCCACGAGCGGCGCAAGGACGATCCCGAGCACCCGCTGCGCATCAAGCTCTCGGCGGGGTGGCGCACGTGAGCGCCGCGCCCGTGATCACCAGGCCCCCGGGGAGGCCGGGCGACGCCGGCGGCCTGGCTCCCGGCCCGCGGGCGGTCGCGCCCGCGGTCGCCCGCCAGCTGGCGGCGCGGCTTCGCAACGAGTGGCTGCCGCGGGCCGCCTGGGCCATCGGCCGCACGGGCCGGACGGGGATGCTGGGCGTGGCGCTCCTGCTGGCGGCGGCGCTGTTCCTGGTCTCGACCCACCTCCCGGTCGCCGCCGAGGTCGAGTCGCTGCGGGCCGACCTTTCGGCGGCGCAGTCGAGTGGCCGCGCTCCGGCCTCGGAGCAGGCGGCCGATCCCGCCGGGGCGCTGCCGGCGCTGCCGGCCCGCACCGACGTGCCGGCCATGCTGCGCCAGCTGTTCAGCACCGCCGCGCAGGCGCAGCTGGCGGTCGACACCGGCAAGTACGACATCAAGGAGGCGAGGAGCGGCGGCGTGGTCCGCTACCACATCGCCTTCCCGGTCACGGGGCCCTACCCGCACATCCGCGCCTTCGTCGACTCGACCCTGGCCGGCATGCCGGCCGTGGCGCTCAGCGACCTGGCGCTGGAGCGCAAGACCATCGCCGACGGCGAAGTCGAGGCGCAGCTCCGGCTCACCATCTACACCTCCGCGGCCGCGGCGCCCGGGGGCGGACCAGGGGTGGCCGGGCCGAGGGAGGGACCGGCCCCGGACGCGCCCGGAGGGAGCCGGGGGTCGGACCGGGTGGTCGAGCCCGCCCACGCCGCGGCGCTCTTCGCCCCGCACTCCTGGGTGGTGCTGAAGCCGGTTCGCCTGCCGCCCCCGCCGCCGGCGGCCCCCCCGCCCGCTCCTCCCGATCCCACGGCGCCTCCGTTCCCCTACGCCCTGGTGGGGAGCTACGCGCCCCTGGGCGAGCCGCCCGTGTTCTACCTGTCGCACGGCGACCGCATGATCGAGGCCCGCGTCGGCGATCGGCTCGACGGCGTCTACCAGTTCGAGAGCGCTGCCGGCGACCAGCTGGTGTTCGTCTACCTTCCGCTCAACATCCGCCAGAACATCTCAGCCGGAGCGTCCAAGTGAGGCCGTCCGTCCGACGACTGTACATCCCGGTGCTCTTCGCCCTGGTCGCCAGCTGCGCCACCGATCGTCTCCACCGCGAGGGGGTCCAGGCCTTCCAGGCGGGCAACTACGAGGAGGCCTTCGCCAGCATGGAGGAGGCCGTCCGCAAGGACCCCTCCGACCTGAAGCTCCGCCTCGAGCTGCGCGTGCGCCGGGAGGCGGCGGTGCAGCAGCTGCTGGCCGCGGGGGACGCGGCGCGCCTGGGCGGCGACGGCGGGGGAGCCGTGGCGAGCTACAAGCGGGCGCTGGGGCTGGAGCCTGGCAACGACCGGGCGCTGCACGGCCTGGAGCAGGTGGAGGCCGACCGGCGGCACGCCGAGCGCATGGTCAAGGCGGAACAGCTCTTCGCCGCCAAGAAGCTCGAGGCCGCCGAGCAGGAGGCGCGCGCGGTTCTTGCCGAGGACCCGAACTTCGCCGCGGCCAGCGCGCTCCTGTCGAGGATCGGCCAGGCCAAGGCTCCGGTGGTGACCGTCGCGCGCCTCAGGACCCGCGAGGACCGGCCGGTCACGCTGCAGTTCCGCGACGCGCAGCTCAAGGTCATCTTCGAAGCCCTGGCACGCCAGACCGGGATCAACTTCGTCTTCGACAAGGACGTGAAGGGCGACGCCAAGACGACCATCTTCGTGAACCAGGTGTCCCCCGAGCAGGCCATCGAGCTGGTGCTGGCGCAGAACCAGCTCGCTCGCCAGGTGCTGTCGGACAACGTGGCCCTGGTGTACCCGGACACGCCCGCCAAGCAGAAGGACTACCGGGACGAGATCGTCCACACCTTCTACCTGACCAACGCGGCCCCCAAGGACGTGGAGTCGCTGCTCAAGACCGTGCTGGGCACCAAGACGCTCTTCGTGGACGAGCGCTCCAGCACGGTGGTGATACGCGACACCACCGAGCGGGTGGCCATGGCCGAGAAGCTGGTCGCGGCGCTCGACGTGCCGGAGCCGGAGGTGGTCATGGAGGTCGAGGTCCTGGAGATCTCGCACAGCCTGGCCGAGCAGCTCGGTATCAACTACCCCAGCAACATCAGCTTCTCGGCCACCAAGCCCCTGAACAGCACCGGTACCGCCACCGCGGCCGGCGGGGCCAGCGGGCTGGTCCTGTCCGACCTCGGCAAGCAGAGCTCCAACACCATCGCCGTCTCCTCGCTGGGGGTGAGCGTCGACCTGCTCAAGACGGTCGGCTCCACCAACGTGCTGTCGAGCCCGCGGATCCGTGCGCGCAACAAGGAGAAGGCCAAGATCCTGGTCGGCGACCGCCTGCCGGTGGTGACCTCCGGCACCAGCGCCACCAGCGGGGGGACCTTCTCCACCAGCAACGTGCAGTACGTCGACGTGGGCCTGACGCTGGAGGTCCAGCCCACCATCCACAACGACGGCAACGTGGCCATCAAGATCTCGCTCGAGGTCAGCTCCATCCTCAAGGAGATCAACGTGCCCATCGGCAACGGGGGCACCACGCTGGCCTACGAGATCGGCACCCGCAACGCCAGCACCGTGCTGGAGCTGAGGGACGGGGAGACCCAGGTGCTGGCGGGGCTGATCCAGGACAGCGACCAGCGCAACTCCACCCACATCCCGCTGCTGGGCGACCTGCCCATCCTCGGCCGGCTCTTCGGCTCGACCGGCAAGACCCGTGACAAGAGCGAGATCGTGCTGTCGATCAAGCCGCTTGTCATCCGCACCCAGCCACGGGCCTCGAGCGAGGCGCTGGAGTTCTGGTTCGGCAGCGAGACGCTGTCGCGCTCGGCGCCGTTCGCTAGCTTCGCGCCGGCAGGCCCGGCGGCCCCGGCGTCGGCCGCCGCGCCGATGGTGCCGGGCGGCGTGTCCTTCAGCGGGGGCGCCGCGATCCCTGCCGCGGCCCCCCCGAGCGGCCCGCGCGCTGTACCCTCCCGCATCGACTCGGCAGCGGGCCCGGCCCCGTCTCCGCCGCCGGCCCCGGGCGCCACAGCGCCCGCCACGCCGGGGACGCCGGGGACCGCCAACCCCGCGGCGCCGGAGGCCAAGGCCCAGGCGACGGGAAGGCCCGCGGACGGCGTCGCGGCGAGCGCGACCGCGCAAGGGGCGGCCGACGCCGGGCCCAGGGTCACCATCGAGGGCCCCGACACCGCCAAGGTCGGCGACGAGGTGGCCGTGTCGGTGAAGCTCGCCTCGACCGCGGCCCTGGGGCGCATCCGCACCCAGGTGGCGTTCGACGCCACGGCGCTGCAGCTGGTCAGCGCCGAGCCCGGCGACCTGGCATCGGCGGGCGAGGCTCCCAAGGTCGAGACCAGGCCCGGCGGGGTGCAGCTCGACCTCGCCGGCAGCCAGGGCGCACCGGTCTCCGGGGGCGGCGGCCTGCTCGACCTGCGCTTCCGGGTGGTGGCGGTCCGGCCGGCCATCGCCGTCTCCACGCAGGTGGTCCTGATCGGCGAGGACGGTGCGGCGGTGGCCGCGACTCAGGCGACGCCGCTCCGGATCGCCGTGACCAAGTGAGGGAGCGATGCGGAACCGCGGCTTCACCCTCATCGAGCTGGTCATCACGGTGGGGATCATCTCGCTCCTTGCGACCGCGGTGGTGCCCTCGGCGCAGCTCATCTACCAGCGCGAGCGCGAGGGCGAGCTGCGCGCCACGTTGCGGACCCTCCGCGGGGCCATCGACGCCTACAAGAGGGCCTCGGACACCGGCCGCATCAAGAAGGAGCTCGACAAGACCGGCTACCCGCCCGATCTGCAGGCGCTGGTCGACGGGGTAGACGACGCCAGCAGCCCCAAGGAAGGCGTCAAGATCTACTTCCTGCGGCGCCTGCCACGCGATCCCTTCTGGCCCGACGCGACCACGCCGCCGGCGGAGACCTGGGGGCTGCGGTCCTACGCCAGCCCGCCGGACGACCCGCAGCCGGGCGACGACGTCTTCGACGTGTACTCGCGCTCGTCGCGCACCGGGCTCAACGGAGTTCCCTACCGTGACTGGTAGACGCCGCGGCTTCACCCTGCTCGAGCTGCTGGTGGTGATGGCCATCATCGCCACCCTGCTCACCATCGCCGCCCCGCGCTACTTCCGCTCGATCCAGCGCTCCCGTGAAGCGGTCCTGAGGCAGGACCTGACCTCGCTGCGCGAGTCGATCGACCGGTTCTACGGCGATACCGGCAAGTACCCCCAGACGCTGGCGGCGCTGGTCGAGAAGCACTACCTGCGCAGCGTTCCGATCGACCCCATCGCCCGCAGCGCCGAGAAGTGGGTGCTGGTGAACTCCGACGACCCGGAGGACAACGGTGTCAAGGACGTGAAGAGCGGCGCCGAGGGTACGGCCGAGAACGGGGTCCCCTATGCCGACTGGTGAGCGGGGGCGGCCTCCCGTGGGCCCCGGATCGCTCGGCGGCGCCGCCGGCCCTGGATCGAGCGGTGCCCGCGGCTTCACCTACCTCGGGCTGCTCGTGACGGTGGCGGTGATGGGCATCCTGCTCGCGGTGGTGGGCGAGGTGGTGGCCACAACCGCCCGGCGAGACCGGGAGGAGCAGCTGCTCTGGGTCGGGCACCAGTACCGCTCCGCCATCGCGCGCTACTGGAACCAGCGGCGCACCTACCCGCAGGCGCTGCAGGATCTCCTCGGCAGCGCACCGGACGATCCGGTCCTGGTCCGCTATATCCGGCGCCTGTACCCGGACCCGATGACCGACGCGGTCGACTGGGTGCTCCTGCCGGCGCCCAGCGGAGGGATCATGGGCGTGGCCAGCAGCTCCTCGCGCGCGCCCCTCAAGACCGCCCACTTCGACGACGCCGACAAGGCCTTCGAGGACGCCAGCACCTACGGCGACTGGAAGTTCGTCTTCCAGCCCGCCATGCTTCGGCTGCTGCGCCCCTGAGGCCGGCCGGCCTAACCCGATGGCGGCGATAGCTCCCCGGCCACCTTCGGGGTCGGCTCCGCCTCCTTCGCGGGCGAGCGGGCACGAGCGGGCCCTCCAGGAACAAGGCGGCCAGCTGCAGGCACAGAGCGCCGCGAGCGTCGACGCGCTGTGCCTGGCGGCGGCCGCCCTCCCTTTCGCCGAGGGAACCGTGCTCGAGCGGCGGGGCGACAGGTTCTCCACCCGTATCCGCTTGCCGGCCCGCCAGCGGGTGCCGGGCGATCGCGCCGTGGCCGTTGGTCCGGACCGCCAGGCTGCCCACCACGCCGTTGCGGGTCGCGAGGGCGGGTGAGCAGCGCCGGTTCGTGCCGGGGCCACGGTCCGTCCGCCGGCTAGCAGCAGCGCAGGGGCACGCCCTCGGCCGAGGTGGGCGGCCCGAACGCCTCGTGCGGCGGCGCCTCGCCCCGCGCGGTGCGGACGCAGCGCACCGCCGCGTTGACGAGCACCAGCACCACGCCGGCCACGAACAGGGTCATGAGGGCGGAGTCGAGATAGCCCTGGAAGGCGGTGGCCGGCTTGCGGGTGAGCGGCCAGAAGATGGTGGCGATGCCCTCCACCCCGGCGGTCAGCGTGGTGGCCCCCACGAAGAGCATGGGCACGGCGGTGACCCAGGCGTAGCGGGCCTTGCCCATGTTGACGAGGAAGGTGGTCCCCACCGCCAGGGCGATGGTGGCGAGGAGCTGGTTGCCGGTCCCGAAGAGCGGCCACAGGGTGGAGATGTTGCCGGTGTAGATGAGGTAGCCCCAGGCCAGCACCACCACCGCGGTGGTGGTGAGGTTGCCGGGGAGCCAGGCGCTGCGGGCGAAGCGAGGCTCGACCCTCCCCAGGAGCTCCTGCAGGACGTAGCGGGCCACCCGGGTCCCGGTGTCGATGGTGGTGAGGATGAACAGCGCCTCGAACATGATGGCGTAGTGGTACCAGTAGCCCATGAGCGCCTGCATGCCCGGGATGCCCCGGAAGATCTGGGCCATGCCCACCGCCAGCGAGACCGCGCCGCCGGTCCGTCCGGCGAGCTGCTCGCCCACCTCGGCCGAGAACTGGTCGAGGTTGACGACGTGATAGCCGAGCTTGGCGTAGGCCTCGGGGGGCACGTTGATGGCGAAGTAGTCGCCGGGGAAGAGCGAGCAGGCGGCGATGAGGGCCAGCACGGCCACCAGGCTCTCGGCCATCATGGCGCCGTAGCCGATGAAGCGGGCGTCGGTCTCCTTGTCCAGCATCTTGGGGGTGGTGCCCGAGCCCACCAGCGAGTGGAAGCCGGAGATGGCGCCGCAGGCGATGGTCACGAAGAGGAAGGGGAAGAGCTTGCCCTTGATGATGGGTCCTCCGCCGGCCACGAAGGAGGTCACGGCCGGGAAGCGGATGTCGGGGTGGACGAGGAGGACCCCGATCACCAAGGCCGCGATGGTGCCCAGCTTCACGTAGGTGGAGAGGTAGTCCCGGGGCTCGAGCAGCAGCCACACCGGGAGCACCGAGGCCACGAAGCCGTAGACGGCCATGAGGACGGTGATCTGGTGGGCGCTGAAGGTCAGGGTGCCGGCCGCGCCGCCCTGGGCGAAGAGGCGGCCGCCCACCACCGCGGCCAGGAGGAGCACCACCCCGACGGCGCTGGGCACGGCCACCCGGATCCGCCCCGGCGAGCTCTTGAACATGTACAGCCCCATGAAGAGGGCGATGGGGATGGTGCAGCCGATGGTGAACACACCCCAGGGGCTGTTGGCGAGGGCGTTCACCACCACGATGCCCAGGCCGGCCAGGGTGACGAGGAGGATGAGCAGCACCGCGAACATGGCCACCAGCCCGGCGAAGGGGCCCACCTCGGTGCGGGCGATGTCGGCGAGCGAGCGGCCGTCGTGGCGGACCGAGGCCACCAGCACCACCAGGTCGTGCACGCAGCCGGCCAGGACCGCGCCCAGGAGGATCCAGAGCAGGCCGGGGGCGAAGCCGAACTGGGCCGCCAGGGTGGGGCCGACCAGCGGCCCGGCGCCGGCGATGGCCGCGAAGTGGTGGCCGAAGAGCACCCACTTCGGCGAGGGGACGTAGTTGTGACCGTCCTCGTGGACGTGGGCCGGCGTGCGGCGCCGGTCGTCGAGCACCAGCACCTTGGCGGTGACGAAGGCGCTGTAGTAGCGGTAGCCGATGGCGAAGACGCAGAGCGCGGCGAGGATGAGCGGCAGCGTGTTCATCGGGTCTGGCCCTCCGGGGGAGGAGGAGCAGGGAGGCGCCGCAGCCTGGGCCGAGGGGCTCTGAGGCCGGGCCTCGCTGTTCGAACGGCAGCCCGACATCCATAGCGAGGCGGAAACGGCCCGTCGAGGGGAGAGAGGCCAGGGGGCCGTCCCGGCCGGGCCACGGCGGCACGGTCCGGGTGGATCCGGCGGAAAGGGCCCTCCGGCGGAGGTCCTCGCTGCGGGGGGACCTACTGGGCCGTCTCGGTGAAGTTGACCACCGCGCCGCCGAGGGCTATGGGCGCCTGGGCCTGGACCGTCACCGTCTGCGCGGTTCCGGGCAGGGTCAGGGTGACCGAGGCGACCCCGGAGGAGCTGGTCCGGGCGATGACCCGGGTGCCGCTCGTGCTCCCGTTGGAGAGCGAGCCGGCGCTGGTGGAGAAGAGGACGCTGGCCCCGGCGGCCGCGCCGCCCGACGACCCGGGGGCGAGGGTCACGGTGAGCGGGCTGGCCAGCTTCTGACCCGCGGTCCCGGTCTGCCCGCCGCCCGAGGGGGTGAGCGTGGCCGGTGGGTTGCCGACCACGATCCATCCGCCCTGGGTCTGGGTGGCAGTGCCGTCGCTCCCGGCCACGGTGAAGTGGCAGAAGCCGGGGGTGCTGCCCGCCTGCACGGTGATGGTGCCGGCCTGGCCGCCGGTGACGACCGGGCCGGTGAGGGTGAGGCTGCCGCTGCAGGTCGGGGCGCCCTGGTGGGCGTCGAAGACCGCCGAGGAGAGCGTCACCGCGGCGCTCCCGCTGGTGAGGTTCGGGTGGAGCGCGGCCGTCCCGCCGGCGGGGACCATGAGCACGTCCGGGCCCAGGTCCCAGTCGGAGGCCGGGGCGCTGGCCAGGGTGCCGGTGATGACCAGGAGCGTGGCGCTCTGGGGGGCGAAGGTCTGGGTGGCGCCAAAGGCCTGGGAGGCCGAGGCCTGGATGGTGGTGGGTGCGGTGGAGGCGAGGGTATAGCGGATGGAGGAGGTGGCGTCGAACCCGGCCAGCTGGAGCTGCACCTGGGCGGCGTTGGTCGGGTCCCGGTTCAGGACCACCACGGTGAGCGTCTTGCCGCTCGCGTCCAGGGCGGCGTAGCTGGAGAGGAGGGCCGGGTCGCCGTCGTGGACGGCCGACACCGAGGTGGTGCCGAAGCCGTGATGGGCCCCGTCGTAGTTGGTGTAGAGCCGGAGCGCCTGGTAGTTGGGGTTGGCGGGGGCGGGGGCCTCCCAGCGCGAGCCGAAGGAGAGGCGCTCGCGGCCGAAGATGCCGTAGGCGTCGGCGTCGCCCAGGGCGGTGGAGAAGTCCGCCTCGCCGGCGAAGGCCGCGCTCCACTCCGTGAAGGCCAGCGGGGTCCCCGGGTAGATGGCGTTGACCAGGGCCCGGAGGCGGGGGATGCGGAAGGGGACGGTCTTGTTCGGCTGGATGTTGGTGGTCCACTGCTGGTCGATGGAGCCCGAGGGGGAGACGAAGGTCGGGTCCCAGTAGTCGCGATAGATCTCGGCGGCCAGGGCCTGCAGCTGGGCCGGGGAGAGCCCGCCGGTGTCGGCGTCCGGGTAGGCGTGGACGTCGAACACCTC
>Ga0335071_10004907_pt1 | contig 13977 bp, 8 predicted proteins | sample Lox_Sample_15_FD_206724 | JGI IMG/M metagenome (GOLD analysis project Ga0335071, IMG submission 206724) | Soil microbial communities from Loxahatchee National Wildlife Refuge, Florida, United States - Lox_Sample_1.5 | ecosystem: Environmental > Terrestrial > Soil > Wetlands | place: USA: Florida... | reverse complement strand
CCCGAACAGGCTCAACTTTTCGTCCGGCGGCTTCGGGTTTTCGAGGTTCATGGCTTCGAGAATGTTAAAGACGTCCTGACGCATGGCTTTTGCCATAGCCTTCTCGTTTTCACCATAGCTGGCATGGATGCGCAGGGCGGGGATACCCCAGGCATCCTTCACTTCCGAGTCGAGCTCCACGAAATTGTCATAGCAGGGCAGGCACTCGCCCTGAGCCATGAGGCCGAAGTAATACGGAATCTCCTCGCGCACCCGTCGGCGCCAATCACTGCCAAAGCCGGGAATGGAAAAGGCGTGGCCGTAAAGCTCCTGGCTGCCATCGCCATCAAAGCGATAGCCGCGCAGAAAATTCTTGTTATGGTTGTTACCGACGTTGACATACTTGGGGATGAGAAATCCGGAGGGCCTCCCCTGGGGCTCGCGTTGGGAGGTGCGAAGAGAAGGCATGATTCCTCCTGCCCCTTCCAGAGTGAAGTGGTCCATGAGGTAGCGTCCCAGCAGACCCTGTGAGTTTCCCACCCCCTTCGGAAAGCGGCGTGTTCGGGAGTTCAGCAGAAGCCGCGTGGATTCGAGGGCCGAGGCGGCTACCACGACAACCTTGGCGTAGGCCTCGCGGTGGGCGTGCTTGGTGCGCTCGATATAGTAAACCCCGTCGGCGCGGGCTTCCACTTTGTTCATCACCAGATGGCTCACTACGGCGTCACTCACCAGCGTGAGCCGACCGGTGCGCCAGGCAGCGGGGAGCGTGACCGACGGACTATTGAAGTACGAAGCCGTGTGGCAGCCGCGCTGGCATTGGTCACAATAATGGCACGCCGGACGGCCGTTGTGCGGCACGGTCAGGTTGGCTACGCGGTCGGGCATCACCTTCCAGCCGAATTTCTCGCCCAGAACCTGCTTCGCCATCTCTCCGCCACAGGAGAGTCGCAATGGGGGCAAGTACTTGCCATCGGGGAATTGCTCGAGCCCTTCAAGCGAGCCACTCACCCCTATGAAGCTTTCCACCTTGTCGTAATAGGGGGCAAGTTCCTGGTAGTTGAACGGCCAATCCTCTTCATATCCATCGCGGCTGGCAGCCTTGAATTCATAGTCGCTGTAGCGATAGCTCTCGCGTCCCCAGCAGAAAGTCCTTCCACCGATTTGGCGGCCTCGAATCCACATAAACGGCTTATCCGGCGGCGTGGTGTAGGGGTTCTCGTGGTCATTCACAAAGAACTGGTGGCTGTACTCGTCGCAGGCGAAGCAAAGGCGCTGCACGGGCTGGTCGGTAAGGAGTGCCTTCTGATCTCCGAAGCCACGGAACTTGAGCTGGTAAGGCCATACGTGTTCAGTGAAATCGCGGGTGGGGATGCGAGGCGGACCGGCCTCGAGCATTAACACGCTGAGGCCGTGTTCCGTCAACTCTTTCGCCACCCAACTGCCACTGGCTCCGGAGCCGACCACTATGGCATCGTATACTTTCTTGGTTCCAGTCTGCATAGAAGTGCCCCATTCTACATCGAACACCCTCACGTCGAGCCATCTTTTTCGTTTCTTCCATCCCGAACGATTCTGGCAGTCTAGATGGGAGGTGTCGTCTCTGATGCACAGTTGCAAACGAAAGGATACACTTTCAAGGGCGTCCCCCTCATCCGGCCTGCGCAAGGTGAGAGTTAAATCCCGACCTCGATGCTCTTTATAGCATTTTGTCTGCAACTTGGACTACCGCTTCCCTTGCCCTCAACTGCCGTGAGGAGGGTGCCCCTTCTCCTGGGAGTATTCGTGGAGTGCTGGGCGCTTGTGTTCAGGAACCAGATCGTCCCATTTCAGCAGCGGCTTGATGGCAGCAACGGCTGAATCGGTGACTAACCGCAAGGTCACAATTTCCTGGGCACGGATCGGAAACCGATAGTGTGGTTTCCCCTCCAGCGGCCTTGCATTTTCACCAAGCAGGTTTGTCAGGGAAGCGCTTCGATGAGGCAGGAATAGACTGACTTCAGCTTTGCCGGTGATACCGAGGGATTCTACTAACCGAAGCTCAATGTCACGGCCTTCACGACGAATCGCCTCGACAATGACATTGTCCGATGTGCGTAGAAACGACCGGGGAGGCGATGGCTTACTCCGTGGAAAAAGAACCGGCGGGCAGTCATATTCCCAGGCCATCCGGGCAATGCGTGCGTCTGACCAATCTTCCTGGTGGGCCACGATGGCATATTCCAAATGATGTGTGCCCTTCCCGCTAAGCCATGAATTCGGATAACCGTAGTATTTGTCCAGAGCGTTCAAGAAGTAGAGAATAGGCGTCCTGCCATTGAGTTCCCTGCCGGTCAGGCCGCGATCCAGGATGGCAACGCCACCTCCGCCGGCCAGAGCATAGTGGGACCAACGAACTGCTGGAACAATCCCTTTGGTCCAGCCGTGCAGCTTTGGATTCGGTTGCTCCCATGACCCGTGTGAAAACCCGTAAGGAATTCCTCGACGCACTTCCAAAATCGATTCAGCCAGCGGGAATTCAGCTAGGACCACAGTGCCGTCAGGAATGTCATTTAATTCCGATTCGAAGTCGATGCGGGGATAATCCTTGTAGAACCGCACCAGACGACGACAGGAAGCACCTCCGAAGAACTCACCATTGATCTCAACAGTGGTTGCGAGCGGACCGTCCTGAGCGCGAATCGTGTGTGAGTGATCACTGGTGGAATCCAGCCTGGTCCGAGCCGGGCGGGGCTGCATCTGATCGCCCGCATCACCGGTTTGTTGACTGGGCTTTTCCGCAACCAGGACATTGGCCGGGGCACCAAACATCTCCCGTCCTGTAGACTTGAGCCTGAGGCTAAGAAGCGCTCCTGTTTTCGGATCCACTTTAGCCTGGTAGTGCTGCGTCTCAATCACGTCAGGCAAGTCCGTTTCGCGTGAAGAGAATACCGCCTTTGCTGAGAGCTTCCAGCTTCCTACGCTGGTCGGTGGGAGATCGGTGCGGCAGAGGACCGTCCCATCCGGCATGGATTGACAGGAAACCCCCTCAAGCCTTTCCCCTTCCGACGATGGCAAAATAAAGGGATCGTTCCGCGTCCAGTTGAGAGGATTAAAGAATCCGAGGCCCTCCCCTTCCGATAGTAGAGATCGACCAGAGGCCTCCAGGATCTTGCCAACATTTGTCTCAACCCAGTCAAAGCGATCTTTGACATCCCAGCTCTTTTCATCCTCGAAGACCATGCCACCCGCGGCACCCCATAGCGTGTTGCGATCCATGTTGAGGAACATTTGGAGCCATGCAGAGTAGAGAGTTTGAACGGGGTACTCATAATGGGTATTAAGGCTCGCCGCTGTGGCCAATATTTCGGCTGCCTGCAGGGCGTGTTCATTTTTGCGAAAGCGGCCCTTTACTTTGGGACATTGGATCCAAAACGCGTCGAAGTCGTAGGCAGTCCCACCGCGCAAGGTGGGTAACTTGATTCGTTCGGCCCTAAGACCCGGCAGGATTGCGTCCAGGTATTTCCCGGCTGTCGTGAAACGAAGCTTGGTTTTGGGCGCGAATGTTTGCCACTGCCGGAGAAACTCGCTCGGATACTGTTTCCGGGCCGGTGCCAGAGCGTAGTCGCCGGCACCAGCAAGAATTATGATGGGTAGATCATCGGGGGTTTTCCCGACCCTCTCTTCCAAGAACCTCTCAACTTCCTGGAGTTGCCCGTCGGTCAGCGATTCCCGTGTTGCCATGACCGGCTCCAACTCACTATAGTGTCCCCCCGCCAGAGATAAAATCCGCGTCCCGTTTGGCGATTCAGTCCAATGGATGGAACTCCCGGTGGGATTCTTGCGCGTGTACACCATGGCTCTCAGTCCCAGACCCGATGCAATCTGTGCCATCTGGTCGTGAGTGCCGCACACATCGATCGTCCATGCAAAGTTAGGACGGACTCCAAACACTTCTTTCTGCCAGCGTAACCCCTCTACTCCTATCCGAACCAGCGCCTCACCTCCGGACAGATTGACAGTGGATTCCAAGAAGAATCCGTTCACCAGTTCCACTCGGCCTTCCTTGATGCGTTGGCGAAGCTCCTCCATTCGCTCAGGGTGGAAGTTCATCATCGCGATGAGATTGTTGACCTCAGAAAGCACGAAGGCGTATTGAGGATCATCATGAACACGGTCGAGGTGATCGAAATAACTGTTGGCACAATACACTCGCTCTTTGGAGAAGGTGGTCAGCCAGCCGCAACTCGCAGGGTGAAAGTTCGGTACGATGAAGACGGTTCTGCCGATTAGGGAGGAGCGATTTGTCTCCAGGAACAACAGGGGAGAGGAGAACAGTGCAGCCAGAAAATTGCGCCGAGTGAAGCGTTGTCGATCTACGGAGTCTTTTTCAATCATAGCGTCGATATTATAGTTCATCGTCTTTCCTAAGGCTTATTCTTTGTACAGGAAGGGCATAGAGCCACGACCTGCGACAATCAGCATAGAAGTTCCTCTATCCATGCCAGTGGAAGGGTTCCTCCGCAATCAATTGTTGATGGCACGATCGTCAGGAATGCTGGAGGGCCCCGCTCCGTCGGGGCCATGGTCGCGTCGGGTGACGGCGGTCACTCGCGTGACCCTCCGTCCAATCCCGTGTTTTCATGAAAGAAAGTTTTTTTGAGTGAACAGGGAACATTTCCAGTGGTAACTTCGTTCTACTTCAAAGCAGGGGTGGTTTGTCCCCAAAGGGGAGGTTCTTTCTCAACTACCCTGTTGATTTCCCGAAGACTCTCTGGATCTTGATGACCACGGCGTTTCAACATCCTCGAAAAGGTACAGTGTAAGGAGGAGATATGTTAAGGACTCGGTCCGGTTTATTCAGATTAGCAATGTTGGCGAGCTTGCTGATGGTCCTTGCCGGTTGTGATGAAATGCTGGCGGAACGGGATGCCAGTATCAGGAAATCCTTCCAGGTTGCCCCGGGAGGACGACTGACGTTGGACGTCAATTCCGGATCTATCGATGTATCGTCCGCTGCAACCAGCCAGGTCAACATTGAAGTGATCCGCAAGGTCAAGACCTCCGATCCTCGCCAGACAGAAGAGATCTTGCGCGAGCACCAAGTGGAATTCCGTCAGGAAGGAAACGATGTGTTGGTAAGGACTACAGGGGGGAGTTCAGGTTTCTGGAATAATTTGTGGAAGCACCTGGAGGTCCGATATGTTATCAGCGTGCCCCGAAAGTATAATCTCGACCTGAAGACCTCAGGGGGCAGCATTGCTGTAAGTGACCTGGAAGGAGAAGTCGTGTCCCGGACCTCTGGCGGGAGCTTAAACTTCGGCCACGTCCAGGGCACTATCTCCGGTAAGACCTCTGGTGGCAGTATTACCGTCAAGGAGTGCGGGGGGAAAGTCGATGTTAATACATCTGGTGGAAGCATCAATCTGGGAAAGGTAAGCGGGCCCTTGAATGCCCATACCTCGGGAGGCAGTGTCACAATTGACGAGGTGATGGGGGATGTGAAGGCTTCCACTTCGGGTGGATCAATACGGGCGACGATCTCTCGTCAACCCACTTCGGATTGTGAACTTAGCACATCCGGAGGGAGCATTCACCTCGATTTAAACAAGGACCTGAACCTGAATCTTGTGGCCAAAGCCGGGGGGGGGGATGTCGAAACCGACGTACCCATTCTGGTTCAAGGAACAATCAGCAAATCGTCGCTTCAGGGCAAGATGAATTCCGGAGGACCTGAACTCTACGTGCATTCCTCCGGCGGGGGTGTTCATATCAGGAAACTACAGTAGACGTGTTTTTGGTCCAAGAACCCCAGACACTCCACTTGACCGGGCTTGACTTCTTTTTCGAACTTGTAGCGTGCTCTCGTGATCAGAGAGCCGATGTAGCCTGCCAAGGAGAAGAAAGGCGTGCCGGCGGCGACGCTTTCGAATGGTGTGGCCGGTCGCTCTGCCGTTTTGTCTCAGAAGCTGCCCTCATCTTTATCTAACAAAAAGACTCGTTCCCGCCTTAAAATCACCTTTAATTGCTGACTTCAAATCCCCGCGCATGTTGACGGAAAAAATGAAGTCTCACTCTCAGACCAACAAAAATTGATCGTAGAGGCACTCCTTAAGATTTCCTGTTAGTTAGGAGACAATCTTTCCGTGTGGCCGAGGGTGTATAATGATGAATACCTGATCCCGAGGTGACATTTATGAGTACCAAGCAGAACGAAAAGGCCGTTCGTTTCCGCGCACTTCACGAGGCTCCGGGCACCTTTGTAATTCCAAATCCATGGGATGTCGGCTCCGCACGCTTGCTTGCTGGCCTCGGTTTCCAGGCGTTGGCCACGTCGAGCGCTGCCTGCGCTGTTGCCCTGGGCCGAAGGGATGGCAGGCTGACGCGGGAGCAGGCATTGGCTCACGCGCGTTTGATCGTCGACGCGACGGATTTGCCCGTCTCTGCCGATCTGGAAAAGGGCTTTGGTGATTTCCCCGAAGTGGTGGCGGAAACGGTCCGGCTTGCGGCTGATGTGGGACTGGTTGGATGCACGATCGAGGATGCGACGGGCGACCCAGACCGCCCCCTTTACGATTTTAGCCTGGCTGTGGAGCGGATCGTAGCAGCCGCGCAGGCGGCACGCACATTCTCGTTTCCCTTTATCCTGACGGCGCGAGCACATAATTTCCTTTACGACGCACCGAGACTGGAGGAAACCATTAGCCGGCTTCAAGCATTCGAAAAAGCTGGAGCCGACGTACTGTTTGCACCCGGACTACCTGATCTTGCCGCAGTGAGCGCAGTCTGTGCAGCGGTAACGAAGCCAGTTAATTTCATGGTGGGGATCAAAGGAAAGTCATTTTCCGTGGCTGAACTTGCCGCAGCCGGAGTCAAGCGCATCAGCCTTGCGACTTCACTGTATCGCACGTCCATGACCGGGTTGCTCGACGCTGCATGCGAGGTGAAAGACAAAGGCCAGTTTGGTTTCCTCGACAGGTGCCTGACAACTCCGGAGCTGATCAAAATCATGCGCATTTGAGTGCCCCGACTTATACGAAGAACATACCGGGATTACAGCAGAGCCTTTATCCTAAGATCCTCTCTTGTCCCCCAGACCGGAAGTTGCAGAAATCTAACATGGGTGTAAGAGGCTGAGGTAAAATATCCAAGAATAACTACGGTTCCTGGCTACTTCGATGGAAACCGATTTCTGATTAGGCTCGATCCGGGCGCTTACCAGCGGTTCGGAACGATTCTCTTGAAAGGAGATCTTCAGATGGTATTGACTCCCTCCACCATGTTGGAACTTGGTACCAAGGCCCTCGATTTTGCCTTACCGGATGTTGTTACCGGGAAGACGATCAGCCTGGATACATTCTCTGGGAGCAGAGCTTTCCTGGTTATCTTCCTCTGCCGGCATTGTCCTTATGTGCAGCATGTTCGAGAGGAGCTGGCGAAGCTGGGAAGGGATTACTTCGATCAATCGGTTGGTATCGTTGCGATCAGTGCCAATGACGCGGCCAATTATCCGGATGATCGTCCCGAAAGCTTAAACGAATTTACTGTCGAATTGGGATTGAATTATCCGCTGTGTTACGACGAGAGCCAGAATACGGCAAAGGCTTACACGGCGGCGTGCACGCCCGATTTCTTTCTCTACGACGATCGCAGAAAACTCGTCTATCGGGGCCAGCTCGACGACAGTCGTCCAGGCAATAATATTCCGGTAACTGGACGGGACCTGCGGGCAGCTCTGGACGCCGTTTTGGCCGGTAATCCCGTTTCATCACAGCAGAAGCCCAGTCTCGGATGCAACATCAAATGGAAGACCGGGCAAGAACCCGTTTATGCCCGAACGGCGAGGGGCGTCTAGGAACTTAAACGAGTAGCGGAAGGACTTAAAGCGCAACCAGCCCGTGTCTTTTTACGCCCCTACCCTGCTGCCGCGTGTAGTGCAGCTTTCGCCAGAAACCGAGACTCTCTCCCCTGACCATTCGGTACTTGACAATTCCATCCCGACAGCGAGTTTAGGCGCACAGGCGTCTTCGAAGATTAGATGTTAAAATTCCCTATGCCCATTTCTCATTATATGCAGGAGTTCTAAATTGACGCGCTGTTGTGTCCCAGCCTCAGGCCTCAGGGAGAAAGCTTGACATACAGTAAAGGACAGTACTTTCCTTCGGAACACCGCCGCTTTTCGGATGAACGAACGGGGACGATGGTTCACCAACTCACCCAGCATCCTTCCATCAACCACAACCTCTACTTTCTCAATCATTCCTTCACCCCGGATGGTCAAAACGTCATATTGGTCTCCTACCGGGATGGAAATCCCAACTTATATGAGGCCGGTTTCCCTGATGGCGAAATCCGCCAGCTGACCGAAGACACTGCACTCCATCCTTTTTCCGCCTGTCTCTCTCACGATGGCAACTCTCTCTATCTGACACGCGGCGGTTCAATCTGGCGACTCGACCGGGATTCCCTCGAGGAGGAGTGTCTGGCTGCTTTTCCCAATTCCCAACTAGGCGAGTGCAATTTGAGTGGAACCGGTGAATGGCTCGTAACAGCCATCAAGCAGGGGAGCGAATCGGGAATTGCGGTGGTCCGGACCGATGGGAGAGATTCGCAGGTAGCCTTGCGCTGGTCAAGAACGATCATTCATCCTCAGTTTCATCCTCTGGACGACCAGATCATCGAATTCGCCAGCGACCCGGCGCCGAGAATGCATCTCCTGAATCGAGAGACTGGAGAACCAACCTGTCTGTACGAGCACGGGAACGATGAGTTCATTGTCCATGAGACGTTTCTCGGTTCTACGGGAGACCTTGTCTTTACAGTGTGGCCATTTTCGTTGAAGAGGATGAACCTCAAGAGCCGGGAGATTGGAGCAATTGCCGATTTCAATGCCTGGCACATTTCCCCTGATGCGGCCGGCAAACGAATTCTCTGTGACACCAATCATCCGGATCAAGGGATTCAGATTGTGGATTCAAGCACGGGTAATCGCCGTCTGGTCTGTTACCCCCGAAGCTCGAACCAGGGCTCTCAGTGGAGGACTTCGCGATACGCCGTAGCCGAAGATTGGGCCCGCGCCGCGGAGCAGCAATCAGAAGAACGTCGGCAGAGCTTGAGTTGGATGGAGATGAAAACCGATACAGTCTATGGCCCACAATGGACTCATCCGCACCCGTCTTGGGGCCCTGATGAGCGGTACGTCGTCTACACTTCCGACGTATCAGGATTTCCGCAAGTATATGCGGCAGAAGTTGGAGAAGCGAGCTGATTTGAGCGGGGGAGGCAATGCTCCCTTGGGCGTTGTGGTACTTAGAACGAGCCATGCTCTGGAGATTTCGCTGTAATTGAAGGACGCTGTTTAGAAGTAGCTGCCTATTGGACTCACTGACAAAGATCCGCAATCAATGACAAGATGACTCATGAGCCCCAGATCTCGGGTTCCATTACTTTGCTTAGGGAATGCGGCGAGAGCAAGAAACGTGATTCTTGCCATCCTGGTAATAGGCGCTTCCCTTTTCTCAAGACTGTCGCAGGTCGTGGCTGCTAATGGAATGAAGCCCGGTGAACGCCAGCCACCCTACACGGGAAATAAGGCCTGCGCGACCTGTCATGAGTCGATATTCCTGAGCTACTCAAGGACATCAATGGCCCGGACGAGTGGACAGATTGCCGAAACACTGGAAGCCGGGTCTTTCACGCAGAAGAGTTCTGGTATCCAATATCGGATCATCAAGAATCACGGTGGAGCTTCTCTTGCCTATGAACGTCCGGGCGACACTGACTTGCAAGGATTTCAAAAGCTGAACTACTTTATCGGGTCGGGTAAGAGAGGCCACAGTTACTTATTCAGCATCGATGGTTTTTTGTATGAGTCGCCCGTAAGCTACTATTCCAGAGACAAGCGCTGGGATATCTCACCCGGCTTCGAATCGCGTCGGGAGATGCCCTTCAATCGCCCAATCCAGCCTAGTTGCCTTTATTGCCATGCCGGCCAAGTGAAGCCGATCAATGGAACCCAGAACGGTTATGAATCACCACCTTTTGGGCAGGCTGGGGTCGCTTGCGAGCAATGCCATGGCCCAGGCGGCGAGCACGTCAAGGGTGGTGCACCCATGATCAATCCCATCCGGCTGGCTCCGCCCCTCCGGGATTCGATTTGCGAACAATGTCATTTGTCCGGGGAATCGCGCGTCAATCAGCCAGGTAGGAATTTGGTTATGTTCAGGCCCGGTGACTTGTTGTCGGAGTATGTCCTGTCTTTCGTCTATGAAAGCAAGACTGAATATTCCTCCAGGGCGATCAGTCATGTCGAAGCAATGTCGCAAAGCCACTGCAAGCGTCGCAGCGGAGACAGCATGTCTTGCATGAGCTGCCATGATCCTCATTGGGTCCCGTCAATGGAAGAAGCTCCTGCGTATTTTCGCGGGAAGTGCCTGGCATGTCATTTGAAACAGGAGCCTTCAAAAGGGCTGAAGCGTCATTTCGCCAAATATAGCGACTGCCGTGGATGTCATATGCCGAAGATATCTGTCCTGACTATTAGACATACAGCTTTGACGGATCATCGTATCTTGCGCAAGCCGTCCCACCGTGCGGAGAAGACCGAGCCGGATGCAAAATTGGTGCAGTTCGGTGCTAAGGAAAGTGATCAGAGAGGGCTGGCTCTGGCTTATGCAGAAATGGCGCTGCAACCCGGTCATACTTCTTATGCGGATGAAGCTTTTCGTCTCTTGAGCGAAGTGCTTCCACGGTATCCGAACGATGCGGAGGTTCTGACAAGATTGGGCTTTTTTCACCAAAGCAAGGGAGACCTTGACCGTGCCACTGCACTGTATGAGAGCGCGTTGCTCAACGAATCACACTCGACGGTGGCACTCGTCAATTTAGGAGTCATTTATGCGCGACGGAATAGGGTGGATGAGGCCATCGTGCTTTGGAAGAAGGCTTTAGATACTAACCCGGGACTCACCGAAGCAGGTGTGAATCTGGCTCAGGCCGTTTGGGCTAAGGGTGGAAAGCAGGAGGCCAGGCAAGTCCTCCGCAAAGTGCTACGATTCAATCCTGACTTTGGCCCGGCCAAAGAGTTACTGCACGAGATGAGGTAAGCGGATAAAAAGAGAGAAAGAGGTCATGTCTTGGTCTTGGTACCCGGCCAACAGAGGCGCTTCACACCCAGAAGAGCTATGAACATATCGGGCGCATCCGCAATTAATTGTGGGTGATTTTCCCTGGACCAAAACACACCGCGCAGCTCGCGGAGTTCGCAAGCGCCTGATCGGGATCGTTGTCGTCGTGTACCTATTTGAGGCACGACCGTACCAGCTTCGTTGGGGCGCAACCAACGAGGAAGCAAAGAATCCAATGCCCGGAGACGAACTGGACCCCAATCCCACATTCCTTGCCACTCGCGCGATCACAATCGAGGGAACGCCCCAGGAAATCTGGCCCTGGTTGATGCAGATAACGCCGACCTCACCCAGGTGACGCAGCAGATCAGCTGGATCCTCATAGACCCGGTAAGCGCCCGCCCGTTCCAGCTCATCCCGGCCGTATCCCCCTGAGAGGAGTCCCACCGCCAGAGCGTTCGCACGCCGGGCCGCCAGAAGGTCCCATACGCTGTCTCCCACTACCACCTATGCGGCGGTGGGTACTTGGAGGCGCTCAGCCACTGCAACGAATAGTTCCTCATTTTCTCCCCTCTCTGCCCAGGCGGTAGCGGCTACGGGCCAGTTCTGCCTCTTCGGTAATGTTTTGCAGAGCGAGTCGCGTCTCGCGGACCATCGACACACAGCCCCAAACCAGCCCCGCGACCCCGAACGTGCCGGTGGCCAGACCCACTACTGCGCAGGCCCGAAACCCGAAATCCTGCCTGTAAAATGCCATTGCGGATCCAATGACCGAGATCAAGGCTGCCGCGGCGAAGCACCCCAGGGAGGCATAAAGAATGCGTAGTGCCTTGAATAGCAGCTGAGAACGTACCTGCAACCGTTCGAGTTGATTAACCCAGATCTGATATTCCGGGTTTCCGGGTTGCAGGGAGGCTATCTCTGCAGCCACCACTCGTGTTCGGTCGACGACACGAGCAATGCGATTGCTGGTGCCCAAGCAAAGTACCGACGAAGCATTGGTAAGGACAGCAGGAGCCACTACAGCCGTTAGCACCGCGAATGGATTATCATTTAGAGAAAACATAACCCTCCTCATATAAATTTGCCTTCTCATCGTCGTTCCGAGTTGCAATCAAGAGACTTGGTTCACAACAAATTCATCCCATTCCGGAAAAAGGCAATGAATGTACAAACTCGAGTGCACCTTAAGCGCCAAGATGAGAACTTTACTTCTCTTTTTCCTCCATCTGATCCCAGGAGGCTTTAGGAGCGCAGACCAGATCTAAGAGGCTAATCGATTGATGCGTCGGCAAATAGTGCGATTAGGTCAGCTTCTTCATTCACTGGTGAGTGAAATGCTAAGACAAAAGGGGGCTCTTTATCCAGACTATTTTGCCTCGAGACCCAGTCCCTGTCGGGCTACTTTTCCGAGAGGCACCCAACCAACACAGCGAGGGTCTATGCCGTTCGGGAGATTGGCCAATCTCCGGGGGGCCTTATGCAAAAGAAAATTCATCGACTACTTTCGTTTAGCAAAAACGCGATTGCCTGCATTTCTATTCAGGTCCTATTGCTCTCAATGTTGAGCATGGGACAGAGTACCAGCGGTGTGATCTCCGGTGATGTGACCGATCCCCAGGACGCCAGCGTCCCCGGCGCCAAAATCTCCATCACAAACCTGGATACCGGGCAGCAACGGCGATTGTCCACCGATAACCGTGGAAACTACCGGGTAAACGGCCTGCCCGCCGGTCGCTATGAAGCCAAGGCGGAACGGGAAGGCTTTAGCACCGAGGTGTGGACCGGAGTGACCCTGACTGTGGCGGAGGAAGTGTCGGTCAATTTCAAGCTGAAGGTCCGCCCTTTAACAGCTCAAGTGTCTGTAACTGACCAAGGAAGTCGAATTGAGACCGGCACCTCGACGATCAGTGGCCTGATGGACAGCAAGACCATTCGAGATCTACCCCTCAATGGACGCGACATGGCCCAATTGATTCTGCTGCAGCCGGGGGCTATCAACAGCCGGAGCAGTGTGCAATCGGGTACTACCGGCAGGGGAACTCGTTTTTCATTGGCTGGTGCCCGACCGAACCAAAACCTGTTCACCATTGACGGAACAACCATCAACGACGCCTTGAACAATACTCCGGGGAGTGCGCAGGGCTTGTTGATAGGGGTCGAGACTGTCCAGGAGTTCAGAGTCCTCACTACAAATCCCGGGGCCGACTATGGCCGGGCTGCCGGGGGTGTGTTTCTGGCAGTGACTAAATCCGGAACCAACCAATTGCATGGATCCGTTTTCGAATTCCTGCGGAATGATATCTTTGATGCAAGAAATTTCTTTGATCAGGAAAAGCCTGACTTCCACCGCAACCAATTCGGCTTCACGGCAGGTGGACCGGTCATTAAGAATCGGACATTCCTTTTTGGCAGCTATGAAGCCCTGCGTGAACGCAAGGGCATCACACGAGTGGCAATTGTGCCCAACGATAGCGCGCGCCTTGGCCTCATCCCGGGACAGGCTGAAATTCCTGTGGATCCTCGTAGCCAGCCAATCCTGGATCTCTTCCCGGCTGCCAATGGGAAGGATTTTGGAGACGGAACAGCCGAATTCATTGGCACGACCAAGCGGATTTCCAATGGGGATTTCTTTACCATTAAGCTCGACCATATGCTCTCGTCTTCCGATTCAGTCTCTGTTCGCTACTTGTTCGACGATTCTAACCAGGTGTTGCCTCGCAACTTCCCGGAGTTTCCAAATATGGTAGTGAACCGGAAGCAGGTGGTCACCATTGAGGAACGAAAGATTCTCTCCTCCAATGTGGTCAATGAGGCCCGCTTTGGCTTTAACCGCGGCACACCGGGAGAACTGGTGCCGGAGACCTCACGCGACCTGCAACTGATCGCCGGCAAA
>Ga0335071_10004906_pt1 | contig 13978 bp, 10 predicted proteins | sample Lox_Sample_15_FD_206724 | JGI IMG/M metagenome (GOLD analysis project Ga0335071, IMG submission 206724) | Soil microbial communities from Loxahatchee National Wildlife Refuge, Florida, United States - Lox_Sample_1.5 | ecosystem: Environmental > Terrestrial > Soil > Wetlands | place: USA... | reverse complement strand
GGAGTTGGGCCCGCTGTTGCTGCTGATCTTTAGCCTGAGCCGCGATCCGCTATCGCATTCTCTGCCCGACGCTGCGGTCTCATACATGCTTCTGCCGTACGTCGGCTTCACGCTGGGACTGATGGCGTTCCTGCGCAACGCACCCAATGGCGCCGTTTATCTACTGTTTCTGATGATCCTAGTATGGTGCGGTGATATCGCCGCGTATTACGTGGGACGCGCTATCGGCAGGCACAAGCTCGCGCCGCGAATAAGCCCAGGCAAGTCTTGGGAAGGAGCAATCGCGTCGGTGCTTTGCGCCGCCGTCGTCGGGGCACTGGCTATGCACTACATCATGCCGATCGCTGATGGATTTCGCAGAGTGCACCTTCTCGACACAACACGCGCCGTTACGCAATACCCTACTCCGATCGCACCCGCCAATGGCGCACCGCTCTGGTTTGCGGTACTGTTCGCCATTACCGTCAACGTCGCCGCCCAACTCGGTGACCTGGTTGAGTCGGCCCTGAAGCGCGGCGCTGGTGTGAAAGACTCGGGCACGCTCCTGCCCGGTCACGGCGGCGTACTCGACCGTATCGATGCCCTATTGTTCGCGTTGCCCGTTGGATTGGTCTTCTACCTTGCCGGATTGAGCCAGTATTTCGCCAGCGTCTGAGCGCGCCGGTGCGTTACCATTATCTGAGCCCTCCATGCGACACATAGCCATCCTCGGCTCGACCGGCTCCATCGGCAAAAGCACGCTGAAGATCGTGGAGGCCTTCCCCGACCGGTTCTCGGTCACAAGCCTCGCCGCCGGCGGCAATGTCGAACTGGCCTTCGAGCAGGCTCGGCGCTGGCATCCGAAGATCGTCTCGATGGCGTCGGCCGAATCGGCCGAGCACCTGCACGACAAGCTGAAAAAGGTCGGGCTCGGCCACTCGATCGAAGTCGCCTGTGGCTCTCCAGGGACGGTCAAAGTCGCCACGCACCCTGAGGCCGATTTCGTCGTAAGCGCTATCGTCGGCGTCGCCGGACTTGAAGCCACCTACGAAGCGGTCAAAGCCGGCAAGACGGTTGGCGTGGCCAACAAAGAGTGCCTGGTCACCGCGGGCGAGTTGATCGTCGCCGAAGCCCACAAGCAGGGTAAGCCGCTGCTGCCCATCGACAGCGAGCACAATGCCATTCATCAGTGCCTGCGGGGCGGGCGGCGGAATGAGGTGCATCGTATCTGGCTCACGGCTTCTGGCGGGCCTTTCCTGCACACGCCACGCCGGCAGTTTGCCCACATCACGGTGGAGCAGGCGCTGAACCATCCCACTTGGAAGATGGGCAAGCGCATCACCATCGATTCGGCGACGCTGATGAACAAGGGATTTGAGGTGATCGAGGCGTGCCGGCTGTTCGACATGCCCCCGAGCCAGGTTAGCGTGCTGGTACATCCGCAGAGCACCCTCCACTCGATGGTGGAGTTCGTGGACGGAAGCCTGCTGGCACAACTTTCTGTGACGGACATGCAGCTTCCGATCCTGTATGCGCTGACCTTCCCCGACCGAATTGAGTCGAATCTGCGTTTTCCTGTGTCCGAGTTGCGGCAACTGGATTTCAGCCCGCCGGATATGGACAAGTTCCCCTGCTTACGTTTGGCGTACGAGGCAGTCGAAGCAGGGGGAGCAAAGACTATTGCCCTGAACGCGGCCGACGAAGTGGCGGTAGCTGCGTTTCTGGATGGCGTGCTGGGATTTGAGGATATCCCAAGTACAATTGAAGCGGTACTTCGTGAAACGCCGGCACACAAACCCGAATCTATAGAGCAGGTGCTGGATAGGGACGCTGACGCACGCCGCAAGGCACGACATTGCGTGCGTGAGGCAGGACACGGGGTGGGAGCCGTGCCCATCCACCCGTCGGAAAAACACAAGTAACTCACTGACAAGAAGAGATTTATGGAATCCATTGTGAGCGCGGCGTTGTGGAATATTCTGTGGTTCATCGTGTTTCTGGGGATCCTGATCCTGATCCACGAGTTTGGCCATTATGCCGCCGCGAAGTTGTGCGGAGTGCGGGTGGAGGTGTTTTCGCTGGGCTTTGGTAAGCGCCTGGTGGGCTTTCGCAAGGGCGACACCGATTACCGCGTCAGTGCCCTGCCGCTGGGCGGGTACGTGAAAATGGCGGGCGAGAACCCACTGGAGTCGCACACCGGTGCGGCGGAGGAGTTTACGTCGCACCCGCGGTGGCAACGCTTTGTGATAGCGCTGGCCGGGCCGGCGATGAACATACTGCTGGCGGTAGGAGTGTTGACCGGCGTGAATATGGTGCACTACGAGCACCCCAAGTTCCTAGACGAGCCCGCAGTGGTGGGTGACGTGGAACCGAATTCCCCGGCGGAGAAGGCAGGGATTCGGCCGGGTGACCGCATTGTACGGATCGACGGATGGCAAGACCCGACCTGGGAGGACGTAGCCCTGAACTCGTCGATCCAGAGGAAGGTGCCACTGGAAGTGGCCGTGCAGCGGGGCAATGAAATTCTCGAAACGCCAATCGCGCCACCGGGTGATTCCGCGGATTCCGAGCAGCCGCAACCGCTGGGCTTGGTGCCGGACGAACCAATCATCGTGTCCCAGATCGAGCCCACGATGCCGGCGGCCCAGGCGGGCCTCCAGATCGGCGACCAGATAGTCTCCATCGACGGGGTGCCGATGCGTTCTCTTCGTTCGGTGATCGCGTACCTGCAAAAGAACGGAGGAAAGGCCATCACAATCATGGCGTTGCGCAATGGCCAGGAACTGAGGTTCACTGCCACTCCGCTGGTGACTGGCGATGGGGCCGAAAAGCGCTACCGTCTGGGCTTCGGAGCGGAACGATTGACCGTCGGAAAACTCGCGTTCGGGAAGGCGCTGCAGCAATCGCTGGATCAGAACAAGAAATACTCGCTCCTGATCGTGGACCTCCTACGGAAAATGTTGCGGAACGAGGCGTCCATCAAACAGATGGAAGGGCCGATCGGCATTGCACGCATGGCCGGACAGGTGGCGCAACAGCCGGGCTGGACGGTGAAATTAGATTTTCTCTCGGCCATCAGCCTCAATCTGGGTATCTTCAATCTGCTGCCGATCCCGATTCTGGATGGCGGACTGATCTTGATGCTGTTAATCGAGGGTCTCCTGCGCCGGGACATCAGCATCCGGATCAAGGAACGCATCTACCAAACGGCGTTCGTGTTCCTGGTGTTGTTCGCTGTCGTGGTGATCTACAACGACATTATGAAGGTTGTGCCGGGGCTGGCACACCGGCTGCCGTAGGATCGAGCCAGACCCCGAGTTCGGTGCGAAGCGGCGAAGATTGAAACCTGGTCGCCAAACCTCAGACAACCGCCTGAGGCGTGAAGAAAGGCTCCCCACGGGGAGCCTTTCGATCGAGCTAACCAACCTCTAGTTGAACGACGACGAACTCGACGATCCGTCCGTCCGCTTCAGCGTCGGACGGTCGTCGTCATTCTGCGTGCCGTTGCCATTGCCTTTGTTAGTGGGGCTGTCGGCAGTACTGCGACGCAGCGTGGGACGGCTGCCGTTGGTACTATCGTTCTGCAGCTTGTGCTTGTTGTTGATGGAGGCCAGCCGCGACTTCACCTGGTCGAACTCCGACGTGTTCAACACATACTCATCGCGCGGCGGCAGCACGTTTGCCATCTCTTTCTGGGCACTCGCCACTCGGTCCGGCGTCATGGGGTGTGACGAGAAGGCCTTGGCCAAGGTGCCGGGCTTCTTCTTTTCCTGCGCTTCAATCTTCTCGAAGAACGAAATGAACGACTGCGGGTCGTAGCCGGTCTTGTACATGTATTCCATGCCCAGGAAGTCGGCCTCGCTCTCAAAGTTGCGCGAGAACTTCATGAAGGTGAGCGGCACGCCAATGCCCATGGCCACCTGCGTGGCCTCGTACACCGCCCATCCACCCGGGACGAACACCAGCGGAATGCTAGCGAGGTTGACAATGTTGCCGCGCGTTTGCTCGCGGGCGACGTGGCAGGCGGCGACGTGGGCGATCTCGTGGGCCATCACACCCGCAAGTTCGGCCTCATTGTCCGCCGCCAAGATCAAGCCAGAATTCACGTAAAAATAACCACCGGGGAGCGCGAAGGCGTTGATCTCGTCGGTATCGATGACCTTGATGGTAAAGGGGACCTTGGAGTCGGAGTTACGCACCAGGTTCTGTCCGATGCGGTTCACATATTCGGTGACAATCGGATCGCTGACCAGTTTGACCCCATGCTCGATTTGCTGGGAGTACTGCTGGCCCATGGCAACTTGCTTCTCGAGCGAGTACCAGTTGCCTGCACCTTTATTGCAGCCGACGTTACGATTGCCGATGGCGTCAATGTCTTTTAGCGTATCTGGGCTGGGAGCGTTCTTGTCGGGCTTGGCGGGTGCCGACGAGGAATCGTCCGGGCTAGCGGGCGGAGGAGGAGCGGTCTGGGCCTGTGACGGACTGGTCGAGCTCTGCGTCGGGTATCCCTGTCCCCAAGCGCAAACCGACGACACGAGCAACGCCGCCAGGACAAAGATACCGACACTTAGCAACCAAATACGCATGACCACACCTTCTTCCGAGCCATTACCACGGTCAAGTACACCGACCCCGGGGCATCCGGTAACTGTACAAACACGCCAACCAGCAATGAGTTTCCTAGCCGTTTTCATTCTACGCCGATTCAGTCGTCGTAAGCACCGAGAGTTGGCAATTGAAACGCTTTCGGTAGTGATTCAGCCGGCGAGCGCAGAAAGTTCCCCACGATGGGTTAGACAGCAGGTCGCCCGAGGTCGCCAGCGTCGTCACCAAGTGTGCCGAAACTCACACAATTTAATGACGGAAGACATTGTATTTAAGGGAGTTGCGATACTGGCGTCTAAGCCACGGATGAAGTATCTGCGGCCGGGCTCGCGCCCGGAAACCAGCCTGCCGCATGTTAAACTGGGATCTACCCGTATGGCTCAAATACAACGGAGAAAGACTTTTACGGCTATGGTCGGAGGCGTGCCCGTGGGCAGCGATGCACCGGTTGTGGTGCAATCGATGACCAACACCGACACGGCTGATATTGAAGGCACGATTCGCCAGGTCGCCGCACTGGCCCGCGCCGGCTCGGAGCTGGTGCGTGTCACTGTCAACAACGACGCGGCGGCCGCGGCGGTGGCCCCCGTCGTGGACGGCCTCGATCGCTTGGCGATCCGCGTGCCGATCATCGGCGACTTCCACTACAACGGACACATCCTGCTGAAGAAGTACCCCGACTGCGCCAAGGCGCTGGCCAAGTACCGCATCAATCCCGGAAACGTATCCATCGGCAAGAAAGACGACGACAACTTCCGCACCATGATCGAAGTCGCCATCGAGAACGACAAGCCGGTGCGCATCGGCGTGAACTGGGGCTCGCTCGACTCCCAGCTCCTCACCCGGCTGATGGACGAGAATTCCAAGCTGGCCGAGCCCAAAGACGCCCGCGGCGTGACCATGGAAGCGATGGTGCAGAGCGCGCTTCGTTCGGCCGAGTTGGCCGTGAGCTACGGGCTGCGCAAGGACCAGATCATCCTGAGCGCCAAGGTCAGCGGCGTGCAGGACCTCATCGATGTGTACCGCGAACTGGCGAAGCGTTGCGAGTACCCGCTCCACTTGGGGCTGACCGAAGCTGGCATGGGCGCCAAAGGCATTGTCAGCAGCTCGGCGGCACTGGGAGTGCTGTTGCAGGAGGGCATCGGCGACACCATCCGCGTCTCGCTGACGCCCGCTCCTAACGGCGACCGAACCGAAGAAGTCACCGTCGGCCAACAGATTTTGCAGTCGATGGGTATCCGCAGCTTCACCCCGCAGGTGACTGCCTGCCCCGGCTGCGGCCGCACCACCAGCACCTTCTTCCAGGAGATGGCCGAGCAGATCCAGGGCTACCTGCGCGAGCAGATGCCGAATTGGAAGACCCGCTACTCCGGCGTGGAAGAGATGAAGGTCGCGGTAATGGGCTGCGTGGTCAACGGGCCGGGCGAATCGAAGCATTCCAACATTGGCATTTCCCTGCCGGGTACGTTCGAAGAGCCGAAGGCTCCGGTGTACGTGGACGGGCGCTTGATGACAACGCTCAAGGGCGACCGCATCGTGGCCGAGTTCATCCAGATTCTGAACGATTACGTGGATTCGCACTACGCGGCAAATGAAAACCTGGTTTCGATCCAGTAACTGCCAGTTCACTACAGAGACACGGAGGCGCGGAGTTTTCAAACTCGGTGCCTTTTGCTTTTTTCACAGCACCCTTCTCCGGGCCGCTGACGTACAATTTCGTCAACTTCTTCTTAGGTTCCGGGACGATTGAAACGAGTGACGGACAGCGCACAAGGCAATCTGCAAGGCTGCGAGGAGCGTGCTGTCTCCAACGCTACGCTCAAACTCCGTCTGCTCCGGAGCCTGAAGTGCACGCTAAAGTACGAGAGGCTGGCTTGGGCGGCCGGGGCCAAGCTGGTCGCTGGCGTTGATGAAGTTGGGCGGGGATGCCTCTTCGGCCCTGTCGTTGCCGCCGCTGTTATTCTCAACCCTGACCACCGCATCCGCGGACTGCGCGACTCGAAGCTGCTGGATCGAGAGACCCGCGAGAAGCTGGCGCCGCGCATCCGCGAGAATTGCCTAGCATGGGCTGTGGCCGCGGTCGATGTCGCCGTCATCGACCAGATCAACATCTACTGGGCGTCGAAGCGGGCGATGGAAGAGGCCGTCGGCAAGCTGCCAATACATCCCGATCATCTGCTGGTGGACGCCATGTGCTTGGATTGCGAGTATGCGCAGACGCCCATCGTCCACGGTGACGCACTTTCAGCTTCGATTGCGGCGGCATCCATCCTCGCCAAGGTGGAGCGCGATGCCATGATGCGGAACTTCGACCTGATGTATCCCGGATACGGTCTCGCGTCGAATAAGGGGTACGGCGCTCCCCAGCACCTCAAAGCACTCCGGGAAAAGGGGCCAACGCCTCTTCACCGGATGTCGTTCGCTCCGGTGTGGACGGCGACGAGACCGCAGGAAGTGCTGGAATTCATGGCGGAAGAATCACCGACAGCGAGCGGCGCTCAGAGTTAACATACCTTCGCCGTATGTTCCGCTTCGAATCCATCCCGCGGCGGGTGCTGTTGGTTTTGGCGCTTGCCTTCGCCGCGAGCCTCACCTTTTACACCGCGGTATGGCTTTACTACATTCGCTCGATGCCACAGGCATATGCAGGCTTGCAGTGGAAGCTTGAATACCGTCCTTACGTTACGCTTCAGGAAGTCCTGCCGGGTTCACCCGCCGACAAAGCTGGATTGCGTCCCGGGGACCGCATTCTTTCTGTCAACGGTTACCCGCAAACTCTGCTGGCGGTGGCGCCCGCATTCGCCAAGGGCAAACCTGGAGATGTGGCAACGTTGCGCATTCAAAGACCCGGGCAGGCGGAGCCGTTCGATGTGCAATTGACGCTTGGCGCTCCTCCCGCCAAGGAGCCCCTTCCCCTGGCGCGCGAGTTGGCCCTGCATTTCATCAGCTATTACCCGGTACCTTTCTTAATCGTAGGGTTGGCAGTCCTGTTTCTTCGCCTGCAAGACCGAAATGCGTGGCTGCTGGCGCTCATGTTCGCAGGTTTCATCGCGGCCGCTCCTGTCGCATTTCTTGAGGGCTACATGCCACCGCAGCTGCGGCGTTTCGCGTTGAGCTACATGATCCTGGTGTACGCGACGCTGCCAGCCATTTTTTATTGGTTCTTTGCCACCTTCCCGGTGTCTTCGCCCATCGACAGGCGGTTCCCGCGATTGAAGTACTGGCTACTGGCGGTAGGAGTCGTCGGCGCTTTGCCATTCGCGATCACGACTTTGGTCACCGGCAGCTTGCACACGGCTGTGGCGGTTGCCTCCCACCTGAGCGAGCCCGTCTGGCTGCCAACCCTCAGCATCTGTATGTTCGGCTGCTTTGCGCTTGGACTGACATCCCTGATTTGGAACGCGGTCGAGGCGCCAACCCCGAACGATCGCCGCAAGATTCAGGTCATGGTCTGGGGGACGATCGCCAGCGTGGGCCCGCTGATGATCGCCGGAACCATTGGTGTCATTCAGCAGAAGGAGTACAACGAATATCCGTTCTGGTTCACGGTGACACCTATCATCGCACTCGTAATCCTGCCGGTATCGTTCGCATACGCGGTGGTCAAGCACCGGGTGCTGGAGATTCCCGTCCTGCTCAAGCGCAGCGCGCGCTATTTTCTGGTACAGCGAGGGTTCCTGCTGTTCATTATGCTGGCCGGAATTGCCGCCACCCTTCTGTTGGCGCGGGGGTTGGAGCAGTATTTCCCGGAGCGCACTCGAATGGCGGTGCCCGCCGGCGCCGCGCTCGGCATCTTCCTGGTGTGGGGTGGTACCCAGATGGAGAGCCGCGTCACGCGGAGGCTCGATCGCGCCTTCTTCCGCAGTTCCTACGATGCGCGGCAAATCCTGCTGGACCTGGCGGCCAAGACCCGCAACGCGCCTGGCCGCGAACGCCTGTCTGAACTGTTGCGCGGCGAAATTGATGACGCACTGCATCCCTCGACGCTCGCCATCTACTTCCGGCAACGTGGAGGCGAGTTTGCAACCACCGCGGAGGTCCCGGCTAGCGTCCGCGTGCTTCCCGCCGGATTGCCGGTCCTGCAGCACATGCAAGAGCGCGGGCAGCCGTGGGAAATCGTGCCCACCGCCGGAGAGGCTCCGGCGTTAGCGATTTTGCAGCCGTTACAGCCAGAGTGCCTGGTGCCGATCCAGGGGCGCGACGGGCAATTGCTGGGACTGGCGGTGCTCGGGACAAAAATCTCCGAGGAGTCATATTCGGGCGAAGACAGACGGTTGCTCGACTCGGTGGCAAACCAGGCGGGCATAGCGCTGGAGAACTTCGACCTCGCCGAGAACATGGCCGAGCGGCTGGAAGCGGATCGGCGCGCGGCCCAGGAAATGGACATCGCCCGCCAGGTGCAGGCCAAATTGCTGCCGCAGAAAGTTCCCGAGCTCAAGACGATTGAGTACGCCGGGGCTTGCATCCAGGCGCGCGCAGTGGGCGGCGACTACTACGACTTCCTCGATCTGGGCGAGGGGCGAGTTGGGTTCGTTCTGGCGGATGTGGCGGGCAAGGGGATTTCAGCCGCGCTGCTGATGGCCAACCTGCAGGCCCACCTGCGCAGCCAATCGGCGATCGTCGGCCGTGATTTTTCGCAGACGCTGGAACGCGTGAACCGGATGTTCTTCGAGTCCACCGAGTCCAACAAATATGCCACGCTATTCATTGGGGTCTATGAGGATGAGACTCGGCGCCTGCGCTACGTGAACTGCGGGCACAATCCACCGGTGATCCTGCGCGGAGCGCAAGTGGAACGTCTGTATGGCACAGCGACGGTGCTGGGAATGTTTGAGGAGTGGCACTGCGAGGTGGACGAAACTCGCCTTCATCCCGACGACATTTTGGCCATCTGCACCGACGGCGTTCTGGAAGCTGGTAATGCGGCAGGCGATGAGTTTGGTGAGGACGGGTTGGTGGCCGCGCTGCGGACGAGCCCCGAGAAGACAGCTGCGGCGCTGCTGGAATCGGTGATCGAGGCGGTGAGAAAGTTCGCTCCGGGCGAGCAGGCGGACGACCTGACTGTGCTGATTGCAAAGGCGAAGAGTTAGCAGTAGGAAGCCAGACGCAGATTGATCTAAGAGGATGCATTCTATGGTGACCGCATCGGAATTACGCCCGGGAATGGTCATCCGCTTCGAAGGACAGGTGTACAAGGTGCTGGAAGTGGAGGCGAAGGCGGGCGCCGCGAAGATGGGCGGGGTCGTGAAGGCGTCGCTCAGCAACCTGCACAGCGGACGCATGCTGGACCAGCACTTTCGTCCCCAGGAGCGGCTGGAAGACGTCGAACTCGAGCGCCACAACATGGAGTTCCTCTACAGCGGCGACGACAGCGTCACCTTCATGAATCCCGTCACATTCGATCAGGTCGAAATCGCGCGCGAGATGATCGGCAATGCTGAGCCGTTCCTCAAGCCCGGAATGGAATTGCCAGTCGACTTCTTCGAAGGCAAGCCGGTAAGCGTGGTTCTACCGCAGATTGTTGAAGCGAAGGTCGAGACCACCGCTCCGCCGATTCACGCGCAGCAGGACAGCGCCTTCAAAGCGGCAACGCTCGAAAACGGCCTCGATATCAAAGTGCCGCTATTCATCGCCCCGGGCGAGATCGTCCGCGTCGATGTGAGAACCGGTCGCTACGTCGATCGCGTGCGGTCGGACAAGAAGAAGGGCGCATAGTCCGAGCTTCCAAGTTGGCGCCGCGCACCGCTGCGCCGACCAGGGGCCTCGGGCGGATTGCGTGGTTGGCCAACCTCACATCGTTAGAACTACGCGGAACTGGGCCTTGCCGCTCAGCATGCGCGCGTAAGCCTCGGCCGCTTTTTCGAGCGGATAAGTTTCAATCATGGGGCGCACGCCGGACAGTTCAGCGAAATGCAGGGCGTCTTCGGAATCCGCGGGTGTTCCCGCGGCCCAACCCTGAATCGTTCGACTTCCATTGATGAGTTGCACCGGTGTGACCTCAATAGGATCGAAGGTCGCACCAATTACGATGAGCTTGCCGTTCGGCCCCAAACCGTCGATCAGTTCCGACATCGCTTTCGAGCTGGGGGCCGTCGCCAGGATCACCCGTGCGCCGCCCAGCTTTTGCAACTCCTCGGCGGCGTTCGTGGCTTGGCTGTCGATGTACAGGCTCGCCCCGAGCTTTTTGGCAAGAGATGCGTTTTCGGGACCGCGTCCTATGGCTGCGACGTTATAACCAAACCTGTTGGCGAATTGAATTCCGAGGTGACCCAGGCCGCCGACACCCTGTACCGCAACCAGGTCGCCGGGTAATGCGCCGCTGTGGCGTAACGCGTTGTAAGTGGTGATTCCGGCGCAGAGCAGCGGTGCCGCGTCAACGTCGCTTAGAGTTTCGGGTATCGCTACCAACGCCTCCACGGGAGCCACCATGTATTGCTGGTATCCACCGTCATAGCTGATGCCACAAATTTTCACGTTGCGGCAATTGCGAAAATCTCCGCGCCGGCATTCCCTGCAAGTGTTGTCCTGGCCGCCATGCCAGCCGACACCGACGCGCTGCCCTTTCTTCCAGACAGAAACTCCGGCACCCACTTCGTCGACGACGCCCGCAACTTCGTGGCCCGGCACGCGCGGATACTGAATTCCAGGCCATGCGCCTTCTTTCGTCAGCACGTCACTGTGGCAAACACCGCAAGCCAGCACTTTGATCCGGACGTGTCCTGCGCCCGGTGTGGGAATTTCGCGCTCGACGATTTGGAAATCCGCTCCCGGCTTTGGAACCACTGCCACTTTCATGGTCGCTACTGCCGCTGTTGTCGTTGCCATAAGTCCTCTCGTGACTCCTTGAGCCTTGTTGACGCGCATTTGGTGATCCGCGGACCACGCGACAGATTAATGAGTTAATAATTTGGTCTCGGTATTAGGGTGCGTAGCGGGTGAAGGCGAAGTCGCGGGCTTTGACGGGTTCGTGACAGGGGAAGCAAGTCTTGAGCTTCGCCTCGTCGGCGGGTTTGCCGTCCTTGTTAAATTGAGCGAACCCCCAGCCGCCGGTCGTGGCGTATTTTGTGGAGTCCTTGACCATGAACTGGAGGTACCAATCGGGGGCGGACCCAGGAACGAAAGACTGATCGCGGCCAAAGACCTTGTTGTTTTCCTCCGACGGGACGTAATTCCAGGCCAGCCGGGCAATGATGGTGCCGTCCGGGAACGGCAGAGTCCCAGCGCGATATGCGTTAATCGCAGTGTCATTGCCGAGTATGGCGCGCAAATCATTTAGGTTGCCTGCCTCGTGGGCCACGGAGATCAACCTCCAATCGCGGTATCCGGGGGGAATTTTGATTCCGAAGATCGGGACAGCCCCTTCGTCGGTGTGTGCGGATGCGTGGGCAGTGAAGGCGACAAGGCCGGCTGCGGCGGCGACGGTGAGCAGCAAGAAAACGATGCTTTTCATGGTGTACCTCCGCCGCATCGGCGGTCATCTCTTCCCGCGTTGATTCGACATGAAACTCAAAGGGTAAGGGCCTACCGGGGGTGGAAACCAATTTCCGAAGACTAGGGGCGCAGCGGGGTCTTCCGATGGGGGTAGAGTCTATTTTCGTCGAATAGCTTCTGTCAACTATCGCAGGTTCGCGGTCGCGAAGGTCAAGAGATCCACTCAAGCAAAATCGGCTTGAGTGGGGCAGCCGGCGCTGAGGGAGGACGGCTTGGCGGCTGTTCGTCCAACTATTTGCCGGGGTACCCCCTCCCCCCCTCCCCCGAAATTCCTCGTTTTCATAGAGATACGAAGAATTTCGACGCAAATTCCTCTGCCCGTTGGACTTACAGGCAAAATCCTATTAACAAAGGACTTAGACGATGTTTTTGGGGGCTGGACGAGAGGCTTGGCGGGGAGATGGGCGAAAAAACGACAGTGCACAGGACCCTTCACAGGTCGAATCACCTTACTGGGGATGGGGTTATTTTCCGGTTGGCGCCTCGTGGGACGACAACTCTCCCTCATCCTTGCGGCGGAAGTGTACGCCAGACGGGGGTCGAGCACCAAGCGAGATAGTCACGGTTGCGCGTGATGGATGAACGTGGGCAGTGGTCAAGAGTCGGTTGTCGGTTGTCCGTGAAGATCAAAAGGCCACCCGGCCAAATGTGGTCACTCGTGGCGCACAGACGATGGTACGAGATGGGGAAGGAAGCCGCTCCGCGGCTGGGAGATGGTGGGGCGCGGAGCGCGGCCTTACGGCCACGCCTAAAAGCTCGTCGGCGCTCCGCGCCTGTTGATTCAGTTGTCGGTTGCCGGTTGTGAGTGAGAATCAAAAGACCCACCCTTCGACTTCGCTCAGGGCAGGCTCCGGCCAAAATCAGGCCGGATGGGGCACCCTCGTGAAGGAGGTTTGTTGATGGGAGAGTCGCCGAACGGGTGGCCCGCCGAGGATGCGACGAAAAACCCCACTCAAGGCCGCTGCGCGTCCTTGAATGGGGCACCCTTGAGACTATTTTGCTGAAGAAGATGGATTACCTAGGCCACCCGCCGTTCTTTTCAACTCTAAACTTTGTGTAACTTTGTTCGGTCGGCAGCGTACTGCTTGATGGACGCCAAACGAAACAGTGCGAAAGGATCGCAGCCCCGCGAGGACAATGCCATGCAAATGGAGGGGCCGGATCTGGAGAGAGTAATAGAACGCGCACAAGGCCACGATGCCGAGGCGCTGGGAGAGATCTATCGCCTCTATGCCCGGCGCGTATTCGGCTTGTGCCGTTACATGCTCGAGTCGCGGGAGAGCGCAGAAGATGCTACGAGCGAAGTGTTCCTCAAGCTACAACGCTCGATCGAGAGCTACGACGGGTCATCCCCGTTCCACAGGTGGCTGTTGCGGGTGGCTGGCAACCATTGCATCGACGCTCTGCGGAGCCGGAAACGTGGACGACAGGTGATTGTGGAAGCTGAAGAAGGAGTCGCGGTCATCGAGGCAACCAGCCCGCAGCCGTCGCCGCTGGGCGCCGTCATCAGCACGGAAGAGAGGGCGCGAGTGCGGGATACCATTGCACGTCTGCCGGAGAACTATAGAGTGCCTCTGGTCCTGCGCTATTACGGCGAATTGAGCTATGACGAGATCGCACAGCAGTTGGGCCTGAAGAGGAACTATGTGGCGGCGTTGCTGTTTCGGGCCAAACAGGAGCTCCGCCGGAAACTGGGCCACGGGAGCCGGTAATCATGGAATGTTATTCGGAACAAATCGTCTCGACGTTCGTGGATGGCGAACTTCCGGCTGAGGAGGCGCTGCGGGTGCGAGAACACTTGTCCACGTGCCGGCGCTGCCGACAGCTGTTGGACGCATTACGCGCCGAGAACCGCGCTCTGACAGAAAGCCTGCAAGAGCTTACGGAAGAAGCTCCCAGTCCG
>Ga0335071_10004905_pt1 | contig 13978 bp, 2 predicted proteins | sample Lox_Sample_15_FD_206724 | JGI IMG/M metagenome (GOLD analysis project Ga0335071, IMG submission 206724) | Soil microbial communities from Loxahatchee National Wildlife Refuge, Florida, United States - Lox_Sample_1.5 | ecosystem: Environmental > Terrestrial > Soil > Wetlands | place: USA: Florida... | reverse complement strand
ATCCACTGCAGCGAGCGCGACACCCAGATCACCAACCAGCCCAAGCAGGTGGACGAGTTCGTCAACACCTGGAGCGTCGAGGGCTTCCGCGAGGAAGGCACCACCACCGCCGAGATGGGCTGGGGCACGCACGAGAAGGAGCTGCCGCCGCTGGCCTATGAGCACAAGGAAGGCCCGCGCAACCAGATTTGCCTCGCCCGCATGGGCATCAACACCTGGGTGACCTCCTGGGTGCCCAATTACTGCATCCACGGCATGGTCGTGCGCCACGGCGAAGCGTTTACCATCTCCGACCACCTGACAGTTTGGAAGAACGGCAAAGCCATCTACCGGCCGACCGTCCATTACGCCTATTGCCCGGCGGACGTGGCCATCGCGTCGCTGAACGAGCTGCGCGGCTACGATTACAAGCTCGTCAAGAACCAGCGCATCCTCAACGACGAGATCATCAGCGGCTCCGACATCCTGGGGGCGCTGCTCATGGGCCACGCCTACAACGCGTGGTGGATCGGCAGCGACCTCAGCATCGAGGAATCGCGCCGCCTGGTGCCGCACCAGAACGCCACCACCATGCAGGTGGCCATCTCCGTCGTCGCCGCCGCCATGTGGATGATCGAGAACCCCGCGCGGGGCGTTTGCGTCCCCGACGACCTGCCGCATGAATACGTGCTCAAGGTCGCCAAGCCGTATCTGGGGAAGTGGATCTCCAAGCCGACCGACTGGACGCCGCTCAAGCACTACACCAATACATTCCCCGGCCACAACAACCCCCAAATTGACCCGGACGACCCGTGGCAGTTCAAGAACTTCCTCATCACTGACGGTGACTAAAATGCTCAACCGCCGCCTCCTTAAGAAACTGGCGCAGGAACACGGCACGCCGCTGTTCGTAGTGGACCACGACCAACTGCGCCGCAACTACGCCCAGTTCAAACGCTACCTGCCGCGCATCCAGGCGTACTACGCCGTCAAGGCCAACTCGGACCCGGCCATCGTGAAGACCTTTTACGAGGCCGGCGGCAGCTTTGATGTCGCCTCCATGCCGGAGTTCCGCATCGTCTATGAATACATCAAGGACCTGCCGGACAAGGAGCGGCAGGCCTGGATCTGGGACAAGATCATCTACGCCAACCCGACCAAGGCCGAGGAGACCTTGCGGGAACTTAACCAATACAAACCGCTGGTCACCTACGACAACTACGAGGAGATCAAGAAGATCAAGAAGTTTGCCCCGCTGGCCGGCCTGGCCTTGCGGATCAAGGTGCCCAATACCGGCGCCATGGTCGAGCTCTCCTCCAAGTTCGGCGCCTCACCCGGCGAGTGCGTGGACCTCATCCTCGCCGCCGACAAGGCCGGCCTGGTCGTCGAGGGCCTGAGCTTTCATGTGGGCAGCCAGACCACCAACTTCCAAAACTACGTGGCGGCGCTCGAGCTGGCAGCGAATCTCTTCAAGGAAGCCCGGGAGCGCGGCTACACCAAGATGAACCTGCTCGACATCGGCGGCGGTTTCCCCGCCCCGTACGACGACACGGTGAAGCCGTTCCGCGAACTGGCTGCCCTCATCAACCGCGAGCTGGGCCGCCTGTTCCCGAAGAACATCCAGATTCTGGCCGAGCCCGGGCGGTTCATGGTTGCCACCGCCGCAGTCGCCGTCTCCCGGATTCTCGGCAAGGCCGTGCGGGATGGGAAGCTCTGCTATTACATTGACGACGGCGTCTATCACACCTTCTCCGGCGTCATCTTCGACCACTGCCACTACCACCTCAAGGCGTTCAAGCGCGGCCCGACGCAAATCTGCTCCGTGTTCGGTCCGACCTGCGATGCGCTGGACGTGGTCTCGCTGGCCGAGCAACTGCCCGCCGACCTCAAACTGGGCGACCTGCTTTACAGCGAAAACATCGGCGCCTACAGCCACGCCTCTTCGACTTGGTTCAACGGCTTCGCGCCGGCGAAGGTGGTCCACATCAACCAGTAGAGCGCCCGAGCAAGAGGGGTTAACGGTCGTAGTAGGCAATCTCCCGGCTCACGGACGCAAGCAGCGCGAGGGAACTTAGCCGGCCGCGGCGTTCCTTCGCGATTGGCGATACCAGGTGAGGAGTTTGATCAAGCCGGCCAGGACGGCGAAGATGGCGAGAGCCACCGTGACGGGCTCGGGCACGGTCGTAATTTCAAGGCTCCAGCCCAACAGCGTGCTCTGGTCCCCGGCGGAGAGGTCCGCGAAGAAGAGGGTCCAGGTGCCATTCGGGTCCAAGCCGTTGAACGAGGTCAAGGAGCCGCGCGAGGTGTCCAGCGGATCGGTGCGGCCATCGGCCTGCCAGGTGCCGGTCAATTGCCCGCTGCTATTGTAGGTCGGGTTGTAATTCTGGTAATAGTGGATATCCTGCGCCGAAGCCGAGCCCGTCAGCGTGACCAGCATGCCGGAATTCGCGTAGCCATCCGAATTGCCGGACGTAACGCCGACCCGGTTGACCAGCACGACCAGCGGCGAGTCGTTGAGCCGAAGGTAGCCGTACAGGTCGCCGTTATAGCCCCCCGAGATATCCAGCGTTACCTGGATGCTGGTGATGGGGGAATTGAGGCCGCTGAGGGCGTGCGCGTCGGTGATTCCGATAATGCTGTTGTCGGGAATCGCCGCGTTGACGTCATAGTTATAGGTATAGAGGCCCGCGTGCGCGGAGGCGCCGAGGACCAAAACGAGCGCTGCCGGGGCCAGTTTCCTGCCCAGGCAGCGCCAGGTGCGTGCTGTGTCGCCAATCATCAGTTCTACGGTGCCGCAAGCCGATAGTAACGGCTAGCATAGTTGGTCGCGCTCAGGTCAGGGAACGCGATTATCCCATTTGAATTAGCAGCATTGGTGCCAATTGTCTCCCAATTGGACAGGTTCGTCGTGGCTTGGATCAGGTAATTCTGGCCCGGGATGCCGGAGGCGCTGACTTCCACGTTGCCGTCCGGTAACGGGGCGATGTTCTGAATGACCGGCGAGACTTTGAGGCCTTCCACGGTTACGTTGACCGTGCCGGTGCCGGTGGCACCGTAGGTGTCGCTCACGGTGTAGGTGAAGCTGTCCGCGCCTGTATAATCGGTGGCCGGGGTGTAAGTGATGGTGTTGCCGGCCAGCGCCACCGTGCCTCCCTGCGCGCTCGTGGCGCTTACCGCGGTGACGCTCAGGGTGTCGCCGTCGGCGTCCGTGCATTTAAGCGCGAGCTTGGAGGCGGAGAGATTGGTGGACTGATTCTTCAGGGCGCTCATGGTCGTATCGGCGCCCACCGGCGAGGTGTTGATCAGTTGATCCGGGCTCAGGCTGTTGGTGCTGCTCTGGAAATTGCCGGAGCTGGCATACTGCGCTGCGATGGTATGAGAGCCATGCGCCAGCTCGCTGGTGCTTAGGCTGGCCACGCCCGCCACCACGACGGCCGGGCTGCCGAAGGGCACTCCGTCCACCAGGAACTGGACCGCGCCGTCCAGCGTGCCGGCCCCCGGCGGCAGGATGCTCACCGTCGCGGTGAAGGTGACATTCGAGCCCGTTGGGGACGGGTTGGCGGAGGAAACGACGGCGATGGCCGAGCCGGCGGGCGTGATGGTCGCCGTGGCAGTTGACGTCAGTGTGTAGTTGCCCGCGTCCGCGCCGGAGATCGTCAGGCCGGTCACCGTGACCGTCTTGTCCGTGCCGGCGGCGGCGTCCACAAAGGCGCCTCCGGCATTGGACGTGTCCAGCGTCACATCGTCGTTGGTCACCACGCCTGACAAGGCGGCGCCGGTTGCGTCCACCGTGGCCTGCGTCGTGCCGTCATAGACCTTGTCACTCGCGGTCACGCCCGTCACCGTGAGGGTGGCCGGGGTGATGTCGGCGTTGGTGGTCGGCTGGGTCAGGGTGTATTTGCCCGCGTCCGCGCCGAACAATGCCAAGCCGCTGATCTGGACCGTCTTATTGGTGCCGACGGCCTTGTCGAGGAACGCGCCGACGGCGTTGGTGGTGTCGAGGGATACATCATCCCCGGTGGTCACGCCGACGAGCGTCGCATTGGCGAAGTTCAACGTGGCATTGGTCGTGCCGTCATAGATTCTGTTGCCGGCCTCGATCCCCGCAACGGTTAATCCGCCGCCGGTGATATCCGCCGTGGTCGTGGGCTGGATCAGCAGGTAGTTGCCCGTGCTGGTGCCGTTGAGCGTCAGCCCGGAGATGTAAACCGTCTTGCCGGTGCCAACGGCGGCATCGGCAAAAGCGCCCGTCGCGCCGGTGGTGTTGAGTGTCGTGTCGTCGCCGTTGACCACACCCACCAAGGTAGCCCCATCGGTGTGGATGGTTGCGTTGGTGGTCCCGTCATAGGGCTTGTTGTCCGCGGTGATCCCGCTGACAGTCAGCGCCGCCGCGTTCACGGTCAGTGATCCGTTGACATAACTGATGGTGTAATTGGCCAGACCCGTGCCGGCGGCATTGCTGGGGACGATGGCATACGGCGAACCCGCAACCGCCGCCGTGGCCGGCGTGCCGCTGCTGCTCAAGCTGACGCTCGTCACCGCGTCGCTGCCGACCAGGGCGCTGGTCGTGAACTCCGTGCCCGCAAACGTCACGGTCTGCCCATAGGTCTTGCTCCGGCTGCTGGCCGTTACGGTCAGTGGGGCCGGGGCCACGGTGAACGATTGATCCACTTCGGGCGCGGCATTCCAGGTCGGATTCCCGGCCTGCGTGGCGGCCACGGTGACCGACCCGGCGCCAGTGATCGTTACCGTGCTGCCCACGATGGTAGCCGGACCTGAAAGGATGCTGAAGTTGACCGGCAATCCGGAGGAAGCCGTCGCGGTGACGCTGAATGCCGCGTCGCCGTAGGTCTTATCGGCCAGCGATCCGAAGCTGATGGTCTGACTCAGCTTGTTGACCACGATGGGCAGGCTGGTGCCGGTCTTGCCATTGCCGTCCGTGGCGGTGATGGTGATCGTCTCGCCCACGGTGTCTTCGGTGCTGATCGTGAAGGCGCCGGCGGACAAAGTCTGAGTGTTATCGCCGAAGGTGCCGTCGCCGTTGCTGTCAAACTGCACCGTGCCGCTGCTCCCGCTCATCGTCACAACTGTGGAGTTATCGGTCGGCACCGGCTGGTTCAGGCTGTCCCGGGCCGTGACGGTGGTGGTGAAGGGAGTGGTCGCCGTCTGCGGCGTGGCGGCACTGACCGCATAGTGGTCAATGGCCTGGTTGCCGATGGCGAAGTCCCCGGACGCAACGGCACCGCTAATGGTGGTGGCAGTGCTGGAGGGCGTGCCGCTGACCGTGACGGTATTCCAGGCGCCGGCGCTGTATCGCCGGACCACAAACTGAGCCGGTGTGGCCGCGCCGTCCACATCGGATGCCAGGTAATTAAAGGTGCCGGGATCGGTCGCGGCAAATGATCCGCCAGTCGTGAGCGTCCAATACCGGTTGACGCTCCGGTTGGCGTCAATGCCCGAGGTGGCGACATTGGGATGGTCGCCGGCGGTGGTTTTCGCCGCGAGGGTGCCGGCCGTGGTGACATTCATTGCGGCCAGGCTGAAGGGGGCGTATTCGGAGGCATCGCCAATCGGGTAGGTGAAGGATTGGCCGGTGCCGGTGTTGAAAGCCTTCTGCAGAGTGCCATTGACGTAGCTGGTGGAATTGGCCGCGACCGAGCCCGCCGCCGCCAGGTTGACCTGGTTGGTGCCGGTCGTCAGAAGGCCGTTGGTCAGCGTGAGCGTGCCGTTAACGGTCGTGCTGGCAGTGAGGGTGACGCCCGCACTGTTGCTGATGCTCAGGTTGCTGACGGTCGCCGGCAAGCCGTTGCCAGTGACCTGGGTGGCGGTGCCGTTGTAGGTATAGCTGGCGGCGGTATTAAAGCTGCGTGTCCCGGTCGCCTGGATGTTGCCGGTCGCTCCGGAGGTGGTGATGCCCGCCGGTGAGCCGATTTGCAGTCCCGCCCCGCTCGACAGCGTGAAGGTCCCGCTGCCGGTGATGATGCTGGTGCCCATGACCAGGGTTGAACCGCTGTTGACGGTGAAATTGACACCGTTTACCGTGCCGCCCGAGGTATAGGTCTGGAGGCCGGCTTTGTTGAATACGATGTTACCCGTGCTCAAAAAGCCGCTCGTGGTGATCGTGCCGGCGGTATGGCTGAAATTCCCGCCGACATCGAGCGTGCCGGTGGTAAAGGTCGCCGAGGTCAGGTCAAAGGTGCCGCCGCTCAGGGAGAAATTGCCTGACACAATGAGCGTCTTGCTGCCACTGCCGGTGACCCGGAAGGTGCCGGCGGTTTGGGCGTAGTTGCCCGCGACGGTCAGGTTGCCGGATGGCCTCATTTCACCCGATCCGGTGCTGGTGACGGTGAAGTTACCAATGACGGAGGTCAGGGCGCCGCCCAGGTCAATCGCACTGGTTTGCGCCGGGCAGTTCCAGGTGAAGTTCCCAAAGGCCTGGCCCAGCCCGCCCGGGGCGGTGGTGTCGCTGGTATAGCCAATGATGGCGCACGTCGAATTGGTGTTCCACGTCGCCGTCGGGATCGTGCCCGCGGTGGTCGTGTAGTTATGCTGGTAGGTCGCGCCGGAATTAAAGGTCAGCGTGCTGGCGCTGCTGGTGATGGTGCCCGAGTTATTCAGAATGCCGCCGGAATTCACGGTCACGCTGGCGCCGGTATTGGCCGTCAGGGTGCCGGCCACCGTAACCGTGCCCGAGTCTTGGAGGCTGCCGCCGGCTTCAATCTGAAGGTCCGCGCTGGAGTTGAGCGCCAGCGTTCCCAGCACGCTCACGGTGCCGGCCACGTCCAGGTCCGTGCCGGTGCCATTGGGGATGGTGAGCGTCTGCCCGCTGCCAACCGTGATCTGGCCGGTGGATTGGACGAAGAGGCCGCCGGCGGTGACGGGGGCGGTCACCGTCACTGTGTTATTGGATTGGATGGTGATCGTCGGCGCGTTGGTAGAAGCGGGCGGGACCGTGGCCGCCACCCAGGCCGAGCCGTCGTAGGTGTTCCAGGTGGCCGGGTCGCTCCAATCGCCGGTCGCGACCGATTCATAGGCGCCAACGGCGGGAGTGATCACCAGGCCCGTCAGCGTGCCCGTCTTGGTATTGGCCGTCGCGGTGATATTGACCGTTTCGGCGAAGTTGTCCTTGGTGGCGATGGTAAGGACGCCGCTGGTCAGCGCCTTGGTATTGTCGCCATAGACGTCGTCGCCGTTGCTGTCGAACTGCACACTGCCGGTCGCGGTCAGCGTGACGGTGGCGGTGTTGGTCGTCACGGTATTGTTGAAGCTGTCCTGCGCCGTGACCGTGGTCGTAAAGGGCACGCCGGCGTTGTTGGGCGAGGAAGCGGTGACCGCGTAGTGATCGAGCGCGCCCGCGTTAACGGTGGTCGCCGCGCCGGTATTCGCCGTCTTGGTGCCATCGGTCACATCGCTGGCCGTCACCGTCTGGCTGCCGGCCGTGTGGAAGGTCACGCTGAAGGTCTTGGTGCCGGCGCTCAGGGCCGCATTCGCCGGCAAGACTGCGTTGGCGTCGCTCGAAGTAATCCCCGCCGTATCGGACACGCTATTGACGAGGTTCCAGTTGGCGTCCACCGCGTTGACGGTTGCGTTGAAGGCCGTGCCCGCCGTCTGCGCCGTCGGGGAGCCGGTCTTGCCGGTCGCCGAACCCGCCGCGGCGGCTTCGCCCGGCATCAACAGTTGCAGCTTGGCAAAGGGTCCCGCCATGACGGTAATCGAGGGACTGGTGTTGGCCGTGACCCCGGTGTGGGTGGTATCCGAGGCGGTCACCGTCCAACTGCCCGCGGTATTGTTGGTCAGGCTGATGGTCCGGGTGCCCCCGCTCAGGGCCGCGTTGGCCGGCAAGGTGGCGTGGGTGTCGGTGGAGGTGATTGCGACCGTGTCATTGGTGTTCACCAGGTTCCAGTTGGCATCCACGGCGTTGACCACCACGCTGTAGCCCGTGCCGGCGACCTCCGCATTCGGAGTGCCGGTCTTGCCCGACGAGGTGCCCGGCGCCGCCGTCTCGCCCGGGACCAGCAATTGGAGTTTGGCCAGAGCGCCGGCATTGACCGAAACCGCCGAACTGGTGTCCGCCGCGACGCCCGTGTGGGTCACATCGCTCGCCGTGACGGTCCAACTGCCCACCGTCTTGAGCGTCACGCTGAAAGTCTTGGTCCCGCTGGAGAGCGCCGCATTGGCCGGCAAGGCAGCGTTGGCGTCGCTCGCGGTGATATTCACCGTGTCATTGGTGCTGACGACGTTGTAGGAAGCGTCCACGGCGTTGACGGTCACGGTGAACGCGGTGCCCGCCGTCTGCGCGCTCGGGCTGCCGCTCTGGCCGGTCGCTGTTCCCGCCGCCGCCGTCTGGCCCGGCAGCAGGATTTGCAACTGGGCCAAGGCGCCCACGTTAACCGTGGTTGCCGTGCCGGTATTGGCCGTCTTGGTCCCATCCGTAATATCGGTGGCGGTGACCGTCCGGCTGCCGGCGGTGTTGAACTTCACCGTGACGGTCTGAGTGCCGCTGCTCAGGGCGGCATTCGGCGGTAACGCGGCGTTGGGATCGCTGGAGGTAATCCCCACGGTATCGCTCACAGTGGGAACCACATTCCAGTTGGCGTCCACCGCGTTCAGGATGATGCCGGTAACCAGGTTGTCCGTGTTCTGCGCGGTGGGCGAGCCCGTCTTGCCGTTGCTGCTGCCCGGGGCCGCGGTTTCACCCGGCATCAGCAATTGCAGTTTGGCAAACGCGCCGGGATTGACCGTGGTGGAGGGACTGGTGGAGGGCGTCTTGGTTCCGTCATCCGCGTCAGAGGCGGTCACGGTCGCGCTGCCCGCGGTCTTGAACGTCACACTCATGCTGACCGTGCCCGAAGAGAGATTGGCGTTGGCCGGCAGGACGGCGTTGGGGTCGGAGGAGACAATGTGCATGGTATAGCTGCTGCCACTGAGCGAGGTGACCTTGTTCCAACTGGCGTCCACACCGTTGACCGTCACCGTAAAGGCCGTGCCGGCGGTCTGGGCCGTGGGTGTGCCGGTCTTGCCGGTGGTTGTGCCTGGCGCCGCAACCTCGCCCGGCATCAGCAACTGCAGCTTGGCAAACGCTCCCACGTTAATCGTGGTCGAGGGACTCGTGTAGGCGGTCTTGGACCCGTCCGTCACGTCGGTCGCCGTCACGGTGGCGCTGCCCACCGTATTAAAGGTCATGCTCAAAGTCTTCGTGCCCGCCACCAGCGCGGTGTTCGCCGGCAGGGTCGCGTTGGCGTCGGTGGAGCTGAGAGCAATGGTGTCGGTCGCAGTGCCAACCACGTTCCAGTTGGCGTCCACCGCGCTGACGATCACGTTGAAAGCCGTGCCCGCGGTTTGCGCGCTCGGCGTGCCGCTCTTGCCGGTCGTGGTTCCGGCGGCGGCGCTCTCGCCCGGCATCAACAATTGCAGTTTGGCAAAGGTGCCGGCCGTCACGGTAATCGCGGGGCTGGTGCTGGCCGTGGTACCGGTGTGGGTGGTGTCCGAGGCCGTCACCGTCCAACTGCCGGCCGTCTTGTTGGTCAGGCTGAAAGTGCGAGTCCCGGCGGCCAGTCCGGCGTTCGCCGGCAGGGTAACATTGGCGTCACTGGAAGTAATGGCAATGGTGTCATTGGTGTTGATCAAGTTCCAGTTCGCGTCCACGGCGTTGACCGTCACGCTGTAGCCGGTACCGGCCGTTTCCGCGCTCGGCGTGCCGGTCTTGCCGGAGGCACTGCCCGGCGCAGCGGTCTCGCCCGGCACCAGCAACTGCAGCTTGGCGAAGGCGCCGACATTGGCGCTGACCGCCGAACTGGTGTCCGCCGCGACGCCCGCATGGGTCACATCGCTGGCGGTCACCGTCCAACTACCCACCGTCTTAAGGGTCACACTGAACGTCTTGGTGCCGCTGGAGAGCGCGGCATTGGCCGGCAGGGCGGCATTGGCGTCGCTCGCGGTGATGTTCACCGTATCATTGGTGCTCACCACGTTGTACGAGGCGTCCACGGCGTTGACGGTCACCGTGAACGCGGTGCCGGCGGTTTGCGCGGTGGGATTGCCGCTCTGGCCGGTCCCCGTTCCCGCAGCCGCTGTCTGGCCGGGCAGCAGGATTTGCAACTGGGCCAGGGCGCCCGGGTTCACGGTGGTCGCGGTGCCGGTATTGGCGGTCTTGGTTCCATCGCTAAGGTCGGTCGCCGTCACCGTGCGGCTGCCCGCCGTGTTGAACTTAAGCGCGAACCCGCCGGTGCCGCCGACCAGGGCCGCGCTGGGCGGCAGGGCGGCATTGGGGTCGCTGGAAGTGATGCCCACTGTGTCGCTGGCAGTATTGACCAGGTTCCAGTTGGCATCCACCGCGTTGACCGTCACCGTCAGCGGGCTGTCCGTGTTCTGCACCGCGGGCGTGCCGGTCTTGCCGGAAGCTGTCCCGGGCGCGGCGTTCTCGCCCGGCATCAGCACCTGGAGTTTGGCGAAGGTACCCGCGTTGACCGTCGTGGCCGGACTGGTGCTCGCGGTCTTGGTGCCGTCATCCACGTCGGAAGCGGTGACCGTCGCGCTGCCGGCGGTCTTGAACGTCACAGTCATGCTGACCGTGCCCGAAGCCAGGTTGGCATCGGCCGGCAGAACCGCATTAGCGTCGGAAGAAACGAGGTGCATTGTGTAGCTGCTGCCGCTGAGCGAAGTGACCTTGTTCCAGTTGGCGTCCACGCCGTTGACCGTCACCGTAAAGGCGGTGCCGGCGGTCTGGGCCGTCGGCGTGCCGGTCTTGCCCGTCGTGGTGCCCGGTGCCGCGACTTCGCCCGGCATGAGCAGTTGCAGTTTGGTGAAGGTGCCCGCGTTGACGGTCACGTCTGAACTGGTGCCGGTCGTGATGCCATCCGTAAGGTCGCTGGCGGTGATGGTCTGGCTGCCAGCGTCCTTAAGCGTAACGGCAAACGAGTTGGTGCCATTGATCAAGGGCGCGCTGGCCGGCAGCACGGCGGTGGCGTCGCTGCTGGCGATGGCCACGGTATCCGTAACGGTAGTGATGGCGTTGAATCCCGCATCCACGGCGATGACTTTCACGCTGAAGGCGGTGCCGGCGGTCTGGGCCGTCGGGGTGCCGGTCTTGCCGGTATCGCTGCCCGGGGCGTAGGTTTCGCCCGGCAGCACGACCAGCAACTGGCTGAAGGGCCCCGAGCTGACCGTCACCACGCTCGAGGTGGCTGCCGTCAGGCTGCCGCTGGTGAACTTGATCGTGATATTGGTCGCCAGCGTTTGCGCCAGGTCGGTGTAGGTGGCCACGCCGCCCACCGCCGTAATGTTGGTGGTCCCAAGCAGGGAGCCGGCGCCCGCATTGCGGGTGGCCGTCACGGTTAAAGTATCGCTACTGCGCAGGTTGCTGTAAGCGTCCTCAATCCACACCACCGGCTGCTGGTCAAAGGCCACTCCCGCGGTTGCCGTCGCGGACGGCTGGGTCGCAATCACCAGCTTGCTGGCCGCGGCGGGATTGATCGTGGTGCCCGGACTCGTGTTGGCGGTCTTGCTGCCGTCGGTGATGTCCGTGGCGGTGATGGTTTGCGTGCCGGCAGTCTTATTGGTCACGCTCAGCGTCTTGGTCCCGCCCGAAAGCGCCGTATTGGCGGGCAGGGTGGCCGCGCTATCGCTGGAGGTAATCCCCACCGTGTGCGTGCTGCTCACCAGGTTCCAGGCGGCATCCACGGCGTTGACGGTCACACTGTAGCTCGTGCCTGCCGTTTCGGCGCTCGGGCTCCCCGTCTTGCCCGCCGAGCTGCCGGCGGCCGCCGCTTCGCCCGGCATGAGCAATTGCAATTTGGCGAAGGCGCCCACGTTCACCGTGATGTTGGCGCTGGTATTGGCCGTCTTGCTGCCGTCGGACGCGTCGCTGGCCGTGACCGTCCGGGTGCCCGCGGTGTTGAACTTCACGCTGAAGCTCTGGGTGCCGCCGCTCAGCGCTGCATCGGACGGCAACCCGGCGTTCGCATCCGTCGAAGTAATATGCACAGTGTCGCCGGCGGAGCTGACCAGGTTCCAGTTGGCGTCCACCGCGTTGACGATGATGCCCGTCACGAGCGTGTCGGTGCTCTGTGCGCTGGGCGATCCGGTCTTGCCGCTCGAGGTTCCGGGCGCTGCTGCCTCACCGGGCATCAACAGTTGCAGTTTGGCGAACGCACCGGCGTTAGCAACAGTGGTCGAACCGGTATTGGGGGAGAGCGGACCTGAGGAGACATCCGTCGCAGTGACCGTCCAACTGCCCGCGGTCTTAAAGGTCACACTGAAGGTCTTGGTGCCGGAGACCAGCGCCGCGTTGGCCGGCAGCGTCGCATTGGCGTCGCTGGAGGTGATGGCGATGGTGTGGGTGCTGCTGGCCAGGTTCCAGTTGGCATCTACGGCATTGACGGTGACGGTAAAGGCCGTGCCCGCGGACTGCGCGGTTGGCGTGCCGGTCTTGCCCGCGGTCGTGCCCGGCGCCGGCGACTCGCCCGGCATGAGCAATTGCAGCTTCGTCACCGTGCCCGCGTTGACCGTGAAGGCTGAGCTGGTCCCCGTCGTGGTCCCGTTGCTGATGTCGCTCGCGGTGATGGTCTGGGTGCCGGCGTCCTTGCAGGTGATGGCGAACGAAGCCGTGCCGCTGCTAAGGGCGGCGTTGGCCGGCAACACCGCCGTCGCATCGCTGCTGGTCAGGCCCACCGTGTCGGTCACGGTGTTGAGCAGGTTCCAGTTGGCGTCCACGGCATTGACCGTCACCGTGAAAGCCGTGCCCGCGGTCCGCGCGCTCGGCGTGCCGGTCTTGCCCGTCGTGGTGCCCGGCGCCGCCGTCTCACCGGGGAGCAGCACCTGGAGTTGGCTGTAGCTTCCGGCGCCGACCACAATCGTTCCCGAGGTGGCCGCGGTAACTCCCGAGGCGGTAAATTGGATCGTAATGCTGCTGACCAGCGGATGCTCCAGATCGGTGTAAGTCGCCACGCCGCCCACGGCCGCGATCGCTGTGGTGCCCTGGAGAGTCCCGGACCCGCCGGACCGCGCGGCGGTCACTGTGAGCGTGTCGCTGGTGCGCAGGTTGTTATAGGTGTCCTCAATCCAAATCACCGGCTGTTGGGCGAACGCTATCCCTGCAGTCGCCGACGAAGAGGGCTGCTGCACGATCACCAGCTTGTTGGCCGCCGCCGGATTGACGGTGAACACACTGCTCAGGCCGCTGCCGTACCCGTTGGTGGTCGTCACCGTCAGTTGCTTGTTGCTGCCGGCGACATCAATGCGCAGGCCACTATAAGTGGCCGTGCCGTTGCCCGCGCTGGTGCCGATGTTGATCGCCGCCGTCCCTTGCAACGGGCCGGCGGTCAGCGCCGCCGTGACCCACAAGCTGGAAGCCAACCCGGAGGCGGAGTTATTGCCGAACTGGTCTTGGGTCTTGACTACGGGCTGGGTACCGAAGGCCGCCCCCGCCGTAGCGCCGGCGGGCTGGGTCGTAAAGGCCAGTTGCGTCACCGCCCCGCCCACTTCGGTCAGCGTGCCATAGTTGGAAGCGTTTTCGCCGGCCACCGTAGCGGTCCCGGTACGCGTAATACTACCGGATGCCAGGGGCGTTCCGCTGGTGGGGTTGACCCGGAGGCCCGAGAAGGTAAGCGTTGAGCTATTCGCGATGGCCGTCGTGACCGTGAACGTGACCTGTGACGCGGTCACGCTCGTCAAACTCACCGCGCCGGTGCCGGCTGTAACCGCCGCCGAAGGCGCCGTGCCACCCGTATCCCATTCAAAGCCGCTCGGACAATTCAGAATAAGCGTGCCGGTGGAAATGGTGGCGCCGCCCGAAGTCGCCATGATGGGACCGGTCAGGACGGTGGTATAGGGCGACGTCTCGGTGGACTTATCCGCCGAAATGGCCGAGCCGCCCGTGGCGGCAGTAATGGTTGTCTTCTGCGCACCGTAAGCCGGCGAGCCGACCAGCGCGAAGGCGAACAGGAACGCAAAGACTGCGAGGGTGCTTTTCGTAGGATTCATAAACTGTATATTCCGGGAT
>Ga0335071_10004904_pt1 | contig 13979 bp, 12 predicted proteins | sample Lox_Sample_15_FD_206724 | JGI IMG/M metagenome (GOLD analysis project Ga0335071, IMG submission 206724) | Soil microbial communities from Loxahatchee National Wildlife Refuge, Florida, United States - Lox_Sample_1.5 | ecosystem: Environmental > Terrestrial > Soil > Wetlands | place: USA... | reverse complement strand
ATGTGATCAGGTGGTACTAGCCGCTCCAGCTCGCGCGCACGCCGAGGGCCGCCGCGACCCGCAGGACGTCGGTGAGGACGCCCCCCGCCGTCACCGCTCCCCCCACCCCCGCGCCCTGCACGAGCAGCGGGCTCGAGAGGTACCGGTTCGTCGTGAAGGCGACGTAGGCCTCGACGTCCCGCAGCCGGGCGGCCCGGTGATCGGTCGCGACCTCCACCGGACCGACGCTCACGGTTCCGGCGGCCACGTCGACGCGGGCGAGATAGCGGATGACCCTGCCGCGGCTCCGCGCGCTCGCGACCCGGGAGGCAAAGACGCGATCGTGGCGGCGCAGCGCCTCGAAGAGCTCCTCGAGGGACCCGGCCGCCGTGACCTCCGGGGGCAGGAAGGGCTCGATCTGCACGCCGTCGATCTCGCCGCGCAGGCCGAGCTCGCGCGCCAGGATCACCGCCTTGCGGGCGGTGTCGATCCCCGAGAGGTCGTCGCGAGGGTCGGCCTCGGTGTACCCGAGCTCCCGCGCCCAGCGCAGCGCCAGTGACAGCGGCGTGCCCTTCTCCGCCTCGCCCACGACAAAGCCGATGGTGCCCGACAGCGCGCCCTCGAGCGCGCGGACGCGGTCCCCGGTGCGCACCAGGTTCTTCAGGGTGTCGATGAGCGGAAGGCTCGCCCCCACCGTCGTCTCGTAGTGGAAGTGGACGTGCCCCTCCCGGCGCGCCGCCCAGAGCCGCTCCCGCTCGGGCCATGGGGCCGACAGCGGGCGCTTGTTCGCCCCCACCACGTGGATGCCCCGCCGGAAGGCCTCCTCGTACGCCGGCAGGAGGTCGGGCGCGGCCGTGAGGTCGACGAGAACCGGCCCCGGAAGCCGCGCCAGCCGGTCGAGCAGCGCGAGGCCGCCCGGCACGCCGAACGGACCGGTGGCCGGGGCGGCGGCGAGGGTATCCCGCCACCGGGCGAGGTCGATCCCCTGCTCGTCGAAGGCCGCCCCGCGGGAGTCCGCGATTCCCGCGACCCGCAGCGCGATGTCGTAGTCGGACGCGAGGCTGCCGGCCTGCGCGCGGACCTGCTCGAGGAACTCCGACCCCACCTTCCCCTTGCCGAGCACGAAGAGGTTGACGCCCTGTCCGCCCCGGACCGGCGCCACTTGCGGGCGGCGCGGGCGCGCGCGCCCCTCCACCTCGGAGCGGAACTCCGCGACGAGCGCCGAGAGCTCCTCGACGTGGATGAGGAACGCGTCGTGCCCATGAGGAGACTCGAGCCGCACGAGGTGCGCGCGGGGCATGAGGCGCGCCATGTCGCGCTGCTCCTCCGGGAGGTAGAGGACGTCGCTGTCGATGGAGACCACGAGCGCGGGTTGGCGGATGCTCCGGAGCACGTCCTCGTACTCCCCGCGGCCGCGCGCCACGTCGTGCGTGTCCATGACGCGGGTCAGCGCGTGGTAGGTGGCCGCGTCGAAGCGATCGACCAGCTGCTGCCCCTGGTAGCCCAGGTAGCTCTCGACGGCGAACAGTCCGGGCGCCTGCAGCCGCCGGCCGTAGCGCTGCTCGAAGCTGCCGAAGCTCCGGTAGGTGCACATGGCCATCATGCGCGCGGCCGCCAGGCCGGCCGCAGGCGGGTCGGCCGGATCGTAGCGGCCGCCGCGCCAGCGCGGGTCCGCGGTGATGGCCTGACGCTGGGCCTCCGAGAGGCCGATCGCCCAGGCGGAGTGGCGCGCGGAGTTGGCGATGGGGACGATGCAGTCGACGAGGTCGGGGTACATGAGCGCCCACTCGAGCGTCTGCATGCCGCCGAGCGAGCCGCCGATCACCGCGCGGATCCTGCGGATTCCCAGTGCCCGGGCGACCTCGCCCTGCACCCTCACCAGGTCGCGGAGCGTGACGGCCGGGAAGGCGCCCAGGTAGGGCTTCCCGGTCGCCGGGTCGGTGGAGGCGGGCCCCGTCGTTCCGTAACAGCTCCCGAGGATGTTCGAGCAGACGACGAAGTCCCGCTCGGGGTCGAGCGCCTGCCCCGGCCCGAACATGCGCGTCCACCAGCGGTCGACATCGGCGGATCCTGTGAACGCGTGGCACACGACGACCGCGTTGTCGCCGCCGGGCGCGAGCGTCCCCCAGGTCCGCACGGCGACCTGCAGGGCCGACAGGCGCTCCCCCGACTCGAGCTCGATCCCGCCGGGGAAGACGAGCCACCTCGTCTCCGGGGCGATGAAGGCGGCGCGCGCCGGGGCCAACGGGTCCGGGGGCTTGTCGACGAAGGGCATCGGGCGGCGCGGCCGGCCCCTGGCGGGCGGGCGCGGGCCGGACTCTAGGGGCGCCGCCCGAGGGCTGTCAAGATGGCGGAGGGCCGTCCGCTTGCGTGGACAGCGGGGCGGGACGGCGCCGGACGCTCAAGCGGCGCCCGGCAGCTCCACGTGGAAGACGGTTCCGCCATCGCCGCTCTGGAATCCGATGCGGCCGCCCATCCGGGAGACGAGCTCGCGGCACACGAAGAGCCCGAGCCCGGTCCCCTTCCCGACCGGCTTGGTGCTGAAGTAGGGCTCGAAGAGGTGGCCTCGCACGTCGCTTGGAATTCCCGGCCCCCCGTCCTCGACCTCGAGGCGCAGAGACGTTCCCGCTCGCAGCGCTCGAACCTGCAGCGCACCCGTGCCCCCCATGGCTTCGAGACCGTTCTCGAGGAGGTTCAGGACGACGTGGGAGAGGACCGCCGGGGAGCCCTCCAGCTCGGGCACGTCGGCGGCCACGGCGAGCGCCACGTCGCAGTGGCCGCGCCGGGCGCGCCGGAAGACCTCGACGGCCTCTCGCACGGGATGGCTGGGGTCGAACCGCACGCGCTCCGCCGGATCCCTCACGAGCCCCCGCAGCGACTGCAGGATGGAGCCGATCCGGTCGAGCCCCTCGAGGCACTCCTCCACGATCTCGGCGGAGTCGCCGGCGATCTCGGCGAGGTCCGGCCCCGCGGCCGGACCGGCCACCTGGGCGAGCAAATCGGCGTGCTGGCCGAGCACCTTCAGGTTCGTGCGCATGAACGCGAGCGGGCCGTTCATCTCGTGGGCGATGCAGGCGGTCAGCCGGCCGACCGTCGCGAGCCCCTCGCGCTGGACCTCGACCCGGCGGGCGCGCTCGCCGCGTGCCTCGAGCTGCTGCCGCGTCCGGCGCTCCCTCGCGAGCGATTCCTCCTGCCGCTGCCGCCCGAGCAGCGAGCCAGCCGCGTCGGCCATCGCGCCGAGCATCCGGAGCTCCGACTCGCCGAGAAGCGCGGGCGACCCCGCCGCGTGCAGGGCCCCGAGGATCTCGGAGCCGCCCTTCACCGGGAGGGCGATCGCGGCCTCGGCCGGGCCCGACATCGCCTGGGTCAGGCTGCGGGAGGGAGCGCCGCTGCGCACCGCCCGGGCGGCGGGGGAGTCCCCGTCGAGCGGCAGGGCCGCGAGGCCCGCGGCCCGCGAGGGCGGAACCCGGGCCTGGGCCAGCGCCACGAGGGCGCCCGCCCCCGGGTCGACCTCGTAGAGCACGAGCTCGGCGCCGGGCAGCGCCCATGCGAGCGACACCAGGGCGCTCGCGCCGGCCGAGGCCGCCGAGCTGCCCTCGCAGACGCTCGCGAGCATGGAACGGAGGATCTTCACCTGCGTGCGGTGGGCGCGCTCGGTGTCGCGCTCCAGGAAGGCGATGCAGCCCTCGCCGGCGGACCGGGCGAGCAGCAGCCGAACCTCGCCCGCAGGGCCTCGCACCTGCGCCTCCAGGTGACCACCGTCGGCGACGACGCGGACGGTCATCTCCCGCAGCATGTCCCGGATGGCCCCGCCCAGCGGCCCGTCGAGGAGGGTGCGCGCCACTGGATTGGCGTGGGCGACTGACCCGTCGGGAGCAGTCTCCGCCACGCCGATGGCGATCTCGTCAATCACCTGACCGGCGGCGGGGATCGACTCGAGGAGGCGGCGGCCCGGGTCGGCGGTGGAGTCCATCACTCGCTCCCCACACTGCACGTCTCTTGCCGAGGCCACGGTGCGCCGAGGTGCGACCGGCGCTCACCACCGTCGCGCGTCCCGTCGTGCACCACAGCGCCATTCACCGACGGGAAACGCGAGCTGGCCGAGCGCTCGGTCGCGTTCCGGGCGATAGCGCGTCCCGGGAACGTGGGGATGGGTCGGCGACTCAAACTGGGTGTGAATGCACCCCGGGATCGTCAGAGCGCCGACGCCCGCGAAGTCCCCGATCCGCCGCGCCGCCAGCCCGCTGGCGCCAATGGCCCGACCCTTGCTCTGTGGGGCGCCACGACTTCGACGCGGCTGTGCGTCGCCTGGAGGGAGCCGAGATGGACTGGAACGTGAGCGCCCACGGCAACGAGGAAACGAGGACGAGCCTCGTGCACGCCTCGGACTCGCCCATCGTGGACCTGGTGCGCGCATGTGAGCGCATCGCGCCGAGCGACGCGACGGTGCTCATCACCGGCGAGACCGGCACGGGGAAGGAGGTGCTGGCGCGCCTCCTCCACGAGCGCAGCCGCCGGGCCGGCCGGCCCCTCGTGCCCGTGAACTGCGGCGCCATCCCGGAGGCCCTCCTCGAGAGCGAGCTGTTCGGCCACGTGCGCGGGGCCTTCACCGGCGCCACCGCTGCGCGGCGGGGACGGGTGGCCGCAGCCGAGGGCGGCACGCTCTTCCTCGACGAGGTCGGGGAGCTGCCGCTCGCCCTCCAGGTGAAGCTCCTCCGGGTGCTCCAGGAGCGCAAGTACGAACCGGTCGGGTCCGCCGAGTCCGTACCCGCCAACTTCCGGCTCATCGCCGCTACGAACCGCGACCTCGCGGCGGAGGTCGAGGCGGGCCGGTTCCGCCGGGACCTGTACTACCGGCTGCTCGTCTGCCCGGTCGATCTGCCGCCCCTGCGCAACCGGCCCCAGGACGTGGCGCCGCTGTTCGGCCACTTCTGGAAGCAGCGCGGCGGGGGGCGCCCCGTCGACCCCGCCGTCCTCCGCGTCCTCGAGCTGCACGACTGGCCGGGGAACGTCCGCGAGCTCGAGAACCTGGTGGAGCGGCTCGCCGTCTGCGCGGAGGGGCCCGCCATCCGCGTCGCCGACCTGCCCGCCCACCTCCGGCCCGCACGCCCCTGCCCGGTCCCGGCCGAGGCCCCGCCGCCGGACTTCGCGTCCGCCCTCGCGAGCCTCTCCACCCCCGTCCCGGCGCCGGCCGCCCCGGCCCTCGACGACGCCCCTCCCCCGCCCCCCACCCCGCTGTTCCGCGTCCTGCACGGGGGAGCGGAGGTCCCGCCTCCACAGCTGCCGTCCTTCGACGGCCAGGCCATCGACCTGCCGACCATGCTGAGGCGCCTCGAGCAGGCGTACATCGACGCGGCCCTCGCCCACACGCAGGGCAACAAGAAGGCGGCCGCCGACCTGCTCGGGCTCCAGCGCACCACGCTCGTCGAGAAGCTCCGGCGCCGGACCCGCGACGTCTCGGCCTGCTGACCACCCGGCTCCTCCGAGGACTCCCGAGGGAACCCGTGCACGACCGCCACGCCGCCGCGAGACCTGAGGCCGCCCGCCCCCGGACGGCCGCCCGCTCCGCCGCGCTCCTCGCCGTCCTCGCCGCGTCGCGCGCGGCGGCGGGGGTCGGGACGGAGCTCACCGAGTCCGTGGAGCGGATCCCCCTGCCGCCCTCCGTCCTCCCCGTGGCCGTACGCGTGGAGCCCCTCGCCTCCCGGGTGGCGCTCGCCTCCCGCGATGCGGCGGCGCTCGCGCGCCACGTCCGCGCCGCCTCGCACACGCTGTGCCCGGACGTGTCGGTCTCGGGCGGCGAGGTCCTGCTGCGCTGCCGCGCCCGCGAGATCGCCGCCTCGCTGGTTCCCTACTCGGGCGGGCAGCAGCTCGAGCTCCGGCACCTCCAGGTGCCCCCCTGGAGCGGGCGCGACGGCCTGCCGCTCGTCCCGTTCGACCCCCAGAAGCTCGACCTCGGCTCGCACTGCCCGGGCGAGGGCAACGCCGCGAAGGGCGAATGCGCCCTGGCGAGCGGCCACGCCGAGGGCGCGGAGGAGCCGTTCCGGGAGGCGCTCGGAGGGCCCCACGGGGACCTCGCGGCGCTTCGCCTCGGCGACCTCGCCGCGCGGACCGGGAGCATCGGGGACGCCGTCTCCATGTGGAGGAGGGTCTCTCCGTCCAGCGCCTACGGGCGGCTGGCCGGCGCACGCCTCTGCGAGGTCGACCCGCGCTGCCTCCAGTCGCCGCGGGCGGCCATCCTCTTCGACCCGGGCTCGGGGCCTCTGCGGGACGACCTGCTGCTGCGCCAGGCTCGCATCGACGCCTTCCAGGGGCGGGCGCTCGAGGCTGCGCAGGCGCTCGCCGGGGAGCACGGCCCGACCGGTGCCTGCTCGGCCGAGCCGCTCCTCTGCGGCGACGTGCTGCTCGCCGCCCTCCGCGAGCCGGGTGCCCGCGGGGTGCAGGCGCTCGCCCTCTACCTCGACACCCCGTCCCGGGACCGGGGCCCGGTCGCCGTCGAGCTGGCCCGGGCCGCTTCCGACGTCGCTGCCGCGAGCGGAGCGCCGATCTTCGCCGCGAACCTGCTCGCCAACACCTCCGGGGAGGTCCCCGCCGGCCTCCTCCCGGACCACCTGGCACGCGCGACCGAGCTCTACCTCTCGGGCGGGGATCGGGTCCGCGCCGGCGTGCTCCTCGACTTCGCACGCTCGCGCCTCCCCAAGGCGGAGCTCGCCTCGGCCCGGTGGACGCGCATCGCCCGCGGCCTTTCGCCTCGCGCGCCGGCGCCCCCGGCATCCACCTCCGAGACCGCCGGGCTCGAGGAGGAGCTCGCCGCCGCGAGGAAGGCACTCGGCGCGGCGCCGGCCCGGCCGGCGGGAGGCACGCCGTGATCGCACCCCCGCTGCACCGCCCGCCGGCCCCGTCGCCGGTTGCGTCGCCGGAGCCGGTCGCCTTCTCCTCCGCCATGCGAGAGGTCCTCGCCGCGGCCGACGACGTGGCCGAGACGCCGACCACGGTGCTCCTGCTCGGAGAGAGCGGGACGGGGAAGGAGGTCCTGGCGCGCTACATACACCGGCGCTCCTCCCGCGCCGCCGGCCCCTGGGTGGCCGTGAACTGCGCCGCCCTCCCCGGGGACCTGCTCGAGAGCGAGCTCTTCGGGCACGAGCGGGGCGCCTTCACGGGAGCCGGCGACCGCCGGACCGGCCGCTTCGAACAGGCCAGCGGCGGGACGCTCCTGCTCGACGAGGTGTCCGAGATCCCGCTCGCCCTGCAGGCGAAGCTGCTCCGCGTCCTCCAGGAGCGCGAGGTCGATCGCGTGGGCGGCCAGCGTCCGGTGCCCGTGGACGTCCGCGTCATCGCCGCCACCAACCGCGACCTCGCCGAGATGGTCGCGCGGGGGCAGTTCCGCTCCGACCTCTACTACCGGCTGAACGTCTTTCCGGTCGTCCTCCCGCCCCTGCGCGAGCGGCGCGAGGACGTCCCGGCACTCGCCTCCGGGCTCGTCGCGGAGGCCGCCGCGGAGATGGGTCGCCCGGCGCCGGCTCTCGCCCCGGACGTGGTGGACCTCCTCGCCATGCACGACTTCCCGGGGAACGTTCGGGAGCTGCGCAACCTCCTCCAGCGCGCCATGGTGCGATGCCGTGGCCCGGTGATCGGGCCCGACCACCTGCGCGCCGGCGCCGACCTGCGCTCGGCGGCCCAGCCGCCGAGCGAGCTCCCCGGGTTCCTGCCGCTCGACCTTGCCGCTCTCGAGCGCCTCGCCATCCGGGAGGCGCTGCGGCGGGTGAACGGCAACCGCACCCACGCCGCCCGCCTGCTCGGCATCGGCCTCCGCACGCTTCGCAACAAGCTCCGCGCGTGGCGCGAGGAGGAAGGGATGAACCCGGCAGGCGCGGCCGCCCGGCAGCTTCTGCCCGGCGGCGGCGGCAGCGCGGCCGGAAACGCCGCGTCGGGACTGGAATCGCTCTCGGCACGACGCTCGCAGGAGGACCGGGCGTGAGGATCTTTGACGCCACCTTGTCGACGCTGGAGCGCGCCCTCGACGTGAGGCTTGCGCGCCACACCGTCCTCGCCGGAAATCTGGCCAACGTGAACACGCCCGGGTTCGTCCCCCAGGAGGTCGACTTCCGGGCGGCGATGTCGGGCGCGACCGCCGCGCCCGGCGGCCCGAGCGCCCCGGACGCCGCGCCCGGCCCCGGGGAGCTTCCGCTGAACCTCGCTTCCTACTCCCCTCCCTCTCTCCCCGGCGCGCCCGCCCTCCCGGGCGCCGCCCCGACGGCCGCCGCGGGCCCCGCAAGCGCCCCAGGAATCGACGGCAACTCGGTCGACGCGGACCGCGCGCTCGTCGCCATCGCCGAAAACGCCGTTCAGTACGGGGCGGCCGCGCGGGCCGCCTCGAAGAAGCTGGCCATCCTCCGCTACGTCGCTTCCGACGGTGCCGCGTAGCGAAACCGGGAGACCGAATGGACTTCCTCTCCGCACTCCGCATCAGCGCCTCCGGCCTCTCGGCCGAACGCGTTCGCGTGAACCTGGCCGCCTCCAACCTTGCCAATGCGGAGTCGACGCGGGGCCCGGACGGCAAGCCCTACCGGCGCATGGATCCGGTCCTCGAGGCGGCGCCCTTCGAGGCCGAGCTCGGGGCCGCGAACGCGGAGGCCGGCGGCTCCCCGGCCACCGTCGGCGTCCGCGTGGCGCGGGTGGTGGAGGACTCCAACCCCGGCAAGCGCGTCTACAACCCGGCGCACCCGGACGCCGATGGCGACGGCTTCGTGACGCTTCCCAACGTGAATCCCATCCACGAGGTCGTGAACCTGATGACGGCGCAGAAGGCGTACGACGCGAACGCCGCCGCCGTGGACACCCTGAAGACAATGGCCCAGCGGGCCCTCGACATCGGGAGCTGACCGTGGACGGCATTCGCAAGGTTCTGGGCGACGTCGCCCTGCCGGCCGAGGCCGGCACGCGCCCCGAGCGGGCGGGAGGCGCGAGCTTCGCGGAGGAACTCGGCAAGGCGCTCGGCTCGGTCGAGGAGACCCAGCTCGAGGCCGACCGGGAGGCCGGAAAGGTCGCGCTCGGCGGCGGCAACCTGCACGAGACCGCGATTGCCCTGCAGAAGGCGGACATCGCCATGCGGCTCGCGACCAAGGTGCGCAACAAGCTCGTCGACGCCTACCAGGAAGTCATGCGGATGACGGTCTAGGCCCGCGTCCATGGAACCCCTTCTCCGACAGCTGCGGCAGCTCCCCCTCCGCTTCGCGGCGCTCCCCGCCGCCTTCCGCCTCGTCCTGCTCGTGGGCGCGCTCGCCGCCATCGGCGTCGCCGCCTGGAGCGGCGTGCAGAGCGCGGAGGCCTGGCAGTACGCCTTCACGAACCTCACGCCCGAGGACGCTTCCGAGGCGGCTGCGACCCTCAAGGCCTCCGGCATCGCCTTCCGCATGGAGGCCGGCGGGACGGCCCTCGCGGTCCCCGGAGCCAAGGTCTACGACGCGCGGCTCCTGCTCGCGGCCGCCGGGATCCCTCGCGGCGCCGGCGTCGGCTTCGAGATCTTCGACCGGGGCGACCTCGGCGTCTCCGAGTTCACCCAGCACGTGAACCTGCGCCGCGCCACCGAGGGCGAGCTGGCGCGGACCATCGGGAGGCTCTCGCAGGTCCGCTCCGCCCGGATCCACCTCACCATGCCCGAGAAGGGGCTCTTCCGCGACGAGGACCGCAAGGCCTCCGCGGCCGTCGTGCTCTCCCTCCAGCCAGGGCGCGCTCTCGAGGACCGCGAGCTCGCGGGGATCCGGCACCTCGTCGCGTCGGCGGTCCCCGGCCTCGCGCCTTCCGCGGTCACCGTCGTCGACGGCCGCGGCACGGTTCTCGCCGCCGACACCCCCTGGGGCGAGGCGCAGGCGTTCGAGCGACGCCTCGAGAGCGACCTCGAGCACCGGGTGGTGGACATCCTGGAGCAGGCCGTGGGCGTGGGCTCGGTCGTGGCCCGGGTCACCGCCACCGTCGACGCCTCCGAGGTGTCGAGCCAGAGCGACCAGGTGGACCCCGACGCCACCGTCCTGAAGAGCGAGCGGCGGATCTCGACCACCCAGAGCCAGGACTCGTCCTCGCTGCAGGGCGTCGCGGGCGCCGCGGCCAACCAGCCGCTGCAGCCCCAGGCCACGGCGGCCGGGCCCACCAACCGCGGCAGCTCGGCGATGCAGGACGAGGTGAAGAACTACGAAGTCTCCCGCACCAGCACCCACACGGTGACGCGGATGCCCCGCCTGAAGCGCCTGTCCGTGGCGGTCCTCGTGGACGGCGTGGGCGGCAAGCCCCGCCCCGACGCCGAGGTCCAGCGCCTCGGCGAGCTCGCCCGGCGCGCCGTGGGCTTCGACCCCGCCCGGGGGGACGTCTTCGACATCTCCAGCGCGCCCTTCGCGCGCTCGGAGGAGCCGGCCGCCGCGGCCGCGGTGCCGACCGGCGCCGCCTCCCGGAACTGGATGTACGGCGCCGGCGCCGCCGCCGCCGTCGCGCTGCTCCTCCTCGTCGCCACCCTGGGCCGCGGCCGGCGCGCCGTGCCGGTCCCGGCGCTGCCCACCGGCGCCCGCATCGCGGAGATCGAGGCCGGCCTCGCGGCTGCCGCCCCGACGCTGGCCCCGCCGCCCGGGATGCCACAGCTCGCCGACCCCTCCGTGGCGCTTCGCGACCGCGCCCGGGATCTGGCCGCCAAGGACCCGGCCCGGGCCGCCCACATCCTCAAGGCCTGGATGATGACCGACCCGTCCCCGAGGAACACGAATGGCTGATCCCCTGGTGAGCGCCCAGGCCGGCCTCGACGAGCCGGCCGGCCCCGGATCTCTCAAGGCGGCCGCGGTCCTCCTCGGCGTCGGCCCGGACGTGGCGACGAACATCTTCCGCCAGCTCGCCGAGGGGGAGCTCCGCCGCGTCGCGCTCGGAGCGAAGAACCTCCGCAGGAACCCGCCCGCCACGGTGCCGGACGCGCTGAACGCGTTCATCGCGGCCATGGAGTCGGTCGGCGGCGACGCGGCGGCCGGCGACGACGTCCTGCGGGACATCGCGGCCAAGGCGCTCGGCGCCGACGCGGCGCGCAGGGCCTTCGACGGCGTCGTTCCCCCGCCGCCCCCGGACGAGGTCCTCGGCCCGGTCTCGCAGGCCGACCCCGAGTCCCTCGCGATGGTTCTGCACCGCGAGCAGCCCCAGACCATCGCCCTCGTGCTCTCGTCGCTCGACGCCTGGCGGGCCGCCGCCGTCGTGGATCACCTCTCCGACAAGCTCCGGCCCGACGTCCTTCGGCGCATGGCCACCATAGAGTCGGTGGCGCCAGAGATCCTCCGCGAGGTGGGACAGGCCCTCTCCGCCGAGCTCAAGGCGCTCGTCGCCGGCGGCATGCGCAAGGTCGACGGCAAGAACACCGCGCTCGAGATCCTGCGGCGCTGCGAGCACGAGGAGCAGCAGGCGGTGATCGCCGAGATCGAGAAGGACGACCCGAACCTCGCCGGCGAGCTGCGCGGGCGTCTGTTCACCTTCGGCGACCTCGTGAACCTCACCGACCGCGACCTGCAGCAGCTCTTGCGCGAGATCGAGGGCAACAAGCTCGTGCTCGCCCTGCGCGGTGCCACCCCGGAGGTCCGGCAGAAGTTCCTGGCCAACCTCTCGTCCCGCGCCGCCGAGATGCTCGCCGACGACCTCGCGGCGATGGGCCCGGTCAAGCTCTCCATGGTCGAGTCCGCGCAGACCGAGATCTCCAAGATCGCCCAGGATCTCGCCCAGCAGGGCCGAATCACCATCGTGAACCCCTCCGAGAAGATGCTCTGAGGCCGGAGCCGGCCGAGAAACGATGCCCCTCGCCAATCCCAAGCGCCCCCGCTTCATGGAAGCCCTGGCCGACCAGAGCCAGGTGCAGCCGTTCAGCTTCGCGCAGGGCGGGGCCGCGGTGTCCCATCCGCGCCCGCCGGCTGCGCGCGCCGACTCGGCGGCCGCACCCTCGCCCGACCTGGAGGAGATCCGGCGCCAGGCCCTGGACCGCGTGGGCGACGCCGTCCGCGCGCTCCGCCTCGAGGCGGAGCGGCTGGCGGAGCAGGCCCGGGCGGATGCGCTCGAGGTGGCGTTCCAGGTGGCCGCCCGGATCCTGGAGACCGAGGTCCGCGTGAACCCCGAGACCCTGTTCTCGCTCGTGCGATCCGCGCTGCGGAAGGCGGGGGACTCGCGGCGGATCGCCGTGCGCCTGTGCCCCGCCGACGCCGCGACGCTCGAGGCCGGCTTCGAGCGCCTGGGGCGCGGCGACCTCACCGCCGCGCGCGTGGAGATCGTCGCCGACCCCACGCTCGGGCCCGGCGACTGCGTCGTCGAGACCGACTTCGGCCAGGTCGACGGCCGCCTCGCCACCCGCCTCGGGGAGGCCCGGCGCGCCGTCCGGTCCGCCATCGAGGGAGGCGCCGCTTGACGGTCTGCGACATCGACGCCGTCCGGCGCGCGCTCGCGGAGCTCGACCCCCTGCCGCTCACGGGGACCGTGCTGCGGGCCACGGGCCTCGTCGTCGAGGCCGCCCTGCCGCGCGTGCCCGTCGGGACGGGCTGCGAGATCATCGCCCGCGACGGCTCGGTGGTTCAGGCGGAAGTGGTGGGGTTCGCGGGCTCGACGGCCCGGCTCATCCCGCTCGCCGGGATCCACGGCGTGGGAGAGGGCTGCCCGGTCGTGCCCCGGGCCACCGCCGCCGAGGTACCGGTGGGCGCCGCGCTCCTCGGCCGCGTGGTCGACGCCAACGTGCGCCCCATGGACGGCGGCCCGGTGCCCATGCTGCGGGAGCGAGCGCTCCTGCAGGCCCGGCCCCCCTCCGCCATGGAGCGACGGCGGGTGGAGCGTCCGCTCTGCCTGGGGATCCGCTCGATCGACGCGTTCCTCACGGTCGGCGAGGGGCAGCGGATGGCCATCCTCGCCGGGCCGGGCATCGGCAAGAGCGTCCTGCTCGGGATGCTCGCCCGGTCGGCGCAGGCCGACGTCGTGGTCGTCGGGCTCGTCGGGGAGCGCGGCCGCGAGGTGCGAGAGTTCATCGAGCGCGACCTCGGCGACGGCATCGCCCGGTCGGTCGTCGTGGTCGCGACGAGCGACGAGTCCCCGGTGAAGCGCCTCCGGGCGGCGTACGTGACCACCGCCGTCGCGGAGCACTTCCGCAGCCAGGGCAAGCGCGTCCTTCTCCTCGTCGACTCCCTCTCCCGGGTCGCGATGGCCCAGCGCGAGATCGGCCTCGCCGCGGGGGAGCCGCCGACGACCAAGGGCTACCCTCCCTCCACATTCGCGCTCATGCCTCGGCTGGTGGAGAGGGCCGGGAACGACGCGGGCCCGGGCAGCATCACCGCCTTCTACTCGGTCCTCGCCGAGGGCGACGACCAGAGCGACCCCGTGGTCGACGCCGCCAAGGCGACCCTCGACGGCCACATCGTCCTCTCCCGGAAGCTCGCCGAAGGCGGCCACTACCCCGCCGTGGACGTCCTCGCCAGCGTGTCCCGCGTGATGAACGACATCGTCGCGCCGGCCCACCGCGAGCTCGCCCGGCAGGGGCGCGAGGTGCTCGCCGCCTACCGGGAGGCCGCCGATCTCGTGGAGGTCGGAGCCTACGCGGCCGGGTCGAACCCCCGGGTCGACAAGGCGCTCGCCTGCATCCACGCCCTCGAGGGCTTCCTGCGCCAGGAACCGGCGGAGCGGACCCTCATCCCCGAGACCCTCGCGCGCCTGCAGCGCGCGATCGCGGCTCCACCGGAGGCGCGCCGTGCTTAGTCTCCTCCTCCCCGCGCTGCTCGCGACGTCCAGCCCGGAGGCGCCGGAGCCTCCGGTCGCGCCCCGCGTCGAACTTCCCCCGGCGGCCGCCGTGCCGTCCGAGGCGGCGCCCCTCGCCCCGCTGCCCGCGCCCGCCCTGCTTCCCCGCGCCGCGGCGGACGCGGGCGCGGCCCCGGCGGTCGCCCCGGTCGCCGCGCCGGCGGGCAGCGCGCCGGCGGCCGTCCACGCCGAGCGGGCGCCGTCGCCCGGCGCGGCCC
>Ga0335071_10004903_pt1 | contig 13980 bp, 9 predicted proteins | sample Lox_Sample_15_FD_206724 | JGI IMG/M metagenome (GOLD analysis project Ga0335071, IMG submission 206724) | Soil microbial communities from Loxahatchee National Wildlife Refuge, Florida, United States - Lox_Sample_1.5 | ecosystem: Environmental > Terrestrial > Soil > Wetlands | place: USA: Florida... | reverse complement strand
CTTCGCCACCCCCGAGGAGCTCGCCCACTTCTTCGTCTTCCTCTGCTCGAAAAGGGCCAGCTACTGCGTCGGCTCCACCTACTACGTCGACGGTGGCTGGCTCAAGACGGTCGAGTGAGGGGCCTTTTCGCATGGTGAAGGGAGGCAGTAGCAACATCTAGTGGAGGAGCCCGAAGTCGAAACAGCAGCAGTGTTCAGCACAGGCCAGTCGAACTAAGGGAGACCGGAGGTTCCAATGAGGATGCTGCGTTTTGTCGTATGCATGTTTGCGGTCCTGGTCGCGGGGACTGCCCTGGGACAGGCGAAGAAGACCGTGTTCTTCGGCACCGCCATTCGCAGCCTCGAGAACCCGTACCACGGCACCTGGGCCCGCGGCGGACAGGCCGCGGCTGATTCTCTGGGCGGCGTGCACGTGGTTCAGACCTGCGAGGGATCCAGCGAGAAGCAGCTCAACGACATCAAGGCCTTGATCGCCAAGGCAGGAAAGGACGCCGTCTTCTGCATCGACCCCAACGAGGCGCCCAACGTGGTCCCCATCGCCAAGGCGCTGGACCAGGCGGGGATCTACTTCGTGACCTGGTGGAACAAGCCCGATGATGTGAAGGCGTGGAACAACCCGCACTGGGTGGCCCACATCGCCTACGACGGCATCAGCGCCGGCGAGTTCACTGCCAAGGCGCTGTTCGAGAAGATGGGTGGCAAGGGCAAGTTCGTGGCCATCCAGGGGATGCTCGCCAACACCACCGCCATCGACCGCTTCAAGGGCATGCAGAACGTGCTGGCCAAGTACCCCAACGTCCAGATGGTCGCCCAGGACACGGCCGAGTGGGACCGCTCCAAGGCCTTCGAGAAGATGAAGAGCTTCCTGGTCAGCAACCCCGACATCACCGGGGTCTGGGCTGCCAACGACAACATGGCCATGGGCGCCCTCGAGGCGCTGCGCGCTGCTGGCCTCGCCGGCAAGGTGCTGGTGACCGGCGTGGACGGTATCCCCGAGGCCCTCGAGGCCGTGAAGAAGGGTGAGGCGGCCGCCACCGTCCTCAACGACTCGTTCTGGCAGGGCGGGATCGGCCTCTCCCTCGCCTACGCCGCCAAGAACGGGAAGATCGACCTCAAGAACACGCCCAAGGACAAGCGCCAGTACTTCGCCAAGGCCATCGAGGTCGACCAGAGCAACGTCGATCAGATCCTGAACCGGGGCACGCCCAAGATCGACTGGAACGACTACTACGCGAACTACGTCCGGCCGATGCCGTGATCGGCGCCCCGGGCCCCGCACCATGGAGGCCCGGCCCACCCGATAGCGGCAGCGGGGTCCGGAGCCCGCGCTCCCCCCTTCCCCCGAACGCGCGGGCTTCGGGCCCCGTCCACCGGTCGCGGCCCCGGAGAACCCCGGGGCCCGGCCAGGGGAGAGACGGGACCGAGCGGGGCGAGGATCGGCCCCGATGGAATGGGAAAGGAGTTGGCCATGGAACGCGTTCGCATCGGCCTCACCGGAGCGGTGCACCCGAACATGCCCGGTGACGACACCGGTCTCTACGCCGCCGTGATCGACAAGATGACCGCCCTGGCCGGAACGCTGGGGTTCGACCTCTCCGTCTTCCGCGATCCGCTCCACTCCGAGGAGGACGGCCAGCGGGCCCGCGACTTCCTCGACGAGGAGAAGGTCGACTTCACCCTGCTCTTCAATGCCAGCCTGCCCTACGGGCGCGTCATCCTGCCGCTGGCGCGGGTGCGGAGCCGCCTCGGCCTGTGGTCGGTCCCCGAGCCGACCCGCGACGGCGTCCTGCAGCTCAACTCCTTCTGCGGCACCAACATGCTGGGATCGATCGTCGGGAACTACCTCCGCCATCACCGCATCCCCTTCAAGTGGTTCTACGGGTTGCCCAGCTCCGAGCGGTTCCTGGAGCGCTTTCGGGTGACGCTGCGCGCGCTGCAGGCGCTGAAGCGGCTGGCCACGGCGCGAGTGGCCCAGATCGGCGGCCTGGCCGACGGGTTCGAGAACCTGTACGTGGACGAGCGGCTCCTGGAGGCGCGCTTCGGCACCGCCCTGCAGACCCGCCACACCGTGGAGGAGATCCTCGCCCGGGCCGAGAAATACACCGACCGCGACGTGGCCGGCGAGGTGGAGAACGTCCGCAGCGAGGGCCGGCTGGAGCTGCAGGTGCTGCGGAGCGAGCAGGTCGAGCGCACCACGCGCGTCTTTTTGGCCCTGCGTGACTTCGCGCGCGAGCGGGGCTACGACGCCCTGGCCCTCTCCTGCTGGAGCCGTTTCCAGCAGCTGTACGGGGTGGCGGTGTGTAGCGCCATGAGCCGCCTCAACCAGCAGGGGGTGGTGGTGCCCTGCGAGGGGGACGTCTCCTCGGCGGTCATGATGCTCGCCATGAACGCCATCAACGGCTCCCGGGCGGCCTTGAACGACCTCGTGGCGTTCGACGAGGAGGACGCGAGCCTGAACCTGTGGCACTGCGGGGTGGCGCCGGCGGCCTGGGCCAACGGGGCCGGGGTGACCTGGGACAACCACTTCAACATCGGACGCTATGCCGGCGAGACCTGGCAGGGGGACGGGGTGGTGGCCCACATGACCTTCCGCCCCGGGGCGATCACCGTGGCCGCCTTCAACGACGAGATCGACAACCTCTTCCTCCTCACCGGCGAGGTGATGGAGAAGCGGGGCTTCGCCGGGAGCAGCGGCTGGGTCAACCGCCTGGCCGTGAACGGCCAGCCGGTCGACCTGCCCACGCTGATGAACACCATCGTGGTACGTCGGGTGAACCACCACTACCCGAGCGCCTTCGGCGACCTCACCGCCGAGCTCAACGAGCTCGCGGCCTGGGTCGGCATCTCCGTTCTCGATCCGGTTCCCTACCGCCCCTACCTGCAGAACCCCCGGCCGGCACCGTGGCCGCAGGGGCTGGTGCACTGACCAAGGAGGCATGGCATGCGCGCGGTGGCGGTGACGAGGCCTGGCGAGGTTCGCGTGGTCGACGTCCCGGTGCCGGAACCGGGCCCCTACCAGGCGCTGGTTCAGACCGATGTCGCGGTGCTGTGCAACGCCACCGACGGAAAGCTCGTGGCGGGCCACTTCCCCGGCGTCGACCGCTATCCCCTGCTGCTCGGGCACGAGAACACCGGCCTCGTCCGCAAGGTCGGCGCCCGGGTGCGGAACTTCGCCATCGGGGATCGAGCCATCGGCGGCCTGGTCTTCGACCTGCCCGGCGGCGGTTACGCCAGCGGGTGGGGCGGGTTCTGCGAGTACACCCTGGTCAACGACCACGACGCGATGATGGCCGACGGGGTCGCCGACAGCGAGCACGGCTGGCTGGAGGTCTTCGAGATCCAGCGGCGCGTCGACCCCGACATTCCCGCGGCCGAGGCCGCCCTGCTCTGCACCTGGCGCGAGGTCCAGGGGGGAATAGGCGATTTCCAGCTCCAGCCGGGGCAGGAGGTGCTCGTCTTCGGTGCCGGCCCGGTAGGGCTCTCCTTCGTCAAGCTGGGGAAGCTGGCCGGGCTGGCCTGGGTGGGAGTCGTGGACCCGGTTGCGCGCAAGCGGGAACTCGCCCGGGCCATGGGGGCTGACGCCGTGTTCGCCCCCGACGACCCCGCCCTGGATGAGCGAACCCACGCGTCCGGCAAGGGGCTGGACGCGGTCATCGATGCCGTGGGGAGCCCGCGCATCGTCAACCGAGCCCTTCGCATGGTCAAGATGGGCGGCTCGCTCTGCGTCTACGGCGTGGTGGCCGAGGACGTCTTTCCCCTGGAGAAGGGGCTCGGACCGTACAACTTCAACCTCTTCGTCCATCAGTGGCCTACCCGGCGGCGCGAGCGTGCCGCCCATGGGCCGCTCTGCGACCTCATCCGCAACGGCCGGCTCTCGGCCCGGGACTTCGTCACCCACGAGTATCCGGTCGAGAGGATCGCCGACGCGCTGAAGGCGGTGGCGAGCGGAGAGGTGCTGAAGTGCTTGCTGCGGTACTGATGGGGGCGGCGGATGCTTCACGGGGCGCTGTAGGCCAACCAAGATGGCAACCGGCTCACTGACTCGAGGCAGGTCCCGTCCCGGGGGAGAGCTCCGCAAGAGCGAGGTCTCCACCAAGGGCCGGCGGCACGCCAGCGTTCGCAACGTCCTGGGACTGACCCGGCGACAGGAGACGGTCTCCGTCGCCGAACTGGCCCAGGCCACCCGGCTGAGCAAGACCACCGTCAAGAAGACGCTGGACCTGCTCGCCTCGGCCCGGCTGGTCGTCTCGGCCGGGAAGGGCACCTCTACCGAGGAGGGGGGAAAGCCGCCCGAGCTCTATCGGTTCAACCGGACCTACGGTTACGTGATCAGCGCCCACGTCACCCCCGACGCGCTCATCGCGGTCACGACGGACCTGCACGGCGACATCACCTACTACCGGAAGACCTCGATCGGCACCGAGCGGGAACTCGCGTCCATCCTGGCCCGCATCGCCGCCGACATCCGCAGCTTTCACGCGCTCAAGGCCAGCACCGGCGAGAAGCTGATCGCCATCGCGGTCGCGCTGCCGGGCCTGGCCGACTCCGCCCACGGGGTCTCCATCTACTCGCCGCATTACCCGTCCTGGGGCCGCGACGTCCCCTTCGCCCAGCTACTCCGGGACCAGCTCGGACCGGGGATCGACGTCCCGGCGTTCGTCGAGAACGTGAACCGCTGGCAGGCGCTGGCCGAGCGGGACAAGGGAGTGGCCAGCGGGGTCACCAACTTCCTCATCGTCGACATGCTCGACGAGGGGCTCGGCGCCGGGATCGTGACTCACGGGGAGTTGATGCACGGGGCCCAGGCGCTGTCCGGCGAAATCGGGCACATGACCCTGAACCCGGTGGACGGGCCACTCTGCATCTGTGGCAGCCGGGGGTGCTTCGAGGCCATGGTCTCGATGAAGCGCATCCGGCAGCTCGCGCGATCGGCCCGGGAGCGCGGGGTGTCCTCCCTGCTCTTCTCCCGCGCACCCGACGATCAGTTCGCGCTCGACGACCTGTGCGATCTGGCCGCGGCCCGCGATGCGCTCTGCCTGGAGCTGCTCGACGACGTGGCCCGCTGGTTCGTGGTGGGGCTCGGCAACGTGATGATGGTGAACGACCCGGAGCTGGTGGTCATCCAGGGCCCGGTGGTCCGGACCGGCGATCTCTTCCTTGGGCGGCTGCGGGAAGGCATCCGGCAGATCGGACTGCCCGACGTCACCAAGCGCGTGCGGATCGAGTACTCGCGCCTGGGTGAAGAACGCGGTGTCCTCGGAGGCGCGGCCTTCGCCCTGGGCGAGTTCTTCAGCAGGCGGCTCCGCCTCTGAGCCCAGGACGCCCCCCGGCCCGGCGCAGGAGTCCGGCGTGGCGGGCCGGCGCAGGCGCCGCGCCATCGCCCCCGCGCTGCGCCGCCCAGACGTCGACGCGCTGGGCCCCCACCTCGAGCGCGACAGCCTGCGAACCTTTTGGCACGGGCTCCCATCGCGCCTCCCGCCCTGGCCGAAGGCCGGGACCGGGCCGCGGTCTCCCGGTGACCTCCGCAGCCTCTCGAACCAGCTCCGGCTCCGGACGCGGTCCGAGAGGGGCTCGCCGCGGCGTCCGGAGGGGGCGATCACCCCTCGGTGCCCTCTTTAGGTGCTGCGACGCCTGAAGGGTCCCCCCTACTCGGCTGCTTCCACCGAGGAAGTGACCCGGTCGATGCTGCCGGCTCCGCCTGGCAAACCTCGCTCCGGCGTAGCTCAGGCGCGCGAGTCCGCATGAACCCGAGCCGATACCTGGCGCGACCGGTGCCCTCCCCGCTCGAGGGACTCGTCCCCCTCGCTCTCGATCTGCGCTGGACCTGGAACGACGGTGCAGACGCCCTCTGGAGCGAGCTCGACCCCGAGCTGTGGCGGGCCCTCGAGAACCCCTGGCTCATCCTCGAAACCGTCTCCCAGCAGCGGCTGGAGGAGCTCGCTCGCGACGGCCGCTTCCTCGAGAAGCTGCGGCACCACCTCGAGGAGCGAGAGGCACGGCTGCAGCGATATCCGACATGGTGGTCCAAGCTCCCCGGCACCGCGGAGACGAAGAGGATCGCCTTCTTCAGCATGGAGTTCGGGGTGAGCGAGGCGCTCCCCATCTACTCGGGCGGCCTCGGAATCCTGGCGGGAGACTACCTCAAGGCAGCCAGCGATCTCGGAGTACCGGTGGTCGGGATCGGCTTGCTCTACCAGGTAGGCTACTTCCGCCAGGCGCTCGACCGACAAGGGAACCAGCTCGCCTTCCACCCATACAACGATCCCACCATGCTGCCGGTCGTGCCCCTCCGTGACCGCCAGGGGGAGTGGCAGCACGTCACCATCGAACTGCCCGGACGCGAGCTTCGCCTGCGCGCCTGGCAGGCACAGGTAGGCCGCGTCCCCCTCTATCTCCTCGACTCCAACGACCCGGTCAACCTGCCCGGCGACCGCGGCCTTTCCGGAGAGTTGTACGGCGGCGGGCAGGAGATGCGGCTGCAGCAGGAGCTCATCCTCGGCATCGGCGGGTGGCGGCTTATCTCCTCCCTGGGAATCGAGTGCGACGTGTGCCACCTGAACGAGGGGCACACCGCGTTCGCGGTGCTGGAGCGAGCCCGGAACTTCATGGAGCACACCGGCCGGACCTTCGCCGTGGCCCTCCGGGCCACACGGGCCGGCAACCTCTTCACCACCCACACCGCCGTGTCCGCCGGGTTCGATCGCTTTCCGCCCGATCTGGCCGAGCAGTACCTGTCGGAGTACGCCGCTCGGCTGGGCATCCCGACCCAGGAGCTCCTGGCCCTGGGCCGGGCCAACGCGTCCGACCCGCACGAGCCGTTCAACATGGCCTATCTGGCCCTGCGCGGAAGCGGCCACGCCAACGCCGTGAGCCAGCTTCACGAGTCGGTGAGCCGGCGCATATTCGAGCCCCTCTTCCCGCGGACACCGGAGGCCGAGGTGCCCATCGGCCACGTGACCAACGGAGTCCATGTGCCCTCCTGGGACAGCTCCGCGGCCGACTCCCTCTGGGCAAAGGCCTGCGGCGTTGAGCGATGGTCGGGGGGGCTCGAGGAGATGGAGACTTCTTTCCGGCGCCTGCCGGACGAGGCCCTCTGGCGAATGCGCTGCGAGAACCGCGGCAAGCTCGTCGAGTCAGTCCACTGGCGGCTCGAGCGGCAGCAGGCCCGGCGAAGGAACGCTGCGCCCGGCCAGGTTCCTTCACCGCTCGACCCTGACGTCCTGACCATCGGATTCGCACGTCGCTTCGCCGTCTACAAACGCCCGAACCTCCTCCTGCACGACCCGTCTCGGCTGACCCGCTTGCTCACCGACACGCGCTACCCCATGCAACTCGTCCTGGCAGGAAAGGCGCACCCGCAGGACGAGGGCGGCAAGAGCCTGATCGGCGCGTGGTCCGAGTACGTTCGCCGGCCCGAGACCCTGGGACGGGCGGTCTTCCTCGAGGACTACGACATGGCACTGGCGACGGAGCTCGTCCAGGGTGTGGATCTGTGGATCAACACGCCCCGACGCCCCTGGGAGGCGAGCGGCACGAGTGGCATGAAGGTCCTGGTGAACGGCGGCCTCAACCTCTCGGAGATCGACGGCTGGTGGGCGGAGGTCTTCTCGCCCGCGGTCGGATGGGCGGTCGGCGACGGCCGGGAACACGGCGACGACCCATCCTGGGATGCCGCCGAGGCGGAGAGCCTCTACGAACTCCTCGAGCGGGAGATCCGACCTGCCTTCTACGAGCGCGATGCCTCCGGTATCCCCTCGCGGTGGGTGTCTCGCATGCGGGAGAGCATGGCGCATCTCACGCCCCGCTTCTCGGCGAACCGCATGGTGCGGGAATACGCCCTTCAATACCACCTGCCGGCCGCGAAGCAGTGCCGCAAGCGGTGCGCGGAAGATGGCGCTCTCGGCGAGACGATCGAGAAACGGAACGCGTCCCTGTCCAAGAGCTGGGGTGAGCTCCGCTTCGAATCAGCCAGGACCAGCCGGGACGGCGATGCCCACCTGTTCGAGGTGCAGCTTCACCTGGGAACCATCGACCCCATGGCCATCCGGGTCGAGCTCTTCGCCGATGCGAGGAGCGGCGAGCCACCGGTGCACCTCCGGATGACAGCCGTGGAAGCGAGGCCTGGCTGTTACCGGATCCGCCTCAGGGCTGACCGACCTCCCACTGACTACACCGCCCGTGTCGCCCCTTCCCCCGAGGAAGGTCTGCTCCCCTTGGAGGCCCTGCCCCCTGTGTGGCAGCGTTGAACGAGCGTCCCCGGTCGTACGTGCGCTTCCTCCCGGTTCTCTCCCCCGCGGAATCCGCGCCAGGGGCGTGGCCGGCTTCTCCTCGAGTTCGCTGGCCCAGCCGGGGAGGACCTCCCCTAAGCTGGGCGCACCGCCAGCACGGGGATCCACCGATAGATCGAACGCGGCTTCACTCGCACGCGATAGCGACCTATACCAACGTATAGTTGAGTATCGAACGAGCGAGCCTTAGCCTGTCAGGGCGGCCGTTGCGCAGGCGACCGGAGACAAGGTCAGCCCCCCGAAGCGAACCCATGCGGCTGATACACTCAAGCGACAGGCGGCCCAGCCCCTCCCCTTGGCCATGGCCCTCGTCCGGCCGGTCATCGCCGAGGGACGGCCATCACGGTGTGGGTCGGCTGATGAAGGGGCTTTGGAACGCGCATTTCCCAGGTACGAAGTGCGTCGGCCTCCGCGGCTAGCTGCCACCCCGCCTCGAAGACACAAGGAGATGGCCGTGAGATATCGACGATGGCTGGTCGTGGTGCTGCTCACCTCGTTCGGCTGCGGTGTCCCGAAGGAGAAATACCAGGCGGCCGTGGACGAGGCCGGTCGCAACATGAAGAGCGCCGACGATGCGCGACAGCGGGCGGACGCCTGCGAGGGCAAGCTCCGAGAAACGGAGCAGCAGGTCGCCGCCGATGAGCAGCGCATCTCCGAACTCACCGACCGCCTGTCCGCCCTGCAACAGGCCGCTTCGGCCGCGAGCGACGATGCCTCGCGGCAACGCGAGCTGGTGGCGCAACTGGCCAAGACCAAGGAGACCCTGGAGGAGCAGAACGCCAGTGCGTCCGCCGAGGCCGACCGGCAGCGAAAGCTGGCAGAGCAGCTGGCCGAGGAGAAGAACGCCCTGCAGGCCAAGAGCAAGGAGTACGAGACCCTCGCCGCCTCCCTCGATCAGGAGATCAAGGCCGGCAAGATCAAGCTCTCCGAGCTGCAAGGGAAGCTCACCGTTCGCATGGGGGAACGAGTCCTGTTTCCCTCCGGTTCGGCGACCATCAGCAAGGAAGGGAAGGCGACCCTGCAGAAGATCGCCGACGCGTTTGCCGAGGTGAAGGGGCGAATGATCCGCGTGGAGGGGCATACCGACAACGTCCCGATTCACACCGAGCGTTTCCCCTCCAACTGGGAGCTCTCGGCGGCACGGGCCATCGCCGTGGTGCGGTACCTCCAGGACCGGAACGTCGACCCGACCCTGCTGGGCGCAGCGGGCTACGGCGAGTACCAGCCCATCGCCTCGAACGACACCCCGGAAGGAAGGGCGGAGAACCGGCGCATCGAGATCAGCCTGGCGGCGCCCTTCCAGAATCTGCCCACTTCGGGCGGTGACTCGCCCTGACGCCTCTGCGGGAGGTGCCTTCCCTCCGGCGGCCTTCAGGAGGCCGCCCCGGCCACCTGCAGCTCGACGAGGTCCTCCACCGTGACCTGGTCGCGGGGGAGGTTCGCGGCCACGATGCCCCGTTTGACGAGCAGGAAGCGGTCGGCGACCTCGTACACGTCGTGCAGGTTGTGGGTGACGAACAGGCAGGCGATGCGGTCTTCCTTTAGTCGCCGAATGAAGCTGAGGACCGTTCGCACCCCGGTGATGGCCAGGGCGGTGGTGGGCTCGTCGAGGATGACCAGCGAAGCCTTGAAGTACATGGCGCGCGCGATGGCCACCCCTTGCATCTCTCCCCCCGAGCAGAAGCGAGCCTCCTGGTCCACCGAGGAGATGTGGAGCCGGAGATCGCTCAGGAGCCGCCCCGCCTCGAGGGACATCCGCTCGCGATCCAGCACCCGCAGCGGTCCCCACCCGCGGGTTGGCTCCCTCCCCAGGAAGATGTTGCGCGCCACGCTCATGTTGCCGACTACCGCCCGGTCCTGGTGTACCGTCTCGACCCCCAGCCGTTGCGCCTCCCGGACCGACCGGAGCTCGACCCGCTGCCCCTTCCAGTAGATCTCCCCCCCCGTCCCGGGGAATGACCCCGGAGACGATCTCCGATCATGGCAACGCCCCGCCCCTCCGGCAGCGTGCAGGCCGGCGATGCCAGCAGGCTCCTCGGGGCCCAGCCCCGAACTGCGGTTCGAGGCAAGCTCCCTCCACCTGCGGGCGGTTGCCCCCGGGCCGAGCTACGAAACCCCCACGTGCCGGCTTGCTGCCCTCGCTGAAACCGCGTGAGACGGCCAGCACATCGCCTTCCGTCCCTCTCCCGCGCGGGCCTCGGCGAGCGGCGCCCCACCACCCGCCGTGCTCCTCGGCCTGCCGGCTCGCCTCGCAGCGCGAGAGGAGCTCCATGCCCTCGAGCGAGAAGCAGGACTCGCGGCTGCCAACGAGGATCGCTCTCGAGCGCCGCCCGCGGAGTGTCCACCCCTCCTTGCGTGCCGGCGCACGCGAGGCCGGATGGCACTTGTGCCCCCTGGCCGAGCGCCCCACGTCCACTGTCGGTCGCCCCCAGCAGGCCCGCCCGGGCCCAGGCCGCACCCGCTGAGCGGCACGGCGACCGGGCCCCGGACCTGCTACGATCGGCCGGAACGGCTTCGAAGGGATGAACCATGGCAGACGTCCTGGTGCGAGGCGGAACGGTGGTGACCCCACAGGGGCGCAGACGGGCCGATGTCCTCTGCGTGGGCGAGCAAATCGCCGCCGTGGAGGAGAACGTGCCCGTGCCGCACGGGGCGGAGGTGATCGAGGCGGGTGGGTGCTTCGTCTTGCCCGGCGGCATCGACCCGCACACCCACATGCAGCTCCCCACCATGGGAACGGTGGTGGCCGACGACTTCTTCTCCGGCACCGCCGCGGCCGCCGCCGGGGGGACGACGACCATCATCGACTTCGCCGGACCCGACCGCGGCGAGCCTCCCCTCGAGGCGCTCGACCGCTGGCAGCGGTGGGCGAGCCGGTCCGCGGTCGACTACGGCCTGCACATGACCGTCTCCTGGTGGGGTGAACGGTTCTCCGCCGAGATGGAGCGGCTCGTGCGCGAGCGCGGGGTGACGAGCTTCAAGTTCTTCACCGCCTACAAGGGCGGGTTGATGCTCCCCGACGAGGATCTGGTCCGCGGCTTCATCCGTTGCCGGGAACTGGGCGCGCTGCCCATGGTCCACGCCGAGAATGGCGAGCTCATCGCCTACCTGCAGCACAAGCTGGTGGGCGAGGGGGTGATGGGACCCCGGGCCCATCCTCTGGCCCGCCCACCCGCGTGCGAGGCCGAGGCCACCTACCGCTGCATCACCATGGCGGAACTGGTGGAGGTGCCGCTCTACGTGGTGCACGTTTCCGCGGCCGAGGCCGCCGAGCATATCGGCCGGGCGCGCGCACGAGGCGTGCGGGTGGTGGGCGAGACGCTGCCGGGGTTCCTCTCCATCGACGCCTCGGTATACGAGAGCCCCGACTTCGACTTCGCCGCTGGTCACGTGATGAGCCCTCCCTACCGGCCGCGCCCTCACCAGGCGGTGCTGTGGCGCGCCCTCTCGGACGGGGGGCTCAGCACCACCGGCACCGATCACTGCTCCTTCACCCGGGCGCAGAAGCGCGCTGGCCAGGAGGACTTCCGGCGCATCCCCAACGGCTGCGGCGGCGTGGAGGAGCGGATCCAGGTGCTCTGGCACCTGGGCGTGAACGGCGGTCGCATCACCCCCGAGCAACTCGTGGCGCTCACCTCGACCAACGCGGCTCGGGTATTCAACCTCTGGCCGCGCAAGGGCGCCCTCCAGGCCGGCGCCGACGGCGACCTGGTGGTGCTCGATCCGCAGCGCACCCTCCGCCTCTCCGCCCGGACCCAACGCCAGCGGACCGACTTCTCCGTCTGGGAGGGACTGGAGCTCAAGGGAGCGGTGGTCCACACCGTGGCCGGCGGTCGGCACGTCTACAGCGACGGCGACCTGCGGGCCGAGGCCGGCGCCGGCCGTTTCTTGCCCCGCGAGCCGTTCGGCCCGGCCTACCGGGAACGGGTGTAGGATCGCCGACGATCGCATGAACCGGACCCCGGGCACCTCCATCCAGGCTCGGCTCGCCGGAGCGTACGGCGAGTTGCCGCCCGCCCAGCGCGCCATCGCCGATGTGCTCATGAGCGACCCGCTCCTCGGTGCGCTGTGGGGCATCGAGGAGATGGCCCGCCGGGCCCGGGTCAGCGTCGGCTCGGTGATCCGGCTCGCCCGCCATCTCGGCTACCAGGGCTTCAGCGACCTCCGCAACGCGCTGCGCTCGACCGCGAGCGAGCGCTCCGGAGAGCCGGCCCTCGCTCAGCTCGAGCCGCCGACCGATGTGTTCGGCACCCTCGGCGAGGTGGTCCGGCGCGACGGCGAGGCCCTTGCTCGCCTCCTCCGGGCGGTCGATCACGGCATGCTCGAGTCGGCCACCCGGCTGCTGGTCGGGGCCGGCCATCGCGTCATCCTGGGGCGCGGGGTGGGTCACGTCATGGGAACCATCCTCGCCTACCACCTCACCCAGGCCGGCCTCCCCTGCATCGCCGCGCAGCCCTCGGACTTCTCCAACCAGGTGGCCAACCTCGGACCGCGGGACCTGCTCGTGGCGTTGAGCTTCTCCCCCTACAGCCGGGAGACGGTCGACGCCGCCGCCTTCGCCAAATCCAACGGCGTCCCGGTCCTGGCCTTCTCCGACCACCCCGATTCGGTGCTGAGCGCCCACGCCGACATCCTCCTGCCGGTGCCGAGCGAGAACCTCCTCTTCAGCTTCAGCCTGACCTCCTTCGCCGCCCTGTCGCACGCCTTCGCCATCGTGCTCGCCGCCCGGGACCAGCCGGGAACGCTCAAGCGACTGCAGGCCGCCGATCGAGTGGGCAAGCCGCTGGTCGTGGAGCGCTGGCTTCCCATGCAACCCGGGGCGATGCGGCCTCCCCATGGCACACCGCCCGGGCCCCCGCAGCGCCCCGTCCGCGACGACGGCCGCCACGGCGGCTAGGACCGCGGCTCAGGGAACGACCCGCGTGCCCGCCCGCCCCTCGAGCGCCGCGCTAAGGTGGGACGGATCGGTGATGATCCCCTCCTTCCCGCCTCCCTCCACGAAGGTCACCAGTGCCTCGACCTTGGGCCGCATGCTCCCCGGCCGGAAATGCCCCTCGGAGAGGTACCGACGCGCCTCCGCGGCGGTCATGGAGTCGATGGGGCGCTGGGTCGGCTTCCCGTAGTCGAGCGAGGCACGCTCCACCGCGGTGGAGATGACCAACAGGTCGGCGCCCAGCTGGCGCGCCAAGAGGCTGGCGGCCAGATCCTTGTCCACGACCGCGGCGGCACCGGAGAGTTCGCCCTCCTCGTCGGCCACCACCGCGATGCCGCCCCCCCCAGCGGCGATCACCACGAACCCCGCGTCGAGCAGGGCCTTCACCGCCCCGATCTCCAGCACCACCTGGGGAACGGGCGAGCTCACCACTCGCCGCCATCCTCGACCGGCGTCCTCCACCACCTGCCAGCCGTCCTTCAACCGGTGCTCCTCGGCCCGCTCCCGGCTGAGGAAGGAACCGATGGGCTTGGTGGGGGTGAAAAAGGCGGGATCCCGGGGATCGACCAACACCTGGGTGACCACGGTGACCGCCTGCCGGGCCAGCCCGGCCCGCCGGAAGGCGTTGCCCAGGGCGCGCTGCAGCTGGTACCCGAGCGCACCCTGCGTGTCGGCCACGCAGGAGTCGAGCGGCACCTGGTGGAGCGTGGCCGAGGCGATCTCCGATCGCTGCAGGATGAACCCGACCTGCGGACCATT
>Ga0335071_10004902_pt1 | contig 13980 bp, 10 predicted proteins | sample Lox_Sample_15_FD_206724 | JGI IMG/M metagenome (GOLD analysis project Ga0335071, IMG submission 206724) | Soil microbial communities from Loxahatchee National Wildlife Refuge, Florida, United States - Lox_Sample_1.5 | ecosystem: Environmental > Terrestrial > Soil > Wetlands | place: USA... | reverse complement strand
GTCATGACTTCCGCCGAAGGCGGGATGATCGTGACCAACGACGACAGAATAGCCGAAGAATCCCGCATTTATCGCGACCAGGGCAAAGCCAGCTTCACCGTGAATGCGCACGTGCGCATGGGCTACAACTGGCGCATGTCGGAACCGCACGCCATCATCGGACTCAAACATCTCGAGCGGTTGCCCGGTATGATTGCAGACCGGAGAGCGATCGCCGCCATCTACGACCGCGGCCTGCAAGGTTTGAGAAACCTGCATGCACTGCAGGTACCCCGGAACGGAATCTGCAATTACTATAAGTACATCGCCGTTTTGAATGAAAAGCGGGACCGCAAACAGCTGAAAGCCCTCCTGCGCGAGCAATATGGAGTATCACTGGCGGGCGAGGTCTACGAAGAACCTCTGCATAAACAGCCCGTATTCGAAAAATATTGCACCGGACCGCTCCCGATTTCCGAGGACTTGTGTGCACGCCACATCTGCCTGCCGGTCTTTTCGGGGATGAAGGAAGGGGAGGCGCAGGAAGTGCTGCACGCCCTGCAACAGGTGATCGGATAAACAATTCTATTTACGATTGACGATTTACGATTGACGAATGAAATTCCGGATTGCAGTTTCAGTCATCAATCGTCAATCGTCAATGAGTATGCTATGGAAAAGAAATTGGCGGATATCGGAAAGCTGGAAGACCTGGTGGCACAACTGCGGGGCGACGGCGGATGTCCCTGGGACAGGGAGCAGACAAGGGAAACGCTGAAACCCATGCTGATCGAAGAAGCGTATGAAGTGCTGGACGCGCTTGATTCCGGAGACGCCGCGGAGCTGAAGGACGAGCTTGGTGACCTGCTGTTTCAGGTCGTCTTTCACGCTCAGATTTCCAGGGAGAAAGAGGAATTCGACCTGGCGGACGTCATCGACCGTTCCCATGAAAAGATGGTCCGCAGGCACCCGCATATCTTCGGCGAGGCCGACCTCAAAACCGCCGAAGATGTCCTGAAAAACTGGGAAGACATCAAGGCAGCGGAAAAGGGCGTCCCCTCCGCTTCACACCCCGATGCCGAAAGATCGCTCCTGGACGGAATCCCGTCGAAGCTGCCGGCGTTGCATCGGGCCTATCAAATGACGGCAAAAGCTTCCCGTGTCGGTTTCGACTGGACCCGGCTGGAGGACATCCTCCAGAAACTGGGAGAGGAAACGTCCGAGCTGATGGAAGTGTATGCGAGGAGGGACTCTCAAAAAATCGCCGACGAAATCGGGGACCTGCTGTTTGTTGTGGTAAACGTTGCACGCTTCCTCGGCGTCGACCCGGAAACAGCCCTGGGGCGCAGCAACCGGAAGTTCGACCGCCGGTTCCGCTACGTCGAATCCGCGATCAAACGACAGGGGCGCGAACTGAAAGACGCTTCGCTCGCCGAAATGGATGCGCTTTGGGATGAAGCAAAGAAGCAAGAAACGGGAACGGACTGAGATTCAAGTCTCGATTTCAGATTTCAGATTTCAGATTTCAGATTTCAGATTTCAGATTTCAGATTGAGAATTGAGAATTGAGAATCTGGAATCGAGAATCTGGAATCTGAAATCTATATCTTACGGCATCTCAAGCACAATGAATTTCAGCTGATCTTCGTGCTGGATTTGCAGGACAATGGGACTCCCAGTCTTCAATTCACTTAAAAACTTGCGCAGTGTCTCTACATTCACAGCAGGTTTGCCGTTGAAAGAGATGATCATATCTCCGGGTTCCAATACCTCTTCCGATCCCGTCGAACCCGCCGTAAGCGCTGCCACAAGAACCCCGGCGGGTTTTCGCATTTCAGGCACCAATTTTAAAAGATTCTCATTCAAATCAATTGCAAGGATACCCAAGCCGGGAACGAGGTTCGCGCTTTCGGTGACCATTTCGTAGAAACGGTTCGGATCATCATCCCGCTCTTCGACGGTAACTACAGCCTCGATCTTGTCCGGCCCGCGCAACGCACGGATCATCATGGTGTCCCCGATTGCATGCCGGTCGATGACCATCAGCATTTGATGCAGATCCTTTAAATCTTTGCCGTCGACGGAAAGCAAATAATCGCCGGGATGCAAGCCTGCCCGGTCGGATGGGCCTTTCGGCTCCACATCCTCAACGATGACTCCCCAGTCCCGCGGCAATTGCAGTCCGGCAGCCAGGGAAGGCGTAACGCCAAGAACACGAATGCCGATGTGTCCGTGATGGATGTGCCCTTCCTTTCGCAACTCCGTGTAAACCCGTTGAACCACATTGGCCGGAATGGCAAAACCGATTCCTTCGCTTCCACCGGATTGAGACAGGATGAATGTGTTGATTCCCGCAAGCCTGCCTTGCACATCCACCAATGCACCGCCGCTGTTGCCCGGATTGATAGGCGCGTCCGTTTGGATATAAACGGCTGGGTCTCCCGAACTGAGTTGACGATCCGCCGAACTGATGACTCCCATGCTGGCCGAGTTTTCGAGCGCCATCGGATTTCCGAAAGCCATCACGATTTGTCCCTGGCGCAGAGAGTCCGAGTCAACCAGCCTCAAAGTCGGAAGGCCGGTGCGGTCAATCTTGAGAACGGCCAGATCGGTATCTTGATCCATCCCGACGAGACGGGCAGCAGCCGATCTTTTCTGCGAAAGCGCGGTGGAATTGCTGTTTTGCTGCATGGCGTCGTTGAGCCAAACCTCGATGTATCTCGCACCTTTCACGACGTGGGCATTGGTGACGATGAATCCGTCACCGTCCAGGATAACCCCGGAACCGGTTGCACGCTGCGAGGTGACGAATCCGGTAGCCCCCGGTTTCACAGTATCAAATCCTATGGTGCGGATTTGCACGACCGCCGGACGCACCCTGGAAGCGAGATCCGCCAGCGAAGCGCTGAGATCTTGAATTACCCCGGTAATCTCGGCCTCTTTTTTTGACTGGCAGATACCCGCATCCGGAATAATCCACAGAAAAGCGAGGGCCAGAAAAGGCAGAATTGATGTTCGGCTTTTCATAAATTTTAAATTCTCAATTATCAATTCTCAATTATCAATTCTCGATTATCAATTCTCAATTATCAATTATCAATTATCAATTCTCGATAATAGCCCGCAATTGAGAATCGGGAATTGAGAATTGAGAATTTTGGGCTACGTGACGATGTTGTAGTGCTCGATATGCAGAGTCGGGTCGGCTTTGATGACCACGTCTCTCTTCAACAGATGACGAATTTCTTCGACCACGATCGATTCGGTTTCACGCAGCGCGCGCGCCACATCGGGGTGCACGCGGATCATCAGCTCCGAGCGGTCGTCCAGGTAGTTCCGCATCTTTTCAATTTCATGATAGATGCCGTAGCACGTCGTCGATAGCGACTTCACCATGCCGGAACCGGTGCAGTAAGGGCAGGGCTGGCACAGTGCGCGTTCCAAAGACTGCTTGACTCTCTTGCGCGTGATCGCGACCAACCCGAACTCGTTGAACTCAAGAATCTTGCTGGGGGATTTGTCCCTGGCGATCTCCTCCGAGAGCGCTTCCATCACGCGCTTGCGGTTCTTCCTCTCATCCATATCGATAAAATCGATGACGATGATGCCTCCAAGATCGCGGAGCCGGATCTGCCGCACGATTTCTTTAACCGCCTCGAGATTCGTTCGGGTAATGGTTTCCTCGAGGCTGTTTCCGCGCCCCACGAACTTGCCGGTATTGATGTCGATGCTGACGAGAGCTTCCGTCTGGTTGATGACGATATAGCCGCCCGATTTAAGCCATATTTTCGGCTGCAACAGCTTCTCGATCTCGGGCGTGATCCCGAATTCATCGAAAATGTAATTGTCTTTTGTATAGAGTTTAACCCGGTGCACAAGATTGGGGAAGATCTTGTCCACGAACTCCACAATCCGCTGGTACTCCATTTCATCGTCGACGCGGATAGCCGCAAATTCAAACGAGAACTGGTCTCGAAGCAGCCTTTGAACCAGGTTCATTTCCGCGTGAATGAGGGCGGGCGCGGAAGCTTTCTCCGCGCGCGACCGCATATCTTCCCAAACGCGCACAAGGAAGGTGAGATCGTTGACCAGATCCTGTTCGCTGTGCTCTTCCGCGGCCGTCCGGACAATCACGCCGCCCGGGAAGCGGTCTCTATGCCGCAGAATGATTTCTTTCAGGCGGACCCGTTCGGCATCCGAGCCGATTTTGCGGGAGACGCCGATGTGATCGACCGTCGGCATATATACGAGATAGCGGCCGGGCAGGGCAATGTGGCTGGTAACGCGCGCGCCCTTCTTCGCGATCGGCTCCTTGGCGACCTGGACCAACACTTCCTGGCCTTCCTGAAGCATGTCATCGATCGACTGGTGCTCGACTCGATTCGTATTGCGTGCCGCCGTGTATCGTTTGCGCCGGGCGGCCGGTCCGCGACGGCGGGCAAACCCCGGCTTGGAAGCATCCTGGTCCGCGCTGAAGGGCAACGTTTCTCCTTCATCCCGGATCGAGGCCGAATCAAGCGACGCCTCCTCGGATGCGGCAGCCGCCGGCATCTCGGGCGCCGCTGCGCCTTCTATCCCCGGCTGATCGGAAGGATGCGGCATTGCAGGAATGCTTGCTTGCGTTAATTCTTCCGTCTGCAAAAGCGGCGCGGACGGCGAAGGCTCCGGGATATCCGATACCGCATATAGGGCATCGGATCCGACTCGCGATTCCACTTCCCTTTCCGTTTCGGCACTTATATTCCAGTGTTCCACGGGAGAGGGCTGAGCCTCTTCGACAAGTTCCGGCTGTGCGGCCGGCGTCCGGAGAGTATCCGCCCGCTCCTTGCGATCCCGCCATCGGCTTCTTTCGCCTCTGCGCTCACGGCGTTGCGGCCGTTCCTGGACCTCGGCCTCCGCGATGGCAGTGTCCATCTGCTCCTCGACCGCAGGAAATACCTGGTCCCCTTCCTCGTTTTCCTCAACGAAATCCGAAACATAGAGAAAAGCGTCCTTTTCCAGCCCGATGTTGACAAAGGCCGACTGCATTCCCGGGAGGACTTTGGTTACCTTTCCTTTATAGGTATTCGCGAGAATTCCGCGGCTTTGATTCCGCTCGATATAAAGCTCTGCCAGTTGGTCGTCTTCCAAAATGGCGACCTTTGTTTCCAACGCTGTGCTGGAAACAATCATTTCTTTGATCATTTGATTACTCCGATTCATCTGGACACGGACGCGAACGATTGGGGCAGGCGGTTGTTCGGGCAGAATGAAGGATGCCTTCTAGGCGGCCATCCGGGATAGACGTACGAGAAACAGCTCCATAACAGTCATCAAACCCGCTTCATTCGGGGAAAATCCATGATGCAAACGCCAAATACCGGAAGTAAAGCCGGCTCAAATGCTTGATTCATCCGGCAGAAAAATGCCTTCGCATTCGATTCTGACGCTGCGCGTCATAGGCGATGTATGGAATCCCGAAACTAAACCTGATCTCTTTTCCGTCACTCAAAATATCGAGTTGCGACCGGTCAATGTTATTAATCATGCAGCTCTTTATGAGCTGACTTCATGATTGCAAATTTATAAATTCCTTGGGCGCACAATCGGCCCGAATAAGTTATGGTAAATTGGATCCAATCCGAATGCAAGCAAAGCTTCCCAATTGGTTTCCCGTTTCCGGTTTCCCGTTGAAGGGGCTATTGGGCTCATACACAACTCCATGATGATCGGGCTCGGTATCGGGATCGAGACTCGCGATTGGGCATCGGTTTTCCGATGTTTCGAAATCAAAAGCCGAACTCGATTTGCGATTCCGACTCCGACTCCGAAAGCCAAGTCAAGACGACTGTGCCTCCCTTGCTTGTCCAACCGGAAACGGGAAACCTGAAACGTGAAACCTCAATTCACGTAGCGCCGCATCCGGACATTCATGCAAAGGCTCATCGCAATGTAAAAAGAAATCAGGGACGAGCCTCCCGCGCTAACGAACGGCAGCGGGATCCCGGCAATCGGCAGCAATCCCACGACCATTCCGATATTGATCAGGAAATGGAAAAGCATCAGGGCCAGGACCCCGACCACAATCAGAGCGCCTATTTTGTCCTTTGCCTCTCTGGCCGTCCGAAAGAGCCTGGCGGAGACCAGAAGAAATAGTCCCAGGATCGAGATGCTTCCCACGAAACCTCTTTCCTCGGACAAGACGGCAAAAACAAAATCGGTGCGCGGCGTCGGCAAGAATCCGAGATGCCCCTGCGATCCCTGTTTAAAGCCTTTCCCCAGGAATTTTCCCGAGCCGATCGCGATTTCCGATTGTCTGGTCTGATAGCCCATATGGAGTGGATCACTCTCGGGATTGAAAACGTTTTCAATTCTTCCCCGCTGATACCCCCTGAGCAGGAACCAGGCCAGCGGAAGCGCGACGGCGATGATCATGAGCATGATGACGAAATGCTTCCGCCTTATTCCCGCAAGACATGTAAGCACCCCATAGATGGGGAAAAATGTAACTGCCGTCCCCAGATCGCCCTGGAGAATGACGAGGAACAAGGGCACAAAAACGATCAATCCCCCCGTCACATACTCTCTGAGTCCGAGGTATTCCTGATCCAGTTCCGAATAGTATTTGGCCAGGGCGACGATCACCAGGATCTTCACGAGTTCGGATGGCTGGAACGAAAACACGCCAATGTTGATCCAACTCTTATTGGCGTGAATGGTCTTTCCGATGATCAGCACCAGACCCAGAGTCGCCACACCTGCCAGATAGATGAGTGTGATGAAATCGGTAAAAAAATGGTAGTCGAGACACAGCAGCGCGGCAAAGGCCACGAGTGCACAGCACAGATAGACGATCTGTTTGCCGAAATACGAGTTCAGCCCCGTCCCGTTTGTGGTGCTCCAGATGGCGGCGACTCCTGCACAGGACAGGATGAGCACCGCGAGGAACAGCAGCCAATCGAAACTAAACAAAAGCCTCTGATCGATCTTAATCATGGCGAGTGTCCCGTCTCAGAAGTCCGTTGCTTATCTCGCCGGTCCTCGACGATGCTGGCGGCGTTCGACTTCCTCTGAATATTCCCGATATTCCATCGTCGGCCCGCCTTGCCAGCGCCACCGATTGCTCGCCGATATAAGCAACGGACCTCTGGGACGGGACACTAGACCGCTGAGAGCCGCCGCCGGGTCGCGCGCCCGAAAGCTCGGCGGCCTGCGGCTTGTTGTTTTTTTTATCGAAAAACGCGCTGAAAATCTGCCGGGCTAAAGGCGCGGCCGCGATGCCGCCTTTCCCTCCGTGCTCGAGAAAAACGACCACCGCGATTTGAGGGTTGTCCTTGCTGGCAAAGCCTGCAAACCAGGAATGATCCTCGAACTCCTCGCTGGACTGCTGCTTTCTTTCGTTGCTGATAACCTGGACGGTCCCCGTTTTGCCGCAGACATCCATGCCGGGAATCGCGGCGTTGTGGCCCGTACCGAAATTGTTGACGCTTTCCCACATTCCCTGGCGGATCCGGCTGGCGTGTTCCGCACCGATGGGAAGCCGGTGCACGGCCCACTGAAGATCGTTCGCTCCCGGACCCTCTGCGCGCAGCAGGACATGGGGCGTCGTCAAGACGCCGTCGGTCGCGATCGCGCTCACCGCGCGCAGCATCTGCAGCGGCGTTGCGCTCACGGCTCCCTGACCGATCGCAACGGAAATCGTCTCCCCCGCAAACCACTTCGATTTGCGGACTTTCTTTTTCCATTCGGGACTGGGCATGATTCCCGCTCGTTCTCCCGGCAGGTCGATGCCGGTCGGCGCGCCCAGGCCCAGAGCCTGTGCGTGTTCCGCGATTTTGGTTATCCCCAGTTTTCGGCCCAGATCGTAGAAAAATATGTTGCACGATTTCGCGATTGCCTGTTCCAGATGCAGCGTCCCATGTCCGCCCTTCTGTGCGCAGTGATATATCCTGCCATAATAACTCACCGAGCCGGTACAGGTCACCGTCGGATTGTCTTCAAACAGGCCTTCTTCGAGTCCCGCATCCGCCATGATCAGCTTGAAAATAGAGCCGGGCGAGTAGCTGTTCTGGATCGCCCGGTTCTGCATCGGGCGATCCGGGTGATTGAGAAGTTCGGCCCATTTTTCTTCGGACATACGGGTTGAAAAATCGTTGGGGTCGAAGGATGGCGCACTCGCCATCGCGAGGATTTCACCGTTGCGCGGATCCATCGCCACGATCGCCCCGACTTTGTCCTCCAGTGCCTTTTCGGCTACCGACTGAAGATCGAGATCCAGCGTCAGGTGAATCTCGCCGCCCACGACAGAATCTGCTTCCTCGAGACGTCCGACTTCCTGTCCCAGGCTGTTGACAAGGACCTTTCGCGCGCCGTCCTTGCCGATAAGAATTTTGTTATACGTCTTCTCGATGCCGCTCTGCCCGATCTGAGTACCGGACATGACGCCCGGGAATGCATTCGATTCCAGTTCCTTTTCCGAAATTTCCCCAACATACCCGAGGAGGTGCGCGGCGGTCTTGCCAAAGGGATACTTCCTCCGCGGCTCCGGACTTAACTCGACTTCGGGATGATCAAGCCTGTGCGCCTCTAAAACCGATATATCCCCGATCCCCGCGTCTTCTTTCAGCACGATGGGTTGATACTGCGCCGTGCCCTTGCCGCGTCGAAGCCGCGTTTCGACATCCTCCCGCGTCACTCCAAGCTTCTCGATGACGAATCGGACCGTATCTTCCTGACTTTTCATATACTCCCGATACAGCACCACGTTGAAGGACGGCCTGTTTTCGACCAGAGGGACGTTGTTGCGGTCGGCGATTGCGCCGCGCGGAGCGACGAGCTGGATGGTACGGATGCGGTTGCGCTCCGCACGTATCCCGTATTCGGATCCCTGGATGATCTGCAGTTGCCACAGACGGGCGCCCAGGATCAAAAAGATCAGCAATACAGGAAGGCGGAATAAATTCAGCCGTTGCTGGATCAGTTGCCGGTTGGATTCTTGCTGCAGGGCCACATCATACTCAGTGCGCTTTTTTCGTTTGACTTCTCTTGAGGCTCTCGAAGGCCGCGAAAACGATGATCGCGACCGCCGCCGTTATAAAGGCCTGCAAAATCGACGCTCCCAGAAAAATCCGGTTCAGGGAACGCTGCAGGAGCCAGAACAAAATGAAAATGCTCAGCGAACTCAGGCAGGAGGAGGCGGCGATAATCGAAAACCTCACCCACGGCTGCTCCATTGTGTTGAACCTCTTCCAGCATTGCCCGATGACAAAGGCTGCCAGAGTTCTGCCGAATCCATTATATCCCAGCGGCCAGCCCAAGGCGGCATCCAGCAGCAGTCCCGTCAATGCTCCGACGAACAGCGCCTGCATCCTGCTTCGGTAGATCGCCCAGTAGGCAACCAGGATCAGCGACAAGTCGAGGAAGTTAAACAGGAAAAAGTTATCACCCGCAATCATCTGAGCAATGATCGCCAGAAACGATGATAATGCCAGAAACAAATACTTCATAGAGTTCGGATTGAGGCTCGAAAATAAAAATAGACTACCGCCTTGTCGTTCCCTCCAAAGGCTTGCGATCGTTGAGCAACACGGATACTTCCTCGAGGCGAATCAGATCAATCCTGGGCTCAACGATTATAGAACGGAATACACCTTTGCCTTTGCTCGAGTCAACAACTTTTCCAATGGGCAGCCCTTTGGGGTAAATCTTATCGAGCCCGGAACTTACGACAACATCCCCAACTTCCACCTGCTCGTTGTTGCCGACGTACGCCATTTCCAGCAGCGGCTGACCAGACCCCCGCAGCACCCCCACCGTGCGCGTTCGATCAATCAGGGCACCGACGGACGCATCGGGATTGGTGATGAGCTGCACCTGGGACTGGCGCTTCGTAACCAGCGTGACTCGCCCGATGATCCCATCTCCCGAAAGCACCGCGGCATCGGCATGCACGCCGTCCGCAGACCCGCGATCGATATATATCATATTGGAAAGAAATGCCGGCGTGCGCGCAATCACCCGTGCGCCGACGGATTGATATTCCACGAGGTCGTTTATCGAAAGCAGCCGGCGCAAGCGCTCGTTCTCTTTCTGGGACTGCGCGAAGGAATTGTTGATCAGCATCAGCTGGTGCACGGTCTTCTGAAGCCGTTCGTTTTCGGCGCGGGCGCCGACGGTCCAGACGTAATTCTGCCAGACGTGCAGGATGCCTCCGGTGACGCCCGACGAAACCGAGAGAATCGGCGCCTGCACCGCGAGCGTCCACGTTTTGAGGAGCAGAGTTCCGGAAGAGCTTTGTATCTGAATCGAAAGCAGGGCAAGGTGAAGAACGAGCAGAGGGATCAGTACCAGAATCGCCCGTTCCTTATTTGCATTCGTGGTCAGTTCACTGGACACAGATTCTCCGGAACAGCTTCAGGTCAGTGAGCATTTTGCTCGTCCCCAGAACCACGGACGAGAGCGGGTTTTCCGCAACAAACACAGGAAGTCCGGTCTCCTGGGACAGCCTCTTGTCGAAACGCTTCAACAGAGCGCCGCCACCGGTCAAAACAATTCCACGGTCCATGATATCGGCGGACAGTTCGGGCGGGGTGCGTTCCAGAGCCACCTTGATCGCGTTGATGATGATCGCAATACTGTCGCTGAGGGCTTCCCGGATTTCCTCGTCTGTTACCGTGATCGTTTTCGGCACGCCTTCAATGAGGTTCCGCCCTTTGATTTCCATCGTCGCGGGCCGGTCGAGAGGCCCTGCGGAGCCGAGCTGGATTTTGATGGTTTCAGCCGTACGTTCCCCGATGAGCAGATTGTGCTTCCGTTTAATGTACTGAATGATCGCCTCATCCATCTCATTTCCTGCGACTCGAACGGAGCGGCTGTAGACAATGCCGGAAAGCGAAATCACGGCGATGTCCGTCGTGCCGCCGCCGATGTCCACGATCATATTCCCGCACGCCTCCGTGATGGGCATGCCGGCGCCGATGGCCGCGACAATCGCCTGCTCCACCAGGTATACTTCGCTGGCTTTCGCACGGAGCGCGGATTCCTGCACCGCCCTCTTCTCCACCTGTGTGATCTCGGACGGAATGCCGATCACGATACGGGGACTGAGAAGATGGTTGCGGCTGTGTGCCGCTTTAATGAAGGACTTCAACATCACCTCGGTGACATCGAAATCGGCGATCACCCCATCCTTCATCGGCTTTACCGCAATGATGTCGGCGGGAGTCCTTCCAAGCATCTCTTTGGCCGCGTGCCCCACCGCGAGCACCTTCTTGCTGTTCTTATCGAGCGCAACGATCGAAGGCTCGTTGACCACGATGCCGCGCCCTTTCGCATACACAAGAGTGTTTGCAGTGCCGAGATCGATGGCCAGATCACTGGAAAAAAAACCAAAAAAAGATCTAAAATTCATATTCGCTAGACGGCGACTTTGATGCTGTTCTTGGAAAGTTCCTTCGCCCGGTACATGGCTGCGTCTGCCTTTTTAATCAGTCCTTCCGCAGTGAGTGTGTGCTTCGGGCAATTGGCGACCCCGAGGCTTACAGTGAGTCGTATGCTCAGATTCTGAGCCACAAACTCGCATTCTTCCACTTTCTTCCGGATCCGCTCGGCAATAACCATCGCCCCATTCAAAGGGGTTTCCGGCAGAACAATCACAAACTCGTCTCCTCCATATCTTCCCACAACATCTGTTTCACGGACGATTCTCTTGAAGACCTGCCCCATCTCCGCCAGGGCCTGACTACCCACAAGATGTCCAAAAGTATCGTTGATCCGCTTGAATCCATCAACATCTATAAACAGCAAAGATACTTTTTTCTTGTAGCGTAAGCAACGTTTAACGTCAGCCTCGAGGTATTTCATCAGGTAGCGGTAGTTGTAAAGCTTTGTCAAATCGTCAGTTATGGTGAGACGTTCGGCATCCTCAAAAAGATTTACACTTCGAACGGCGATCGAGAGCGGGTTGAGCATCATTTCGACCAGGGACTGGTCTTCGCGGGTGAATGCGCCATCGGCTTTGTTGATGAGTTCTATGACCCCGATCCTCTCGCCGCGGCGCATGAGAGGGTAACAGAGGATGGATCGGATGAAGACGCTTTCCTTGCTGAAAGGGACTCGCAGTTCAAACGAATAGCTGTTGTTCAGATACGGCGTGCCGCTTCTCAGGACCTTCTCCACAATCGCGCTGTTTGCGCGCTGTTCAAACAGATCGAAGTCCCTGATATTCCCCGTGCTGTACGCACGCTGCAGCGTCGCGATTCCTTCCCCGAACAGATAGAGGATGCACTCTTCGGCACGCACATGCGACAGGATTTTGTTGATCAGCAGACTCATTCCCAATTTGCGGTCCGTGATATTCGACGAAGACTCGACGGTGTTCACGAACGCTTCGAAGAAGTCCTGGATTTCGTCTGCGCGCCGCTGAACCGTAAGGAGCTCGTTTCTCCGCTCCTTGACTGCCGCAAAGTCTTCCAGCAGGTGCCAGCCGAGGTTCGAGGGCATCGGGAACTGCACCACGAGCAGGCCGTCTTCGTTTTTCGACAGCGTCCCGGGAGGAAATTTCCCGGAGTTTCTGTAGCCAACGATGGCGGCGCCGGGGAACATGTTGGCGATTTGCCGCTGCATTTCAGGTGTTTCGCTATCCAGCGAAAAAAAGACGGCAAGAAAATCTTTCGCCGGCACCAGCGGAGAGTTCAGGATCGCGCTTTCCTGAAAAGACTCAAACGTGCAGGGCATTCCTTCGGGAGTCGTATCCTCAAAGAATTGTGGGGGTCGATCTCGATATATGATCCCGATTTTTGCGTTCTCGACCATTTTAGCTTTTCCCACGGTGCGGATTGAAATCGTGAACGGCTTCGACAACACTCGACCGTCCTGCGAGGTCCGTCACTTTCATGGCAAGACTGGCTTTCTCCACAAAAGAGGGGAAAGGATCTGTAAAATGCTTAAACGATCCGTCCCCGGCCACATCCACGATCTCATTATTCACCAGCAACCGGCTTCCGGCTTCGACAGTTCCAACCAGTTCCAGAATTCTGCCAAACTGAACGATGCGATCCAATCGGATGAATGGACCCGGCTCATTGGCTCTCGCTTGATTGAAAGCCGCAACTGCAGCCTTGTCCTCGGCACCGCCCGACATTGAAGAAGCGCCGATGCCCTTCCTGGAATCAGCGGAAACCGACATATCCTCCGCTGCGGGTGCGCTGATATCCATGTTGCCATCTCCGGCGCTCCGAACAGCCACAATCGTGTTTTCCTGAATGGTCACGGTGTTGCCGTTTGAATACCGGATGGTTGCTCCGCCCGTTCTATCCGTTTGGACAAGATCCCCTTCCATCAGGTGCGCCCCGACAGCAATCTGGCACCACTCCGTCCCTCCGGGTCTGCCTTTCAAAACCATGCCGCTCGCCGACACCAGTTCTGCGGCCGGATCCTTTGTCTTTGCTTCCGCGCGTGTCACTTCCGGGCGGCCTCCCAGGCGATGGTGGAAACGATAGACCAATGCCACTGCAAGCAGCAGAAACATGCCCGCAATCAGTATCATGCCCTTCCGCGCTCTCACTGAGATACGAGGCAAAGGATCACCTGGGCCATTGTCCATATCCAAGCAACTGAATACGCCGACGCCCTCGAATTGGAGGAGTGCTGCAATCTTTCAAAAAACAACAAAAGCACGCGAAAATAAACACACATCAACACACCAAAAACTGAGCCCTCCCGAATCTCATCGGAAGAGCTTGATCCGTTTATTAAACATTATGGGGAAAAAAGTTAGCGAAAGACAACCCGACCCCAAAATCCGGTGTCCGGCGTCACCGAAACCCATTTGGGGGGGTGTTTTCACTGACCATTGATTTCAGATTTCAGATTTCAGATTTCAGATTTCAGATTTCAGATTCCAGATTTCAGATTCCAGATTTCAGATGAAAAACAAGTATCTTGAAATCGAGAATCTGGAATCGAGAATCTGGAATCGAGAATTGAGAATCGAGAATCTGGAATCGAGAATCTGGAATCGAG
>Ga0335071_10004901_pt1 | contig 13980 bp, 11 predicted proteins | sample Lox_Sample_15_FD_206724 | JGI IMG/M metagenome (GOLD analysis project Ga0335071, IMG submission 206724) | Soil microbial communities from Loxahatchee National Wildlife Refuge, Florida, United States - Lox_Sample_1.5 | ecosystem: Environmental > Terrestrial > Soil > Wetlands | place: USA... | reverse complement strand
CGTTTGCAGATTGTACTTGTCGAAGAGTTCCGCGACTTCATTCTCGGTGGTCTCTTCGTGAGCGAGTATCAGGGGCTCCTGCGCCAAAGAGAGCATCGGATCGGAACCTTGGGCGAGAACGATTCGCGCGAGGGGTACCGCGGCGGAAAGCGTTCCTTGCGAATCGACCAGATAGATTGTGCTGATGACTTCAGGCCCGCCCTCGAACTCGCGCAGTGAATCGATTGCATTCTGGACGTTGGCATTCACCGGCAGCGCGAAGAAATCGGTGGTCATCCGCCCGGCGGCGGTACCTTCTTTGTGCTCCAGCAGTTCCACCACGTCCTGCTGGGCCTCGGGCTCCATCTGAATCAGAATCTGCTCGGTACGATCCTCGGGAAGATCCGCAAGCAGGTCGGCGGCCGCGTCCGGGTCCATTTCTCCAACGATGTCCGCAGCCTTGCCCGAGTCGAGCGATTCAACAATGGATTTCTGGACCTTGGGTTCGACTTCTTCCAGAGCCTCGGCGGCGGTTTCTTCGTCCAGGGTCTGGAAGACGGCTTGCCGCTCGTCGGGCGCAAGTTCTTCGACGATATCAGCGATATCAGCCGGATGCAGCTTTGCCAGGCCCTCGTGTGAAATTTTCAGCTTCACACGGCGAGCCGGATCGGTCTCGATAAGATCGACGAAGTCCCACGGAATTGTGCGGGGAGGAATCTTTCCCAACAGAGCATGCAGCGCGTTACGCGGAGCGACTCCGCGTAACAGGCGGCGAACTGCCCCCCGTGCTCCAACGTCTACCGAGTGAACACGTAAGACAGGGTGCTTGGGATCTTTTTGGGAATCGACCTCCAGATCGACGTCATTGACGCGGACCACCTTTCTACCGTTGACGTCGATCACCTGCTGATCGAGCAGATCTCGTTCCAGCAGAAAAAGACCTTCAGTGCCGTTCACCGCAGTCCAGTCACCAGCCGGAGTATTCGCCTGGATGCCCCCGTTGATTCCCGACACGGCCGAAAAAGGCAGAACGCGGTTACCGCGCTTGGTCTTGATGATGAATGACGCAATGCGGGCGCGATCCTCCTGAGGGGCAAGCGCCACCTCGCGCACGCGTCCGGCGGCGCCCGACGGGTCATACACGGGTGCCCCCAGCAATTCGCTCAACGCGAGCGTCGTCATCGCTCAGAGAATAACGCGACTCGCGCGGAGTTCGGAAAGAAAAAAGCGAACTTCAGAGATCAGACCTCGGACCTCAGCCCCGGCCAGATTATTAGGTGCGGGACCTGAGGTGCGATTTTTGATGTCTGATATCTGACGGGTGAGAACGAATGTCTGGTCCCTAATACCCCCAGCGCCGACGCCTGTTCCAGCCGATATAATGTCTCGTGCGCCTCGTCCTCGACATCTTCGCTCAGACCCTGCAGACTCTCTGGGCGCACAAGCTGCGCTCCTTCCTGACCATGTTCGGCATTGCCTGGGGTGTCGGCTCGCTGTTGCTGCTGGTGGGACTGGGAGAGGGCTTTCGTTCCGGCAACCGCAAGCAATTCGACTCGATCGGCGAGAACGTGATGTTCATTTGGTCTGGCCGGGCTCCGGTTGTGCAAGGCAGCTTCACGGCGCTGCGTCAGTACTACCTGACCTACCGCGACTACCAGGACATTCTGACCGCTTGTCCTAGCGTAGGAGCGGCTACTCCCGTCATTTCCCGCAGCGACATCCGCGCTGTCAGTGACTACTTCCAGGCTGGCGGGCAGATTAACGGGGTTCAGCCGGAATTTAGCGCGATACGCTACGTTCCCATGTCCGAGGGCCGTTGGCTCAATCAGATGGACCAGCAGCAGAAGCGCCGTGTGATTGTCTTGGGCGACGAGACCCGGCGGACGCTCTTTTCCGGAAGACCCTCAATCGGAAGCACAATCCTGCTGAACGGCGTCCGCTTCGAAGTGATCGGCACCCTGCAACGGGTTGGACACGGCGACAACAATACCCAGAACCTGAAGAACTACATTCCGTTCAGCACTATGCACGAGTACTTTCCGCCCCTGAACGCGGGCATCGATCTGGACGTTATCTCGCAGATCAACTATCAGCCGAGGTCGCGCGCGCTGCATGAGGCAGCCAAGCAGGAGGTCCACAACATCATCGCCCGCAACCACGGCTTCGATCCCGGCAATCCGGATTCCTTCGACGAGTGGGACACCATCCGGACTGTGGATCAGGTAGGGAAAATATTCGACGCCATGAATATGTTCCTGGGAAGCGTTGGCCTGGTGACGCTAGCTCTCGGTGCGATCGGAATCATTAACATCATGCTCGTTGCCGTCGCCGACCGTACAAAAGAGATCGGATTGCGCAAAGCCGTCGGCGCGACGAATGGAAACATCATGTTCCAATTCTTCGTCGAGGGCGCATTCCTCACCATGCTCAGCGGCGGCTTCGGGATCGCCGGGGCGGCAGCGCTGATGGCGGCCCTCTCCAACGTAAGTCTGGGCGACGGGTTTGATCCCCCAAAGCTGGTTGCCTCCACGGCCGCACTAGCGCTGGTGTCACTCGGGGTGGCGGGAGTAGCGGCCGGGCTCTATCCCGCCCGGCGCGCAGCGCTGCTCGAACCTGTGGAGGCCTTGCGCAAAGAATAGTATGCATCGGGATCTGCTCAAACAGGCATACTCGGCAATGAGACACGACGTGCGCCGCACCGTGCTGACCATGGCCGGCATGGCTTGGGGCATCGCGACGGTTGTGTTACTGCTTTCCTATGGCAATGGCTTTGGCAAGGCGATCGAGGTGATTTTTGAGAGTTTCGGGGCCACTGCCGTAGGCGTATTTCCGGGCCGAACTTCGCAGCAGGCCGGGGGCAACAAGGCGGGAGTGCAGGTTCGCTTTACCAATGACGACATCGAGTTGCTGCGCAACAACCTTCCGCTGTGCAAGCATGTCGTGCGCATGTCGCAGAAGGACTCCACCGTCCAAAACAATAACCGCTCGTTCACGTTCCCGGTCATGGGTCTCGATCCTGCGATCCAGGCAATCTGGAATCTGGATATATCCGAGGGCCGTTTCCTGAACGACGCCGACAATATGCAGCACGGTCTCGTCGCCGTAATTGCCTCTGAAGCGCGAGACAAGCTGTTTTCAGGGATGCCCGCCCTCGGAGAACGCATCCGCATCGACGGCGTAACCTTCGAAGTCGTGGGGATCGGCGCGCCCCGCATGCAATCTGGCGACAACGACAATAATCGTGTGGTCTACGTTCCGTACAACTCCATGGACGTTCTCAAGGATAACCACTACCTCGACGGGATCTGGCTCGACTCGATTGGTCTGGACCACGACAAAATGGACCGGACCATCCGGGAGACCCTTGCGACAGCCCACAATTTCAAGCCCGATGACCACCGCGCCGTTTTCGTCTTCGATGCCCAGAAGCAGCTTTCGCAGTTCGGCATCATTACCCTGGCTCTCAAAATCCTGCTGGCGTTTATAGGCACGGTGACACTCGGGATCGGCGGCGTGGGGCTGATGAATATCATGCTCGTATCGGTTACCCAGAGGACGCGCGAGATTGGCGTCGAGAAAGCCTTGGGTGCGCGCCGGCATCACATCCTCTTCCAGTTCCTGTCAGAGGCAATGGTGATTACCGCTGCTGGTGGCTTGCTGGGCATCTTGCTCTCCTATGCGGTTTCCCTCGTTGCGGGACGCATCACCTTCTACAGTGCGATTGCCAAAAATGCCGAGGCTGCCGACATTCGCCTGATCGTTTCGCCCATGATCCTTCTCGTTGCTACCAGCATTCTCGCAATCGTCGGCGTGATAAGCGGAATGGTACCGGCTCTTCGCGCGGCTAATCTCGACCCCATCGAAGCCCTCCGCTATGAGTAAATGAGTTTTAGCGCGGCGACGCACGGGCCGCTCAGAGAGCCTCTGTGGTACTCTGTGCCCTCTGTGGTGAGGCTTAGGTCTTAAATGTCAGAAGACATCCTCTCACGCCAGCCACCGCCGGCAGATTCCCGGATCGCATATGGGCGGGAGCCTGGCCAGTTCATCGATGTGCGCTTGCCCTCGAGTGGATTAAAGGCGTGCCCGCTGCTCATCAACATCCACGGGGGCTTCTGGCGCGCGAAGTACAATCTCGAACACGCCGGGCATCTCTGCGCAGCTCTCACGGCCGCGGGCCTGGCGACCGCAAACGTTGAATACCGGCGAGTAGGCAATGAAGGCGGAGCCTGGCCGGGCACTTTCGCCGACATCCGGTCGGCCTACCAATTTCTTGTCCAGAATGCCCAGAAGCACAATTTCGATACGACGCGGGTGATCGCCATGGGACACTCCGCCGGAGGTCAACTGGCGCTTTGCCTCGCCGCGCATGAGCCGAGTCTCGCCGCCGTGGTCTCGCTGGCGGGAGTTGTTGACCTGCAGCGGGCTTATGAGCTTCACCTCAGCAACAATGCCATCGTGGAATTCCTGCGTGGCACTCCGAGCCAGGTGCCCGATCACTACCGCGAAGCCGATCCCATGCAACTGTCCATCGCGAAAGTGCGCCAATGGCTGATTCACGGCAGCGCGGACGAGGTCGTCCCTCCTTCATTCAGCCGTGACTACCTCGCACTGAAGCAGAAAAAGCAAAAGGAAGATGTCCATTTGCTGGAGATCAACGGAGCCGATCACTTCGACCTCATCGACCCTCACAGCAACGCCTGGAAGCAGGTGGAGAAGATTGCGTTACAGACAAGCGCCTGAGCGATCGCGGCGGACGTCCACTTTTTAGATATTGCTCATCACATCTTAAGTCCTCTAGAATCTGAATCAATCTTTCATCTGACTTTCGCGATTGCTTGCCATCGCGCAAACTCAAGGTTCTCCGCAAACACATGTCTACAAGCAACGCTAGTACAGATCGGGGAAACACCTTTCCTTGTGACGAGACTCCGTACCATCTGCTGTTTGAAAACGGTATGGATGGAATGATGTTCACCTCTCCGGACGGCAAAATTCTGGACGCGAATCCTGCCGCCTGCCGGATGTTTGAACGCACCCGCGAAGAGATCATCGCAGCCGGCCGCGCCGGCCTGATGGACGCCTCCGACCCTCGCCTGCCCGGACTGCTGGAACAGCGGCAGCGGACCGGCAGGGCTTACGGTGAACTGAACGCCCGCCGTCCCAACGGAGAAATGTTTCCGGTAGAGATCTCATCCGTCGTCTTTAAAGATGCGGAGGGGCACACGCGCACGTGTCTGATCATCCGCGATATCACGGAACGAAAATCGGCAGACGCGGAACGGGAACGCCTCATCCACGAACTGCAGGAGGCCGTCGCGAAGGTCAAGACGTTAACCGGACTACTTCCCATCTGTGCCCGGTGCAAGAAGATTCGCGATGACGCCGGCCGCTGGCACGCGCTCGAGATCTACATCCGTATGCATACTGAAGCCGACTTCAGTCACGGAATCTGCCCGGAATGCCGCCTGCTGCTATACCCGGGACATTGACACGTCTGGTCCCTGCCCATACGATTTTGGCTTCCCGGAAACCCACAATGCTGACTCGCGCTCATCGTCGTTGCTTGCTGCTATTTGTCGCCGCGATGGTAGCGGCGGCTTCTGCTCCCCAGGCCGACCCAAATCGGTACCTCGCTGACGTTAAGGCGTTGGCTTCACCGGAGATGGAAGGCCGGGGGGCCGGAACCAAAGGCCTGAGTCGCGCCGAGCACCTGATTGAGAACGAATACAAAAATCTTCACCTTGACCCCGCTGGCGTAAATGGTTATGCGCAGCCGTTCAGCGTCATCACTGGAGCCCGCCCGAAGAACGACAACAGGTTTTCGCTCGAAACGGGAGACCGCAAGCAGGTTCTCAAAATCGAGCAGGATTTCGTTCCTTTCAGTTTTTCGTCCTCTGCTCAAGTCGCAGCGCCCCTGGTCTTCGCCGGATACGGAGCCACTGCTGACGAATTTCATTATGACGACTACGCCGGCCTGGACGTGAAGAACAAGATCGTCGTAGTCCTTCGCTACGAACCCTCAGGCTTTGCGGAAAAGTCGGGCAATCACGGCCTGACGCAACATTCGCAACTCATCACCAAGGCGATCAATGCAAGAAACCATGGAGCCCGGGCTCTCGTCGTCATCAACGGCAAGCTCGGCGAAGGAGAGGACGATCTTCTGACGCGATTCGGAAGCGTCAGCGGTCCGGAGAACGTCGGCGTTGTGATGGTGCAAGTGAAGAACGCAGTAGCAGACGCGTGGTTCCATGCAGCAGGGAAGGCGCTAAAAGACGTTCAGGATCAGATCAATTCCAGCACCAAACCGGCTTCCTTCGATTTTCCCGACACGCTGCATGCTTTCCTGAACGTCGACATAGAAACCACGCGCGCAACGGTGAACAATGTCCTGGCCTGGTTGCCCGGTCAGACCGACGAGTACGTCATCGTTGGTGCCCATTATGACCACCTCGGGCGTGGCAACTTCGATTCGCTCGCGCCTTCGCAGATCGGCCAGATCCATCCTGGTGCCGACGACAACGCGAGCGGTACCGCCGGCGTTCTGGAATTGGCGCGCATGCTCGCGCCCCAGCGCGGCAAGCTCAAACGCAGCATTCTGTTTATGAACTTCGCCGGAGAGGAACTCGGGCTTCTCGGTTCAGCCGAATGGGTGAAGGAGCCCACTCGTCCCCTCGACAAGGCCGTCGCCATGATCAACATGGACATGATCGGCCGGATCAAAGACGACAAGGTCTACATCGGCGGGGCGGGCACAGGATCTACATTCAAATCCGTGCTGGAGAAGGCTCAGAAAGAGGCCCCGTTCAAGATCGAGTACTCGGCAGGAGGCTATTCGTCCAGCGACCACACCTCCTTCGTGAGCAAAAAAATCCCGGTTCTCTTCTTCTTCTCGGGCCTGCACTCGGATTATCACAAACCGTCCGACACCTGGGACAAGATCAACGCTTCCTCCGCGGCTCGCCTCCTTGACATGGTCGAGAGCGTGACACTACATCTGGCGGACGCTGACGAACCTCCTGCCTTCCAGGTAGTTGCGGAAGAGAAGCCGGCGGGTGGCGGAGGAGGGGCAGGGTACGGGCCGTATTTCGGATCAGTTCCCGACTTCGGGCAAGTGGAGAACGGGGTGAAGTTCTCCGATGTGCGGCCGAACTCGCCCGCCGCGAAAGCAGGGTTGAAAGCAGGAGACATTCTCGTGCAATTCGGTGACAAGCCGATCAAGAACCTCTACGACTTTACCGATGCACTCCGGCGAAGCAAAGTCGGCGATGTAGTGGAAGTGAAGGTCCTGCGCGATGGTCAACCGGTCACTACGAGCGTGAAACTGGAGCAACGCAAATAAGACGTTGATTGCCTTGATCCGTGCTAATCCGCGTACTCCGTGGCAATGAAGTGCGCGGTAAATCCCTTATAATCGTCGGTCAACCTGCGAGGAATCCTTTGCCCTTTGACGACCTACGCCAGTGGATCGCCGCGCTCGACCGCGCCGGCGAACTGAAGCGCATCAGAACTGAAGCCGATCCGATCCTGGAAATAGCGGAGATTGCCGACCGCGTCTCGAAGAGCCGCGACTCCAAAGGGAATCCAGGCGGCCCAGCACTTCTCTTCGAAAACCTCAAGAGATATCCCGGCTCTCAGCTTCTCATCAACCAGTTCGGCTCAGACCGCCGCATGAAAATGTCCGTCGGCGTCAGTTCCTACGATGAGATTGCGGCGCGCATGCGCATGTTTATGGACGTGAAATCGCCGCAGGGCTTTCTCGATAAACTCAAGATGCTGCCGCTGCTCACCGAGGCGGGTAGATTTTTCCCGCGCACGGTCTCGACTGGTCCCTGCAAAGAAGTCATTAAGCGCGACACCTTCTCTGTGCTCGACTTTCCCATCCTGCAATGCTGGCCGAAGGACGGCGGACGCTTCATCACCCTGCCGTGCGTGGCCACACGCGACCCTAGATCCGGCAAGCGCAATCTGGGGATGTACCGTATGCAGGTCTATGACGAGCGCACCACGGGGATGCACTGGCAGCGCCAGAAAAACGCGGCGGAACATCAGCGCGAGCTGATGCGAGCTGCCGTCGAGGGAAAGTCAGCGGCGGTGGACATCATGGCCCGATCGTCCGGTGGTTCGGTGCTGCCTGAAGGCGAGCGCCCTTCCGGCAAGATGGAGGTTGCCGTTGCCATCGGCACCGATCCCGTGGTGACCTTTGCCTCCATCGTTCCTGCTCCTCCTGAGATCGAGGAATATCTCGTAGCAGGCTTTCTGCGCGGAGCCCCGGTCGATCTCGTCAAATGCGAAACGGTCGATCTGGAGGTCCCGGCCACAAGTGAAATCGTCCTCGAAGGCTACATCGACATCGGAGAACTCCGGACTGAAGGCCCATTCGGTGACCACACCGGGTTCTACTCACTCGAAGATCTCTACCCGGTTTTCCACGTCTCCTGCATCACGCACCGCAAGGATCCGATCTACGCGGCCACAATCGTAGGCAAACCGCCGCAGGAAGATGCCTACATGGGCAAAGCCGTCGAGCGCATCTTCCTGCCTATGATGAAGCTGACTATCCCCGAACTGGTTGACATCAACCTGCCAGTCGAAGGTGTCTTCCACAACCTGATGATTGTCTCGATCCGCAAGTCTTATCCCGGGCACGCCCGTAAGGTGATGAACGCCATCTGGTCGCTGGGCCAGGCGATGTTCACGAAATGCATCGTCGTCGTGGACGAGGACGTGGACGTACAGGACTTGGCGGATGTCACGCTGAAGGTCTTCAATCACATCGACCCCGAGCGCGACATCCAATTCACGCTGGGCCCGGTCGACTCGCTCGACCACGCCAGCCGCCTGCCGGACTTCGGATCAAAAATGGGCATTGATGCCACACGCAAGTGGGCGAGCGAAGGTTTCACCCGCCCCTGGCCGGATGAAATCAAAATGGGCGCCGCGACGAAAGCGCTGGTGGATTCCAAATGGAAAGCCCTGGCGAAAGAACTGGGACTCTCGTGAACGAGCGACATTGACCCTGATTGTGTGGCTCTGCGGAAGCGTTTTTCTTTGCGTCCTCCGCGGCTTTTCTTTGCGCTCTCTGCGGTGAAGCTTTTGACTTTCGCTGCTGATTCGGCCGGGCTCTAGGGGTCGGTGACAAGCTTCCCGGACGCAAGATCATTCACGAGAGTAAGATCAGCCTCGAGGAAGTCAAACTTCCGCAGGTCTTTGCTTTCCGCCCACTGAATCTCTTTGAAGATCCGGTTCTCCAGTTCGCCCTGGTACTCCCGCACGACGTAGAAGCGTAACTCCACCATCCCGCCATTGGGATATTCATGCTGAATGCGGACGAGTTCGTCCCCGATCGTGGCCTGAATTCCAAGTTCCTCATCGAGTTCCCGCCTCAGCGCATCGCGCGGCTGCTCACCTTCCTCGATCTTTCCGCCGGGGAACTCCCACTTCAACGGCATGGTCTGATGCCGCGTGCGTTGGCAAACCAGCAGCTTGCCGTTCTCAACGATCAGCGCTGCCACAACACGTTTCATGATCGGGCAGGACCTGTAACCTGCAACGCGCTCGCCACCGGATCAACGCAACTGGTGAAGGTGAAGGCGAACGCCGCGATGCCGCCCGCGCAGCGCAACTCGAGTTCGTGCGTGCCAAACGCGTGGTTGTTCACCAGAGAATACATACGCGCAGAATCGACCAAGACGTAGCTCTCCAACTCGCCACGGTTATTACGCCGAAACCGCGTGTCGCGGGTCCTCTGCTTTTCCATAAGAGGCCTGCCGTCCTGCAGGAGGACGACTTCAGTGGAGGGTGCGTGGGGGCAAGCCATGACCAAGTTTACGGCTGCAGCTTCATACTTCAACCGCAAAGTATGTGCCCCGTCCTCAACTGCCTCGAAGTATTCGGCCGTCGCAGCCCAGCGGCCATTCGCATAGAAGAAGTTCTCTTGCACGTTGCCGTCGAACGCGTAATCCGCAATCTGGTCTTCTTTGAACCCACCTTCGTTGCCAATCCGTCCCCGGCGATGCCCAAGATAAAGTTCCCCCGTCGGGCGAAAGCAGACGGCCCCGGTGTGATCCTCTTCACGCACCGGTGCCATGATCGGCGGCAACTCGATGGCTGGTTCAATTTCACGCAGCAGTTCCTGGATCACCTGTTCGCATTCCGCGTAACCACTCTCCCCGAAGTGTCCATAGCGCAGGTAACCGTCTTTGTCGAGCAGGTACTTGGTGGGCCAGTAGCGATTCGCGTACGCTTTCCAGATCTCGCGATTGCCGTCGATCACGATTGGATACGTAAGCCCGAATTCACGAATCCCGCGCTCTACGTTGGATCCATATTGTGCAAAGGTGAACTCCGGCGTGTGAACGCCGATGACAGTCAGTCCTTTGTCCCGATACCGTTCGTGCCAGGCTTGGACGTACGGAAGTGTGCGAATGCAGTTGACGCAGGTGTAATCCCAGAAATCGACAAGTACGACGCGTCCCCGGAGCTGATGAAAGCTCAGAGGAGGAGAGTTCAGCCAGACACGGCCAATCTCAGGCGCACGTACTTTGCCTTTCTCGACCCTCATGCGCCGGCAGCTTCCAGTTTCTTTTCCACAAGCATGGCGCAGTGCTGCACAAAATCCTGATGCTCGGAAGTGAATGCGGCAGGGAAGTGGCTGTCGATGTCTAATTCGCCCACGACTTGGCCGTGCGCAAAGATGGGAACAACAATCTCCGACTTGGTCTCAAGCGAGCAGGCTAGATATCGTGGATCTTTGCTCACATCGTCTACGATGACCGTGTGCCCGCTTGACGCAGCCGCGCCGCAGATACCCTGATTGAGCGGGATACGGGTGTGAGGAGTCATCGCGCCCTCGAATGCGCCCAGCACAAGCATCGGCGGTTGCGCTCCCGGTTCGAGCATGTAGAACCCCACCCAGTTGTACTTGAGCATACGTTCATGCAGAAGCGTGACCATCGAGCGCATCAGGTCCTGGGCGGTCCGGGAAGATTCCGCCAGTGCGGTGATGTCCGAGCGAACTTCATCCAGTCGTGTGACCACGGGAGCTACAGAAATCTTACCTCAGCCATTGGTGTTTTCGGCTGCTGAAGTGGGAACGTCTGTAATCCGGCGGATTCCTTTCGTGCGAGGAAAGATTTCGGGATGAATCGCGTGCGCTAGGGCCTCGAGTCCTTGCATCAGCGTTGGCGCGGGTGTATTCAGGAACTCATCGCGAATGCAGTACACGCGCCCCGTCCCGACGGGTGACGTCTGCTGCCAGGCTCGACCTGTGATGATCTTTTCCAGTGGCACGCGGTCGCCCGCTCCGCACCAAGCAGCGATGATGATTTCCGGATCCAGCGAGGCGATCTCCTCAGCCGAGCACTGTCGACCGGGTGAGCCTACGAAGTCGCCTCCCGCCGCTTGCACCAGTTCTGCCACCCATGGCTGTGATGCGATGATCGGCTTGCCCCACTCTTCGCAAAAGACTCTCGGCCTGGCGCCACCGGGCACTCTCGCCCGGATGCGCTGGATTTGCTGCTGCATGGCTTGGATAGCCTCTTCTCCGCGCTCAGATCGTCCAACGATTCCTGCAATGCTGGAGATATCGCCATAGATGTCGGACAGATTCCTAGGAGCAAGTCCCAGAAACCGCGCACCGGACTTTAGAATCTCGGCCAACGCTTTCTCCTGAAACGGAACCGCCGCAATTACCAGGTCGGGCTCTGCAGCTGTGATCTGGACGGAATCAGCCGTCCACGAATCCGACAAAATCGTGCGTGGGCGATCCGCAACTCCGGGCACGACGTCCGCGCAATAGCGGGTACAGGCCACAACCCGGTCCAACTCCCCGATGCAGTCGAGAATGACAGTAGCGCTGGGTTGCAGCGAGGCAATGCGGCGCTGAGTGTGGTCCAAGGCCATAGTTCATCTTAGCTGCCCGGAACCTAGCACAGCCCGTGCAAAGACCAATTTCACCGCCAACCGCACGGGCTCGGCTCCCATCTAAAGACGCTCTCAATCCTTCGCTTCGAGGGAATTTCGTTTGAACTCAAGAACCCTTACTTTTACGCTGCTGGTATTTGCGCTTGCGGTCACTGCCCCCCTCGGAGTGGCAGGCCAGACTCCGACCACCAACTTCACGCTTACTGTGAAGCTAGCCGGCACCGGCTCCGGCACGGTCACCAGCACCCCGGCTGGAATCAGCTGCAAGCCCACGTGTAGCGCATCGTTCGCATCCGGCACGAAAGTGAAGCTCACTCTTTCCGCCGCGAAAGGCTCGTACTTCGCGGGATGGAGTGGCGCCTGCAAAGGCACCAGCGCCTGCACCATCACCATGAACAGCAATCTCAGTGCGACGGCCACGTTCAACATCAACAATACGGTCAAGGTACTCAATCACATCATCTTCATGGCGCAGGAGAACCGCAGCCTCGACCATTATCTTGGCGCCCTGCGCCAGTACTGGCGCGACAATAAGTTCTCCGACATCTCTTTTGACGGCCTGCCGCAGTTCAATCCGACCTCGGGCAACGCGCCGCTCTACGGTCCGCCGCCAACCAATCCGGGATGCGACCCGAAATATCCGCCACCCAACGACTGCATTGTCGACAGCAGCAGCCCACAGGTCACGTCTTATAAGCTGATCACGGAATGCATCGAGAATCCAAGTCCCTCGTGGAACGAAAGCCATGTGGACTGGAACCTGAACAATCCCTACTCGGCAACCCCGACACTAGACGGGTACGTATGGACGAATGCGCACGACTCGCGCAACATTCAGCCTCCATACCATGACACCAACGGTATCCGAGTTATGGGTTACTACGACGATACAGACCTGAATTACTACTACTACATGGCGTCGCGATTCTCGACGTCAGACCGATGGTTCATGCCCACCATGAGCAGAACCGGGCCGAATCGGCACTATATGATGGCTGGGACGTCGCAGGGATATGCGTATCCGATCGGCACCGACAGCAAAGATCAGAGCCTGCTTACCGTGACGCCGATTTTCGAGGCCCTGCAGAATGCTGGGATCAGTTGGAAAATCTATGTCGATCCCACGGGTACAACCTGCGAGTCAAACCCGACTGCGCAATGTCTGCTTGGATACAGCTATATCCAGGATTTCCAGTGGGGGCAGACGATTCCGCAGAATTATCCCAACAGTCTGGTCCCCCTCTCGCAGTATTTCACCGACGTGCAAAATGGCACGTTACCGCAGGTGGCGATGATTGAGCCCTCGTCGCCAGCGGGGCTCGATGAGCATGGATCAGATTCCGACCAGTATCCGATCAATATCCAACTCGGCGCGCAGTTCGTCTCCTCGCTCATCAATGCGCTGATGACCAGTGTCTCGTGGAAGGACTCGGTGTTCATCCTGACCTACGATGAAGCCGGCGGAATCTACGACCACGTCGCGGCGCAACCGGCAAAGAGCCCGGACGGAATCAAGCCGCTGGACTTGCTGCCCGGGGACGTCTGCAACGGCCCGACGACCGGGCCGACCTGCGATTTCACCTATACGGGATACCGGGTGCCCCTCATTGTGGTCTCGCCTTACGCTAAGAAACATTATGTGAACCATCAAGTCGCTGATCACACGGCGATTCTGAAGCTGATCGAAACACGCTTCAATTTGCCTGCCTTAACCAAGCGCGACGCGGCGCAGCAGAACATGACGGGATTCTTCAACTTCAACTTCCCGCCGTGGATGACGCCGCCCACACCGCCACCACAGAGCACAAGCGGCGCGTGCTATCTGAACAAGCTGCCGTGAGCAGCGTGTTTGAGTTGTGCCCGTATTTTCTTCGCGTTCTTTGCGGCTGTCTTAGCGCCCTTGGCGGTTTGCTTTTTACTGCGAAGGCCGCAAAGAAATACGCAAAGGACCAAAAGGAAACTACACGTCAGCAGAGAATCTCCGCCGCAGCAAAGCGGCTAGGGCATCGAGAACCAATTGCGCGGCGTGCCCTGAAGCTTGAGGCAGGCTTCCGACGGAAAGGATCAGATCTTCTCGAC
>Ga0335071_10004900_pt1 | contig 13985 bp, 14 predicted proteins | sample Lox_Sample_15_FD_206724 | JGI IMG/M metagenome (GOLD analysis project Ga0335071, IMG submission 206724) | Soil microbial communities from Loxahatchee National Wildlife Refuge, Florida, United States - Lox_Sample_1.5 | ecosystem: Environmental > Terrestrial > Soil > Wetlands | place: USA... | reverse complement strand
GCTTCCGGATGGCCCCCGGCTGGGCGGCGCTCCCGCCAATTTCAGCGTCATGGCCGGCCGGCTGGGCAACCGTGCCGCGATCCTGAGCCGTGTCGGCCGCGACGAGCTCGGAGAGGCGGCCCTTCAGTTTCTTGATTCTCTGCCGGTGGATGTGAGTGTCCTCCAGGTGGATCCCCATTTCGAGACCGGACGCGTGACGGTTACCTTCGAGGGAGGCGAGCCAAAATATACCATTCATCAACCGTCTGCCTGGGATTTCCTGGAACTGAAGGATGAATGGCTCCGCCTGGCGGAGCAGGCAGGCGCCTTGTGTTTCGGCACGCTGGCGCAGCGAAGTTCCGCATCGCGCAAGACGATCCAGGCTCTTGTGGCGAACTCTCGAGCGGAGTGCATCCGCATCTTCGACGCCAACCTGCGCGCACCGTTCTATTCACGCGGGGTCGTTGAGGAGTCTATCGGGCTCGCTACCGTGGTCAAGATGAGCGAGGCTGAGGCTGTCGAGCTTCTGGCTTTGCTGGGGCTGGACAGGGGAGGAGCCGTCGCTCGCGGAGGGCTCCGAAACGCAGCCGAGCGCCTGCTCAAGGAGTTCCAGGATCTCGAACTAGTGGCCATTACGCGCGGCAGCCGCGGCAGTCTTCTGGTTTCCCGGCAGGGATGGAACGATCACCCCGGATTTCCGGTGAGCGGAGGCGACCCGGTAGGCGCCGGCGACGCATTTGCCGCCGCCCTGGCTCATTACATGCTTCGCGGAGCCGGCCTGGCGCTGCTTAACGAGGCGGGCAACCGCTGGGGCGCATGGGTCGCCTCGCAGCCCGGGGCGATGCCCGTTCTGCCTGACGAGGTCCGCCTCTCGATCGGCGCCGCCATCGAGAGCTGCTAGAGCATTTTCGGCGTTGATACGGGCAGGTAGACGTCTGTGGTCTCCCACCCTTTTCCGCAAAGAACGCGGAAAAGGATGGGGCACGGAAGTTTCAAACTCAAATTGAAAATGCGTTAGACATTCACGGTTGTCTCTGCTTACTTCTCCACGATGCGTGTTGCGACCATTTGTTCCGTTGCGAATTCGGGACTGCCCACGTGGCGGGTGAACGCGATCTGGTCGCCGGAAATCTTGCCCACATAGAGAATCTTGAACGGGCCATTATTGGTCTTTAAAGTTTCGACAAATGTGATATCGTCGCCCGTGACCTTTCCATCCGTGATGGCAACTTCCCCCCGTTCGTTTTTGGCGGTACCCGTAAGGGTTTCGCCGTTCAGGGTGAACGTGTAAACGTATTTCTCGTCACCGCCCCCTGTGTGGAAGGCCGCCGACCATTTTCCATTGATATCCGCGGCCCAGGCAGTAAACCCCATGCACGCGGCCATGATAGCGAGAACAACAACACTGCGAAGCTTCATCAATCTTTCTCCCTTTCCCACCCGAAATTTACTTGCATTCCTGATTTTCTAGAATTGTACCGCTCTCCAGAGAGGCTGATGCCGCAGCGAGGCCGGCAGGCGATAACATCGTTCTGAGTGCAGTTTCAAAGATGCAGTTTCAAAGAGGAGTCCATGACCAAGGCGGCCGAAGAGTTGACACCTTTTGCGCACAAGGCCAGCAACACCTGCTTCGGCTGCGGCCCGGCCAATCCGGCCGGCTTGCAATTGAAATTCTTTGTGCGCGGGGATGGCTCGGTGGTGTGTTCGGCCAATATTCCCGACCGGTTCGAGGGCCTTTACAGCTACCTGCATGGCGGCATCATTGCTACGCTTCTCGATGAAATCATGAGCAAGGCGGTGCGCGCCAGAGGGCTGAGCGGGATGACGCGTCACATGGAGATTGAGTATCTGCGTCCAGTTCCGTCAAAGACTCCCATCCAGCTTGAGGCGCACCTCTCGCATACCGAAGGACGCAAGCACTGGGTCCAGGGATGCGTGATGAGCGAACGCGGAACGGTGCTGGCGCGCGGCAAGGGGCTATTCGTGGAAGTGCGTCCGCGTGAAACTCCCGATGGGCCGCCCGAATAGATGCTGCATAGGAAGTTCCAGTTGCAGAAGAACCGGATGGCCTTCAGCGCATTTTCCGAGGGAGTGTTTACCGTCTGGGAGAAGCTTCCCAGGTCTCCCACCCCGTCGCGCAAAAGGCCGCGCGAAGGGTGGGGCACGGGCCGAAACGTGATGATTTCAGTTCCGGCTTCCGCGGCAGAGGCGGCGGTTTTGGCGAGAAACTGCCGCCCCCTTGCGATCCCTGGTCAAACCGAAGTTCCATATCCAACTGCGAATCAGTGGATCATGTTCATCGTGTCCTGGGTGACCGTATCGAAGGTTGTGACCGCCTTTGAATCGGCCTCGAAGGCACGCTGGGCGATGATGAGTTGGGAAAACTCCGACGAGATATTGACGTTCGAGCCCTCCAGGGAGGTGTCCTGAATCTGGCCCAGGCCTGAGCTTCCAGGAACCCCCACCACGGCCGTGCCGCTCGCCCGGGTCGTTTGGTAAACCTGATTGCCTACGGAACTCAGACCCTGCAAGTTGGGCACATTTGCCAGCGCTATCTGCCCAACGTTTTCCTTTTCCCCATTCGAGAAGGTCGCCGTCACCGTTCCGTCCGAGCCGATGGTGAAGCTCTCGTACTGGCCGCTCGCGTAGCCATCCTGTGTCGAAGCGGAAACCGCCGAGTTCGCCGAGGTATTCATCTGCGTGATGCTGGGGTTTCCGCTGGCATTGAGCAAACTCCAGCCGATATTCAGATCGTTGGCCTGGTCTGCCAGCCCGGTGAAACCGAGAGAGATGGAAGAGACGTCGGTTGCCCCCGTGCCTACGGTTTCCGCTGCTCCGCCGGCAGGCGTAATTGACGTCAGTACGCCGGTGGGATCGAAAGTCATCGTGCCGGTCACTGGCGTTGAAACCCCCGAGGTGAAATCGGAAGCCGGCATCGAGACCGAGTAATTCCAGGTGTTGGCAACAGCGCTCGGAGTGAAGTTCACGGTAGCCTCGTGGGGCTCACCCAGGGAATCGTAGATTGTCATCTGGTAGGAAAGAGTGCTGCCGTTGACAGGATTGAGGTTTGCCGTCATGCTCATGTTCGCTGTCGCATTCGCGGCTTGCACCTGCCCGACAGGGACGCTGACTCCCGTCAACTGGGCGTTGGTATTGACCACGCCATTGACCGAAGGGTAGCCCATCACATTCAACCCGCCCTGAGTGACGAGGTTTCCATTCGCGTCCGTCGTGAAATTTCCGGCCCGGGTGTATTCAAATCCGCCGCCTCCATCGCTAAGCACAAAGAAACCATTGCCATTGATTGCCATATCGGTTGCAGAACCCGTCGAGTTGATCGAGCCCTGGGTAAAATCGGTGACGTTGGCCGCAACCTGCACGCCGGCGCCTTGCTGGATCACATCGCCCGATCCCGTGGTTCCGATTTGCTGGGAAAACAGGCTGGCAAAGTCGGTTGTCTGCTGCTTGAAGGCCGTCGTGTTCATGTTGGAAAGATTGTTGGCGATCGTATTCAAGGCCGTCGAATCGGTATTCAGGCCCGTCAGCGGAATAGAAAAGCTTCCCATCGTGTTCTCCTTCTGTCCTGGTTTTCGTCTCGTGTTTGGGCTGATTTTTATCGCACGCCTGACGTTGGAAGCGGGCTCGCTGCCGAGCCCTGTTTCCCACTCAGCGCCTGGGCGACGCGCTCGGCCGCGAGGTTCGCCGCAGGAATCCCCAGATTGCCTGCGGCGAGGCCGGCCGTGGTGGAAGCGGTGGATGTGGAGCCCTGCGCGCCCGCTGCCGTCTCGACGCCCGCTTGCGAATTCCTCTTCTGCGCGGCATCGGCGACCGTTCCCGGAGCCGCCGATGCGGTTGCCTTCGCGGTTGTGCCGGCACTCTGTTCGTAGGCCGAGCTCTTACTCGTCGCCGAGGTCGAGCCGTCCAGATTCGTTATCAGTGTCTGGTTGATTGAGATCAACTGCTCGAGGCTGTTCACCTGCACGAGCTGATTGATGTACTCGTTCGGATCCGTATTCGCGGTGGGATCCTGATTTTTCATCTCCGTTACCAGCAGCGTCAGAAAATCGTTGGCGGAAATCGTTGCCGAATCCGTCGAAGCATCTGAACTGCTGGTGCCGGTTGCACTGTTTGTGCTCGCTGCCATGGGCGAACTGGCTGCCAGCCTCGCGGTGGGGCCTGTCAGCGCCTGACTGGCAGATAAGTTGTGATTCAGAATGGATGCCGCCATCGTTCCTCCCTTGTCTCTGTTTGTGCCGCCTCTGCTCTCGGGCGCCCTTCCCGGCCCGCCCGAGCCGTTGCTGAACTCTCCCTGTCAAGCCATCACGGAGATATGCTTTCCGGACGATGGCCCGCTCACTGGTGCCGCATCCGGCCCGGAAGGCGAAAATGAAATCTCGCGCGCCGGCGGCGAAAGACCGGATCGGCCCGAACTTTGCTCTCGATCTGCCACCCACTGGCCTCCGCTTCCGCCCGGCTGCTGCTGCGCGCCGCCCTGGCCAGCTCCGGCATGCGCGCCTCCGCTTTCCATGGAAGCCAGATTGAGCGTCTCGACCGGGCTGCGTTCCTGGGCGAGATAATGGTTCAATCCCTCGATGTGGCCGCCCAGCACCTGCGCAGCCTCGGCCGATGCCGGCACCAGCGATGCGTGAATACCTCCGGCGCCCATCTCCGCCCGCACGCCGATCCAGCCCAATGCCGGATCCTCGAACCCTGCCTCGGCCCGGCGGGTACCTGCATGAACCCAACCTGGATTCCCAACCGCCGTTCCGGCATCCAGCACCGTAAACGTGTGCTGCGCAGAATTCTCAGCGGTTCCGCTCGCAAGGACGCTCTCCTTGGTTCCACCGAGACCGTGCTCCGCTGCGGGCACTCGCGCCATTGCCGAAGCTTCTGCTGGAGTCGCAGCGAGAGGACCGGAAAAAGCCCCGCCGGCGCGTTGAGAGCCAATCTCTGCCGCCGAGTTGCTTGTAGTTTTCTGATGGACAGCGCGGCTGATCGTGGCGCCTGGGCCAATCGCAGGCGAAGCCGGGGAAAGAGTGGCGTCCGTGATGCTCAGGTCGTTCCCGGGCATCTGTTGCGCACCGGCTTGCGCAGATCGTTCCGCACTCTGCGCGCGCGCGCTCCCCATCGCCATCTCCGCTTCCGCGGCCGGCTGAGGGCGGAAATCCGCTGCCGGAACCGCAGGCCGGCTCTCGCCTTCTAACTTGAGTTGGGCAGGAGGCTCGAATCGATTTTCCTCAGCGGATGCTTCGCGCGCCCCTGTAGCCGATTCAGCCGTTTCCAATGAACTTCTGCTCACTGGCGCGCTCGGGGGAGCCTCCGCCAGTCCGCTTCCGCCACTTCGCGCCAGAATGGCACCATGGGAGGTCTCACGAATTCCTCCGGAGTTCTTCTGCGTGGTTGCCTCGCCGTTGGCTTCGCTGGCGGCAGGAACCGCGTTGATCACGGGCTGTACCGGCAGGGAGAACGGCATTCCCGGTGAAGGAAGTTGCTGTACGGGAGAGTCGCTTGCGGGAACTGCCATCGGCACTGCCTGGGAGCTGTTCCTGGAGTCCTTATCGCGTGGACCTGCCTTCCGCGCGCCAGAAGAATAGGCGTTCTCACTCTGCTTTTGCGCCTGAACGCTGCTTTCCGACGGCTCGGCCGCAGCCGAAGAAAGGTCCTTAGAGCAGGCTTTCGATGAAGAGAGATTCTCGGGCGAGGATTGTTCCGGTGAAGAAGCTTTTTCCGGCAACGCTTCTGAAGATGCTGTTCCGTCTTTGAATGCTGTTCCGCCTTTCGCGGCAGGGAGACTCGTGGCCGAAGATGCCGGAGACTCTTCCGGTTCCTTCGTTGCGCTCTGCCCGCTCACGGCCGCACCGGCCCCCATCATCGCGCCTGAGGGCGAATAGGCAGCCGTTGGGATCTTCGCGCCTCGTGCTGGAACCGCAGTCGCCGAGCTATCTGCTTCTCTCAAGGTCCGTGCTCCCCCGGAAGAGCCTGGCAGCGTCGCCAAAGAGGAGATCAGGGACTGAAAACGCGCGCCAAAGCTTTCGGCCACAGACCTCTGGGCAGGAGATCCGGCCGCAAAGCCTGAAGTGCCCGAAGTCGAGGCCAAACCGGCAGCTTCGCCGGTTCTAACAGCTCCCGCCCCGGCTCCCGTCGCAATTCCCGTCGTCACGCCCATGTCCGGGATTCAGCAGATCGCGTGCCAAATCGACCAGAAACGAGTTAGAGGGATGTCAGGATTGGGACCGCCGTCCCGATTGAGGATTTGAGGAGGGCACTCGATGAGATTTCTCCTCAAGTTTTTTCCTTGGCAGCCTTGGGTTTTGCCGGTCTCGTACCCTCTTGGGGAGCTTCTGTCGCTTTCTTTGTCTGCTTTCGGCGCATCTGGCTCAGGTGCCCCTCATCGAGCGCCTGCTGGCTGCGCCGCGCTGCTTTGGCAGCTTGTCGCGCCTCCAATTTGCGCAGCACATGCTCGGCCTGTTGCCGCCCCACTTTTTTGGCTAGAAGTTCTTCGCGCAGCCGGGGGACTTCGCGTTGGCTGAAAGCGATTCTCGGAGCCAGGAAGCTCGCGCTTCTGGCTGCCGCCAGGCTCTCCTCAAGGCCTGCGAGCCGGTCGGCCGCTTCTCCGCTGCGGGCGCTCGAGGCGATCAAAAGCCGCCCGCCGCGGTCACGCTCACCAACCGCATCAAGAGCCCGCTCCAGCCGGCGCAATTCGCCGACCGCACTCTCGAGCGCCAGCTTCCGTTGTTCCTCTTCGATTTCGAGTACCCGCAACAGGCGGCGCAGCGGACGCGATCCCGCCATAGCTTAGATCTCCGCCGCCAGGGCGGCCAGCCGGCGCAGGCAGTCGTCATAACAGACTTCGTCATGCACCCCCTGTGTGAGAAAGGCGCGCAGGGCGGCGCGCGCGCCGAGAGCACGATCCAGATCCGGGTCCGAGCCCGGCTTGTAAGCGCCGATTCGCACCAGATCCTCCGAACGCGCGTAGACGGCCATCAGGCGGCGGACCAGGGCCGCATGTTCCCGATGCTCGGGGCCTGCGACGGCCGGCATCAGCCGGCTGATCGAGTCCAGGATCTCGATGGGCGGGTACCATCCCTCCGCGGCCAGCGAGCGGGAGAGCACAATGTGTCCGTCGAGAAGCGAGCGCACGGCATCGACCAGCGGGTCCTGCTGATCGTCGCCCTCCATCAGCACGCCGTAGAAGGCCGTGATGGATCCGGTGCGGAACTGCCCGCTTCGCTCGACGAGCTTGGCCAGCCGCGAAAAAACCGAGGGCGTATAGCCCTTGGCTGTTGGGGGCTCCCCGGCCGCCAGCCCGATCTCCCGGGCCGCCATCGCGAATCGGGTCAGCGAATCGAGCACCATCAACACGTTCTTTCCCTGCGCCGCAAAGTACTCGGCGATCGTCGTGGTAGCCAGCGCCGCCCGCATCCGCTTGAGCGGCGACTCGTCGGAGGTCGAGACCACCACCACCGACCGCTTCCGCCCCTCCTCGCCAAGCGCCTCCTCGAGGAATTCGCCGACCTCGCGTCCCCGCTCGCCGACCAGGCCCACGACGGTCACCTCCGCCTCGGTATTGCGGGTCATCATGCCGATCAGCGTGCTCTTTCCGACCCCCGATCCGCCGAAGATGCCCACACGCTGGCCCCGGCCCACGGTCAGCATCGCGTCGATGGCGCGAATGCCGGTTCCCAATGGCGCGCGGATCGGCACGCGCTCGAGCGGCGAGCGCACTTTGCCCTCAAGCGGCATCGCCCCGCGCGACGCCGGCGGCCGTCCTCCGTCGATCGGCGCGCCCACGGCGTTCAGCACACGGCCCATCAGCGCCTCGCCGACTTCGATCTCGGCCCTCATGCCCAGCGCTTCGACGCGGTCGCCAAAGCGAATCCCTTCGGCCGTCTCCACCGGCATCGAAAGCACATGCGCTCCTCTAAAACCGATGACCTCGGCTGGATGCGGCACCCCCGAGGAGTCGAGAATCTCGCAGCACTCTCCCACCGAGACCGGCGGCCCCTCCGATTCGATCGTCTGACCCACCGACTCGAGCACCTGGCCACGCCAACGCCATGGCTCACCGCGCCCGAGGCGCGCAAAATAACGGCCAAGCAGCGCTGTCACCTCTCCACCTCGCCTTCGCCCCGGCCCGCCTGCCCGGAGCCGGCCTCCTGGCGCAATGCGCCGGCGCGATCGAAAAAGCCGCGCTCGATTTCGGCCAGCTGCGAACGGATTCCCAGATCGACCGTTCCCAGTTCGGTCTCGATCGTGCAATCGCCCAGCCGCATCCCCTCGCCGGCCACGACAAGCGGCTTGATGGCCAGATTGGGCACCAGAGCCACGGCTTCCGTCCACAGGCCAAGATCGGCTTGAGGCACTCGCAACCGCACCTGGGTCGAGTCGGCAAGCTGGCCAAGCGCCACGCGTACGGCTCCGGTCAAAAGCAGAGGGTCCATCTGCGCCTCGCGCCTCAGGATGCGTGCCGCCACTGCCAAAGCCAGCTTCACCACTTCGTGCTCTACGGCGTGAAGAAAGCGGTCGCGTTCGGCTTGAAAGCTCTCCAGCAATCGGGCAGCCTGCTGGCGGCGCAGCCCATCCTGAGCCGCCTGTGCCTGGGCCTGCGCTCTGCGCTCGGCTTCAGCCGCTTCCTGACGGCCACGCTCGCGCCCGGCCTCGAAGGCCTTCCGCTTCTCCTCAGCGAGCTGACGCTCGGCCTCGCCGCGATCCGCTGCATGCTGAGCTTTTCTGGAATGCGGCGCAGCGGCCGCGGAGGTTTCTCCCGCGGCATCCTCCCAGCCGGCCCACAGAGGCTTCCCGCTGTCATTGGGCGCTGCCGGGTACTCGAAGAACTGAATGGCTCCGTTCACCGCCGTATGAAGCGCCCCTTTCCCCTGCCGCACTGCTCTCACTCCCCTTGCATTTCACGCGCGATTGCGCCTGAATTTCCGGCCCGGTATTTTGGCAAGGACTTCGGGATCCGGAGCCAGTCCTATGCCAGCATCTCGTCGCCTGTTTCGAGCTTCAGCACAACCTTGCCTTCGGCTTCCAGCCGCCGGGCCAGATTCAGGATCTCCTGCTGCGCCGCCGCTACCTCGCGCGAGCGGACCGGGCCCAGCACCTCCATATCCTCCTTCAACATCTCCACGGCCCTCGAACTCATCGCTTTGAAGATCTGCGCGCGCAACTCCTCATTTGCCCCGCGCAGCGCCAGCGCCAGTTGCCTCTTGTCGACACCTGCGACGATTTCGCGGATGGTCGCCGGCGGCACCGTGATCAAGTCCTCAAACGTGAACATCAGGTTGCGGATACTGAGGGCAAGTTCGGGCTGGTTCTCTTCGATCGCTTCGAGAATCTTCTTCGCCTCTTCGGCGTTCAGCCGGTTCATCAGATCGGCCACCGCCTTGAAGCCTGAGTAGCTCTTGCGCGCCGAGTCGCCCACGCTCTCCAGCCGCCGGTGCAGAATGTAAGCGACCTTCTGAGCCATCTCCGGCGAGAACTGGCGCATTTCGGCCAGCCTCTGCACCGAGACCACCTTGTGCTCTTCGCTGAGGCTATCGAGCACGATCGAGGCTCGCCGCGGGTCCAGGTGCGCCAGCACCAGGGCGATCGTCTGCGGATGCTCGGAGTCCAGCAGCTTGCCCAGTTGCGCCGGATCGGTGCGCTGCAGCTTGGCCAGGTTGCCTTGTGCCGCCTCCTGCGAGCGGCGCACGAGCATGAGCAGATCGTCGGCGCGATCCTTCCCGAAGGTGTCGATCAGCAGCCGGCTGGCATAATCCAGCCCGCCATGAACCATGAAGTTCTGGGTCTCCAGCAGCTCCCAGAACTCCTCCATGACGTCGGAGGAGACCTCCGGCGAGACGCCTCTCAGATCGGCCAGTTCCTCGGTCAGCCGCTGCACATCGGCTTCCGGCAGGGCGCGAAGGATCTCCTTGGCCAAATCCTGGCCAACGGCGACAAGGAGAATCGCCGCTTTGCGCACCCCGGAGATATTCGCCGATCGGCGCTGCCGCGCCGTCCCGCCATCGATGCCTTGTTCGGCCACCTGGGTTCTCCTTAGGGCCGGGGCTGATTTTCCCGACTGCTTTGTCGCTCGTTGCTAAAGCGCCTCGACATTTGCCACTCCTCGCTTCGCGCCGCTCCCGGCGCTGCCGTCCTAATAGTGTTAACAGGCCCTAATCAGTCGGAATGAATCCAGCTCTGCAACAGTCTCGAACTCTGTGTCGGTTCGCGTTTCAGGTGAGTTGTCACCTGATCGAAGATTTCCTGGGAGCGGAGACGCTCCGGGTCGGTCTCGCGCGGTTCTGGCGGTTTCAATACAGCCTGCGCGGAGGCTTCGCGCGTCAGTTCCTTTACGCCCCGGCCGGAGGCCAGCGCCTGTGCGGCTGCGCCTGCCTGGCGCAAGGCGGGCCGGACGCCGAAAAACAAGACCGCCAGCAACCCGGCCAGCAGCGCGATGTACTTGATCAGCAGCGGCGAGCCTGAGATCGCGGCCGGAATCTGCGCGTAGACAGGCGTGGATTCCTGAGCCCGGTTTTCCTCAAAGGCCAGATCCCGGACGGTCAGGAGATCGCCCCGGGTTGCGTCGAAGCCCACCGCCGCCTGTGCGAGCGCTGTGAGATTGCTCAGTTCGTCGGCCGAACGGGCTTGCCAGACGGCCGGTTTCCCCTTGCTTGCCTGCTGAACCATCCGGTCGTTGACGACGATCGCCGCCGTCATACGACGCACCTTCCCCCCGCCTTCCACCACGTGACGTTCGGTCTTTGAGGCCCCGTAGGTGCCCGATTCCGTCTTGGCCGTCTGGGGCGCGGTTGTTCCCTTGGGATAGACCGGCACGGCTTGCGAGTTGGGTGCATTCGAGGCTGTTCCCGGCACTCCGGAGGCAACCTGCTGGACGCCCGTGGTCTGCTCGGTCCGCTGCATCGAGAGGGCCACGGTCTTGTCCGGATCGTAAGTTTCCTGTGTTGTCTCCGTGCTCGCATCGTCGTAGTCGAGCGTTACCGAGGCGCGCACGTTTCCCGATCCTGTCACCGGCTCCAGGGTGGAAACCAGCTTCTCCTCGAGTGCCTGTTCGGTGCTCAGCCGCGTCGCCTCGACCGTTTTGGGTCCGAGAGGCAGGTTCCCGGCAGCGTCCACCAAGATCACCCGATCCGCGGTCAGCCCGTCGACCGCCGAAGCCACGAGGTTCCGGATCGCATCCGGCTCGCCCTCGGCCAGCGTATGGTGGCGCAGCTTCAGCACCACCGATGCCTTGGCCGGGCGTTGCTGGTCTTGAAAGAGCGAGTCATGAGTCAATACCAGATGAACGCGGGCCGATTCAACATCGGCCAGTGTGCCCACCGTATGCTCAAGCTCGCCTTCGAGAGCCCGCTGATAGTTCACCTGTTCGTCGAACTCCGAGCCCACCCAGTTGGGCTTGTCGAAGAGCTCGAAGCCCAGCCTGCCGCTTTTCACGCTCGCCTTGGCTGCGGTTGCCAGCCGCGCCTTGTCCAGCTGCCCGGCCGGAACGCGGATGCCCGCGCCATCGGCGGTTCCTTCATACGGTATCTGCGCCTGGGCCAGCGCCTGGGCCACCTGTTGCGCGTCGTCCGAATCGAGATTTACATAGAGCGTCCGCCAGTCGGTGCGCAGCCCGTACCAGAGCAGCCCCCCTGTCAACGTCCCCAGCAGCAGAACCAGCGCGACCGTCCAGCCGCGCTGGCGGGCCGGCATCTGTCGCCACCGTAGCGACGTCAGAGTCCAAAGCGCGCTCAACCGCCCCATCAGATCAGGCTGCCGCGTCGCTCCTGGCGCGCTCTTTTCCATTTGTGTTCCCGTGGCCATGGCTGCTCGAATCCGCTGTTCTCCCACTCTCTATGCCGGCTCTGCAGCCGGCTCCCGCCGTTCCGATCTCTGTTCTCTGCGCTCTTATCCCTGTTCCCTGATCCCTGTTGTTAGAACTGCATGCCGAGGACCGACTGATAGGCCTGCACTGCCTTGTTGCGAACCGCCAGCGCCAGCTCGAATGCCATGCTGGCCTTCTGGGTGGCGATCATGGCGCTATGGACATCAACGCCCGTGCCGGTCATCAGCCCCTCGACAGCGGTGCGGGCCTGGTCCTCGAGCGTATTCACCTGGCCCACGGCGTCTGATAGCAGGTCGGAGAACGGCGCGGCCTGACCGGCATTCGCTCCGCCCGGTGACTGTGCAGCCGTGCTGCCGATTCCGGAAGACCGAAGCGAATCCAGCGCGCCGACGGTGTGAATTGCGGTTAGCATAGCTTCCTCCCTCGCGCGATTTGCGTCTTGTTGATCTCCGCCTTGCCAAGGCCATCGCCTTACGACTTGGCGATCTCGAGCGCCGAGGTGATCATGCCCTTTTCAGCCTGCACCGCGGAGCTATTCAGACCATAAGCACGAGTGGCCCCCATCAAGTCCGCCATCTCTGTGAGAGGGTTAATATCCGGATACGAAACATAACCATCCTCTCCAGCGTCGGGATTTCCGGGGTCGTAGCGCTTGAGCGGCGGCGAAGTGTCTTCGACGACTCCGGCAATCCGCACGCCTGTCGAGACAGCTTCTGTCGCACTCGACCCCGTCGAGGGCAAGGCCGCCGCGGCGAGCCTGTTGAGCGTCGCGCTGGGCGAGGTTGTGGCGCCGGAGGCCGCCGAAATCGCGTTCAGAAAGCCCGGATCGGCGTCTTCGGCGGCAAAGATGACGTGCTGCCGGCGGTACGGCCCGCCCGAGGCCGTCTTCGTCGTCTCCGCATTGGCCATATTGGCAGCTACGACTTCGGCGCGCATGCGCTCGGCCTGCATCGCGCTGCCCGAGGTCTCCATCAACCCGAAAAGATTCATCGCCCGCACTCCTCTGTTCTGTTCTCTGTTCTCTATTTACTTGCTGTCGGCGTGAATTGCGTCCATCGTGCGCTGGTACTCTTCGCGCAGCAGGGCCACGCCGGTCTTGAACTTCAGTTGCGCCGCGGCCAGATTCAGCCCCTCCCGATCCATCGAAACGTTGTTGCCATCGGGGCGCGTAATCAACCCGTCAACCGCTTTCACGCTGACGGGCTGGGCACTCTGCTCCTGATCCACCTCACCGATCGCCTTCTGCATCTCTGACTCGAAATCGATCCCCACGGTCCGGTAGCCGGGCGTGTCGATGTTCGCCATGTTGGCCGCGGTCAGCTTTGCTTCAGTGGCGGAGAGATCGATGTATCGGGCGATCTCCTGGCTCAGGCCTGTTGCAATCTCCATCCCCATTTCAGCCTCCCCTGGCTCGCTGCGCCACAGCGCAGCGAGCACACTCCAGAACCCCAGATCTCAGTTCACCGTCAGCCCGAAATCGATCTCATGCTCGGTGAGCACCGGTTCGTCTCCGGCCAGAATCGCGCCCCGCTCCAGCACGTGCTCCAGTTCGCGGACGTTGCCGGGCCATTCATGCGCAGCCAGCTTTCGAATGGCTGCGGGGCTGATGCGCTTGACCGGCGTCTCGCGCCCCATCCGCTCAAGAAAATGGCTGACGAGCAGCGGCAGATCTTCCAGGTGCTCGGCTAGCGCCGGCGTGCGGATGAGAAAAACTGCCAGGCGGTAGTAAAGATCGCTGCGGAAATTTCCAGCCTGGGCGTGCTGGGCGAGCGGCTGATGGGTGGCGGCGACGATGCGCACGTCCACTTTCACAGTTTCGTTATCGCCCACGCGCTGCAGCTCTCCGCACTCCACAAACCGCAAGAGTTTCGACTGCAGACCGAGGGGCATCTCGCCGATTTCATCGAGGAAGAGCGTGCCTCCATCGGCGGCCTCGATGCGGCCGGTGCGCCCCTGCACTGCGCCGGTGAAGGCGCCGCGGGTATGCCCAAAGAGCTCAGCCTCGAGCAGGGCCTCCGGAATGGCCGCGCAGTTGATCGCAACAAACGGCTTGCGGCTGCGCGGCGAAAGCCTGTGGAGGGCCTCGGCGACCAGTTCCTTGCCCGATCCGGTGGGTCCCTCGATCAGCACGGGAGTCATCCGCGAAGCAACCAGCCGCACCCGCCGGCTCACTTCCAGC
>Ga0335071_10004898_pt1 | contig 13986 bp, 20 predicted proteins | sample Lox_Sample_15_FD_206724 | JGI IMG/M metagenome (GOLD analysis project Ga0335071, IMG submission 206724) | Soil microbial communities from Loxahatchee National Wildlife Refuge, Florida, United States - Lox_Sample_1.5 | ecosystem: Environmental > Terrestrial > Soil > Wetlands | place: USA... | reverse complement strand
CTTGAGGCAGCCAAGCACTTCGACAAACCCGCGAAACTCGTTCAGATCCTCTGGATGGAACCCTTCCCGACGGAACGCGTCGCGCGTGAGCTCGCCGGGGCGAAGGTCGTCGTGAACGTCGAAATGAACCACGGCGCCCAGCTCGGCGGCCTTATCCGCGAAAAGACCGGTATCAATATCGAAAAGAATATTCTGCACTACGATTCCCGTCCCTTCGACCCGCTCGACCTCTCGGATGAGCTTAATAAATATTTCAGTTGATAATCGACAAGGGTAAGACCGGCTATTCCATGTTGAATGAAATCTTGAAAACACTGACATTCCGAGGACACTATGCATACTTGCCGATAGTCACCTATTTTTGGATCGCATGCTTATTCTTAGTTAGCCCGTTAGACAAATTAGAAACTATTATCTTGAGCTCTGCTTTATTCTTTCCTGGTTATTTCGTAATAGGATTAATGGCTATTATTCAATCCCCCCATAATGCGAATAGTATTTTATCTCAGCTCGGCTTAGTTAAGGTTGCTCCTGATTATGTTCTCCCCACACAAAATGGAATGTTTGTTGCTATGATAATCTCGATTTTGATCGTACTTTTAATAAATTTCATCATCGTTACGACCATCTCTCGACTGAAACATGTCAAAACGTGATCTCTAAACATAATCCCATGGAACAGCTCAATCTTTCATCATCCGCAAAGATAACCTGGTGCCCCGGCTGCCCAAACAGCCAGATCCTCGTCGCCTACCGCCAGCTCGTGACGGAAATGGTGAATGCCGGTGAAATGAAACTGGAAAACCTCGTCTCGGTCGCCGGCATCGGCTGCCACGGCAAGATAACGGATTATCTCCAGACGAACACCTACACTTCGCTCCACGGCCGGCTTATTCCCTCGATGACCGGCATCAAACTTGCGAACCCCGGCCTCACGGTCGTCGGCTTCTCCGGCGACGGCGATTCGTTCGATGAAGGCATGGAGCACTTGGTCCACGTCGCCCGCCGGAACTCGGACGTGAACCTTTTCATCCACGACAACCAGGTCTTTGCTCTCACGACCGGCCAGGCGACGCCTTTAAGCCCTAAAGGGTTCAAGGGCCGCTCGACGCCGGCCGGCACCGTGGAAGAGCCGCTGAATCCCCTCCTCACGATGCTCGCGGTCGGCGCGACCTTCGTCGCCCGCACCTTCGCCCAGGACATCGCCGGGACGAAGCGCATCATGAAAGCCGCCATCGCCCACAAGGGTTTCTCTTTCGTGGATATCATCCAACCCTGCATCACCTTCTACGACACGCGCGATTTCTATAAAGAGCATGTCTACTGGATCCCGGAGGATTTCCCAAAGACGGACCGGGCCGCGGCTATCGCCAAAGTGACGGAAGGCGGCGACCGCACCCCGCTCGGCATCTTCTACGACGTCTCTAAACCGACTTTCGAGGACGAAGTGCACGGCTAATATGGCCAGGCCCGCGTGGGAAAAATTATTCGATCCTGAATCGGTAGCCCTTATCGGCGCGACGCCGGACAAGGGCAAGGTCGGTTTCGCGCTCCTTTCGAACCTGATGGCGGGCAAACAGCGGACCATCTACCCGGTGAATCCCGGCCACGAGACCATTCTCGGCCTCAAGGCCTACAAGTCCGTCCTCGACGTTCCGAAAGCCGTCGACTTGGCTGTTATCGCCGTCCGGGCGGAATTCGTCGCCAATGTCCTGACAGAGGTCGGCCGGAAAAAAATCCCCTTCGCTATCATCGTCTCCGCCGGTTTCAAGGAGATAGGTCCGACCGGCAAAGCTTTGGAAGACGAGCTTGTCCGCGTCGCAAAAAAATATAAGATAACTGTCCTCGGTCCGAACTGTCTCGGCCTCATCGATACGCAGAGCGACCTGAACGCTTCTTTCGCCGCCCAAAAACCGCTCCGCGGTAACATCGCTTTCATCTCCCAATCCGGTGCGCTTGGCACGGCTATGCTTGATTGGGCGGAGACTCAAGGCATCGGCTTCTCGGCCTTCGTCAGTTTGGGCAACGAAGCCGGCCTCACCGAACTCGACCTTCTCGAAAGAATGGCGAGCGATTTTCGCACGACGGCCGTCCTTCTCTATCTCGAACACATCACGGACGGGCCGCGCTTTATGGAACGCCTCGCGGCCGTCACGGCTAAGAAACCGGTCGTTATCCTCAAAGCCGGCCGCAGCGCCGGCGGGGCGCGGGCCGTTATGTCGCACACGGGTTCGCTCGCGCCGGAGAACGCCGCTTTCACGGCCGCCTGCCGCGCGAGCGGCGCCATCGTCGTCGAGACCATCCGCGAACTTTACGACCTCGCCAAACTTTTCCATCTCGGCCACCGGAAGCCGCTTCTTCGTATCGCCATTTTGACGAACGGCGGTGGCCCGTCCGTCGTGGCCGCTGATCTCGTGGACTCTTCGCCCACGCTCTCGCTTGCCGAACTTTCCCAGACGACAACCGATAACCTTCACTTCACGCTGCCGGAAATGGCCGCCGTCGGAAATCCGGTGGATATCATCGGCGACGCCCCGGCCATGCGCTATGAGGTCGCCCTCAAAGCCCTGGTGGCAGATAAAGGCGTGGATGCCATTATCGTCATCCTCACGCCCCAAATGATGACGGAAACGGAACTGACGGCCGAAGTCCTTGCCGAATATGCCAAAGAAAAACCCGTCCTGCCCGTCTTCCTGGGTGGACCGACCATAGAGAAAGGCCTCGCGGCGCTCCGGGCCAAGAGTCTGGTGAATTTCGATTTTCCAATAGATGTCGTCGAAGCTCTGGAAGCGCTGGCCTCGAACCTGCCGCGCCGGCCGAAGCACCTGCCGTTCAAAACGCATCTGAAACACGTCGCTCTGCCGAAGCAGATGGTCTATCCGACCATCATGGCTCTGATGAAACACCACCACATTCCCGTGGACGGCGTCTTTGTGAAGAACAAGGACCTCTTGACGGGCGCCATCCAAAAGCTCGAGCCGGGACCGTACGCGCTCAAAGCTATTTCGGCGGACATTGTCCATAAAACGGATGCGGGCGGCGTCATGCTCAACTTACCCGGTGTTGCGGCGCTCGGTGAGGCCTGGGACGCTATCGCGAAGAACATTAAACGCTCGTATGTTCACTCGAAAATAGACGGGATGGTCGTCCAGCCGATGCGGAAAGGCCGCGAGGTCATCATCGGGATGAAACGCGACCCCGTCTTCGGACCGGTCATTGTTTTTGGTTTGGGCGGCATCTTCGTTGAAGCGATGAAAGATACTTCGCTCCGCGTGGCGCCCGTGGATGAAGCGGCGGCCAAGGCGATGCTCGAAGAGATAAAAGGCGTCGCTGTCTTAAAAGGCCTGCGGGGCGAAAAGTCCGTGAACTTCACTGCTCTCGCGGACATCATCGTGAACCTCTCGAAGCTCGCCCTCGCAAACCCTAAGATAGCTGAAATTGATCTGAATCCGGTTATTGTGAACGACCATGACACGCACGTCGTGGACGCAAGGGTTTTGCTGGCATAGCAGCGTCAGCGACCCATACTTGACTTTTGTATATATTTGTTATAATATGACGGTCAGTGCGTAACCCCTCTGGGGTTCGCGCAAGACCTTCAAAGGAGACGAAAAGATGGAGAGGAATCTGTCTCAGCTGTCCCCCATGGGCGCGCTGGCTGTCATCGCCGCTCTGGTGTTCCTGGTCGGAGGCGTCGTCGACATCACGAAGCTTGAGAATCTGCACGCCTTTCTCGACCCGGTCGCGATAGAGGTCGCAATCGGCGTTCAGAAGACGGCCTTCGACACGACGTCGACGAACGAATCCGACTTCTGCAACAGCAAGGTCTTCCAGAGAAGCGGCTCTCCGTTCACGGCCACCTGCCGGGTCGTGTCCCACCTGGCCGACCTCGACTTGCGGGAAGGCGAGGACGGGTACGTGCTGGTCTTCCTCGAAGTTCTCAAGGGCAAGAAGTTGCTCGAGCGTTACCGGTTCGCCTTGTCCAAGGGCGGTCAAGTCACGGACATCGAGCACATTGTGCCGGCGTCCTAGTACAAGCGCCGGCGTCCCAAGGCCCAGGTGGTTTCGCACCACCCGGGCCTTACGCATTTTTATTGTCGCTACCTTGGTACCAAGCTGGTGAGTTCGAAATTCGCATCCGCCAGTTCGGCTAAATTAATTATTGATGGAATCGTTAACCCCAGTTCTCGTGTAAATACTGAAGTAATAATTCAGATAATCTGGCTCTCGAAACAAGTTCTGTATTATTTGCCTGCGCAAGAGCTATGGCCTCGTTAGTAAAATTTTCCGAAGTACTTACAACCATCGATTTATTGCAATCGTAATATTTTATCGCCCCAACGACCTGCTGAACGGCTGCGTTCCCAACCGACCAATCCCGATAACACTTCGCTTGAATTAAAATTCGTTCTCCGTCTTTATTTGCTATAAGATCACCCCCCTGATCACCACTATGTCCGATATGCTCCACCCTGTATCCCATCGCCTCAAATAATCGATAAAGGAGCTTCTCGAATTCCGTGCCACTGAGCATAGAATAATTCTGTGGGGCTAACTTGATACTTTCCCGAGTTACCGCCTCCTCCTTTGTCTGAATATAATGGCGCAAGAGAATATATATATCTTTTTCTTTATCGCTATTTCGAAGCGGTATTCCCTGTTCTAAGAGATAGTCTTCAAGGTCTTTGATCCTATCCCAATCAATATTGTGTCCTCGAAAAGACCATGATGATTTCTTAGATGATTGAATGCTGAATCTATTAATAAAATTATTTATATATTCTCTTAATCCCTTTTCATTAATTTTAACCAATAGATCGTCGAGGTGCTTATAAAAAGCTCGATCTGTCCAGTACCAATATGCCAGTTTAACACCCATCCAGGTTCCAAAGATAACAACGCCGTATATCAACCACACGACGATACCGTTCGGACCACTATTTAGGGCGCCAATAAATAAAAGCGCATAAAGCACCAAACAATAGGCCATAATCCTCGTAACAAGTGGCTCCTCGTTGTTACGGTACTTACTCGCCATGGTTCTATTATACTGCTATCGTCCTACTTCGGCATCAGCTTCATCAGCTCGAAATTCGCATCCGCCAGTTCGGCGTGATGCGCCGAAACGTCCACATTGTGGTCGATGAGGCGCGAGATAGCGTTCATTTCTTTCGTCCGGTTGATAAGCGTCGCCCCAAGCACTTTGCCGCCCATGAGGATCAGCCGACCATAAGAATTCGCCTCCGGCGAACCGCGCGTAATAATGGTGCGGTCCGGCGTCACGCGCGTATCGCCGACGAAAGCGATGGAGATGCCCATCCCCTGCGTCGTGTAGAAGGAAATGAACTTGAAGATCGTCTTCTGACCGAGCATATTAAGCGCCGCCACGCGGCCTTGCTCGCGGGCGTTCACCCAGTTGCCCATGAGGACGGTCTCGCCGAGGAGGACGTCATGATATTCGGCCACGTCTCCTGCCGTCCAGACGTCCGGCGCGTTCGTCATGAGATACTCGTCCGCCATGATGCCGCGGCTGAGCTTCAGAGACGGCCGCAGCCATTCGATAGGATACGTCACGCCGATGCCGCACATAATGAGGTCGCAAGCGAGCGTCGAGCTGTCCTTCAGCTTCACGCCTTCAACGTTTTCGCCGCCTAATACTTCAGCCACTTCGGTCTCGTAGCGGATGGTGACGCCGCCTTTTTTCAGGGCATCTTCTATCATTCGGCCGGAATTTTCGTCAAGCGTTGGTTCCCAAAAATATTTTTCCCTGAGAAGCATCGTCACTTCGAGGCCGGCCATATGGAGCATGTCGGCCATTTCGAAACCAATGAAACCGCCGCCGATCACGATAGCCTTCTTCGCTGTTTTGATGTGTTCGATGACGCCGCGGCCGTGATCGAGCGTCCGGAGATAATGAACGCCCCTCCTTTCCGAACCAAGGATACCCCATGGTCGGGCATCAACGCCGACGGCCAATAGAAGCTTCTCATAGCCGATCTGCGAGCCGTCCGAGAGGGTGAGGGTCTTCGGCAGCGGTGCAAGCGAGGTCGCTTTCTTGCCGGTAATATACGCTATCTTATTCTCCGTGTACCACTCGGGTTTTTTAAGATAAATGGAATCGAAGGGAATCTTCCCGAGGAAGAACGTCGGCTTCGACAGCATGACGCGCGAATAGAGCGGATACGGTTCGTCGCTCACAATAGCGAGCGTCCCCTCCTTATCGTTCTGGCGGATGGTCTCGGCCGCGGTCACGCCCGCCACGCCGCCGCCCACAATGACATATTTGTAGGTTTCCATGTTCAACAAAAGCCCGGAGCTTATTTCGGGAAGATCTGTTTTCCCTCTTTGTCGTACAGAAAAATGGCTTTCGTCGGGCAAGATTCGGCCGAGAGGATAAGCGTGTCGTCATCCACAGTGTTCGCGCCGTCCGGCATGATGACGACCACCTTGTTCTCGTTATCGAGCTCGTAGGTCGCGCCGGCGACGGCGATGCATGAGGCCGCGCCGATGCATAAGTCGCGATCAATGACGATCTTGGAAATCTTCGACTCCGGCTTACTCCGCGGATATTCTTTTAAATTGGCCATATGAGGTGGCTTATGATTCTAAGACGACTTGTTTTATTTCCGGTATCTCCTGCGCAAGGAGACCACCTATCATCTTATTATAAGTCATATCCGCCAAGCCGCAACCGACGCACGCGCCGTATATCTTCAGGGTGGCGACACCGTTCTTCACGCTTAAAAGCTGAACATCGCCGCTGTGCATTTGGATATACGGCCGGACCTTAGCGAGTAACTCCTCCGCGCGCACTTCGACCGGCCGCGTGTCTTTATTTTCCATCCGGGCCATAATATTTTTCCCGGTAGAACCGGATGAGCTGTTCAACCTGGGGTACGATGTCGGGATTGCCGATAGCCACCTTCGTCCGCTTCTGGACGTCATCTAGCGTCACGGCGCCCTCCAGAACCGCCTCCTCGATATCTGCCTCCGTCACCTTAGTGGCTGGGTCGATTATCTTCGTGCCTTCGACCACAATACGGTCCAGCTGGCCGGTCTTCTTGAACCAGTCGTTCAGGGCCGCCCGGAGGGCCTTATCACCCAAGACCGAGCAGTGAATTTTTCGGTCCGGCAAGCCGCCGAGGCGCTTCATAATGTCCTGCGGGCGGAGCTTCATGGCTTCGTCTATTTTCATTCCCTCGTTCTCGACCACGATAACCGAAAGCATCGAGGTCGCCGCGATAGCCGAGGCGCAGCCGAACGTCCGCCATTTGAACTCTTTGACGCGATCGCTTTTCGGATCGATCTTCAGCCACACCCGCATCACATCACCGCAAGCCGGCGAGCCGACCATCCCCTCCGCATCGAACGTGGCCGCCACAGCCGGATCCGGCATTTCCCACAACAAGTTCTGCGGATTGAAGAAGTGGCTTTTAACGATATCGGTGTACGCCCAGGTCTCGCCGACGTTCTTATTGACGACGTCGGGCTTGGCGCGCTTCTTCACGACAGCCTTCTTCTTTGGGGCCACTTTCAATTTCGGCACAGCTTTCGAGCGAACAGCGGTTTTCGGCATGATGTTCTTGATGTTATTTTTGTGTTTCCAAAAAATCGAATAGTTCTTTCTCGTCGTTCGCAATGTGGTCCAATGGAACTTTCAACATCGGATTCAACTTCGACCCCAGAAAGGCGGCACGACTATCGGTCTGGAGGCCGACCAATATCTTTTTATTATTTTCGATATGTTTTTGCGCATATGCGATACCTAATTCTACGCACGCACCTTCATCGGGAACTCTGCCATCAAGAACGATAAGAAATACGTCGGACTCGAAAATGTGCTTCCGATCAAGCTCGAACATCGCTTTTCTCCGTTCATCCGGCTCCATTGTGTCATAGGGTGGTTTATCTCTTTCCACGCCATCTCTTTGAGGAAGAAATACATCAAATCCAGTCGATTCTAGCTTCTTTGTTAGTTCTTGATTGAATTTCTTTTCCGCTTCGCTAAACAATGGCCCGGCAAAATAGATCTTCATGTCGCCTATTTCTTCTTTCTTAGGAAGTGCGGCGTCTGCCCGCCGATAAAGGCCTTGGGCTGAGACATCGCGCTCTTCATATCGGTCGTTAAGTTGAGGGGTGAAACTCGCCGGAGAATGGTCACGATGGCTGGCAGTTCCTTGACCACATAATCCACGTCCTCGGTCGTCGTGTCTTTCCCGAGCGTGAAACGAATACTGCCGTGGACGAACTCGTAGGGCCGCCCGAGTGCGACGAGCACGTAGGACGGCTCTAAGCTCTCGGAATTACAGGCCGAGCCGGTGTTCACGACAATGTGCTTTTCGTCGAGATAGAGAAGCATCGCCTCGCCTTCGATATCGAGAATAGAAACGTTCAAAAAATTCGGCAGGCGTCGTTTTGGATTGCCGTTCAGAACGACCTTAGGAATATTCCTCATAATGCCCTTTTCCAGTCGGTCCCGCAGACCGGCAAGTCTGGCATTTTCTTTTTTCTGCTCTTTGACGGCAATAGCCATGGCTGCCCCAAAACCGACGATAGCTGGCACGTTCTCCGTTCCGGAGCGCAGGCGGCCCTGCTGACCGCCACCATAGATAATAGGCTGAATAGCAACGCCGCGGCGCACGTAAAGGCCGCCGATGCCCTTCGGGCCGTTCATCTTGTGAGCCGAAAGCGTCAGGAGATCCACGCCAAGCTTATCGACATTCAAGTCCACGTACGGCGCCGCCTGGCTCGCGTCCGTATGAAAATAAGGCACCGCCCGTTTATTTTCTTCGCGAAATTTATTTATGACCGCCCCGAGTTCGGCGATGAGCTGAAGCGTACCCGTTTCACTGTCAGCCGAAGTGATGGAAACAAGAATGGTCCGCTCATCGAGCGCTCTTTCGAGGTCCTCCGGATGAACGAGCGCGTCCGGTCCGACCGGCAACTCGACCGTCTCGAAGCCCTCCTTCTCGAGCGCGCGACAGACAGCCAAAATACCTTTGTGTTCAACATTAGAAACGATTATCTTGTTGCCGAGATGTTTGTTTGCGCGGGCTACGCCCTGAATGGCCAGATTGTCCGCTTCCGTTGCCGAACCAGTATAAACGAACTCTCCCGGCCGGGCACCGAACGCATCTGTTATCTGAGCCGTCGCTTTTGTGATGGCTGTCCGCGCGCTCCGGCCCAGAGCGTAAAGGTTCGCCGGATTACCATATCCATCCGAGAAGTGAGGTCGCATCGCCGCGAAAACGCGCGGGTCAAGCGGCGTCGTGGCGGCGTGGTCGAAATAATATATTCTGTCCTTCTTTCGAGTTGCCATTACATTCCCGCTTCAGCGGGGAGATATCAGTATAGCGGATGATTATGACGCCGCAAACGATATCCCCTCATTTCGCTCCGTCTTTCACTATCTTTCCGCCCAGCATTTGCCAATCACCCAGACCGCCAATGCTCAAGGCGTTCACGAAGCCATTGTCTCGCAAAGCCTGCTGAGCCATCCCGGCCCGATTGCCGGAATGACAATAGATATAGATGGTCTTATCTTTTGGCACGTCCGGAACCTCGCCATCCTGCAAGATACGCATCAGTTCCATTTGAACAGCGCCTTCGGCGTGGCTTTCCGCCCACTCTTCATCGGTACGCACATCCAGCAGGAACGCTTCGCCGGCTTTCACGGATCCAGGAATGTCTTTCGGAGCGGTATCCATTTTGTTCTTAATTATTCAGATGCCAAACGACCGAGGTAAGATAGGTCGCAAAAGCCACCCAGGCAGCATATGGCATGAGCAGTCCGGCAGCCAGCCGAGAGAACGGCCAAATTAGAACAACGAGCGCAATGACGCTAAGATCGAGCACGGCGGCCTCGAGAGTCGCCCATCCCAGGGCATGCGGCGCGCCGAAGAAAAGATAGCTCCAGAAAACGTTCAAAAGCCCGTTCAATAGGAAAAGCATGATGATGAACCAAAACACGTTCGAACGTGGCATCCCGTTCCAGACCAAAATGGCCGAAATCGCCGCGAGGATGAAGATGGTCGTCCAAACAATGCCGATGACCCAGCCGGGCGGCGTCCAAGAAGGCTTTACGAGCTTGTCGTACCAGCCAGAGCCAATGCCTCCCGAAGTGAACGAACTTCCGCCAAGCGAGACGGCGAGCGTCAGAAGCGGGATGAGGATGTATGACCAGGACATATTATCAATGATTATACCTTTTCTTCCGCCGCTTTTCAGAGGCCCGGACCTCGTGTTCGTCCATGCCAAGATAGTGCGCCACTTCGTGCCAAACGGTGTCTTGGACGACTTCGGCAACGGACAAGCCGGTATCTTCGGCCTCGGCCTCGGCCGGCCCTTGAAAAATAACGATGCGACTCGGCAACTCCCACGGACCACTCCCTCGGTCGCCGAGCGTCACGCCCTCGAAAAGACCGAGGAGCGTCTCGTCCGACGGTACGCCGTTCTCTTCAAGCTGCTCTGCCGATGGCTCATCCTCCCTAATAAAAACCACGTTCTCGAGCTTCGCCCGGAATTTTTCCGGAATAGCAGCGACTGCGCCGGTAATAAGTTTTTCGAAATCCTTCCGCGTCATTCGGCCACGGTTTTTTCTGAATCGCTCAGGCGCAATTTCTCTAAACCGCGCTTGTCGAACTCCTCATGATACTTATCGTGCAATGTCTTGACTCGATCGGGCATCAAGCCGCTCGCTTCGGTTGCCCGCCACTCAGAGATTGTCGCTGATTCCCGGAAATCTCGTTCGGCCAGATCTTGGGCCAAGCGGTACCAAAACTGATGCTCGTCGTAATCATCGAGAGCGGCACTGCAGTCGTTCTCGAATTCCTGACTCGGCAAAAGTTCATCTTTTTTGAGCTCAACCAGGTCCTCGGCCTTAAAATCGCCGGCGAAAGATAAAAGATAAGACTCCAGAACATGAAGTCTTCCGACTTCCTTATTCTTCGCCCCAAGGATATCTTCCTGAACAAGATTGCCGATCAGGTAGCTCTTAAGAAGCGCCCGATACTGTTCCGGCGTGAGTTTTATATCTTTCCGGTCCTTATCCATAACGCCCCCATTGTAGCACGGTGAACATAAAAGGCCCCGCGCAAGGTGAGACCTTTTACGCAGGGCCGGTATCTTCCCGGCACGCTGAAGTTCCTAGCGGAGCGTGTGGTAGCCCGCCGCGGCACCGATGAGCGCCACCAGGGCGAGAGCGAACATGAGGAGCAGCTGCTTTTCTCTCTTGAGCCGCTCCAGATAACCGAACAGTCGGTCGAAAGGATCCATTGCGGCCTCCTTAGCGCGACGCGCTGATGGCAGATTATAACGAAGCCATCAGCCGGTCAAACCTTGCCAAAGCGCCTGAAATTCCCGAAGATATCCATATGCCAGAACAAATGGAATTCCGCTATTTCGCTAAGGACCTCTCCGAATCAGAGAAGGTCGTCGAAGAAGCATCTGAGGCTGAAAAGAACGGTGAACCTTGGCCGGAAGAAAAGATAATCGCCGCGGCTTCAGAGATACGCCAGCTCGGTCTTAACGCTATAGGCGAAACGAAAGAAGAACTAGTTAAGACGGGCCATAAACCGACGACAAGCGAAGCGAGCGCAGAAAAGACGAAATATGATGAATACCGAAAACTTTACACCGCACTCCTGGACATCTTAAGCTCCAGAAAAAAAGCGCGCGGAACAAATACTAGCTGATAAAAATAAAGAAAAACGCGACGCCTCACACGTCGCGCTTCTCTTTATTTACAGCCCTTTTATAGTACCACTTCTCTATCGGGCCGCAATGGGGGCTGTGGATTGCCCGGAAAGGACAGGAAATCCTTATATTTTGAACAATTCTCCCTTATAGCGCTTTTCCGCCGCTTTCCAGTCGACCACGTTCCACCAGGCCTCGACATATTCCGGCCGGCGGTTCTGGTATTTCAGGTAATAGGCGTGTTCCCAGGCATCAAGAACAACGACCGGTAAAAGACTCTGCGAGACGGGACTGTCCTGGTTCGGCGTCCATTGGATAGCAAGCTTTCCGTCCTTGTCTTTCACAAGCCACGCCCAACCGGAGCCGAAACCGCTGTTCGCGATCTTCGTGAATTGTTCGCGGAACTTATCGAAGCCGCCGAACTCTTCTGTAATGGCATCTTTGAGCGCGCCGGTCGGTTCGCCACGCCCTTCTTTTCCCATGACCGTCCAAAAGAATGAATGGTTGTAATGACCGCCACCGAAGTTCCGGACGGCACCTCGCACCGCGTCCGGTACGGTCTCGAGATGAGCGATTAGGTCGAGCGCCGACTTCGCCGCGAGATCCGAATGGCCGGTGATGGCTTCGTTCAGTTTGTTGACGTACGTTTGGTGATGTTTCGACCAGTGGATCTCCATCGTGCGCGCGTCGATGAACGGTTCGAGCGCATCGTACGCGTAGGTTAATTTTGGCAGCTCGTGTGCCATGTTTTAAATAATTTGATGATTATGGCCGGGCGACCGATATCTCCCGACCAGACACCTATTGTACCTTTTTTAGGTTATCCACACTGGATATTGACTTTTAAGACCTATTCGGTATAATTGTATATAGCAGTACCGCAGTTTTTGCCGTACAACAACGTTCGGGAGGAGGATTCCCAATGCCGAAGCCGCCGCATCCTGATGATTGCTGCTGCCACACCTGCCTAGGAGGCACGTTCGTGACCGAGTCGTCGAGGAGGCCCCATCCGGAGCGCTCCAAGAGGCCCGAGATGCAGACCTACGCCACCTCGAGAACCTTCCTGCCGGAGGTGCGCGAGGACGAGCGCCGCGCCCGCGGCCGCCACGTCCCCCACCCGGACGCGCACGTCCCGGCGGACCTGATGACGCCGGAGGAGCTCCTCATCGCTGCCGAGGAGCAGGCCGCCGCGGAAACCGCGGCGCAGCTGCCCGAGAAGCAGTTCGTCATGGCCGGTGGCGGCCAGCACGGCCTCCCCCGCTCCCTCATGCGCCTGTCCTACCTTCGGTAGGTAGGCCGGCGCGAACCACAGGCCCCGCAGTCTCAACGTGAGACTCGCGGGGCCTCGTACTTTTTTAGGGCCAACTATCCCAAGGCGTCCACTTTCGCCGCCACAATAAAGTCGTTCTCGGAAAGGCCTCCGATGGCGTGCGTCCAAAGCTCTAACTGCACGCGGTTATAAAAAACGTGAATATCCGGATGGTGGTCATCTTTCTGCGCTATCTCCGCCACCTTGTTAACGAACGCCATCGCCTCCTCAAAATTCTTGAATTTGTATTCCTTGCGTATCTTCTTTGGGCTGCCAGCGAGCGCCGAATCTTCCCCCGCTGCGGCAAGCGGCGGCAGAGCCAGCCAGCCGGTCTTGAGCTTCGCCATGTACTCTTTTATCTGCGGCGCCTCCATCGGCGGCACGCCGCCCTCACAGGGCACGCATTTCTTTTTCGTCAGATCGGTATTGTCCATACGAACCATTATACCTTCTTTTCCTTTTGAAGGACGGCGAGGTCTCGAAGGACTTCTTCGGGATGTTCCGACGGTTTCACCTCCTCATAGATCTTCGCGATGCGGCCCGCAGGGTCGATGAGGAACGACATCCGCTTCGTGCCCATATATTCTCGGCCCATGAACTTCTTCTTGCCCCAAACGCCGTAAGCCGAAACCATTTCTTTCTCCGTATCGGCGAGAAGCGGAAACTTCAATTTATAGGCGGCAGCAAACTTCTTATGGCTCGCCACCGAATCCACGCTCACGCCAAAGACCTGGGCTTTTAATTTTCCGAACTTCGGGAAAGCCGCTTGAACAGCGCAGGCCTCTTTGGTACAGCCCGGCGTCATATCCTTCGGATAAAAATAGATGAGGACCCACGAACCGCGGTGGTACGCGAGCGTGTGCGTCTGGCCGTTCTGGTCCTCCAGCTTAAAATCCGGCGCTTTATCACCAATCTTGAGGGTCATGACTTTTTTGTAAGAGTTTTTCTATTTCGACACGGACTTCGGTTGGTCTGAGATTTTC
>Ga0335071_10004897_pt1 | contig 13986 bp, 14 predicted proteins | sample Lox_Sample_15_FD_206724 | JGI IMG/M metagenome (GOLD analysis project Ga0335071, IMG submission 206724) | Soil microbial communities from Loxahatchee National Wildlife Refuge, Florida, United States - Lox_Sample_1.5 | ecosystem: Environmental > Terrestrial > Soil > Wetlands | place: USA... | reverse complement strand
CGGCCTCTACCTTTGCCGGCTGGTGGCGGAGGCGCACGGAGGGACCATGGCCCTGGGGGAGGCTCCCGGCTTCGCCACCTCCTTCGAGGCGCGGCTACCGCTGGAGGTCTAGCCGGGGGCCAGCGGCACCGGCTCCTGGGCGCTAAGGGTGCGCTCAGAGGGGACGCCATCCTGGTGGTGGGGAGGAGGAGCTGCCCTCCGTCGCCTGGCCCGAGGCCGCGTGGCATCGGTCCGTCCGCCCCCTGGCGCCCGTCGAGCATCGGCGAGGTGACGGGAGGTGGCCCTCGTCGCCGCTGCCGGAAGCCGAGCCGCCCTCGCCTCGAGGGCGAGGTGGTCGAGGCAAGGGGCGGGAAGGTGCGGCCCGACTCGGGACCGGGACGCGCCCGGGGATGGCCCGTCCCTAGTCGTTCGCCCGAAGCACGCGCAGGAAGTTGCCCCAGGCGATCTTTCGAAGCGACGCGTCGCCGAAGCCGCGCTCGGACAGGCGCGCCAGGATCCGGGGGAAGGCAGAGCAGTCCGGAACGCCGCGCGGCGTCTGCGGGATTCCGTCGAAGTCGGAGCCAAAGGCGACGTGGTCCTCACCGGCGACCCGGGCGATGTGCTCGATGTGCGAGACGAGGAGGTCCAGGTCGGCCCGGGGCGTGCCACCGGGCTCACGCCAGGGCGCCCGAGGCGGGGGCCGGGTCAGCCCGAGCGGGCGGCCCTCGAGGTCCCCGAGCACGGAGCGCTCCCGCTCGGCGGGCATCTCGCCGACGTCAGCGCCCCGGCTGGCGAGGTAGCCCGGGTCGAGGAAGCCCGGGAAGAAGTTCACGCCCACGACGCCCCCGGCTCCGGCGATCGCGCGCAGCTGGTCGTCGGTCAGGTTGCGCTCGACCGGGCACAGCGCTGCCGCGCAGGAGTGGGATGCGATGAACGGCTTGCGGCTCAAGCGCCGGACGTCGTCGAAGGTGCGGGCGTGGACGTGGGACACGTCGACGATCATCCCCAGCGCGTTCATCTCGCGAACGACCTCGGCGCCGAACGGGTCGAGCCCCGCCGAGCCCGCCCAGGGCTCGCCGCTGGAGGCCGCCCAGGGCAGGTGACGCGCGTGGGTCAGCGTCAGGGAGCGCACACCGCGACGCCGCAGGGTGCCGAGGTTGCGGAGGTCGCTGTCGATGGCGTGGCCGTTCTCGACGGCCAGGAGCATTCCGATGAGCCCGCGCTCCACCGCTGCCTCGGCCTGGTCGGCGGTCTCGACCTTGACGATGTCGGGAGCGCACCGTTCGCAGGCATCGTCGAGGGCATCGAGCATCTGTGTGGTCTCGGCCAAGGCCCGGTCCCGCGCCAGGCCCGAGGGCAGGTAGCAGGCGAAGACCTGCAGCCCGACACCTCCCAGCTGCAGCCGGGGGAGGTCCACCTGGCCCTCCGGGTGGTCCCGGAGGTCGACTCCGCCGCGCAGGGCACGGACCGTGTCGCAGTGCAGGTCGGCCACAGGCGGCCAGCGCCGGGCGGACGCGCCGGCGGCGAAGGGTGGAGCCGGCTGACGGACCTGATCGGGCCAAGGCACTGGTAGATCCTTACCCCATCTCCGCCTCCCGGCGGCGGGTCGGGTCAAGACCCCCTTTCAACCCTTCCCGGAGGGCGTGCCCCCTCCAGAGGTGGTCGTACAACGCGTGGAAGCGCCTTCCTGGGAACCGCCTGGCTGCGGCCCGCATTCACCGCCATCTGGGGCGAGCTACTCGGCGTGGCCGTCCCCGGGCCCGCGCCGACGGGCCATGGGGCCACGCGACCTGGGCCGGTGGCGGCCGAAGGAGTCGATCCAGACGCCCAGCTCGGCGAACTCGCGGATGAGCTCGCCGAAGGGAAGTGGATCCGGCCAGGGCCCTCTTCCCCCGGCGATCAGCGCCACGCCCCTCCGGGCGCACAGCTCCCCCAGCCGGGTCGACACCAGGCGGAGCCCGGCGGCATCGCGCTCCACGCTGGCCGACAGGGCCAGCACCTCCACGCTCGTCGCCTCCAGGTGTCGGGCGAGCGCATCGGTCGGAGTATCCGGACCCACCCAGAGGGTCTCCCAGCCCCGCTCCCGCATGCAGAGCTCCACCAGGGCGAGCCCCAGGCTGTGGGCCTCTCCCTCGACGGTGGCGAGGACGACGCGCGGCGCCCCCGGCCGGACGGGCAAGGGGTCGCAGACGCGAGCCAGCGCCCGGGCCAGCCGGGCCGAGGCGACGTGCTCGTCCCCGACGCCCAGTCGGCCGGCCTGCCACCGATCGCCGAGCACCACCAGGACGCGCCCGAGAAAGGCGGCCACGGCTTCCCATCCGTTCGCCCGGCTTCGCTCGGCCAGGAGGGCGGCGTCGACGGCCAGCCGTCCCTCGGGGCCGACGAGGAGATGGAGCCACTGCTCCACCTGGGCGTCCTTGCCGGCCAGCTGGCTCGCCACCCGCTCCACGACGGCGGGGGAGAAGCGGCGATGGCCTCCCGCGGTCCGATCCGCCGGCAGCAGGCCGGAGTCGGTCCAGCGCTTGACGGTGGCGACGCTGACGCCGAGGAGCCTGGCGATCTCGGTGCTGCGGAGGTGCCGCGACATCAGCCTGGCCCGTGCATGCGGTGGTCCCGTCCGGCGAATGAGCGCCACGGACGCTAGTCGAATTCCTGGCGCGGCGGCAGGGAGCGGACCACCTTTCGACGGGTCGGATGATCGACCGCGGCCCGTAGGAGATCTCGGACGGGTGGCATCGGCCCCGGCGCCCTGGAAGGCCGGCGCTATTCCACCAGCCGGTGGGTGACGGCGTAGCGAACCAGGTCGGCGAGCCGCCTCAACCGCAGCTTCTTGGCGACCCGGGCGCGGTAGGTGGCCACCGTCTTCTCCGACACGTGCAGCGCCTGTCCGATCTCGCGCATGGTCGAGCCCCGCGCCACCATCTTCAAGACCTGCAGCTCCCGTGGCGAGAGCTCATCGTGCGGGACATCGGACCGCTCCCCGCTCACGAAGCGCGCCAGCTGCTCGCTCAGGGAGGCGGTGATGTAACGGCCGCCCCCCAGGATCTTGCGCACCGCCGTCACCAGCTCGGCCGAGGAGCAGCTCTTGGCCAGGAAGCCGGCCGCGCCGAGGCGGATGGCGCGCAGGGCGAGCTCCTCCTCCGCGTGGGCGGACAGAACCAGGACCGGCGTGCCGGGCCAGTCGTGGTGCGCTTCCTGGAGGAGCTCGAGGCCGCTGCGACCGGGCAGCCCGGCGTCCAGGAGGAGGAGATCCCAGCTGCCCGAGGTGAGCCGCGCGATGGCCTGGGGCACGTCCCCGGCCTCGCCGAAGGTCGCCCCGGGAAGGGCCGCTCCCAGCACCCCGCGGGCGCCTTGGCGGAAGATCTCATGGTCCTCGACGATCAGGATCCGCGGCACGCTGCCTCACCAGCCAGGAGGCACGCAGGCACGGATCGGCGACCCGTGCGCCGGTCCCGCTCCTGTGCGGAGCCCACTGCCGACCGCGCGGGCGCGCTCCTCCCCTCCGAGCAGACCGCTCGACCCCTGGGGCCGGCGCCTCCGGAAGTCGTCGGTCACCACCAGCACCGGCGTGCCCGGCTCCGTCCGGAGCACCAGAACGAGCCGCTTCGCCTGGGCGCCGGGGAGCGATCCCGGTGCGCGCCGGGACCCGTCGGGCACTGACACGTGGAGTGAATCCTGGCGGTCACCTCGGGTGAACCCCGGCCGTGCGGCCGTCGCGCCAGGCCCGCCGTTCCCGCGAGAAGGGTGGCGACCCCCCGGCGAGCCCCCGGGCAGGCAACGTCCGGGCGTCGAGGGCGCCCAGCCATGGCGGGGGCGGAGAAGGCGGCGCTCCAGAGCGTGAAGGGAAACGTCGGCGCCCTCTACGGGTGGGCGGCACACCTCCCGTCCACGGCCACGAGGAGCGCGCGGGCTCGATGAGATCCATGCCGTTGCGAGCTGACCCTGGGCCGATGTGCTGCCGATCGTTCTCCACGCGTCGCATCAGCGCCCGCGAGTGTAGCACTCTCGTCGCCAGCGGTTGCACGGCGGGTGAGGCCCTGCGAGCCCTCGCTCGAACGGCCGGCGAACGGGTCGCTCGTCCTCCGTGGACGGACCGGCTCGAGTCCCCCGGCCGGGCGGATGAGGCTGGCCGTTCGGCGAGCGGCCTTCCGGCTGGTGGTGTTTCCCGGGCGCCGCGTGCACCCGCCGGCTCCTCTGGCCGCCACCGCCTCGGGGCGGATCCTGCCGGTCGAGGGCAGGATGAGCGCCCCGGGCGCTCGCCCGCATGGTGCCTACCCGCGGACCAGGTCCTCGACCACCGCCCGGAGCTCCTGGCGGGTGAAGGGCTTGGGCAGCAGCCGGACGCCGGTGGCGCGGACGAAGTCCTCCACCTCCGGGCTCCCGGCGTAGCCGGTGAGGAACACCACCCGGCGCGCCAGCTCGGGCGCGAGGCGGAGGAGCTCGGCGTGGAGCTGGAAGCCGGAGAGGCCGGGCATCATCAGGTCGCAGACGATGGCCTCGAAGCGGGCTCCGCCCTGGATGCGCCCGATGGCGCCGGTGGCGCTCTGTGCGAAGGTGACGCGGTAGGCGGCCCGCAGCACGCGCTGGACGGCCTCGCCGACCATGGGGTCATCGTCCACGACGAGGACCCGATGCTGCTCGAGTTCCCTCTGCGTCACGCGGTTCCTCGCTGCTTCTCTGGCCGTGCGGCCGCTTCCGGGTACAGCTCCTCCATGCACTCGGCGCACAGGGAGTGGGAGAAGTCGATGTCCGCCTTCTCCTTGAAGTACTCCTCCACGGTGGTCCAGGCGTTGGCCTCGTTCCGCACCCTTCGGCAGTGGAAGCAGATGGGGAGCAGGCTGGTGAGCTTGACGATCTCGGAGAGGTTCTCGAGGGTGACGAGGGCCAGGCGGCGGTCGCCGACCTGCACGCCGGCCGCGCTCACCAGGAAGTGCGCCTCGGCGATTCCCTGCGGGGTGTGGACCTGCAAAAACGCCCGGGTTCGAGTGGTGGCGTCATCCGTCACGGCGCGGCCCACGGAGGCGCGGATCAGGCATCGCTTGCAGGCCGGGGAGCGGCCGCAGCCGCCGGCCGTCTCTCCGGAGCGGATGCAGTGGAGCAGGTGGCCGCCGCGCTGGAGCAGGGCACGCTCGGCCGCGGCGGGCGTGTCGAGCCCCAGGGCGCGATGGGCGGCGCGGTTCAGGTAGAGCGCCCGGACGTCGGCGTCGACCACCAGGGTCGGGGACGGGAAGGCGTCCAGGACCGCGCGCAGTGACTCCACGTCGTGGAGGAAGGCCTGGGGCATGGTGGTCGCGTTCGGGACATGCGGCGCGCCCAGAGCGCGCCCAGGGGGCGGTTCTGCAGATCGCGTACCACCCCTGCGGGGCGGTACCCCTCGGCGCCGCCGCGGACCGAGGGTGGCGACGCCTCGGCCGTGGCGGCCCATGCGGGCGAGATCGGGGCGTTTCGCGGGCGTGCCGGGGGCCGGGCGGCCCATCGGGAACTGGCGGCCCGCGGCCGAACCGGTACCGCTCGCCCACCCCGGGCCGGCGCGACCCGGGTGGCGCGCCGCTCGCGCGGCACGGGCCCGACCCGCGCCCCACAGCTCCGGACGTGCTGCGGGCCCCCCCGGCGACGTACACTCGGCGCGGTGCAGGGGCTCCTGGGCAGCGACGGGGGGGAATGAGGGGCACGCCCGCAGACTGGACCGACGCCTACTACGGGGATCTCTACCTCGAGTCGGCCGCCGACCTCATGACGCCGGCGCTCACCGCGCTGGAGGCCGGTGTCATCGCCCGGCTGCTCGCGCCGGCGGCGAGCGCTCGGCTGCTCGACCTGGCCTGTGGCCATGGACGGCACGCCTGGGCGCTGGCCGGCGTGGCCGCGGTGGTGGGGGTGGATCGGAGCCGGGCCTACCTGGCGCGGGCCGAGGCGCGCGGGCCGGCGGGGGGCCGCAGGCCCCGCTTCATCCGCGCCGACCTGCGCGCGCTGCCCTTCCCGGACGGCGCCTTCGACGGCGCCTACTCCTGGTACTCGTCGCTGTTCATGTGGAGCGAGGAGGGGAACGCCGCCGCGCTGGCCGAGCTGGCCCGGGTGGTGCGGCGCGGAGGGCGGGTTCTGGTCCACCACGCCAACCCGCTCCGGCTGGCGCGCCAGCCGCGCGCCATCGCCCGGCGGGTGATCGCGGGCGGCGCGGTGGTGGAGGAGGAGGCCGAGTTCGACCCGACCACCGGGGTGGAGCGGGCGCACCGGCGCCTGGTCCGGCCGGGCGGGGCCCGGCTCGAGGGCACGGCGGTGCTGCGCTACTACCGGCCGGAGGAATGGCACGGGCTGGCGCGCGGCGCGGGCCTTCGCCTGCTGGGGCTGACCAGCACGCCGGACGCGGCCGCGGGGGCAGGGGGAATGCCGGGGCCGGAGGCGCCCGACCTCGTCGCCTTGCTGGAGCGAGCGGTGAGCGATCGCTAGATCCCCGGCTCGCGCGACCGCGCCAGCTCGGCCAGGTCCTTCACCGAGAGCGACAGGAAGGCGGAAGCGCACTCCGGATCGAACTGCGTCCCGACGTTGCGCTCGATCTCCGAGCGCGCCAGGTCCGGGGAGACCAGGCCGCGGTAGGGCCTGTTGCTGGTCATGGCGTCGAAGGTGTCGGCCAGCGCGAAGATCCGGGCGTAGAGGGGGATGGCCTCGCCGGCCAGCGCCCGCGGGTAGCCGCTGCCGTCGAACCGCTCCTGGTGGGTCAGCACCATCTCGGCCGGCCCGGCCAGGAAGTCGATGCTGCGCAGGAGGTTGAAGCCGATCTGCGGGTGCCTGCGCATGACCGCCCACTCGGCGTCGTCGAGCGGCCCATCCTTGAGGAGGATGGCGTCGGGGACGCCGATCTTGCCGATGTCGTGGAGGAGCGCACCCCGCCCCAGGTCGGGGAACTCCGACTCCGGCACGCCCAGGCGGCGGGCGATGGCGATGGTGTAGCGGACCACGCGCTGCGAGTGGTCGCCGGTCTCGTGCTCGCGGGCGTCCAGGGCGGCCACCAGGGTCCAGAGGGTCTGCTGGTAGGTGGACTGGAGGTGCTCGAGGGCCCGCGAGAGCTCGACCGTCTTCTCCCGGACGCGGTTCTCCAGGCTGCGCCGGTAGCGCTGCCGGGCCAGGTCCAGGCGCCGTCGGCCCAGGGAACGCTCGATGGCGCGGACCAGCTCGGTGACCTTGGGCGGCTTGAGCAGGTAGTCGTCGGCACCGTTGCGCAGACACTGCACCGCCGCCTCGGTGTCTCCGAAGGCGGTGAGCATGATGACCGCGACGTCGGGGCCGAGCTCGCGCAGGCGCTCCAGCAGCCAGAGCCCATCGTGGCCGGGCATCCGCACGTCGCAGATGATGAGCGGGTAGTCGCCGAGACGCACCGCGTCGAGCGCGGCCTCGGCTCCATCCACCGACGTGCACCCGTACCCCTCGCCGCGGAGCAGGACCTGGATGACCTCGCGGATCGACGGGTCGTCGTCGACGACGAGGATCCGGGTGGTGTCCGGTGCAGGCGTATCGGGCATGAGCTCGATTGTGCGGGTTGCCCCGAGAGGGCGACACGGGAAGTATACCATGCGGCGAACCGCCGCCGACCTGCGCGCGGCAGGGGAGCCGTTCCCGGGCTGGGCGGCTTGACCGGACCGGATCCGGCGGCTACATCCGCTGGGGTCGACCATGCCCGACAACCCGAGAGCCACGCCTGCGGACGACGGCGCCGAGCTGCCCGTGGAGCCTCGCGATATCGCCGCGTCGCTCAGAGCGCACGGCGTGGCGCGGGATGCCCACAAGCCTGGATGGCTGCGGGTGCAGCTCCCGGGCGGACCACGCTACCAGCGGGTCCGGGACACGCTGCAGGGGCTCCGGCTGCACACCGTCTGCGCGGAGGCCCACTGCCCGAACGTGGGAGAGTGCTGGGGCGGCGGGACCGCCACGGTGATGCTCATGGGCGACGTCTGCACCCGCGGTTGCCGGTTCTGCCAGGTGAAGACGGCGGCCAAGCCTCCCGCCCTCGACCCGGAGGAACCGCGCCACCTGGCCGAGGCGGTGGCCCAGCTCGGGCTCGACTACATCGTGGTCACCAGCGTCGACCGCGACGATCTTCCCGACGGCGGGGCGGCCCACTTCGCCGAGGCCATCCGCCTCCTGAAGCAGATCCCTGCCCTCCTGGTCGAGGTGCTGACCCCGGACTTCCGCGGCGACGCCGAGGCGGTGCGGACCGTGGGCCGGGCCGCCCCGGACGTGTTCGCCAACAACGTCGAGACGGTGCGCCGACTCACGCCGGTGGTGCGCGACGCGCGCGCCGGCTACGACCAGACCCTGGAGGTACTGGGTCGGATGCGGCGGGAGTTCCCCGCCGTGGTGACCAAGTCATCCATCATGGTGGGCCTGGGGGAGGTCGAGGGGGAGGTGCTGGAGACGATGCGCGACCTGCGCGCCCACGGGGTGGAGATCCTCACCCTGGGCCAGTACCTCCGGCCGAGCGCCTGGCACCTCCCGGTGCAGGAGTTCGTCTCGCCCGAGCGCTTCCAGGCCTACCGGGAGCAGGGCCTGGCCCTGGGCTTCCGCTACGTAGCGAGCGGACCGCTGGTCCGCTCCTCCTACCGTGCCGCCGAGCTGTTCCTGCGCGGCGAGATCGCGGCGCGGCGCTAGGCGCGCCGGTGCCACGCTTCACTCGAGGAGGTGGGATGCGGCGAGAGGACGAGGTCGACGCGGCGCGCCCTCCGTCGGAGGAGCCGGCCGGCGAGGCGCAGGGCGGAATCCTCCTCGACTACCCGATCCGCCGGATCGTGGACGAGGAAGGGACGGCCGACCCGGCCGAGGTGGCGCCCAGCCCCGACGAGGTGCGGGTCCTCTACCGCTGGATGCTCCTCTCGCGCGCCCTGGACGAGCGGATGGTGATGGCGCAGCGCCAGGGCCGGATCGGCTTCTACGTCGGGGCGGTGGGCGAGGAGGCCTCGGTGGTGGGCGCCACCGCCGGCCTCGAGGAGGAGGACTGGATCTTCCCCTGCTATCGCGAGCACGCCGCGGCGCTGATGCGCGGGCTCCCGCTGCCCGCCTTCCTGTGCGGCCTCTTGGGAAATGCCGGCGACCCTCTCCGGGGGCGGCAGATGCCCTGCCACGAGGCCTGGCGCCCGGGGCGCATCGCCTCCATCAGCTCGCCCATCGGCACCCATCTCACCCACGCGGTGGGCGCCGCCTGGGCGGCACGGCTGCGGGGCGACGACCTGGTGGCCCTGGCCTTCCTGGGCGACGGGGCAACCAGCGCCCACGACTTCCACACCGCGATGAACTTCGCCGCCGTGCACCGGGTGCCGGTCATCTTCGCCTGCCGCAACAACGGCTGGGCCATCAGCGTGCCCTACGAGCGCCAGACCGCCTCGCCGACCGTCGCCCAGAAGGGGGTGGCCTACGGCATGCGCGCCGAGCGTGTCGACGGGAACGACGTGCTGGCGGTGCGCGCCGCCACCCGCGAGGCCCGGGCCCGCGCGGTGGCAGGGCAGGGGCCCACGCTCCTGGAGCTGGTCACCTACCGGATGGAGGCGCACTCGACCTCGGACGACCCGCGCGCCTACCGCTCCGACGAGCTGGTCGAGCCCTGGCGCCGGCGCGATCCCCTGCTGCGGATCCGGGCCTATCTGGGGCGCCGCGGAGCGCTCGACGAGGGCGCCGACGAGCGGCTTCGCACCGAGATCCGGGAGGAGATCCGCGGTGCGCTCCGCGAGGCGGAGGCCGAGCCGGCGCGCCCGCCCCTGTCCTCGCTCTTCGAGGACGTCTACGCAGAGCCGCTCTGGCAGCAGCGGGAGCAGCGGGATGAGATCGAGGCCGCCGCCGGCGCCGATCCGCGGGTCTCCGACCCGCACCACGCCGACGCTTGAGGCCGCCATGCCCGTCATGAACGTGATCCAGGCGGTGAACGACGCGCTGCGGCTGGAGATGCGCCGGAACCCCGACGTGGTGGTCCTCGGCGAGGACGTGGGCAAGTTCGGCGGCGTCTTCCGCGCCACCCAGGGGCTCTACGAGGAGTTCGGCGCCGACCGGGTCATCGACACGCCGCTGGCCGAGGGGGGGATCATCGGCACGGCCATCGGCATGGCGCTCTACGGGCTGCGGCCGGTGCCGGAGATCCAGTTCGCCGACTACATCTACCCGGCCATGGACCAGCTGGTGAACGAGGCCGCCAAGTACCGGCACCGATCCGGCGGCCAGTACGCGTGCCCCATGGTGGTCCGCGCGCCCTACGGGGGGGGCATCCGCGGCGGCCACTACCACTCCCAGTCGCCGGAGGCGCACTTCGTTCACACCGCCGGCCTCAAGGTGGTGGTGCCGGCCACGCCGCGCGACGCCAAGGGGCTGCTCCTCTCGGCGCTGCAGGACCCCGATCCGGTCGTCTTCCTCGAGCCCAAGCGCGTCTACCGCGCCGCCCGCGGGGAGGTCCCGGAGGGTGCGTTCCTCGAGCCGTTGGGGAAGGCCCGCGTCACCCGCGCCGGCTCCCAGGTGACGGTGCTGGCCTGGGGGGCGATGTGGCACGAGGCCGACCGGGCGGCGCGCGAGGCGGAGGCGGAGGGCCTCGACTGCGAGGTGATCGACCTCCGCTCGCTCCAGCCGCTCGACGTGGACGCGATCGTGGCCTCGGTCTCCCGCACCGGCCGGGCGGTGGTGGTGCACGAGGCGCCGCGCACCTGTGGCTTCGGCGCCGAGCTCTCGGCCCTGATCCAGGAGCGATGCTTCCCGCACCTGGAGGCTCCGGTGACGCGAGTCACCGGCTTCGACACGCCCTTCCCCTACGCGCTGGAGAACGAGTACCTGCCCCGCGCCCCCCGCATCCTCCAGGCCATCCGCGAGGTGGCCAACTATTGACGCCGGAGACACCCGCATGATGCTCAAGCTCACGCTGCCAGACATCGGCGAGGGAGTGGTCGAGGCCGAGGTCCAGCGGTGGCTGGTCGCGGACGGCGACGAGGTGGTGGAGGACCAGCCGCTCGTCGAGGTCATGACCGACAAGGCCACCGTGACCATCCCCGCTCCCCGCCGCGGCCGGGTGGTCCGGCTGTGCTGTGCGGTCGGCGAGATCGCCAAGGTCCACGCGCCGCTGGTCGAGCTGGAGGTGGTGGAGGAGGAGGACCTGGCCCGGCCGGCCCCCGCCCGCCCGGCCGAGCTCCCCGCTCCGCCGCCACCGGCAGAGGTGGCCGGCACGCGGCCGGCGAAGGCCCTGGCCGCGCCGGCCGTGCGGGCCCGGGCTCGCTCGCTGGGGGTGGACCTCCGGGCGGTGCACGGCTCGGGGCGGGGAGGCCGGGTGACCATGGAGGACCTCGAGGCCCGCCGGGGCGCGGAGGTGCCGGCCCGGGAGGGCGGCGCCGCGCCCGCCGCGCAGCTCGCGGCCGTGCCCGACGCCGTGGGGCCGGGGCTGGAGGAGCGGGTGCCGCTGCGCGGGCTGCGGAAGCGCATCGCCGAGAACATGGCCCGGGCCAAGCGGACCGCGGCACACTTCACCTTCGTGGAGCAGGCCGACGTGACCGAGCTGGTCCGGGTCAAGCACCGGATGGCGGACGCGGCCCGGGCCGAGGGGGTGCGGGTCACCTACCTGGCCTTCATCGTCAAGGCGGCGGTGGCGGCCCTGCGGCGCTTCCCGGAGCTGAATGCCAGCCTCGACGACGAGCGGGGCGAGCTGGTCCTGAAGCGCTACTACGACATCGGCATCGCCTCGGCCACCGACGAGGGGCTGCTCGTGCCGGTGGTGCGCGGCGCCGACCAGCTGTCGCTCCTCGAGCTGGCCCGGGAGATCTCGCGGGTGGCGCGGGATGCCAAGGCCGGCCGCTCGCGGCCCGAGGACGTGGGCGGGTCCACCTTCACGGTGACCAGCCTGGGCGGGCTGGGCGGGCTCTTCGGGACGCCGGTGCTCAACTATCCCGAGGTGGGGATCATGGGCGTGCACCGCATCCGGCCCACGCCGGTGGTGCGCGACGGCCAGATCGTGGTCCGCGACGTCATGCACATCTCGGTGACCGGCGACCACCGGGTGGTGGACGGGCAGGTGGCCGCGCGCTTCACCTACCAGGTGGTCCGCTATCTCGAGGACCCGAGCCTGCTGTTCATGCAGATGGTGTAGAACGCGGCCAGCGGCCGTGATCGACACCCACTGCCACCTGGACAAGGCCCAGTTCGATCCGGATCGGGCGGAGGTGCTCATCCGGGCCCGGGCGGCCGGGGTCACCGACCTCGTGGTCCCGGCGGTCGGCCCCGACGGCTGGGAGGCGCTCAGGGCCTGGGCGCTCCAGACGCCTGGCGTGCACTTCGCGCTGGGCATCCATCCGCAGCTGCTGCCCGAGCTCGACCCCCGGCGCGACGACCGGCTTCTGACCGACCTCGACCTGGCGCTCTCGAAGGGCGGGGCGGTGGGGGTGGGCGAGTGCGGCCTGGACGGACCCTCGGCGGCGGGGGCGGGGACCTGGCCCGCACCCTGGGACCGGCAGCTGTGGGTCCTGCGCGGGCAGCTCGAGCTCGCCCGCAAGCACCGGCTCCCGGCGCTCCTCCACTGCCTGCGGGCGCACGAGGAGCTCCTCGCCCTCCTCGCCGCCCTGCCGCTGCCGCGGGGCGGCGTGCTCCACAGCTACTCGGGCGGCGCCGAGCAGGTGGCCGCCTACGCGGCCCAGGGCCTCTGGTTCTCCTTCGCCGGACCGCTCACCTACGAGCGGGCCCGGCGGCCCCAGGCCGCGGCCCGGGCAGTCCCGCGCGACCGGCTTCTGCTGGAGACGGATGCGCCCGACCAGACGCCCCGGCCGCACCGGGGCCGGAACGAGCCGTCCTATCTGCCGGCCATCGCCGCAGCCCTGGCCGGCGCCCTGGGGATGGGCCTCTCCCAGGTCGACGCGCTCACCTCGGCCAACGCGCGTACGCTCTTCGGGTGGTAGCCTCAGGCAGGCCCCAGGCGCTCACGCCATGTCCCCCAGGCCCCTCCCGCCCGAGCTCGACCGGACCGCCCGGCTCCTGGGAACCCAGGCCATGGAGCGGCTGGCCGCGGCCCACGTGGTGGTGCTGGGCGTGGGCGGGGTCGGCACCTTCGCCGCCGAGGCGTTGGCCAGGGCCGGGGTGGGGCGGCTCACGCTCGTGGACGGCGAGCGGATCGACCGCACCAACGCCAACCGGCAGCTCCACGCCCTGGCCGGGGCCGAGGGCCGGAACAAGGCCGAGGCCATGGCCGAGCGCCTCCGCCTGGCGAGCCCGCAGGCCCGCGTGGAGGCGGTCCCCGAGTTCTACACCGAGGAGAACGGGGAGCGGATCGTGCCGGGCACGGTCACGGCGGTGATCGACGCCATGGACACGGTGGTGGCCAAGCTGCACGTCATCGCCCGCTGCCGGGAGCGGGGCATCTTCCTGGTCACCGCCCTGGGCGCGGCGCGGCGGCTCGATCCCACCGCCATCCAGGTGACCGACCTGTGCGAGTCGCACACGGACCAGCTGGCCAAGGACGTCCGCAAGTACCTGCGGCGGCGGCACGGCGTCTCGGCCACCGAGCCCACGGGCGTGGTGGCGGTCTGGTCGGTGGAGGAGCCGCTCCCGACGCTGGGCCTGCCCGGCGACGCCGCCGGGATCCCCGGGGTTCCGGCGGCGCGCGCCCGGGGCGAGGGCCCGCGGCGCCGGCCGCCGCGTTGCCAGGGGAGCGCGGTGTTCGTGACCGGCGCCTTCGGCCTGGCCGCGGCGGCGGCGGTGGTCACCCACCTCACCGGCGTCGCGCCGCGCACGCGGCCGATCCTCTCCGAGGCGGAGCGCTCCCGGCGGCGGAAGCCGGTGCGCCACAGGGCCGTGCCTGGGCGGTGAGGTGGGGCGGGAAACTCTCCGTTTACCCGGCACTACCGCGCGGCTAGAGTCCGACCGCGAGGCGGCGAAGCAGGCCCCGCCCGCTTATATCTGCCGCACCCCTGAGGGAGCACCCACACCATGGCCACCAAGACCTTCGACGCAGTGGTGATCGGTGCCGGTCCGGGCGGATACGTCGCCGCCATCCGGCTGGCCCAGCTC